>Ga0210409_10008638_pt1 | contig 10351 bp, 10 predicted proteins | sample IncBWH17MmetaG_FD_161649 | JGI IMG/M metagenome (GOLD analysis project Ga0210409, IMG submission 161649) | Forest soil microbial communities from Barre Woods Harvard Forest LTER site, Petersham, Massachusetts, United States - Inc-BW-H-17-M | ecosystem: Environmental > Terrestrial > Soil >...
AGAGCCACGACGTCGACCGCATCGATGGCGGCATCCACTTCGCCCATCATTTGCCGGCCGAGCGCGGATTCCGGGCGGTGCATGCCCGGCGTATCGATTAAAACAATCTGCGCGTTCGGGCGGTTTACGATGCCTTGAATGCGGTTGCGCGTGGTTTGCGGGCGCGGAGTTACGATCGCTACTTTTTCGCCGACCAACCGGTTTACAAGGGTCGATTTCCCGGCGTTTGGCCGGCCCACTACCGCGACAAATCCCGACTTGAATTGTTCCGCCATGCTCGCATGATACCGCGCAGGGCGTGGAATGGCATGGTCTGAATCGCTGGCGGCGGGGCGGTTGCGATTTTTGTAGGACAGCCACTCTTGGCTGTCCCTACAGCGTCGTGGTACGGCAAAACCGGACAGCCAAGAGTGGCTGTCCTACGAGAACCTCGAACCTTATCGGGCGATGTGCGACGGCGTGTTACACTTTATGGGTTTGCCGCCGTCGCCAGAATATTCGTCGTTAAATTAAGATTGCGTTGCCGGAGAGACCGCGATGCCCGCCACACCCCACACGGAACACCACTTCACCGCGCCGGAAGCGGTTCGCGACGTGGTCATCGGAATGTCCGACGGCCTGACGGTCCCGTTTGCCCTTGCAGCGGGAATTTCGGGAGCCATCGCCTCGAATCCGCACGCTTCGACTCTCGTGGTTACGGCAGGGTTTGCGGAAATTGCCGCGGGTTCAATTGCCATGGGGCTCGGAGGGTATCTTGCGGCGCGGACGGACAGTGAACATTACGCTTCCGAGCGCGAGCGGGAAGTGCGCGAAATTGTGGAGTTGCGGGACGTCGAAATCGAAGAGGTCGCCAAGGTCTTTCGCGATTACGGGCTGACCGAAACGGAAATGGCTCCCGTGGTGAAGGCCATCACCGGAAACGACAAGTCCTGGGTGGATTTCATGATGCGCTTCGAGTTGGGACTCGAGGAGCCACAGCCGAAGCGCGCCCGTGTCAGCGCGCTGACCATCGCCGCGTCTTACATCGTTGGCGGTTTGATTCCGCTCGGGCCTTATATCTTGCAATCCGATGTGCAAAAGGGGCTTTATTTTTCGGTGGGAGTGACCTTGCTGGCGCTGGCTGTTTTCGGCTGGGTGAAGGGAACCTTCACCGGGATCAGTCCGCTCAAGGGGGCGCTGCAAACGGTGGTGATCGGGGGGCTTGCGGCTACTGCGGCGTTTCTGATCGCCAAGCTCATCAGTTAGGGGCGCTTGGATGGGGCCGAAAAGCTCTACCACAGAGAACACAGAGAAAGGCGGAGAAAACCATTCAGAGATTTCGTGCATACGGAATTTCACTGTGCACTCTCTGGCCTTTTCTCCGTGTTCTCTGTGTTGAAGGGTTTGACTTCTCGTCAGTCGGCCGTGACTGCCGCGGTAATGCGGCGCGCCCTGAGTCGCAGCACCTTTCGCTGATTGGCTTCCAGAATTTCGAAGCGCAGGCCGCCGTAATCCAAATGTTCTCCCGCGGTGGGCACGTGCCCCGCGATGTGATTGAGCAAGCCGCCGATGGTCGTGGCGGATTCCTCTCCGCTGACATCCCATTCCACTCCGAATAATTCCTGAACTTTTTCGACGGAGACACTGCCGCGCAGCACCAGGCTGCCGTCCGGCTCGCGCACAGCGTCGGGAGCAGGTACGCGGTCATCCTCGCCAATTTCGCCGATAATTTCCTCCACCAGGTCCTCGACCGTGACGATCCCTGCAACGGAACCGTGTTCATCCACGACGATCGCCATCTGCTGATTTCGCCGCTGCATTTCTTTCAGCAAATCCGAACCGTGCTTGGTTTCCGGGACAAAGAATGCCGGGCGCGCCAGTTCCCGCACCGTCCGCGAGGCAGCCTCGCTTTCGGGAATCTGCAGCAAGTCCCGGGCGAAGGCGACACCGGTGATGTCGTCAAGGGAATCTTCATAGACGGGAATGCGGGAAAACTTGGTGTTGATCAGGACTTTGCGAAGGTCAGCCACCGTGGCGTTGGCGGGGATGGCGATCACTTCGGGACGCGGGGTCATGAATTCCAGGACGCGCTTGTCGCTGAACTCGACGACCTGCTCGATCATTTGCGCTTCGCCGGCATCGAGGATTCCTTCGTGCTCCGCGGCGTCCACCAGCGCTTCGATTCCTTCGTCCTGCCCGGCCGAACCGTCAGTGTGTGGATCGTCGGAGATGCGCGCCAGAGAAGCTGCCAGATCCTGGAGAACACGGAACGGCCAGACGATCCACAAGAACGCGCGAATGACCAGCGAGAATCGGACAAGCCAGCGGCCCTTGGTGCGCGCCAGCAGAAAGTCCGGAATAAACTGCGCGAGCAAAAGCACTTCGACCAGCACGTAGACCAGGGCCTGCACCAGCGCGTCCCACGTCCCTGGGACAAACACAATCACGCCGCGCGCGGTCTCCGCCGTGACCAGCACAAGCCAGAGGTTGGCGAGCAAACGAAATCCGGTCGTCGCGCGCACACGTTCCAGCTTGAAATGGGGTTCGATGTCGGCTTCGAAAATTTCCAGATGCTCGCGCACGCGGCCTTTGTTTACGCGGCCCAGTTCCCTGTAAATCCGGTCGAGATACGAAAAAACGACGAGGCCCACGCCGAGGGCCGAGACTCCGAGCAGATAGAGAAACGACATCATCTTCCGGCAACTCCGAGCCGTCCGGCAATGCCCAATCGTTGTCGCAGGCGGCGCTCCAGGCGGTCCATTTCTCCGTGGTCGGTTTCGTGGTCAAATCCCGCCAGATGGATCATGCCGTGGAGAATCAGGATGCGCATTTCGAGGGGAAAGGAACGCGAAAAGCGGCGCGCATTGCGGCGCGCGGTTTCCGGAGAGATGGCAATATCGCCCACGTGTTCATCGCCGCGCTTTGGGCGAGCGCCATTGGCGGGAAAAGAAAGCACATCCGTGGTCCCTTGCTTGTTGCGAAACTTTGCGTTGAGTCGCGCCATGGAATCGTCGCTGACCAGCTGGATAGCCACGGAGTCGGGAGCAAAGCCAAGCTCTCGGCGGGCGCGTTCGTAGAACTGCTGCAAAGGGCGAATGGCCACGGGCACGCGGCGCTGGCGGTTGACGATCATTGAGGACTGGGCGATTAATTCGGAGGTTCGGACTTGCCGTTTTCAGGTGATGCGTTTCGCCGAGCCTCGCCTGCTCCAAACTCTTCATAGGCCTTGATGATCTGCTGCACCAGGTTGTGGCGAACCACGTCGCGTTCGTCGAACTTAATGAAGGCAATACCTTCGATGCGGCCAGTGACTTCCAGCGCTTCGACCAGGCCTGATTTGCGGCCCGCCGGCAAGTCAATCTGTGTGACGTCGCCGGTGACCACCGCCTTGGAGTTAAATCCGAGGCGCGTCAAAAACATTTTCATCTGCTCGCTGGTGGTGTTTTGCGCTTCGTCCAGGATGACAAACGAATCGTTGAGCGTGCGCCCGCGCATGAACGCCAGCGGCGCGACTTCCACGATTCCCTTTTCCAGGAAGCGCTCCAGTTTGTCGGCGTCGAGCATGTCGTACAACGCGTCGTACAGCGGCCGCATGTACGGGTCGATCTTCTGCTGTAGCGTGCCGGGAAGAAACCCGAGCCGCTCGCCCGCTTCGACCGCGGGACGCGCCAGGATGATGCGGTCCACTTGCTTGGTGAGCAGCGCGGAAACCGCCATGGCCACGGCCAGATACGTCTTTCCTGTGCCGCCCGGACCAACGGCGAAAGTCATGTCGTGCTTCTCAATCGCTTCCATGTATTGCCGCTGATTGGAACTTTTCGGGGTTACGTTTTTCTTGCCGAAAATCCTGGGCCGCGCCGGAGCGCCGGGCTCGAGGACCTGGCGCAGCGTGGTCTTGGGATCCTGCGTCGCAACGCGGATCATGGCCTTGACGTCGCCATTGCTCATGCGCCGCCCTTCTTTGACCAATTGGTTGTATTCGGTGACGATTCGGACAGCTCGCTCAACCTGGGTGGCCTCACCTTCAATGGCCAGGTGGCGGTCATCCTGCAATTGCGTGGTGACGCGCAGCGCGGATTCCAGCAATTTTACGTTTTCGTCTAGAGTGCCAAATAGGGACTCTATCTCGCCTGCAATTTGTACGGTGCGTCGCATGGAAGATTCGGCTGGCCAGGCTTCCGAGCGCCACCAACCGGTGCGGAATGGACCTCCACCCTCGCTAAGGGGTATTAGAAAGCGTACTTGAAAGGCGGGGAGGGGTCAAGGATATGCATAAAACACTGTGCTGCAATGGGATAGGAATCCGGGTGGGGATTAGACCTTTGCAGTTCGACCAGTTAGGTAAATCGGTGCCCTTCGGTCCACGAGTCCTATTGACGCGTGGGAGGTAGCTTGGCAAAGTATTCAGAAGGCTGGAGGCGGGTCTAAACGAATGCCAAACTGTCCTGCTTGCGATCACGACGTTCGGGCGCCCTTCTTTCTTAACCTGGACGCGTGGACCCATCTCCAGTGCGCTCATTGCAGGGCGAGGGTGGAAATGCAGCCGCCACGGTCTTTCCTATTGGGCCCGCTCATGGCTCCCTTGTTCGTGCTGGCACGCCAGGGCCGGGTCTTCGAAGTCACCGCGTTCGGATTCGCATTCGTGACAGTTTTCCTGGTGCTGTTCGAAAGCTTTCGGCCCAAACTGCGCCTCCGGAAAAAGCCACTCGCCAAGCCTGTTGTCCAGCTAAAGATTGACGGCCCGCCAAATTAGGACGGCCCGGCAATCGCGAGGTATCTCCTGATAGGGCGTAGGGGCGGCTCAGTGGTCTCCTGCAGGAATAACCAGTTCGTCCACCTCGCTAGTAGAAACTTCGACTCCGGTTCCCGAGGATTGCACATCTCCTCCCACCAGGAATAGTTTGTTGCCGATCGCGCCAGCCGCAAGTCCATGCCTGCTGACAGGCATGGGTGGCATGATGGACCAGGTGTTGCTGGCCGGGTCGTAGGCTTCAACGGACCGGAACGTAGCCATCATGTGGGGGTCCTGAAATTCACCCCCGGCCACATAGATACGCCCATTTATCACAGCATATCCCAGAGCGCTGCGCGTAGTAGGCATGCGAGCGCGCGTGGCGCTCCATTTATCTGCGGCGGGATCGTATTCCTCGACCACGGAAGTATCCGACGCCAGGCCAATGAACGCTGCTCCAACCCGCCCGCCGATCACGTAAATCTTTCCGTTCACTGCGCCGATGGCCGCGTGGTTGCGAGGGGTCGGCATTGGACTTCTCGTGCGCCAGGTGTTCAACTCGGGATCGTATTCCTCAACCGTCCCGACCGAGACTTGGGGTGTTGTTGGACTCACGGCGGTATCCGTGGAACCGGCAGGAAGGCTCACACCGCCAATCACGTAGATCTTGTCTCCCACTGCGGCGGCCACGGGCGAACCCCTCTTGGAGGGCATTGGCGCCAGGGCCTTCCACGAATCGGCGGCCGGGTCGTACTCCCACGCATTGTTGATCGGAACCCACGCCGCCGGACCAGAAGCCGGATACACGAATCCGCCGAACGCATAAATCTTCCCGTGATATTCCGTGAACGCCACATGATGCGACGGCAGCGCCATGGGCTTTTTCTTCGTCCACTGGTTGTTTGCCGGATCGAATTCGTAGACCAAACCTTTTGGCTTCCAAACCGGAATAAAGCCGGCGAAGACGTACATCTTCCCGCCTGCCGCTGCGCCTAGAATTTCTTCGGCGGGCTCTGGAAATGGCGCGAGTTTCTCCCATTTGGCCTGCGCAAAAGTAGAAGGCGCCGCCGAATTGAAAGAAAGCGCGGCTACGGCGAATTGCAATCCTGTCAGAACAAGCTTTTTAAAATTCATTATCGGCTCCAGCAACACTTGATGCGCCGTACTATACAACGGACTGGCGCGCACTGCATCTCTTGGACCTCTTATTTCAAACATACGGCCACTTGGTTCTGGCGCAGGTTTCAGCCAGCAGGGTTTGGAGCCTGCAAGGCTGTAACGTCTGCGCTACAGGGTTGTATTCTTCGGAAGGATGCTATAGAAGTACTTTCAATGTTACGGATAAGGGCCGCTGCAGCATTCGTTTTGTTTTCTTTTTTCGCGGTACCCTCTTGCGCGCAATTTGACAGTTGCCAACATCGGACGGTGACAGTCAGTCTGAGCGCTGAGGACGGATCCACACTGCCTCCGCTTGAAAGCGCTAACTTTGAAGGGGTCTACCGGCAGATACCGATCCACGTAACCTCCGCCGCCTTGAATCGTGACCCGATTCGTGTGGTCCTGCTCCTTGATGTCAGCGGAAGTATGAAGGGTATGGCCCCGGGATTTGAAGCCAGAGTCTCTTTGGACGTTGCGGAGAACTTCGTATATAGCATGGCGCCAGAAACCGCGATCGGTTTGGGATTTTTCTATACCGAACTGCTTCCTATCTCGCCTCCGACCACAGATCGTAAGTCGCTCGAGTCTCAACTCGAAGCACTACGCTCGCACCCCGAGTCTTTCAGGGGAAAGACGGCGCTCTGGGATGCGGTCCTCGGAAGCGCAAAGTTGTTCGATCACCCGCGCTTGGGTGACGTCATCTACGTGATTACCGATGGTGGCGACAACGCCAGCAAAATTAACTTGAATCACGTTGTCCAAACGCTGGCAGAGTCCGGTATTCGGTTGTTCGGTTTGGTGTATCAAGCGCCGTCAACATTGAGAAGAAGTGAAGAGGAGGTAATCGGGCCGCCAAATCTAGACCGGGTTGCTCGAGAAACCGGCGGAACGATTCTCACACAAATGGCCATTAGTGTCGGTTCTATGCAAATTAGCGGCGTCGCGACTCTGGTTGACAAGTCGGGCAAGCCTACGGTGCTAGGATTGCATTTGGGCTCGCAGTTTCGACAGATGACGTCGTTCTATCGAATTGCTTTCGATTTGCCGGAGACCTTGCATAAACCGCAAGAGTGGAAATTGGAATTGGCCGGACTGGAAAAACCTCAACGCGGGCAGATCACATTGACGTACCCCCATATGCTGGCTGCGTGCAAATGAACAGCTGTCGGTGCCGCCCGTTCGTTGACAAAGACTTGCTGGTCCGCTAGTGTAATTTCATTGCACTTCATGCACAGAGGAGAATTGAATGGCGCAGGGCGCACCTACAAAAGTAAAGAAGCGCAAGAAATCAGTTATCAAGCGGGCCAAGCAGGCGCGCATGCGCGCGGAAATCAACCGCGCGAACACGACTCGCGTGCGAACTATCATGAAGAAGCTGCGAACGGCCATCGCCGCGAAAGACTCCACTTCAGCGGGTACGTTGCTTCATCCTACCCTGTCCGCGATTGACCGCGCCATCAGCAAGGGCGTGCTCGAGGAGAACACGGGGAATCGTTATAAGTCGCGGTTGAGCGTGGCGGTAAATGGATTGAGCGCTGCCGCGAAAGCTTAAGCTAGAGAGCGGTTGCTTGAGCAATAAAGACGCGCCCGGGAATAAGATCCCGGGCGTTTTTCTTTCTGCCGGATTTTTACGATTTTAGTAGGACGGGCTTCAGCCTGTCGGGTTTCATTCGGAGCGGCACTCGCCGCAAACCAGACAGGCTGAAGCCCGTCCTACTTTAAGAAGCGAGCTGCGTGACCAGGAATTCCATTACGGCGCGCTGATTTGTCCCGCCGGATTTCAGGCGGCTGTCGGCCTCGTACAGCGCGGCCAAACCGCTGGTGAGCTGAGTCTTCGGAAATTTGCGGCATTGCTTCATGGCCATTTCCGCCGCCTCGGAACGCATCTTGAGGCGGCCGGCGGCTTGCCATCCGGATTCGTTCGCCGGCAATTCCTGGGCTTCGAGAAGTTTCCGGTACATCCAAGCCAGCGCGCCAAGCAAAGCCGGAGCGGCTTCGCCCTCTCTCAGAAGGCTGTCGAGAAATTCGAGGGCTCGCGCGGGTTGCCGCGCGGCCAGCATGTCCGCCAGATCCCAGACCTCATATTTTCGGGCAGAGATTACCAGGAGATCGACGTCCGCCCGCGTAATCCTTCGCCGGTCACCCGCGTAAGAGGAAAGTTTCTCGAGCTCCGTGCGGATCGCCGCCAGCTCGCCATTGAGAGTGTCGCAAAGCTCATCTGCGGCGTCCGGTTCGAGAGTTGCTCCTAATTCCCTGGCAATCTCTTGCGAAATGGGCACGGCAAGACGAGCGCGTTCGGCAGGATCTTCGGAGAGCTCAACTGAAACCGTCAGCGTTTTTTCCGAGAATAATTTGGCGAGGCGCATTCGCTGGTCCAGCGCGGCTGCCTCGAACACCAGAACGGTGAATGGCGCGGGATTGCCCAGGTATTCGGAAATTTGCTTCACCAGTGCATCGCGCGAATCGTCACCCAGGCGCTCCCAGGCTTCCACATCGCTGACGAAAATCACTTGTCGCAGCGCGAGCATGGGCGTCGTCTGCGCCTGCCCTAGAATCATGGAAACGTCATCCTCATCGGCGGAAAATTTACGGACGCCCCAATCGCGCGTTCCCTCGGCCACGTAGGCCTCGACGAGTTTCTTGCGGCACAGCTCGCGCAGATAACTGTCCCCACCCACGAGGAGAATCGCGGAAATGGGCTTCCCTTTTGCGAGACGCGCCAGGAGTTCGTGCGGCGAAAGTGAAGCCATCAGAAGTTCTCCAGAACATCGGAAACTAGGCGTGAAGCGAAATCGCGCGACATCCGTTCGAGCGCGGGCCCCTGCTCGTCAAAGAATTTTGCGGGATCGGTGGAAATTTCGTAGGGCTCGCGGAAAAGATAGTCGTCATTTTTGTACAGCGCTTTTTTTGTCTCACGCTCTTCCAGCAACACCTTCACATGAACGGAAACGAGCATGGTGGTGGCGCGGGCCGTCGTGGCATTCACCGCGGGAACGGTGGTGGAGTTGGAGGTCGTTGAAGGGGTGGTGTCGAACACCGCGGGAACGGCCTCAAAACTCGTGATTTCACCGTGAAGGACCGCGTCGGCGGAATCCGGGGAAGAAACAACGCGGAACTTCGAGCGGGCAATGAATTCGTGGACCACGGCCTCGGTCATGCGCTGCTCGATGCGGTAGCGGGTCGTGTCATTTTTTAGCGCCGGAACCGCAATCACTTTCAGGCCCGGAGGGAGCTGGGAAGAAGTTCCGCCGACGCGATAGCCGCAAGCGGATAAGGACATGGCCGCACCGAGGCAGAAGCACAGAGAGAGAATTTCAAATTTGAAATTTGAGATTAATTTGAAACTTAAAACAATTTGCTGCTTCGGCGCAAGGGTCGCGCTTTTCGCTTGCTCTCTGCCTGGGTCCGCGTGATTCACAACGATTGTGCCTTTCGGCTGCGGCTCAACGGCGCGCAATGAGTTCCTTCAGCGCGTGAATTCGCTCGCGCTCTACGATGCCAGCAGCTTTCCCGCGATGGCGATGGCGGTCGCTGCCGGGACGCGCAAATTGTCCGCAGCGCCCCACAGCCAGACACCGGATTCGATGCCCGGGTCGCGCTCCGGTTGCTTCAGCACGGGGCGCGTTTCGCCGACGACGTTCACATTTGTGGGCGGCTCATCTTTTGCACGCGCCACGCTTAAACCTGCGCCCTGCAGGCGAGCCGCGAGATCCTCCAGCGCGGGAGCGGCCTTGAACTCCGCGTAGGCCGTAAACGCGTGCGAATAGAAGACGGGCGCCTGCGCCAGCATGATGGCAGGCACGGGCGCGCGCCCGGCAAGATATCTTTGAGATTCGTTTGCAATTCTGGCGCGCGCATCGGCCAGCTTCAGGCCGCTTTCCGGGCCGTAGCTAGAAAGCATATTAAAACCAATCTGCGCATCGAATACGATTTGCGAAAACGGTTGGAAGGACAGAAGCTTCACGACCTGGCTTTCCAGTTCCTCGACCGCTTCGGCGCCATACTCCGAAACAGGTTGAAGAATCGTGACGACCAGGCGCTCGAGTCCCGCGGGCGCAAGGGCAGCGGAAATGGAAATGGCCGCGTCGGAAGGAGCGGAAGGGGCTACGAACAAGCTCTGCGACTCGCCAGGAAGAGCGTTTACCGCCGGTGAACCGAGCGCCGCGTCCAGCGCTGGGATCCACAACCTGGCATTCGCGTCCGACCCAAGCCCTCCGCTGAGGTCGATCACCACCGCCCCGGCGCGGCGCGCTTCCGCGGCGTGGCGCTTGGAAAATTGCGGCGACCCGGTGAAGAAAGCGAACCGCACACGCTCGAAACTGTCTTCGGTTACCGTTTCAATGATGGCCGGTTCCCCGCCGGCTTCGGTCAGCGTTCCGGCGACGAATTCCTCATCGACGAGACGTATATCGCTCGCCGGAAATTTCGATTCTTCCAGCAACTGATTCAGTTCCTTGCCGAGCAGAGAAGACGCCCCCGCAA
>Ga0210409_10008639_pt1 | contig 10351 bp, 8 predicted proteins | sample IncBWH17MmetaG_FD_161649 | JGI IMG/M metagenome (GOLD analysis project Ga0210409, IMG submission 161649) | Forest soil microbial communities from Barre Woods Harvard Forest LTER site, Petersham, Massachusetts, United States - Inc-BW-H-17-M | ecosystem: Environmental > Terrestrial > Soil >...
TATCATGGCCCGCCCCGCCGCTGACTTCCTCACACCCGCCGAGCGCGAGGTGCGCAACGCGGCGGGCGTGCGCGAGTATTCCGAGGAGCATGCGGGTCACTTCGAGACCATGATCCTGCGCGCCGACGGTCGTCAGGTGCCGATCGAGGTCGCCATCGCGCCCATTCGCCTCGAGGGCCGACCCGGCATCGTTGCGTTCACGCGCGATATCACCGAGCGGCGTCGCGCGGTGGACGCGCTGGAGCGCTCGGAGCGACGTTTCCGTCAGCTCATCGAGCTCGCGCCCGACGCGGTCTGGATCAACGACGGACGGCGGTTGCGCTTCGCCAATCCCATGGCAGCGCGCATGTTGGGATATGAGAGCGTCGACGCGTTGGTCGCGACCGACCCGCGTGAGATCGTCGCGCCGGAGGATCAGGTTTCGATGCACGAGCGCACGCAGCAGATGATTCGCACGGGAAAGTCCCTGCCGCCGCGCGAATACCGCACGCGTCGCAGCGATGGAACCTGGATGATGACCGAGGTCCATTCGATACCGATCGACTGGGACGGTGCGCCCGCCCTTTTGGGATTTGCTCGCGACATCACGGCTCGCAAAGAGATGGAAGCGCGGCTCGCGCAGTCCGAGCGGCTCGCGGCGCTCGGGACCCTCCTCGGCGGGATCGCGCACGAGATGAACAACCCTCTCTCTTATGCGCTCCTCGGTATCGAGCAGGCAATCGGTCATCTCGATCTCCTTGCCGGCCCGGCCGCCCAGGTGAAAACACTTCGCGAGACCCTTGAACGCGCTCGCCATGGCGCCACACGCGTTGGGGCCATCATCAGTCAGCTCCGCGCGACCATGCGCGGCGGCGCCGAGGAACGGGGGCCAGTCGATGTACGACGAGTGCTCGAGTCGGCGCTCCGCGTGGCCCACAACGAATTGCAACACCGCGCGAGGGTCGTTACGGATCTCAGGGACGTCCCGCCCGTCCTGGGCACGCCACGTCTCGAGCAGGTGTTTCTGAACTTGCTCGTCAACGCCGTGCAGGCCCTGCCGGACGGTCGCTCCGAAAACGAGATTCGCGTCGTCTTGCGAGCATCCAAGGGCGAGGTGGTCGTCGAGGTGAGCGACAATGGCGCGGGGATTGGGGACGACGTACGGCCACGGATCTTCGATCCGTTCTTTACGACGAAGCCCGTGGGCCTCGGCCTGGGCCTCGGGCTATCCATTTGCCATGGCATCGTAAGCGGCTACGGGGGAAGGATCGCGGTCGACAGCACCCTGGGACGCGGCTCGACTTTCCGTGTCACCCTGCCGGCGCTCGCTGGGACACCGAGCACGATGCCGGGCCCCGAGCGACGCTCCAAGCCGACCAGCAGGCCACCCGCCAAGCGCCTACGGGTGCTCGTAATCGACGACGAGCCGGCCCTGGGCGCCATGATCCGGCTCGCGCTCGAAAAGGAATGCCAAGTCGACCTCGCGACCGACGCACGGCTCGGCCTCGACCAAATCATGCGCGTGCCGACCTACGATGTAGTCCTCTGCGACCTCATGATGCCCAATATGACCGGGATGGACCTCTTTGCCGAAGTGGCCGTCCGGCAACCGGGCTTCGAACGCCGCTTCGTTTTCATGACCGGGGGAGCGTTCACGCCGCGCGCAGCAAAATTCCTCGCCGAGGTGGAAAACCGCCGTCTCGAAAAGCCCTTCGACACGGCAGCTCTCAAGAAGGCCGTGGTGTTCGAGCCGTAGTCGCCTCCAATCCGTCGGCGTCATGCTCTCACAACGCCGAAAAGAGGCTCGCGACTGGAAGGCTGTGCCTACCGATCCGGATCTGAACGTGGCCCCCTTCCAGGTGAATGCGGCGAAGCTCCGTCGCCAATACACGGATCCGGTCATATGTCTTCGCATCAAACCCGAGCTCCCGCTCGAACCGCGATCGAGGCTTTGCGCGCTCTTCTCCCAAATGCCGCTCACGCCCGTTCTCACAAAAGCTCACGTGCGCGTCCGCGAGCAAGCACAGAAGGCGCGCACGTCGCACGAGAAGGGACTCGCCCGCGAGTGTTCGCGCCAGATGTCGGCGAACGCGTTCGCGCGTCCAAATATCGGCCCCCTCGTGCGTAGCTTCTTCTTCGCGGAGCGGATGGAGCGCCCGCCCCGCCAAAAGGAGCGGCACCTGTGGAGCGAAGGTGGTCCATACCTCGTCGAAGAGCGCGCGATCGGGCGCGAATCCTTCTGGAACGCGGACGGCGGCCGCACGGAGCGCGGCGCTCGGCTCTTTTCCGGCCAGGAGCTTGGTCATCGCAGCAAGGCCTGCGACGGCTCCGGACGACGGCAACGGTCCGATCCTGTGACCCGGATCGGGGGCGTCGCGCACGTCGTCGAAGTCACGAGACGCGAACCATGCCCGGCGCTCGCCAATGCGGAGTTGGGCATTGTAAGGCGGATCGAGGCGGTGAATTTCCTCGACTTCGAGGAGCGCAGCCTCGAGGGGCGTTTCGGTCGCCGTGAACGCGACATTGGCGGCCTGGCTCAGCATCTCGAGCGCGTCGCTCTTCTTGTTGCGGCTCGCGAAATGGCTGGTCACGCGCTTGCGGAGGCTCGCCGCTTTGCCGACGTAGAGCGCATCGCCATTGGAACGCAAGAATCGGTAGACGCCAGGGCAGTCCGGAAGGAGCCGCCGCTTCTCGGCAGGATAAGGGAAGATGGGCTTCGTGCTGCGCGCGATCGGCCGAGCCAAGAACGCGTCGAGGTCAGCCCATCGGGCCACGCCTTCGCGCTCGAGGCGAGGCATGATGGCGCGCCAGACGTGGGCCGTCGCCTCGACGTGCCCGCGTGCCTGCCGCAAGAGAGAAGCAGAATGGCCCAGGTGTCCTGCCAAGGCGCGCAGGTTCTTCTTCGGCAGCCCGTAAAAGAGCCGAACGGCCATCGCATGAAGGCAACGAATGTCGAGTGGCGGCTCGCTCCCGTATAGCGCCTTGAGGAACGTTCTCTCAAAGCGCGCCCAGTGGATGACCGTGGGCATCCCAGCCGTCGCCTGCGCGAGGAGCCGAGCCCAGGCCACCTCGGCTTCGATAGCGGTCCGCAAGCACTCCTCGCTCCATCCGAGCAGGCGCCGCACGGGCACAGAAATCGGTCGGCCGGTCTTCGGACGAATCCAATGCGCCTCGACGCCGCGAAGACCGCTCGGTCCGACGAACCCCCAAGCCAACTCGAGCAAGTCTCCGTGCTCAGGCGTGGCCCCCGACGCCTGGCAGTCAACCACGAGGACCTCGAGGTCACGCAGGTTCGCGCTACCGGGCGCTACGGCGTGGTTGGCCTCGCCGGCGTGAAGCATGCCATCGTTCTAACGCGGACCGATGCGCCGCGCAGCTCGTTAGGCTACTGCGCGTCCCTTCCAAACGGCCGGTTTGCCGCGTGCAACCCGAAGCGCTGCACTTGAGAGGATCCAGCACGCGACGACCGCCCCGAGCGGCGCCAACAAGGGCCAACGGAGATCGATTCGATAGAGGCGCGCGAAGTCGAGCTGCGCCAAAAGTGCCACCCCCAAAGCTCCGCCCGCCACGGCAATGGCGGAAACGCCACCGTGGAACAGACTGGCAACGAACAACGCCCACGGGGATTCATAGAAAACGAGCATCCCGAGCACCGCCAGCGGCACTGCCCAGGGAGGCGTCGCAATCTGATTGGGTTTCGTCCGTTTGATGAATGCGTTTTTCGACCAACCTCGTACGATCGCTGAAAGAGAGTCGTACATGCGGACGGAAGCAACCGTGATTCCACGCGCAACGACGAGGCGTAGCCCGGCACTCTTCACGGCTTCCGCCAGCCGCAGGTCCTCTACTACCTGCGCGCGCACCGCGGCGTGCCCACCGATGGCGTCGTACGCCTGCCGGCGAACGAGCATGAAGGGGCCGTACGCGGCCACCGCGCGTGGATGAGCCGAGGAGTTGATCTTGACGGGGTCGAAGAGAAGCATGAGCGCGTGCGCAATCAGCGACTGGACCGCTATCTCCCAAAAGCCCAACGTTTCGATTCTGATCATCATCGTAAATAAGTCGGCTCGCGTTCGCTCGGCCGCGGCGACGGCTCGTCCGAGGCACGATGGGGTGATCCGAACATCAGCGTCGAGGAACAAGAACCAATCGTCGGTCGCCCCGGCAGTTCCCCGCCAAAGTGCATAGTTTTTCCCGAGCCAGTCCTCAGGCAAGTGGGTGATCCGTATCATCTCGATGCGGTCGTCACGAACGGTCGCCGCATGACCGATTTCGGCCGTTCGATCGGTCGACCCGTCGTCGACGACACGGATCCGAAGGCGCGGATAGTCCGAGGCCGAGAGCGCCTGGAGGCATGCGCCGAGGTTGCGCTCCTCGTTGCGCGCGGGCACGACGGTCATTACGGTTGGAGGATCGCCCGTAGCTGGCGCCTCGTTGTCGACATCGGGCGTCTTGGCATGATTGCGACGAATGCCCAGCATTGTGAGCGCCCACAAGGAGCCGACTAACGTCGCAAATAACTGCACGTTGATGCTCAATGGGCGCTAGTCCTTGTGGCGTCGGAGTTCGTGGGTAGCGGCGCCCCGCCCGTGACCTACCGTGTGTCTCAACCGGGTGATGAGACAGTTCTTTCCGACCAGCGGTGCTTCCCGACCGACCGGCCGCGAGCCGCCGGCCCGAGAATGGAGGCCTCGCGTTGCACGCTTCCATGCCGACTTGGCCAAGTCGGCGCTCCCGCATGGCTTGCGAAGGGGCCGCGGACTCGGTACTTGGGTCGCGTGGATATGCGCGGTCGATTGTCGAATACAACACAGCGGGCCACGAGGTCGGCGGGAGCACTAAGCGCCGCGCTGCGACAAGAAGGATAGGTCACTGAAATGGGTCCTCTTGGAAACTCTGTCGTCCACCCCACCATCATGGTGTCAGATTTGGCTCGCGCTCGCCGTTTCTACGAGGGGCGCTTGGGGCTCGAGGTGGTTCGCGAGGCGGGTCCGTACCTCTTTCTGCGTGCTGGCTCCGGATTGCTCGCGCTCGTGGCGCGCGCGACGGTAACGCCGGCGCCGACGACGATCTGCGCTTTCGAAGTGGCCGATCTCGCCGCGACGCTGTCCGCGCTGCGGACCCGAGGTGTGGTCTTGGAGGAATACGACCTTCCGACGTTGCGCACCGTGGACGGTATCGCGAAGGTGGGCCCTTTCAACGCGGCATGGGTGCGCGACCCCGACGGCAACTACCTCGGGATCCACGACTCGTTGCCGTGATGCACACGCTCGGGATACTACTCAGCCCTCGGCCGCCCTCGATACAACAGCCGCCGCGGCCCCTCCCTCTCTGCCTCATCGCGCGCCACGCGAACCAGTTCATGCCGAGGCGAAAGCCCGCAGGCGGGATCGGTTGCGCGTACGTCGCCGGTGAGCGCGAAGGCCTGGCAGCGGCATCCGCCGAAGTCGATGTGACGCCGATCGCAGCTCTTGCACGGCTCTGGCATCCAATCTTCGCCCCGAAATGCCCGCAGCGCCTCGCTTTGATCCCATAGAACACGCAGGGGGCGCGCGCGAACGGTCTCGAACGCGAGCGGCAAGCTGCGCGCCGCGTGACACGGTAGCACCGCGCCGTCGGGCGCGATGACCACGAATCTGCGTCCCCATCCGTCCATGCACGCGCGCGGGCGGTCTGCGTGCCAGTCCGGGAGGACGAAGACGACCTGCATGCGTCCTTCGAGCCTGCGCGTGGCCTGCGCGGCCGCGTCGCGGGCGCGCTCGATTTGCCCATGGGTTGGGAGCAAGGCCGCACGGTTCGCGAGCGCCCATGACACGAGCTGCACGTTGGCGAGCTCGAGGCGGTCGGCGCGAAGGCGGTCGGCCATGGCAATGATTTCGTCGACGCGGTCGAGGTTGTTGCGATGGAGCACGACGTTTACGGTGAGCGGAAGGCCCAGTTCCTTCACCCATCCCGCCACGTGCATTTTTTGCTGGAATGCCTCGAAGCCCGCGGTGCGATCACTTTCTACCGGATCGGCGTCTTGAATGCTGAGCTGCACATGGTCGAGCGATGGCGCGAGTCGGTTCAACCGCTTGCGCTCCAGGGGAACCCCACTCGTCACTAGGTTCACGTAAAAGTCTCTTTCGCGGGCACCTGCGGCGATCGACTCGAGGTCGGCGCGTGCCAGCGGCTCGCCGCCCGTCAGGTGCATTTGCATGACGCCCAAGGATGCCGCGTCGTCGAGGACGCGTAGCCACTCGTCGGTCGTAAGCTCGTCGTTGCCGCGCACGAGCTCCTGCGGATTCGAGCAGTAAGGACAGGCGAGAGGGCAGCGATGCGTCAACTCCGCCACCAGCGTATAAGGCGCGTACTCGGAAGAAGGACTTGGGCCCGGAGAGGAGAGCGGTTGCGCGGAAGATGTGGCGGCCTGCCCAGTCGCCTCGACGCCGTCCACGAGGCCTCGTCCCCGCAAGTCGGACAAAAGCGTAACGACGTCGGAGCGAATGCGCGCTCGATCCGCTTGCGCGTAGCGCGCCGCGAGCACGTCGACCATGGCGTCGAGCGTTCGCGTTCCGTCGCAGAGCTGGACGACGGCCGCGGCCGTCTCGCTCAGGCGAAGGCCGCGTTCCGGCGATAGAAGCACCGGCACGCCGTCGCGCGGATCCGGGCGAACGCGGACGCCAGCAGCCAGCCGCGGCTTCACGCGGCTACCTCGGCGACCGTGTCGAGCAGCGCCCATAGGATCTTGCACTTGTCGACGAGCGCCCGCACACATGCCTGTTGCCTTTCGCGAGTCGTCGCATGCTCGACGACGAACGCAAGCGCCTCTTCGGCATCGCGCGTGGCCCTGGGGATGCGTGCCCGAAAGTAGGCTAGCGCCGCCGCGTCCACGAAAGGATAGTGACGCTCCCACGACTCAATGCGCGTCTTCATGATGTCCGGCGCAAAATGTTCTGTGAGTGACGAGGCCACGGCTTCGACCAGCGATCGCGTGCGCACGAGCTCGACGTAGGCGTCGCACGCGGACCGCACCGCGGCGAGGACGTGTCGGCACGAGCGCACTTCTTCGGGGTCGAGCCCCAGACCGCCGGCGAGCACCAGCCATTCGTGGAGCCCCCCCTCCCCTTCCTTGGATCCGTCGTGGTCGCCGATCCGCCGTATCCACGCGCGGCGAAATGCCGGGTTTTCGCTCTTGGACACGATGAGCGCGTCCTTAATAGGAATGCGCGTTTGATAATAGTACCGATTGTATACCCAGCGCTGCAGGTCCGGCTTCTGCAGCTCCCCCGCGTGCATTCGCAGATTGAACGGATGAAGGTGGTGGTAGCGCGAGGCTCCCTCGGATCGGAGAAGCTCTATGAATTCCTTTCCGGGCAGGGGCGCGTGATTCAAACGCACACCTCCATGCCGTCGAACGCGATCTCCCAGCCAGCGCGCTCGACGGCCATGCGCTCCGGTGAGCCCTCGCGCAGCATCGGGTTCGTGTTGTTGATGTGTGTGTACACTCGGCGGCTCGCGCGGACGTCGGCCAGTCGCGCCAGGCTTCCGTCGGGGCCGCCCACGGGAGCATGAGCCATGTCGCGCGCGTGGGCGGTGCCGAGGCCCTGGACAATGAGCTCGTCCTGGCTCCAGAACGTGCCGTCGAAAAAGACGGCGTCCGCCCCTTTCACGAGGGCCGCGATGTCGTCGAGCGTTCCGGCCGACGTCGCTATCACGATGGTAGCTTGGCCGCGGGAGCCGCTCGACGGGGCGCCGCTGGCCGTTATGTCGCGAATGAGCAGCGCAACGTTGTCCTCCGGTGACGGGGTGGTCAGGCCGACAAGATGGACCGGCAGCTTGCCCGGAAGAGGAACGGCGGTCACACCGAGCCCGACGTCTTCGAGCGTTACTTCTTGCCCGAGCGGTAGCGGCGTCCAGGCGACTTGATCGGGCGTGCGCGCCAGGGTCCGCAACATGGCGTTGCGCTCGACGAGCCCGGTGCGCACTGCGCTCGTCGCAAGGACCCGCAGTGCTTGTGATTCGCGGAGCGAAAAGAGCCCGAGCACATGATCGAGGTCCCCATTGGTCAGTGCGATCGCCGAAATGGGGGTATCGCGGCGCGACCGCGGCCAGAGCGCGTCGAATGCCTCCAGTTGCCTTAGGACATCGGGCGAAGCATTGACCAGCAGCCACCGATCGCCACCGGTTCCGAGGGCAAGCGAATCCTGCGTTCGCCTGCGTATCCTTCGGTCCCCTTTCCGCGCCAGCAGACAGTTTTCACACCCGCAGTTCCACTGCGGAACGCCGCCCCCGGCGGCCGACCCAAGAACGCGGGCCCGTATCACTTGCCGGGTTTGCTTCCGCTCACTCGCTCCGCTCCGGCGCGCGGACGACCGCCGGTGGGGCAGCGATGGGCGTTTCCCGCTGCGGGTCGGTATCCTCTTGGTAAGAGCCGATCTCGGCGTCCATTTTCACTTCGTCGAAACGCGGCGTCGTCCAAGCCATAGCTTTACCTCGCAAAATTAACCCTACTACACCGTGGGAAGTTTCGCACTAGCGGATGACTCCATCGGCACGCATCGACTCGATCTCGGCTGCGGCGATACCCGCCTCGCGCAGAATGACCTCCGTATGCTCCCCGTACCGCGGCGGCGCCGTGTGCGCCATATCCCGCGGCGTCACTGGGGTTGCCATTTGCGTCAGCTTGCCCCAGTGGGACTCGATCTCAAAAAAGACACCGCGCTTTGCGAGCTGCTCGTCGGCGAGGATTTCGTCAGGCCGCAATACGGGTTCGAGGCAGCAGTCGTGCTCGCGCGAAAATGCCTCCCACTCGGCGCGCGTGCGCGACGCGAAGATGCGCCGGAGCCCGTCCTTCAGCTCGCCTTGGTGCGGTCCGGGGATGTGCGCGCTGGCCTCGCACTTCAGGCCGACGCCGACGCAGAACGCAGCCCAGAACTTGGGCTCGAGCGCTCCAAGGGTCATGACCTCGCCGTCCTTCGTAAGGTACGACCCGTAGATGGCGATTCCTCCCGCAAGCGGGTCGCCGCCCGGCGTCGGAAGGTCGCCGGCCAGCATGCGCCCGAAGGTCGAAGACGCGAACCCCATCGATGCGTCGACCATCGCGATATCGAGAACAGATCCGTTCCCGGTGAGATCGCGCTCTCGGAGCGCGGCGAGGATCGCGAGCGCGCTCCACAGACCTCCTCCTATGTCCGCGAGCTGTACGGCCAGCGGTTGCGGCGGCCGTTGCTGCGGCGGATCGCGGGCGAGGTTCTCGATTCCAAGGATGCCCGAGCGCGCCAGATAGTTGATGTCATGGCCCGCGCGATGGGCAAGCTTCCCAATTTGCCCGTAGCCAGTCAGCGCGCACACAATGAGCCGCTTGTTTCGCGCGCGCATCGACGCGTGCGATAGGCCCAATCGCTCGAGTACGCCGGGGCGAAATTGCTCGAGCACGACGTCGTAGCGCTCGACCATTTGCAGGAACGCGCGCTGCCCGGCCGGCTTCTTCAAATCGAGACACACGCTGCGCTTGTTTCGATTGAGCGCAAGAAACATCGCTCCCTGATCGCCCACGAGCGGAGGAACGTACCGGACCGGATCGCCGCCGGCGGTGTCCTCCAGCTTGTCCACCCGCGCGCCGAGGTCGGCCAAAATGAGCGACGCAAACGGCCCGGGAAGGAGCCTGCTCAAGTCGAGGACGCGAATTTCACGGAGGGCTTGCATTCGATTTCGAGTCTAGGGCGTGTCCTCGAATTCGCGAGCACGCGTTATTTCTTCCCGTACGCGTGCCCGTGCCCGTGCCCCTGCCCGAAACCTCCGGCGAGAGCGGCACTCGCCGGCTATCTTCCATCGCGTGCGTCGCGTGCGCCGGCTCCCGTTCGCTGTCGCCCCTTTGGTCGTCGTTGCCGTCCTGGTATTCGTCGCTTGCAGCTCCCACAACCCGCCCAATCTGCTCCTTGTCCGATTCGATGCGGGGGCCGACGCGACCGACGACGTCGACCTAGCCACGGCGAGTTTCGCCGACGTAGAGACCAATGCCGATCCCTATCTCGGCGGCCCGTGCGTCGACGACGGCCAGTGCGACGACATGATCGCGTGCACGTACGACTCGTGCAACCTCGCGGTCGGCCGCTGTCGCAATGTTCCCGACGATAGCCTTTGCGACGACGGTGTTTACTGCAACGGTAAGGAGCGATGCGTGCTGCGCCACGGTTGCGAGCCGGGGCCGGTCGTGACGTGCAACGACGGCAATTCATGCGATCTCGCGAGATGTGTCGAGGCGAGCAAGTCCTGCTCCTACTCGCCGCGTGACGTCGACCAGGACGGTGACCCGGACCAGCACTGTCCCGGCGGGCACGACTGCAACGACCTCGACCCGAACGTGTCCAGCTTGCATCCCGAAGTTTGC
>Ga0210409_10008640_pt1 | contig 10351 bp, 7 predicted proteins | sample IncBWH17MmetaG_FD_161649 | JGI IMG/M metagenome (GOLD analysis project Ga0210409, IMG submission 161649) | Forest soil microbial communities from Barre Woods Harvard Forest LTER site, Petersham, Massachusetts, United States - Inc-BW-H-17-M | ecosystem: Environmental > Terrestrial > Soil >...
GGCCCCCACGAGCTACAAGACGGCACTGACACCGACCGACGGTACGCTCGCATCGGGCAGTGATGCGATCGACCACGGCGTGGTGCTCCCGAATGTCACGGACGGCTACCAAGGCCCCGCGCCGGACCTCGGAGCGCAGGAGACCGGCTGCCCCGTCCCCATCTACGGCGTGCGGCCGGAAGGCATCGACGAATCCAACGAGCCGACCGGATGCACGGGGCCCGCCAGCGACGGCGGAACGGTCACCGCGGATGCCGGTTCGGCTCTCACTGGCGGCGGCGACGGCGGCGGTACGGACGGCGGCGCGACCCGCTCGACCGGCGATGGTGGCGACGGCGGCGTCGGTGGCGCGAATGGCAGCGGCGCCGCGACCGGCGCGGGGGCGCGACCCGCGCCCAAGGGCGGGTGCGGCTGCCATGCAGCCGGCTCCGGTCGCCCGCCCTTCATGGCCCTGCTCGGGGCGCTTGCTTCGCTGGCGTTGATCGCTGTGCGCCGCACGTCGCGCGCGGCGGTGATGGCCAGCCTGTAAGGTTTCGCGAGTGCCGCCGTCTGCAAGGACAGACTGCAAGGAAGCGGTCGTTCCCGGAAGCAAGCATGCGAAACCGTGTTTTCTCTGCGCGGTTCGCGCTAATGTGTGAATTGAGGATTTATACACGTGTAGCGGTCGGGCCGCTGCATTGGCAATCGGCGATGTGTCGGCGGGAGAGACCTGCGATCCAGGGCATTCCCGTCATGCGACACAAGTTGGCACATGGCAAGAACCGCAATATTTGCAGGAATCGCAAATTTCGATGTGGGCACGCTGCGTGCTCTGACATCCAGCATGCGAATCGTATCCATTGGAACAGTGGCGTTATTGGGAATGTGCGCTTGCAGTGGGAGCACCGGATCGCCGAGTCCGCCGGCCAAAGCGAATGACTCGAACAACACGGCTACTGGCAGCACGAACAACTCGACGGCGGAAGCGCCAGCTGGCACGGCGGTTTCTAACGGGACTTCCGTCGGCAGCGGGAGCCCTTCCGGCGGGAGCGGCGGCGGCGGAACCGGAGGCGGCTTCGGCGGAGCCACCGGTGGGAGCGGGAGTGGCGGCGGTGGCACCGGGTCTGCTTCCAAAGGATCCACGGCGGGGCCAATGGGTGCCTTCTCCGGGGGAGGCGCTGCCTCGGGCAGTTCCCTTACGCCCAGCGGGGGCTCTTCCGGGGGAGGTAGTTTTGACGCGGGGAGCGTCGGGGTCCTGCCGCCGGCAGGAGTCCTGACGGCCGGCGTTTGGGATGACAGTCTCAATTATCCATTTTTCTTGAACTACTGGCCGCAGCATGCGCAGCTCGCCGGCAATCCCGGTTTTCTATCGACCGACTACAGTGCATCGCACACCGAGTTCGCGCAACGTTCCTCGCGCTCGGTCATCGACGCGGCGCTCGTGCTCGACACGACGGGCAGCATGACCGATGAGCTCTCCTATCTGACGTCGGAGTTCGCCGCGATCTCCGGCGCGATCGCAGCCCAGTTTCCGAGTTCTAGTCAGCGATGGGCGTTGGTCGTATACCGCGACACGCCGGACACGGATCCGGGGGACGCCTACGTGATGAAATCCTACGACTTCACGTCCGACATGCAGGCATTTGCCCGGACGGTCGGCGCCCAGACCGCGGACGCCGGAGGCGACTATCCGGAGTCGCCGGAGATCGGGCTGGACGAGCTGCCGAAGCTCTCCTGGCGCACAGATCCGTCGGTGGCCAAGGTTGCCTTCTGGGTCGCCGACGCTCCGCAACACGACTACCGGGCCGCCCAGATGAAGCAGGCAATCATCGATGTCCATCAGGCCGGGGTGCACATCTATCCGGTGTCGGCCAGCGGAACGAATGACCTGTTGGAACTGACGATGCGCACGGCCGCGTTGATCACGGGCGGACGCTACCTGTTTCTCACCGATGACTCGGGGATTGGAGATCCTCATAAGCTGCCCGAAATTCCCTGTTACTACGTCACGCGGCTCGAGAAGGCCCTCGTACGCGTGGCGTCGATGGAACTCACCGGCTCGTACATGGGGCCAGCCACCGCAGATGTGATCCGCGTCTCCGGCGATCCATCGGCGAGCGGCACGTGCAATGTGGGTGACGACGCCGGAACCCAAGTCCAGATCTTCTGAAACTGACCGGCATTGAACGAACTCAGCGTGCGGATCGTCGCTGTCGGTGATTGTTCCTCACCTGAAGGCTTCGTGGCTCGGAGGTCGTAAGCTTGCCCCGGAGGCAGGTCACCATGACTCTTCGAACGCGTGTCGGTCCCGGTTTGATTGCGAAGTTCGGCATGATGGTCGCCGCGATCCAATGTGCAGGAGCCACTTCGACGAGCAGCGGGAACGACGCCTCCGTCGACGTGGGGGGTAGCTCCGGCGGCGGCCCGGGCTCTAGTAGTAGCAGCAGCAGTTCCGGTGGTGGCTCAGGGGGCGGGGGTTCCAGTGGGAACAGCTCCAGCGGCGGTGGCTCCAGCTCCTCAAGCGGCAGCTCCTCGGGAAGCTCGAGTAGTAGCTCGAGTGGAGCGTCCGCTTGTAGCCCGGCGTGCTCCGCTGGGTTTACTTGTTGCTCCGGCAACTGCGTCAACACAAGCAATGACCCGAAAAACTGCGGCGTTTGCGGCGCAAAGTGCACTGGCGCGACCCCGTTCTGCCAGGGCTCTTGCAAGCAGGCGCCGTGCTACCAGGACGCGGCCTCCTGCGGGGCGAGCTCGTGTTGCGGCACCCAATGCTGCGGGATTACCGAGACTTGCTGCTTGATTGAATTGGGCGCGTCGTCCATTCAATGCGTTGCGGCAGACGCCGGTCAGCCCACGTGTCCTGCGGGCTGCCCGCTGTGTCGCAGCGACCGCAACCTCAAACGTGACATCATCGCCGTCGATACCCAGAAAGTCCTCGACGCGGTTGCTCGCATGCCGGTTTCCACGTGGTCATACAAGAGCGACGACCCGTCGGTGCGCCACATGGGTCCGATGGCCCAGGACTTCAAGGCGGCGTTCGGCCTGGGTGACACGGACAAAGCGTACAACTCGGTCGATGCGCACGGAGTCACTCTCGCGGCGATTCAAGCTCTGTACGAGCGCGTCCAGGCGCAAGACGAGCGCATCGAGCGGCTCGAGCGCGAAAACCGCGAACTACGTGCTCCGCCGCTCGAAGGTCCGGCGCGCGCCTCGCCGCCGATTTCCATCGCGCCGTGACCGCTGCGTCCCGCTGGTTCCGTTTGTGACTGCGACGGGGATGTGTGCGGGCGCAGGTTTGCGATGATCATCCGATTGCAAAAGCTCGATCAAGGTGCTCGACTTGAGGATCGGCAAGGTCGCTCCCAACGGGACGTCCGGTCCGCCCAAGGACCTGCCTGTCGACCGCTCGCAGATGGGAGTGACGAACACCACCGCGATGAAGGGGTATCCTAGCGACATGTTCTCCGAGGAGATGGGGGCGCTGCGGGCCGTGGATTCGCGCGGCGGGTTTTAGGATGCGCGCCGCACGTACAGGGAGGCGAGCGCTCGCGGCAAACCTCGCCCGAAGGGCGACGCCGGTGGCCATGGTGGTCCTGGCGATGGGCTGCACTGCGATCCTCGGCGACTTCACCCGAACCGCCGAAGATGCTGGGGACGCGCAAGCGGCGGGAGACCAATCGTCGATCGCGCCCGACGCGACGACGAACGAAGATGCCACGAGCGACGCGCGAAACGAGGCAACGACGAGCGGCGGAGACGCGAGGTATGCCGACAGCGGAGACAGCGCCGCGGAAGCGTCCGAGGGGGGGCCGTGCGATCCCGGATCTCTGCGGTGCGAGGGCCAGCAACCGCAGGTCTGCCACGCGGGACAGTGGCTCGCCGTCGGCGGCGCGTGCAACAGCCAAGCCTGTGCGATGGGCGACTGCATCGGCACCTGCGCCCCCGATGCATCGCAATGCGCCGACGGGGGTGTGCAGACATGCGGTTCGACAGGCCAATGGGGAAATCCGCAGCCCTGTCAGTACGTCTGCAGCGCCGGCAATTGCACAGGGACGTGCGTACCGGGCGCCACACAGTGCTCGGGCAACGGGGTCCAAACGTGCGCGGCTGATGGGCAATGGGGAACCGCCACGCCGTGCACTGGGCAGCTTTGCTCCGGTGGGCAGTGCACCGGCTCGTGCACGCCGGCCGCGAAGCAGTGCTCGGGCAACGGGGTTCAGACGTGCAACGCCATGGGCCAATGGGGCACTCCGGTTGCGTGCAACAACCAGGCGTGCAGCTCGGGGACATGCATGGGTGTATGCGCTCCGGGTGCGACCCAGTGCTCGGGCAACTCCTTGCAGACCTGCACTGGCGCGGGGGCATGGGGGACCGGCAGTCCGTGTCCCTACGTGTGCACCGGCGGAAGCTGCACGGGTGTGTGCGTGCCGGGCGCGAAGCAGTGCTCGGGCAACGGGGTGCAGACCTGCGGCAGCAATGGGCAATGGGGAAGCGCAGTGGCATGCGTCAACCAGGCTTGCGTTGGAGGGTCGTGCACGGGGGTGTGCACTCCTGGGAGCACGCAATGCACGAGCAGCAGCACCGCGCAGACATGCGACCCGAGCGGTGCATGGGGCAATTCGGTCACGTGCCCGCAGAACACGTGCGCGTACGGAGGGTGTTGCATCCCGACGTCGAGCACGGTCACGTGCACCAGCAACGGGGCGTGCTGCTCGGGTTTCTGCCAAGGTCAGAGCAACCAGTGCGATTGCTTCTCGCCCATGGACAACTGCTACCTCGGGTCGCGATCGTGCTGCTCGGGCTCCTGCAACACCAGCGGTATATGCAACTAAAAGACGACCGCGCGACGCATCCTATCCTTCGTATGTGCACCAGCAATACCTGCACGCGGAAAGCCATCTGACGAACGCGGCTGCCGCTCGAACGATAGCGACTTCGATCGCTCATGACCGATGCGGTGTTGAGCAAAACGTCGCTCTTTCCACGACGAATGGCGCGTCGAGAAAAGAAAACGCGTCCCGCTGAATACAAAATGACGCTTTGTGTATTGCAAAAGCCTCACCTTCATCAGCAAGCGCATCACTTGGTAGAGCAGCAGCCGCTCCATCAACGATCAACGACGCTTTGCGAAGAACGAACGCGTCATTTTATCGAATGACTGTCACGTTTTGTTTAGCCAACGCCGCTTTTATTACGAACAATGACGCTTTGTTAATACCAAACGCGTCACTTCGTGTGACAAATGATGCTTTGTCAATAGTGAATGTCGCTTTTCGAGAAAGGAATGACGCTTTGTTCAAACACAAAGAGGCTCCTCGAACAACGAATGACGCTTTTCATAAACACAAAGCCGCTTTGTTGACTCAAAGCGCCGCTTTCTTAAATCGCAACGACGAAGTCGCATTGGCAACGTTCCACCCAACCGGAGATCCGGGCAATTCGACCATGCCAAACCCAATCCTGCCGCGTGATCGCGGATGCGCGGTACGGTAACCGGCAGAGGCTCGTCGTGGCCGCAGCAAAAAAACTCCAACTCCGCCCCGTGCTCGTGGCCCTCGTTGGACTGTCCATCGCGGGTTGTGCAGTCAAGACGTCCGCTACAGGTGTCGGGCGCCGTCAACGTCGCCTAGGGAGCGGGTTGGACGACGGCGCTGCTATCCACGGTGACCGCGGTCTGTGCGAGGAGTCGGCCGTTGATCGACGCACCCGTCTGCAGCGCGACCGACGTTTTGGACAGGATGACTCCCTCGAGGTGCGCGGTCGTGCCGAGATCCGCGAGACCGGCGACCTGCCAGAAGACGTTCTTGGCCACCGCGCCACCGGTCAGCGCGATCTTCGCAGCGCTGCTCACGGTGAGATTCTGGGCAATCTGGAAAATCCAGACGTCGGTTGCATTGCCCGTGAGCGTGACATTCGTCGGGATCAGGAGACCAGTGCCCCATTTGTAGACGCCAGCGGCGAGGGTCATCCCGCCAATGTTTCCGGCGCCCAGCTCGGTGACCTTGGGCGCGCGCCCGGCCGCGTCGGTAAATGCGAGCTGCATGTCGCCAATCGCGGTCGTCAGGTTGGAAGAGGTAGGCGCCGCGTAGTCGGCCGCGTACACTTTGCCGGTGACCTGCGGTGAGGTCGAAAATACATTCGTGGAATCCGTGGTCAGCGAGAATCCCGTGATATAGCTGGCGGCAGCCGGGCTGATTCCAAGGTTTCCCGTGACGGCAGAGGTCGGGACACTGGAGATTCCGCTTTTTGCGAGGATCGCATAGCTTCCGGCGGTTCCGAGGTTGACAGCGAGCGTCGATGACGGGTTCCCGGCGTTTGTGGCGCTGCCGCCACTGCTGGAACTGCCGCCACTGCTCGAGCTGCCGCTACCGGTGGAACTGCTGCTGCTGGACCCGCCGCTACTGGTGGACCCGCCGCTGCTGCCGGAGCTGCCGCCGCTGCTGGAGCTGCCGCCGGCCCCCGCGCCTGCCGGCGAGCCGCTACCCCCGCAAGCGCCCGAGAATATGGCCAGAATAGGAACCACGAAAACGAATCGCGAAGAAAGGTCGTTGGAATAGTTCACAGTTGCCTCCGATTTGTCTTTTGTGCCGGAGGGCATCAGCAGGAAATGGGCCACACGATGAGCCGCGAGCGAGGGGGCTTTTGGGGTGCGATTCGCTGGACGCATTCTCATTTCGCGAAAGGTCGGGCAGAGGCTGCAGCTTCGGCCCCAATCCCGAACGCGATGGGCGGTGTCCACAGGGGAGCGAGCACGACCGCGGCCAGCCGCTTTGCTTCTCGTGTGCCAATCGGGACGTGGTTGGCCAAAGCTGTCCCGCCGCGCGAACGTCATTCGCGATAGGAGCCGCGCCTCGAAGCGTTACCGATGCGCCCCCTAGCCACGCTCATTGAGACTCGAGCCGCAATCGATATCCGATGCCTGCTTCAGTCATGAGGTACTTCGGGCGTGCTGGCTTTCGTTCTAACTTGTGACGAAGGTGCGTCATGTACACGCGAAGATACTGAGTCTCGTCCTCGTGGCCTGGTCCCCACACGGCTTCGAGGAGATCGCGATGCGTCAAGACCATCCCGGCGCGCTCGATGAGAGTCGCAAGGAGCTTGAATTCGATCGGCGTGAGGTGAACTTCTTCTCCGCGAACGGTGACGCAATGGCGAGGCAAGTCGACGCGGACGTCTTCGCCGATCTTGACGATGCCCACTGGCTCGGAACGTGACTGAGCGGAGTTGCGCAGTGCGACGCGGATGCGCGCCATCATTTCGGCGGCGCCGAAGGGCTTCGTCATGTAGTCGTTGGCACCTTCGTCGAGGGCCTTGACCTTGGCAGACTCGCTCCCCCGCGCCGAGATTATGAGAATCGGCACGTCGCTCCACTTCCGGATGTGGCGCGTTACCTCGGAACCGTCCGCGTCGGGCAGGCCCAGGTCAAGGAGGACGATGTCCGGACGGTGCTTGGTCGCAAGCCGGATCCCCTCCGCCGCGGTCTTGGCTTCGATGGCTAGGTACCCATACGCGGCCAGCGCGATGCGCGCGAAGGTCCGCATCTCGGCGTCGTCTTCCACGACGAGCACGACCGGGGCGTCGCTCATCCGCCCGGGGCCTCCGTTTCCTCGGGGTGAAGCGGCAGCGTGAACTGAAGGCAGGCCCCGCCTCCGTTTCGCTCCGTCACCCAAATCCGACCCCCATGGGCGCTGACGATCGCCCGACATATGGTCAGGCCTAGTCCAACGCCGCCGCCTTCGCCATCGCGAACGCGGTAGAACTTTTCGAAGACACGCTCCCGCTCATCCTCGGGAACTCCTGGGCCTCGGTCGGCAATTTCAACGGTGACCTCGCGATCACTCGCGAAAGCAGACAAATCGACCGGGCTTTCGGGAGGCGTGTACTTCGCGACGTTCTCCACCAAGTTGATGAGTACTTGCTCGACTAGCACGAAGTCGAACGGTACGAGCGGCAGATCCTCCGGGATCCTCACATCGACGTCACGGCCGCGAAGTCGCTCGTCGAGATGGTCAAGCGCCGATCCGATCACTTCTTCCAGGGGCTGCGGCTCCTTGCGAATCTTGAGCTGACCCGCTTCAAGGGTCGCCATCTCCAGAAGGTTCCGAACTAGCCGATCCAGCCGGCGTGCTTCTCGATAGGCCGTCTCGAGTAGGGCGCGACGTGCGCCCTCGTCCTGTGGCGCTTGAGGAGACAGCATCGTGCTCGTCGCCCCGGTGATGACGGCAAGCGGCGTGCGAAGGTCGTGCGACACGGAGCTTAGCAGTGCACTCCTTTGCTGTTCAGTTTGCGCGACGATCCCTGCACGGCGCGCCTTTTCGACCTGCTCTCGGAGGCGGTGGGTCAGGTGGCTGATGACGAACGCGATCGTCAACATCACTCCGAACGTGACGATGTAGTGCAGGTTCGCGATGGCCAGGCTGAAGTACGGGGGGAGAAAGAAGAACTCGAAGGCGATCGCGCTCAGCACGGCTGCGAGAAGCGAGGGTCCGTATCCGAAGCGCATGGAGACGACAACGACCCCTAGGAGCACAACCATCACGACGTCTGCGAGATCCGATGCGCCGAAGACGAACCAGCCGGTCAGAGTCGATGCCGCAACGACGAAGGCACCCGCGGCGTAGCGACCCACTGTACGGACTGCCTTGCCGATTCTCGTGTACCGGTCGCTAGTGGGCATGTGGCAATCGTAGGGGGGGGCGACGCTTGTGCCTCGAAACCGTTGTCGATGCGTCCGAAGCCCTTACGCAAAGACGTGGGAATCCAGCGGTGCTAGGCTCTCGCTACGACTCGAGTGGCCGCCGACCGGAGGCTTCTTACCAGGGGAGCCCCGTGCGCGCAGGCGATACCAATACCGCCTGCGCAGACGGCGGTCGACGGCCACTCGAACCGCAGGGAGCCGCTCGCTCCGGCGCACGCGACAGGCGCGCGCCGGAGCGAGATCCCCTAGGTCACTCCGCAGCTGCGTGGGCTGCTGCTGCCACGCCGGCTGGCACCTTGACGGAAGCCCCCGAAGGTGCGCTGCTGCCCCCGATGAGCTCCGGGTAAGCCGGGCCGCCATGCTCGTGAAGGTCGAGGCCCTCGAGCTCGCCCTCTTTCGAGACGCGAAGCGTGCCAGCCAGTTTGAGCGCGTAAAACATGACCAGCGATACGCCGAACGTCGCGGCCGTGATGCTCGCGCTACCGATGAGCTGTGCGACGAGCAACTGCGTGCCGCCGCCGTAGAACAGCCCTGTGACCGGCGAAGAGTCATCCGCACCGGTGGGTCCAGGGGTGCCGTATTTGCCGCAGGCAAGCAACCCGAGGCTCAACGTTCCCCAGATTCCGCAAGCACCATGGACCGGCCACGCGCCGACGGGGTCATCGATCCGCAACCACTCCATGAGGTCGACACCGTAAACGCAGACGATGCCAGCAACTGCACCGAGGATGACGGCGCCGGTAGGCGAAACCCAGTAGCAGGGGCAAGTGATCGCGACGAGACCGGCAAGGAAGCCGTTCACGGTGATCCCGCAATCCCACACCTTGTTTCGGGGGTACAGCCAGAGCATGGCGCTCAGCCCGCCGGCGCAAGCGGCCAGCGTCGTGTTCGCCGCGACGCGACCGCAACCGGCCGCGTCCATCGCGGAAAGCGTGCTGCCGGGATTGAACCCGTACCACCCGAACCAGAGGATGATGCCGCCGACGGCCGCAATGGCCATGTTGTGACCAGGCATCGGGCCGCCGCCGTCGCGCTTGAACTTGCGACCGATGCGGGGGCCGAGAACGATGGCGCCTGCGAGAGAGATGAAACCGCCGATCGTGTGAACGACCGTGGACCCGGCGAAGTCGTGAAACGCAATCGGCGTAATCGTGGTGAGCCACCCGTCCGGACCCCACGCCCAGTGACCGATGATCGGGTAGATGAAGCCGCTGACGCCGATGCTGTACCAGAGGTCGCCCCAGAAGCCGGTGCGGCCGACCATGGCGCCGGAAGTGACGGTGCTGCAGGTATCCGCGAAGGCATACTGGAAGAGCCAGTAAGCAAGGAATGCGACGCCCGTACCCTCGTAGGTGTCCGGAACGCCCTGCAAGAAGAACCAGTGGTAACCGATGAAACCGTTGCCATGGCTGAACATGAAGGCGAAGCCCCATGCGTAGAACAGGATTCCGCACAGACACGTGTCGACGATGCCTTCGAGAATTACGTTGACCGTCTCGCGTGTACGGGCGAAGCCCGCCTCGAGAAACATGAAGCCGGCCTGCATGAAGAACACGAGGAAGGCCGCGATGACCGTCCACATCGTATTGATCGGGTTGATGTAAGCCGGCGTCGGCGCAGCTGCCGCCGGATCGTCCGCGAGCGCCGGCGTGAACAAGAACATCGTGACGCCCTTGA
>Ga0210409_10008642_pt1 | contig 10350 bp, 6 predicted proteins | sample IncBWH17MmetaG_FD_161649 | JGI IMG/M metagenome (GOLD analysis project Ga0210409, IMG submission 161649) | Forest soil microbial communities from Barre Woods Harvard Forest LTER site, Petersham, Massachusetts, United States - Inc-BW-H-17-M | ecosystem: Environmental > Terrestrial > Soil >...
GGCCAGTCCCGAGCAGATCCGCGCAGCCTGGCAGGACGTAATCGATCGCGCTCGCACCGTTCCCGGCGTTGAATCGGTCGCGCTGACCGACATCATCCCCATGCGCGAGGGTGAAAACTCAGGCGGCTACTGGACAACACCTACGCCGCCGCCCCCGAATCAGGCTCCCATGGCATTGATGTCGAGCGTAACGCCCGACTACTGGAAGGTCATGGGCATTCCGCTCCTCTACGGGCGCTTCTTCAATGATCACGATCGCATGGGCAGTGAGCCGGTCGTCGTGATCGACGAGAATCTCGCCCAACATGCTTTCGGCACGAAAGATGCCGCTGGCAAACATCTTTGGGTTCAATTCATCAGGGATCGCCCGGTTGAGGTCGTCGGAGTCGTCGGCCACGTGCGCCATTGGGGCTTGGCCACCGACGATCAATCGCGTGTGCGCGATCAGATGTACTACCCCTTTGCCCAAGTGCCCACACCGCTGCTTCACTTCTTTTCGTCGGTGATGTCGATTGCCGTGCGCACCACTGTCCCGCCGTTAAACCTCGTTCAGTCGTTGCGGCGAGAACTCCGCGGAGCCGCGCGCGACCAAGCCATGTACGAGGAACGCACCATGGAGCAGCTCGTCAGCGCGTCGCTCGCCCGGCAACGATTCCTGTTGCTCCTATTCGGCATCTTCGCCGCTCTGGCTCTCCTCCTCGCCTGCATCGGCATCTATGGCGTACTGGCCTACTTAACCGGTCAGCGCGTGCCCGAAATCGGCGTACGCATGGCCCTCGGCGCCACCGCCAGCAACGTAATGTGGCTAATCCTCCGCCAAAGCGTAGCTATGATTTTCGTAGGCGTCGCCGCAGGCACAGTAGCCGCCCTGGCAGCGGGTCGTGTATTGCACCGCCTGGTAGAAGGAATGCACCCGGTGGAACTATCGACATTCGCTATCACCATCCCCGTCCTGGTCGCCGCCGCCCTCCTAGCCAGCTTCCTACCAGCCCATCGCGCCAGCCGCATCGCCCCAACCACCGCCCTTCGCCAAGACTAGCCCCTAAAACCAATCTTCATAAGCCATTCTTCGCAAGCCATTCTTCGCAAGCCATTCTTGATAAGCCGTCTCAGAAACTGTTCTTCGGGAGGGCACGACTTCACAAGCCGCGGCAAAAGTCTTTTCCTTAGGAGGTCGGAGCTTTAGCTCCGACGTAAACTACTGGCGCACACCGGGCTTCAGCCCCTGAAGAAAGCCTTCTCTTCGTCTTGTCGCATTTTCCCACAGAGTGTTCAATCGTTCCGCTAAAGCTCACAAATTCTCGGGTTTAGCCCGGCCGCGAGGCTGTAGGAAGCGCAATGTACGCGCGCGCTTAAGTTAGCACGACCCAGGTTTTTCTTTTGAGTGGCCGAAAACGGAACGAAGCGTGAAGAGTCCCTTGACGCTCACGAACTCGCCTTTGCCCGCCGCGAAACGAAGTCTCTCCAGTTCACCGCGATGTCCGGGACTAAGACCGCTAGAAACGTGATAATAATGACCTCCATTGCGAAGGTCGCCTCGCTGTGACGGTTCCAGGCAGGTATCGGCTGCAAAACGCGCGTTCCGACGAAGGTGAAGGTGACCGCATAGGAACGGACCATCCACTCGCGATGACGCTGGTAATGCCCGTTCCATGCGGTCAGAAAGGCTGCCCCGGTCGTAAGCATCCAAGTACCACTTTGCACGGTAACAGCTGCTAGCCAATGCATCGCATGAGGGTCATGGCGGTGGTATGCAAGAACGACGCCGAGCGGAGCAGCGACGAAGACCGCTACGATATACACGCGACCAAGCACTCGATGAAATCTGGGACTACGACGATGCACGCGGCTTGAGAACTGAAGCGGGCCGGCAAGCAAAGCGACGCTTCCCGCCATGACATGCGGCACGATCAGCAGAAGGATCGTACTAAGGTAGGCCCGTTCCTGCGCCTGACGAAGCAGCGGCACCTCGCTGTAGAAGATAACCGAAAGCGTCATCATCGCGATTGCAGTCCATAGAATCTGCTTCCATCTTCTCCGTCGCTGGTACGGAGGGGCAGAAACCGGGATCTTGGCAGCCAGCATATCTACGGCCATGACATCCCCTGAGGGCAAACAGATAGGGCGGGATCCGACGCCGAGGCTGTACACCGATTGCTGCGATAATTCGCAAACTCCCATCCTGTCAAGAGAGCTGCCGGCGAGGCTTCCAGAGCTTTGGCGGGTTGCGTAAATTGACTCAGGGTTTGCATCCTCTTCAGGGCGACCTACTGTTCCGAGACCCGCCCTGGGCAGATGTTCTGAAAACGGCTCGCGGCAGCGCAATGATCGCGCCAGCCAAACTCTTCGGATGGCCGCTTGTTCCTGGAGCGTTCCACCAGGTCGTAGGCTAATTGAGCTGCCTACTCCTAATGTCATCATTTCGTCAAGAAATTGCACATCGGCAAAGACAGAGGTGGCCACCCGCAGATAATCCTTGACATATGGTGTCAATATGGTATACTAGGAGGAGTGATACGCAGGGATACGTTCCTCATGTCAAATTGATCCTCAAGTCTTCAGTCTTTCAGCCCCGCTCCTCCACACCCCTCCATCCGCGCCCCGTGTTTTCAGCAACTTACAAAATGCTTTTCCTACCAACTCCTTTCGTTTCAAATTCCTGCGAAAAACACCGGGGGGGGGTAAAAGCGAAACTCAGGCGAAAGCAAAAAGGCAAGATCCCCCTAACTCCCCTCGAGAGTCCCAAAACGGGACGCGTATCCTCTATAGTTGACTTCGCGCAACTCGCGACATACCTTCTAATCCAGCCGCCGCTGGTTTCGCCATGAACTTCCGTTCACCACACAGTGCTTTCAGCCGTGCTTCCCGCCTGGCCTCGTCCGCCTCCACTCCCCAGGAAATTGCACACCGACTCGCCTTTACCCGTCGCGAGTTCCTGCGCTCGGCCGCGGGTGTAGCGCTGGGAAGCACCCTGCTCCACTCGCCAATCGCCCTGGCGGGCGCCGCCATGAAGCGGCGAAAAGTCGTCGTCATCACCTTTGGCGGCGGCGCGCGCGATCAGGAAACCTTCGCGCCCGAGGGCCAGGAAAATATCCCGCACCTGATGCGCGAGATGATTCCGCAGTCCACTTTTTTCACGCAAGTCGTCAATCGCGGCATCCTCGGCCATTACGTGGCCACCGCAAGTCTCGCCACCGGCACGTACGAAACGTTCAACAACTTTGCCGCCGTCTCCCCGGAGCATCCCACGGTGTTCGAGTATTTCCGCAAAGACCTGCGCCGCCCGGCCTCCGACGCCTGGGTGATCGCTCCCAGCAACGGTTTCAACCGCATCGGCGAAAGCAGCCACCGCGCGTACGGTCCCGGATTGGGAGCGCGCGTGATTTTGCCGAAACATTTGCTGACGGCGGCCACATCTGGCGGCGGCAAGGACTACGAACACCTGCTGCGCGACAACTACGAAACTCCGTTTTACACGCCGGAGCTTGCCGGCAACGAATTTGAATTGCAGCAACTGGCGATGATGCTGAAGCTTTCGGTCGATGACTTCAAAGCGCACGCACTCACTTTGTCCAGTCCCGACGAACTCTCCGTTTACATCGCGCGGCAACTGATGCGGCAGGTCGCGCCCAGCCTTCTGTGGATTACCATGCACGACATCGACATCGCCCATGCCGGCGCCTACTCCTTATATATTGACGGCATCCGCCGCACCGATCGTCTCTGCGCGGAATTGTGGAAGACCATTCAGTCCGAGCCGGAATACGCCGGCAACACCACGCTGTTCATTCTTCCGGATTTTGGGCGCGACTCCGACGAAGACGCCGGCGGCAACGGATTCCAGCATCATCGCACCGGCGATGCGTTATCTCGCACCACCTGGATGATGGCCATGGGTGCGGGTGTTCGCGAAGGCATCGTCTACGATCGCCCGGCGGAATCGACCGACCTCGTGCCCACGCTTGGCTCCATGCTCGGATTCTCGGCTTCGCTCGCGCAAGGCAAACCGATACCGGAACTTTTGTAAATCGATATGCTTCCAGCTGACCTCAAGCCCGAACAGTTTAACGGCTACCCGCCGGAAGCCCGCAAGCTGGCTACGAACTACATAGGCGCGCTTCAACGTCTGCCCTTGAGTTTCCTGCCCAGTCTGTTGCGCGAAGTCATCGACTACGATTTCAAATTTCCAGCGGAACGAAAAACGGTCGAAAAAGAACTCGCCAACCTGGCGTCTCTTTCGCCCGAGCAATTGAAGGAATGGTTGCAAGGATTCGCGCAAATCCGCGTTTCCTCTCAGCTGGAACATTCAGATTGGGTCAACGCGCCGGCGCAGTTTGTCGAGCAGTTCTCGGCGCATCTCTGGAGCACGCATCAACTCGACGCGTTTCGCGCTGCCGCGGTCAATTATGCGGATCGCTTGCGAGCGGCCGTTCCCCCCGAGCCGCCACCGGTCCCGCGACTAGGAATCACGGTCGTCGGCCAGGGTGTCGTTGCCTACGACGCACCGCTGTTCCGAAAACTCCGCGCGCACGGCGCATACTTCAATCACGTGCAACCCGAAAACGGTTTGAAATATCTGTTGGACGCTGTCGCAGCCAGAGCCAAAGCGCATCCCGCTCCCTACGCGCATTGGTACATCGATGGCGGCCAGGAGGCGAAATACGATCCCGCGCTGACGTGCGTTTCGTATCACCTCTTGGAACCCGCGCGTGCTGCTTTGAGCGCGAAGATGCGCGCGGAAATCGAAAGGCCGGGCATGGGACCTGAAGCGCTACGCACGCTGATGGCACGCATGCGCCCCGAGGACCTTGGCCTCGATGCGACTTCGGGCACCGCGAGCGATCCGGTGATGCAGCGATTCCAACTGAAAATATTGACGGAGGGTTCCGGCACGCAAATCTTCAGCACCACGTTCGCGCAGTGGGCCGCTCGCGAAGCCCTGCGCCGCGCGCAGCCGCTCACATTGTTGGTTCGCTTCGCACCGCGCCAGAGACAAAAACCCATGAACGAAATGATCACCGATAGCGCCAAGCCAGCGGAGCTCGATCCGGTCGGCTCGCTCGTTGATGCCGATTTCGGCGCCTATTACAACTGGCTCAATCAACAGAGGCTGCCAGGAGCCGAACAATCCAAATTCCTGGTCTGGTTTGAAGGCCACAACGAAGCCGTAGTGATCGGCCCGACGTGGCCGCGCGGCACGCAATCCAGTATGCTCGCAGACATGAAGCAACTGTTGGTTTAGGTATGTTCTTGCATTCCTACAAATAGTGGAAGTTGTGCGGTTGCGTTTTTGTTGCGGGAAGGATTGACCTTGCGTGAAGGGTTGTCGAAGACGGTTCGCCCGCCGATGGATTTTGAGATCGCGTACTCGTGGGCCATAGCGCGATCAAAATTCGCGATGGGTTCGCGATTTTGTTCGACGGAGCGAGTGAGTTTGTCGAGCCGCCGGAAGCCGTCAATTTTCTCTTGATGGCCGATGCGTGCGGCGTCCAGCGAGCGGCGCAGGACACCAAGAGTTTCGTCGTACGTTTTCAGTGGCACTGGAAAAGGATGGCCGTCCTTTCCGCCGTGCGCGAAAGAGAATCGCGCTGGATCGGAAAAACGGGTTGGCGCGCCGTGAATCATTTCGGCGACGAGCGCCAACGATTGCAAAGTGCGCGGCCCAAGACCTTCCACGAGCAACAGTGACGAAAAATCCCGCAGGTCTTGTTCCTGAGCCACGGCCAGCACCGCTCCCAGGCGTTTCAGATCGACATCTTCGGCGCGAACGTCATGATGCGACGGCATCGTGAGCTTTCGCAACTGCGCCAAAGACGTATCGACATTTTGGCGAGTGATTTCCAACAACGCGGTTTGCGCGCGCGCGGCGCGAGCGTCCACGAGATTGAGAATCGTGCCTTGATGCTGCCCGACGATGGCGGAATGCGGCTCGCAAGTGAAATCGCGGACGGTCGCGGAGTGCCAATGATAGCGGCGGGCGAGGCGCGAAGCAGGATTCATGCCTTGCTGAACGACGGCCCATTGACCGGTCCGCGCAATCACGAACGAGTGCAGATAAAGTTGGAATCCATCAGCGATGGCGTTGTTGTCTACGCGCGCGGCCAAGCGGCTGGTGCGCGCCAAATTTTCTCCGTCAAGACCCGTCTCGTTGCCTAGGTTTCGCAATTCGTCGGGAGTGCGAACCGAGTGACGGCCGCGCCCTCCGCAGATGGCGATGCCCAGGTCCGAGAATCGCGGATTGATTCCGCGTTTCAAGGCGCCCATGACCGAGGTGGTGATGCCGGAAGAATGCCAGTCCATTCCCATCACGCATCCCAGCGCTTGAAACCAGAAAGGATCGCTGATGCGTGTAAGAAATTCGGACGCGCCGTACGACAGAAGAATGTGCTCGACGATTGCCGTGCCGAGCTTGGCCATGCGTTCGGCCAGCCATACCGGCACGCGGCCACCATGCAAAGGTAAGTCGGCGATGCCAGACCGCTTCATATTCGTATTATCCGCCCGGAGGCCGAGAATCACGAATTGGGAGCGAAGCTCGCCTTCGGTTCAAAGTTTGTCGGCTCGATATTCCAAGGTTGTGCGAATGACCAGCAAAGCGACATACGGTAGCACCTTGAATGATTCCGTTTACCTGCTATGCGGCGCTAGCCGGATTTTCTCGGCGTGTTCCTTTGACGCATTTCGTTTGGAGAGCTAACTAACCCTCGCGAGAGTCCGCCAACAGCCCCTGGTCTCTCAATATCCTGCGAACCTTTTTTGGGGATATCGACAACCGTGACGCGACGCGCGCGACCTTGCATCCCTCGCGCCTCCAGACTTTGGGAATGACAATTTTCGCGAATTCCTCGCTTACTTGCTGGAATGATTTGCTGCCGATGATGCCCTCGGACCATTCCCGCAAGGTGGGATTGACGGTTGCCGCGGCGCGAAGCTTGCGCTTCAGTTCTTGTAGCTCCCTTCCAAGATAATCGTGGCTCACTGGCTGCAGAAGTGCCGTCGCTTCCTCGGCGCATCGCTGGACCACTTCCATGTCGTCCGGGAAATCGAGGCAAAGCGCTAAGCCCAGCGCGACATGGGCCTTGGCGATCAGGCGCCGGTTCTGGGTATTCTTGGCAAACTCCAGCGCCTCCCGGGCGAACTCGCAAGCTAATCGAGAGGTGCGCCCGCCGCTCGCGCCTTCCTCGATCTGCTCTTCATATTTTGCGCATTCCACCGCACATTGCAGGATCCGGGCGCGCCCTTTGAGCACGTTGTCTTTCTTTTCGGCGCCCAGGGAAAAGGCAGTGGCGGCCACGGAAGCGGCGCGGTCGAGTTCCCCGTTATCCAAATAGATGTAACCGAGAGTGACGTGAACGTTTCCGTTGCCGCGGTGGTCGTCGTAGCGGTCATAAATTTCACGGGCCTTCGCCAGATGTTCGAAGGCTTCTTCGCGAAGGCGGCTGAGGTGTTCCCGGGCGGACAGCTTGGGAAACGGCGTCGCTCCGGTTCCTCGCGCGCGTTTTTTTCTGGACCTGGCGGCTTCCATGTCGATCTTGTTTCGCAACTGAAGCGCAAGGAGCCGCTTCACAAAAGCGATATTCACGTAGGAGCGGGCAAGGTTGCGGTTGTAAGGATCGCGCTTGCGATACTCGTCGATAGCCTTCGCAAACCTCGACAGCGCCTGATCGTAATTGCCCTGCCTGCGGGCAATTCTGCCGTAGGCCGAGCTGATGTTTCCGCGAGTGATGTAGTCGTCGGTCTCGGCCAGAGCATCCTCAGCCTCATCGAGAATTCTCGCGGCCTCCTCGGGCTTTCCTTCCTGGAAAGCGATCCAGCCTTCGAGCACTTGCATCACCGCCGCCATTTTCGGATAACGCAGCCGCAACGCCAGTCCTTTCGCTTTGGCTACGTAGCCGAGCGCATCATCGTATCGGCCCTGGCGGCGCAGACAGCGGCCAATCCAATAATTGGCAATAGACATTACCTGCTTGTCCTGTATCGCATCTTCGAGCGCCAAGACCGTTTCAAAATCGCGAATAGCCCTTGCATAGTCTTCCTCAGACGTGGCCAACAGCCCATCGGCCATGCGCACGTGGGCGTACTCCAAAACGGAAAGCGTTTCTCTGTTTGTGGCCGAAAATCGAGTCAGTATCTGTTGGATGAGTGCCGGCTGCGCGAATCCCATGTCCACCCATTGGGCGAGGTAGCCCAGCAGAACGCCCGCTCCTTTCTGACTTGGGTTGCAGGATTCCACCAGATCTTTCCGCGCGTGCAAACGCTGCAGCCCGCTGTCGATCCTGCGCCAGGCGATGTCTTCTTTGAGTTGATCGAGGAAGTGGGTCGGAATTTTCGGGGATGGATTCGCTGCGGTCATAAGGATCCGGCTCTGCCTGGTCCATTCTGGGCGGGCGTCCGATTCGGACCAGTGGCTTTGACTCTGTATTCGCAAGAGAGTCTACTGCAGTCAGAGCATCTCAGTGGCTTGTTCTTTTTAGGACTCGATTCGGAAAGGTTGAAAACGATGTTGTCAGCAAATGGAACCAACGGGGCCAACGGAAAGAACCATCAGGCGCACAAGGACTGGACCACGGATTCCCGCTGGTCTGGCATCACGCGGCCATACTCTCGCTCGGATGTACTGCGGCTGCGCGGTTCCTTCCAGATCGAGTACACGCTCGCGCGCTTGGGCGCCGAGCGGCTGTGGGATCTCATGCATACGGAGCCTTATGTTGCCGCGCTTGGCGCCATCACCGGCAACCAGGCGATCGAAATGGTCCAGGCTGGGCTGAAAGCGATCTATGGGAGCGGCTGGCAAGTTGCGGCGGACAACAACACCGCTGGGGACGTCTATCCCGACCAGAGCCTGTATCCGTGCGATAGCGCGCCAAATTTGGTGAAGCGCATTAACCGCGCGCTATTGCGCGCGGATCAGATCGAGAGCGTCGACCGCGCTGCGATCGCCAGTAACAAGGGCCACTCTGGGCTCGGCGGTAACCACGACGGCGAGAAGTCCGGCACCTATTGGTTGGCGCCGATCGTTGCCGATGCCGAAGCAGGTTTCGGCGGCTCGCTGAATGCCTACGAGCTTATGAAAGCGATGATCGAGGCCGGAGCGGCTGGTGTTCACTTCGAAGATCAGCTCTCTTCCGCCAAGAAATGCGGCCATCTCGGAGGCAAAGTCGTGGTCCCGACGCGCGAGTTCATCGAAAAGCTGGTTGCCGCGCGCCTTGCCGCCGACGTTTGCGGCGTGCCCACGATTCTGATAGCGCGCACCGACGCCAACTCCGCGGGTCTCCTGCTTTCCGATGCCGATCCGCGGGACCGCGAATTCGTTTACGGAGAGCGCACGGCTGAAGGCTTCTTCCAGTTTCGCGGCGGAATTGACGCGGCCATCGCCCGGAGCCTCGCCTATGCTCCTTATGCAGACATGCTGTGGTGCGAAACCTCTACGCCCGATCTTGCGGAAGCGAAGAAATTCGCCGACGCGATCCATACGCGATTTCCCGGCAAACTGCTGGCCTATAACTGCTCACCTTCGTTCAACTGGAAGAAGAAACTCGACGAAGCCAGCATCGCCAGCTTCCAGCAAGAGCTGGGCAAAATGGGCTACAAGTTCCAGTTTGTTACCCTCGCTGGATTCCACGCGCTCAACATGTCGATGTTCCAGCTCGCGCGCGGGTACGCGCACGCGGGCATGACCGCTTATTCGAAACTCCAGCAGGAGGAGTTCGCCGCGCAGGAACTGGGCTATCGCGCTGTTACGCACCAGCGCTTCGTCGGCACCGGTTACTTCGACGAAATCGCGCAAGTGGTCTCCGGCGGAAACTCTTCGACTACTGCGTTGTCTGGCTCGACCGAAGCCGCCCAGTTTCATCGCGCATAGAATCACGACACTATGCAGTGAGACCTATCACGCTTTCGGACGGATAGCCCCGGCCGTTCGATCGGTATTTCTACGGTGGCTGGATGATTTCGCGCGACGTTGGTTTGTTCGTAAGGGATGTTCTCGAGTGGTCCATGGGCATTGTACAGCGGGGCGAGGATGATTCCATGGCGCGCGGCGACGGCCTCGATTTCTTCGACACGATCGGGGGTGATGAAGCCTCTTCCCTGGGAGAAGGGTTCGAAGCGGCGCTCTAGAGCGAGAGCCATGCCTTCCAGTAAACATCCGTAGGCCATGTCCGGGAATGGATGGCGGTTCAGAATTCCGTGAAAATCTGGGGTGAACTTCATTCCGGCGGTAACTTGACCCAGGCCTCCGAAAAAAACTTTGGCGCCGGGCATGTCTGCGCTCGGTGAGAGGTTCTTCGGGTAGCCCGCATCGCAAACGATGGCGTCGGGCGTGATCCGGCCCAACAGGAGCGAGGGGGA
>Ga0210409_10008643_pt1 | contig 10349 bp, 9 predicted proteins | sample IncBWH17MmetaG_FD_161649 | JGI IMG/M metagenome (GOLD analysis project Ga0210409, IMG submission 161649) | Forest soil microbial communities from Barre Woods Harvard Forest LTER site, Petersham, Massachusetts, United States - Inc-BW-H-17-M | ecosystem: Environmental > Terrestrial > Soil >...
TCACACCGACATCCTGCCACGCCCTTACCCCTCGGCGTAAGACGGCTCTGCCGGACGGTTAGGATCGATCGGGTTTCTTGGCGGCCGATACGGTCGCCCACCCTGGAACGTCCATGGCCGGCAGTTTCATCTGGAACATAACCTTTACCGACATTTTCAGCCAATGGACCGAGAACCGCGCCGTTTGGAATAAAAGGCTCAACGGATGTGTTGCGGGAGGTCAAAGATCTGAAAAAAAGCTTGACTCTTGAGTTCTTGGGCTTCGATGTTGACAATGGTTCGGAGTTCCTGACCTTCCACTTATGGCGCTACTTTTTTGGATGGGCCTCGGCCCGTTCCGATGACACGCAGTCGAGCCTGTCGCAAAAACGACCAGGCGCATATCGAGCAGAAGAACTGGACCCACGTGCGTCAGCTTCTATCGCACCTGGGGACTGTTCCACAACTTCTTCTGCCCGACGCTCAAGTTGCGCCGAAAGACCCGCTAAGGTTCAAAGACTCTGCGCAAATACTTCAAGCCGCAAACGCCATATCAAAGGCTGCTAGAGTGCTCGCAACTTATTACCCAAGTGCAGAAACAGAAACTCCATGCTCAATACGAGCAGCTCGATCCATTCGAACTCAAAGAGCAGATTGAAAAAAAGCTCAAAACGGTGTTTGATAAAGCGTGCGTTCGGTAAGCAGGGTTATGAGTCTACCACCCCTTAAGCTCCTAAACCTTGGGTAAAGTTTTGTCATGAGTCAACGCGATAGTCTCATTTATGACTGGAACCGAGCCCCGGGCTGAAAAAACCAAGGCAACGTGTCACCGACAACTATTCTGTGTTGTCAGCGACGATTGAAAATCACTAGTGCTGCCGGTTTGGGTTTTCTCTAATCTGCCAGGTTTTTGTTTGTTTGTGACCCTTTCGCATTCTCTTCTGCGGAGAGGAGTCTTTTGGCGCCTCAAGGCATCAAAGACGGAGCGGAGTCGAATGGGGTGGTGGCACGGGGGGGGTAGTTGGAGGCCTTTTCTGTTGCGTTACGAACGGAGGAGCGTGCTCCTGAGCAGTAGTCGCCGCACTTTGGCTTCCTCCAGACTGCGCAGGTTCTTGCTTCTTGAAAAAGTGTGGGCGATGGCCGAAACCTTGAGTGGTACCATTTTTATACATAAGCGGAGGTCGCAATTGTTTTGTGGCTCACGTAATCTCTCTGAGAAATCAAAACGCGATACAGATCCGATGAATGCGTTCGACATAAAACGGAATTCGAATCAGGGATTGCTTAGACAGGTAGTTTTCTTTGCCCATGCCGGTCTTCTGCTCAACAGCCCCCTGCTCCGGGCGCATGCTCAGGAGGCTATGCTTTCCTCAGCCTCGTTAGGTTACCAGACTAAGGTTGATTACTTCAAGGCATTCATGGCATCGCCGCCCATAATCACAAAGTTAACATGGTACAAGCTCGCGAGAACTGATTCATCAAGCGGCCTTGTCGCAACAAATTGGGTAGGAACCACGAGAGTATCTGCGAACGGGTTCATAGGACGCTACCAGCCGGCTTGTATATTCTTGAAACATGTGCTCAATCCTCAAGAGTTGAACTTCGATGTCCTGCCCGGCTCAGAGGTTGAGGGTAGCCGGGGGGCCGTGCACTGGATGGTTAATACGCAGGGTCTGACAGGCTATTGGGAAGACACAGCCCGGTTCACCGCCGAAATACGGATCGGCCCATCAATTGCTTTTCACAGCCGAACCGCTGAACTCGCAGAATTGCTCAATATGGGTGTAATGCATATGGACCCTGGAACTGCAAACTGGCACGGCGACAGATTTACGGCTGATGCATACATACCGGAGATGAAGATGCCAATGAGCATCAATGGAACGTTAAGAGCAACGGCCGAACATTTAGTGAAAGACATGGACGTAACGTACCGAAGCCGAATCGGCGAGTGGCACTACGTGTTACGGTATACTTACGAGGAGAAGTCCACACAGCATGACATGCCTAGCAAGATTGAATCATTTTTTGTCTCTGACGGCGAAGAGCGCAAAATGGCGCAATGGACAATACTATCCTTGATAAGGAGTCCCAATCATATAGATGAGCGATTGTTCGCTCTTCCAAAGAATTGCACAACAGATCGATTTAGAATGTTCTATTATACCAATAACGGGTGGTACGCAAAAAACGCGGTTGGTCAACTGGCCCCCATCGCAGGAGGGGCCAATAAATGGGGCGCTTCTGACGGAACTCTGACGAACAGAACTTCATATTACGGAGCGGTCCTTTGCAGCACGATATTCGCTTTTGCCTCCATGTGGAGAGCAAAAATAAAAAGTAACACGACAAACAAAACATTGATAAACATATGAAACGTAAGCTAAACTTAGTATTGGCTGCAGTACTGCTCGGCATTATGGGGACTGCCGTTGCATCATGCTACCTGGAACAAGTGGTCGTTTGCAGGAGTCCCGGTACGATTGTCGGCTCGGACTGGAAGTACTGCAGCGGCCTAACATACTCGTTTGATATTCTGGCCTACGAGTATGCATACAAACTCGGCGTTTATACGGTTGGGTCGGGAGGTTCTCACTCTTACCTCACCGCTGCCTATTGTGACAGGTACAACAGTGGCACCGGGCACCCGTCTGAAAACGGGTACTTTACGGTCTATTATATTGATCCATGTGATGGCACGCAACAACAGAGACAGAATGGCCCGTTACCATCTGACTATCAGTTCACCTTTAATTGGGGGGAAACCGACGGCACAACCTGTCCTTGATTAAGGAAGCATGGCTGTACGCTAAACCACATCCCGGTGCACCAAAGCGCGAGAGCGTAACAATTCTCCGTGAAGACTTTTTATCGCACGTACACTATGTCGGTCGTCGTGACGCTAATGCTAACTTCCTTAGCGAAGCTCTTCAGCGCTTTGGGTACCGCGAAAGTCCTCGACTTGCCGCAGGCTCTCTTGCCTCTTACAAACCGGCAGTCCTTTTGGTTGGTAGGCCTCGTTGAGTTGGCGATTGCGGCCGATCTCATCTTGGATAAAAATCCTAGGCGCAATCTAACGCTTGTCATGTGGCTCGGTTGCAATTTCATCTTGTATCGTGCTGCCGCGGCCATCCTGACGGTCGGTAAGCCGTGCCCTTGCCTCGGTTCGTTGACGGAAAAGCTCCCGCTGGCACCGGGGGTCATTGACCGTATCCTGATTACGGTCGCTCTCTACCTGTTCCTCGGGAGCTTGTTCTTCCTCGTGGTACCGTGCAAGGGAGAACTGCCGAAAAAGTCCGTCCAAGATGTAGCGACTGGAGCGACAGACACGGCGACGGAAAACACAGAGCTCAATCAACTCCAATCGATGGATCGCAGTTATGAATAATCGAAAGGCCACTTTAATTGGTTCAATAGCATTGAGTTTATTGCTATGCGTGTGCGGGTTGACTCATTTCTTAAGCAGCCCGCCTGGTTCAGTGAGATTAAACTTCCCCACTGGGAATACTAACCGTGGGCTTGATCACCTCAACATGGAGGTTGTTGGACGAGATAACCCACAAAGGTTTGAATGGAGCCAAGTCGAGTCGACTGACTATCGCAGTACATTGCTAACCTGCGAGGAATTGGTTGTCCCGAAGAAACTGTCCGTGATATCATCCTGGCAGAAATTAACCGGCTATACTCACAAAAACTTGCTGCAGCAAGGCGGCCTAAGGGAGGACGACATTACTGGCAGGCGAGCCCTTCATTGTCTCCTGATGCCTTCGCACAGCAGCGCGCATTGTTTAAGGAAAAAAGCCTACTGATTAAGGAATTGTTGGGTATTGATCCAGATGAGGAAGCTCGGAACAGTGGTTCGCTCGACGCGGAGCAAGACGATCCCTTAGCCTTTTTGCCAGTTGAGAAAAGACAACCCCTTCGTGATCTGGATCAGAAGTATTTTGAATTGGAAAGACGCGTATATGCCGATGCGCACGGGCTAATTACCTCCTCCGATCGTGCAACTCTTGAATCTCTTCGAGTGCAGAAATCCGAGGAGCTAGATGCGCTAATGACTTCTGCCGAGCGTTTGGAGTATCAAGTGCGCGAATCACCAACAGCTCGAAGACTGGAAGTGGAATTGGAGGCTTTCCAACCAAATGAAAATGAGTTCCGGGCGATTTGCCAAGCACAGATCGCATTTGATTCGAAATACGGGTCCGCGGCTGCTGGAGATCCAGCGCGTGGTTCGCCCGCGTCCGACGAAGAGCTCCAAGCTCAGATCAAAATGGCATTGGGCGATCAGCGGTTCTTAGATTACGAGCGCTCCAAGGATCCAGGTTACCAGACCTTGCTCCATATCGCAGACCGTTACGGTCTGCCACGAGATGTCCCTGCTCAGGTATTCGATTTGCAGCAGAATGTCGAAAATCAGGGTAGCGCGGTACTTAGCCGCTCAGATCTGACTGATCAACAGAAACAAGATTGCCTTCAGACTCTGCGCGCTCAAACTGGTACCGCGCTTGCAGGCCTCCTTGGTGAACAAGGGTTCAGCGTCTACCACGAATACGGCGGCGCATGGATCGAGAGGCTCGGGAAATGAGAACAAATAGAGACACCAAATCAAGAATTCACGCTATTCATTATCAACGAGGGGAATGAAAGCGGTGGTACTAACTGGAGCTTCAGGGTTCATCGGCCGACGATTGGCGGCGCGGCTTCACTTCGAGCGTGGAGAAGGCAAGGTGCAGTGCCTAATAAACAAAACTGAAGATTCATTTGGCCGCAGCGGCGTCGAGTTTCTCCAGTCGCGATCCATCCCATCGATTGAGGTGGATTTGAGAGATGGGCTTGGGTTGCAGCGGATTTTTGGGCCCCCGAAGTTCTTGAGATGTTCTGATGGTCAGCGAGCGGCCTCGCCCATGGTCGAGGACGTCTTAAGTGCAAACCGCAGCGGCTATTGTGGTAAGAACATAGGCTACGGAGCTCAGAAAAATGGGGAGCAGTTACAAGTGGACCTCGAAATCGGAAACAGGGCTACACCTACTCTCGGCGAACGCGGTAAGCCGAAGTTATTGTATCACTTGGCGGCTAATACTCATACGTGGGAGCGCAACCATGATTGCAATGATGTCGGAACAAAGAATCTCATTCGTACGCTTGGGCCTCTTGGACCAAATACCCACGTGGTATTCACTAGTACGACAGCGGTCATGGACAATCGAGAAGATTTTAAGGAACCAATACAAGCCTCTCCTTTCATCGGACGGCAACCCTTGAGTGCGTATGGTCAAAGCAAGTGGCGTGCGGAAGAGTTTCTTCGAACAGAAGCTGCGCTCCAGGGCTTTCGATTAAGTATAGTGCGGTTGTGCACGGTTTACGGTCCACATCCTAGACCGAATACGCTCTTTGATGTCTTAAAACGTGAGGTGAGCAGCCGAACGTTAGCTTCACGTCTCAATTGGCCTGGGCTCACGAGCTTCATTCACGTTGACGACGTGGTGAGCTGTCTGTTGACCGTGGGTGATAACCCACCCTCGTCTGGAGAAACCCGCACCTATCTCCTTGCAACTGAGTCAAAGACGCTCGCACAGATTTCGCGCCTACTTTACCGTGTCCAGGGACTGGCATACCGAGTGATTTCGTTGCCAAGGGGAGCGTGGAGTGTGCTGCGCAAGGCACACCAGCTGTGTCGCTGGGGAGCCGGGGCACTACCCCCGCGGATCTACAACGGCTTGTGGCGATTCAACATGGTTGTGAACCCAGTGTTTCACTGCGACACTAGCCTCATGCCTAAGTGGTTTCCGGACCTTAAGCCCAGGCTCATCGCGGAGTGCGTACAGGAAATCTAGGAGAAAAAGCCAAACCGGAAATGAGAGTTTAGAACGAAGAATTTAGGACTAAGGATTTTCTCTTGTCCTCCCACATTAACATCGCGGATACTTGGAGCGGGCGCCACACTTTTTACGAAGACAGTGTGGCGTGCCGGCCTCGAGCGAATGCACGCTTTTATCAAACCCTGGTGCGACGCTACTACTCCTACTTGGTCCCGCCTGGCGCCAGCGTCCTCGAAATGGGATGCGGGCTGGGAGACTTGCTCGCGGAGGTGAAACCGTCCCGCGGGATCGGAGTGGACTTCAGCGCAAAGACGGTTGCTTTGGCGCGGGAGCGACATCCTGAATTAGAGTTTCATGTGGGAGAGGCGGCCGCCTGGGGGAAAAGCGGAAATCGGGAAGCCGGGAAAGCGGAAACGAATGGTGCCGGATGGGGTTCCGGATTTTCCAATTTCTCAATTTCCGCTTTTCCCGACTACATCTTGCTCGCGGACCTCGTCAACGATCTTCGTGATGTCCAGGGTGTATTTGACCACTTACGGAGCCTTTCAAGCGCCCACACGCGGCTGGTGCTCAACTTTCACAATAACCTCTGGCGTCCTGTCTTGGCACTTGCCGAATGGATCGGAGCTAAGGCGCCTTCTCTGGTTCAAAATTGGCTTTCGACAAATGACGTAAAGAATCTGCTTAACCTGTCCGGGTGGGAGGTGATTAAGGAGGAACATCGTATTTTGTGGCCTTTTCGCACACTCCTTCTGGACAGTCTGCTAAATCGGTGGCTCGCGCCGTTCCTGCCTCACTGTTGCCTGAGCATTTTCCTCGTTGCCCGCCCGCGGCCCGGTTCAGATCGGAGCGCTGCGTTGTACTCGGCTATTCCGGGACGAGAGCCCAAAGGCGAGTACAACGCAGCGCTCCGATCTGTATCGGACTTTTCGTGCTCGGTTATTATTCCCGCCCGCAATGAAGCGGGAAATATCGAGGCCGCGGTTTTGCGCACGCCTGAGCTTGGCCTGGGCACAGAGTTGATTTTCGTGGAAGGTCATTCCACCGACGATACCTGGGAAGAGCTCCGGCGTATCGATCGCAAATATCCGCAGCGGAACATCAAAGTGCTTCTGCAGCGGGGTAAAGGCAAAGGCGACGCGGTGCGTGCAGGCTTTGAGGTGGCTACAGGGGATTTGTTGTTCATACTGGACGCGGATCTCACCGTGCCGCCGGAAGAACTGCCGAAATTCTACGAGGCAGCACGCTCCGGCACCGCCGAGTTCATCAACGGAGTTCGCTTGGTCTACCCAATGGAACATGAGGCAATGCGGTTTCTGAACATGATTGCCAACAAAATCTTCGGTTTGGCGTTTAGCTGGCTGCTCGGTCAGCAGCTCAAGGATACGCTATGCGGGACGAAGGTTTTGTTTCGTGCCGATTACGAACGACTGGCCCGAAACCGCTCCTATTTCGGCGAGTTCGACCCGTTCGGGGACTTCGACCTTTTGTTCGGCGCCGCCAGGCTCAACCTCCGGATGATCGATCTGCCTATCCGGTACCGCGCCCGCACATACGGAGACACCAACATCCGCCGGTGGAGGCACGGGTGGCTGCTTTTGCGCATGGTTTTGTTTGCCGCGCGCCGCCTCAAGTTCCTTTGACCCGGAATTAGCCACCAAACCGAACTTTAACCGCAGAGAACGCAGAGAGTTAAGGTAAGACAAATGAAAGGGTTAGAAAGAACAGTGACTCCTCTCTCCCTCTTTGTGTTCTCTGCGTTCTTTGCGGCTGAAGACATGTCATGAAAAAAGCTCTGATCACGGGCATCACCGGCCAGGACGGATCATATTTGGCGGAGTTACTGTTGTCCAAGGGATATGAAGTGCACGGCATCGTCCGTCGTGCCAGCACGTTCAATACGGGGCGACTCGAGTCCATTTACCAAGACCAGCACTCGGAGAAAAATCGGTTGATTCTGCATTACGGGGATCTTGCTGATGCCAGTGGCTTGGCGCGCCTGATTGGCGCGATCCAGCCGGGCGAGGTTTACAACCTGGCCGCGCAAAGCCACGTGCGGGTGAGCTTCGATTGCCCGGAATATACTTCGGATATTACGGCCACGGGAGCCGTGCGATTGCTCGAAGCCATTCGAGAGACCGGTATTCGCCCGCGCTTCTACCAGGCTTCATCGAGCGAAATGTTCGGGCTGGTACGGGAGTCGCCGCAGACGGAGAGGACACCGTTTCATCCCCGCAGTCCTTACGGTTGCGCGAAGGTCTTTGCTTTCTGGATTACTGTGAACTATCGCGAGTCCTACAGCATTTACGCGTGTAATGGGATTTTGTTCAATCACGAGTCGCCTCGTCGCGGCGAGACTTTCGTGACGCGAAAAATCACGCGAGCGGTTGCCAACATTAAGGCGGGTCTGCAAAGGAAGCTTTATTTGGGCAACCTGGATGCGAAACGGGATTGGGGATATGCCAAGGAATACGTGGAGGCGATGTGGCTCATGCTCCAACAAGATAAGGCCGATGATTATGTCATCGCCACAAACGAAACTCATTCGGTGCGGGAATTCCTCGAAGTGGCCTTCTCCCATGCCGGCCTGGACTGGAGAGAACATGTGGAGATTGATCCGCGATATAAGCGTCCGGCCGAGGTGGATTTGCTCATGGGGGATTATAGCAAAGCCAAAAATCAACTCGGCTGGGAACCCAGAACACGGTTTCAACAGTTGGCGCAGCTCATGGTTGATGCGGACCTGGAGGCGATCAGGAGGGCCCGGCAGGGAGAAATCCGCACGAATGGTGAGGAGCTGGCATCCCAGTGGTTCGAGGAGCGAGAAAGTGAAGTTCACGAGTTAGCGAAGTGCGTTTGACGGCGGGAGGTCTCCGCTGAATGAAAAACGGTCACCGTTTAATGAAGCTAGCACGTGACGCTCGTATCTTTGTCGCCGGGCACCGGGGCTTGGCCGGAGGCGCAATTTGGCGGGAACTCAACCGGCGTGGCTACACGAATTTAATCACGCGGACACGCGCTGAACTAGATCTCTTGGACGCTGCAGCGGTGGACGCCTTCTACCAGGACGAGAGGCCTGAATACGTCTTTGTCGCGGCGGCCCGGGTGGGAGGCATTCTGGCGAACGATTCCCGGCCGGCGCAGTTTCTATACGAAAACCTTCAGATTCAGAATCATTTGATTCATGGCGCATACCGTGCGCGTGTCAGGAAGCTGCTTTTTCTGGGCAGCTCGTGCATTTATCCGAAGATGGCGCCGCAACCTCTAAAGGAAGAGTCTCTGTTGACGGGCCTGCTCGAACCAACCAATCAATGGTACGCGGTGGCCAAGATCGCCGGATTAATGATGTGCCAGGCTTTTCGGCGGCAGTACGGGTGCAACTTTATTTGCGCAATGCCCACCAACCTCTATGGCATCGGCGACAACTACGATCCGCACGCTTCTCATGTATTGCCGGCGCTTATTCGCAGATTCCATGAAGGCAAAGAACAAGGCGCGGCGTGTGTTACTTTCTGGGGCACCGGCAAACCCTTGAGAGAATTCTTGTACGCGGACGACCTTGCTCGCGCGTGTCTCTTTCTCATGGAGAGTTACGACACGGAGGAACCAATCAATGTCGGGTCCGGCGATGAACTTTCCATTCAGCAATTGGCGCAGTTGGTCAGCGAAGTCGTTGGATTCGAGGGTACAATCCTTTGGGATCGATCTAAACCCGATGGCACGCCCAGAAAGCGATTAGACAGCGCTCGCATTTTCGCTCTCGGCTGGAGACCAACCTTGAGCCTCAAGGCCGGGATACGACTTGCCTACTGCGATTTTCTGCGCCGGTTTCCAAGGCTTGGGTCAGGCGATACCGTCTCAACGCGCCCCGTCGAGGTCAGCCTATAACGGACACCAAAATGGACACCAAATTGTTGTTTTGGAGTACTTTTCGGTAACCTAGAGTATGTATGATTAGCAGTATGCATGATTAGCCTTGAAAACTGAGGAAAACGCGCGAAGATGTAAGCGCGCTCAAGCTGTGCAACCTGCTCCAGCTCGATCGCTTCGAGGAAGACTTCAATATCCGGCGCGTGCGTTTGGAACCTCCAGCTCCTGCGCCGCGACGCTCTGCGGCTGCACTGCCCGAGCAATAACGTCAATTGGGGCGTCTGCGCGCACTGCAACAACTCCGCCAGCTCAAAGAAACCTTACGCTGAGAACCCCGTCTCCCCTGCGCGAGTGAGCCGACCACGAACTCCTTCTCCAACCACGGCGCTTCGAGCACGGACGAACTTTACAAAACATCCACGAAACAGCGCGCACCCCCAGGCCCCCACAAAACCCCAATTTCGCTTAGCGCGGACTGTCCCCCTCACGCCCGTTGCCCCTTTTCCTACACCCTTCCACTCCGGGGATATAGATCAGCTTTCACTTCCCGTCCGCCAGGCGGTCTTTGGCAACGTGGGGACCCTTATCGCCTTCCGCATCGGCTACCCGGACGCCGAAGTCGTTGAAAAGGAACTCGGCAAGGCAGTTCCCGCTGCCGCTATCGCCGATCTCGACCGGTAC
>Ga0210409_10008644_pt1 | contig 10348 bp, 9 predicted proteins | sample IncBWH17MmetaG_FD_161649 | JGI IMG/M metagenome (GOLD analysis project Ga0210409, IMG submission 161649) | Forest soil microbial communities from Barre Woods Harvard Forest LTER site, Petersham, Massachusetts, United States - Inc-BW-H-17-M | ecosystem: Environmental > Terrestrial > Soil >...
AGATCATAGTGCATGAAGCTGACGAGCCAAATGCCGTCGTCGACTTCCCTGATGCCGAGTTTCTGACCGGCGAGCACGGTGGAGATATTGATCTTTTTCCTGTGCATGCAGATGCGGCCGCAGGCGGTGACCAGGATGTCGCGGTCATGCCAGGGATATTGGAGTTCCGGCAGCCCGTCATAGGGCCGTGGCGAGGCGGTGTAGAACTCGGCCGGGCATCTCATGGCGAGCGCCTCGTGCGGGCGTTCGGCGTTGAACTCGCGCACGAAGGCATCGAACCTGGCCTGCTGCTGCAGACTGTTGAGACCGGGCGGGCGGGTTGCTTCCTTCTTCAGGGTCAGGTGCATGCGCTCATGGCGGCCGTTCTGCTGCGGATGGCCGGGCTTGATGCGCTCGATGGCGATGCCCAGCCGCAGCCACCAGACCGAGAGGCGGGAGAGATTGTAGAGGCCGTTGGGACTGGCGAACGGCAGCCCGTTGTCGCTGCGGATGGCGACGGGCAAGCCGCGGTCACGGAACAGCCGCTGGAACGCGGCGATGACCGGGGCTTCCCGGGTCGATTCGAAGGCCTCGCACAGCAGCAGATAGCGCGCCGCATGGTCGGAGACCGTCAGGGGGTAACAGTAGCGGCCATTGCCGAGCTTGAACTCGCCCTTGAAGTCGGCGCACCACAGGTCGTTGGGATTGGCGCCTGCCGACAGCGGCGTGCCGTTGGCGCGGTTGCGCCGGATTCGGGCGCGGTTGACCAGGCCGTGGCGGTCGAGCACCGCATGCACGGTGCTCCTGGCCGGCAGGCGCACGTCGCCGGCAAGCTTGCGAACGAGCAGTTCGCGGATTTTGCGCGCGCCCCAATGCGGCTTGTCGCGCTTGAGATCGACGATCAGCCGCTCCACCTGGTCCGGCAGCTGGTTGGCATAGCGCACCGGCCGGCGCGAGCGATCGGTGAGCGCCTCGAGCCCCTGATCCCTATAGCGATTGAAGATCTTGTAGCCGGTCTTGCGGGAAATGCCGAAATCGCGGCACACCTCGCTCATGCCCTCGCCGTCGAGAAGACGGGCGACAAAGCGTAGACGCTCCTGCGTCACCGAACACTCCTTCCACGGCATCAACACCTCCCGCCAAATGGCGAAAAGTGTTACCCATGTGTCCGGTACGGTCTGTCACCTATGTCTCAGGCCGCTCACCGAACTCCGATAGGGCTCATTCCCCAGGCCTTCCGCGCCGGCGGAGAGCCGTACCATGTTGGCGATCTCCCCGACGAGTTCAATCGTGAAGAAGCCATTCTCGCCCGCGCTGACACTGACGCGATCGATGAGGCTGCGAAGGATTTCAAGCGCCTCGGTTTTCGTCGCGGGGTCAACGAGCGCGTCCTGCAGGCCGGCGACCTTCTTCCGATAGAGTTCCGCTAGATTGGGATGCAGCCGTGTTGACGGCTCGGGCGCACCCTCAATTTCGGACTGAAGCCTGGCTTTGGTCTGCTCCAGCTCGTCGAGCTTTGTCTGAAGTCCAGGGCGCGGAAGCCGTCGGCGATCGCCTCGATCAAGCCGTTGAGCTTGCGGCAGGTCTCGTCAAGCTCGCGGCGCTTGAAGTTGATCGTGAGCTCGGCGTCGCGCCGTTGCCGGTTCAGCTCGGCATGGAACTCCCTAATGAACTCGGCGACGAAGTCGGGATGCATGAGATTGTGCTTGAGGGCGTCGAGGATCAGTCCCTCCAGAACTGAACGGCGGATGCCCTTGCGGTTCTTGCAGGTGCCGAGGCGGCGGGCTGCGCCACAGGAGAGATAGTCCTTGCCGCCCGCAGCGAGCGGCGCGCCGCAGTCGCCGCAGCAGGTGAGCCCTGTTAGCAGATGCTTGGAGCGGCGGTTGAGCCAAAACTTCGTCTCGCGGGCCTTTAGCACGCGGGCGCTGCCGCGGATGCCGGCGAGACGGTGTTGCACGCGGTGCCAGAGATCATCATCGACGATCCGCAATTCGGGGACGTCCTGGATGACCCATTCGTTTTCAGGATTAATCCGGGCCAGCCGCTTTCCCGTACTCGGCTCCTTGACGTAGCGTTGCTTATTCCAGACGAGCCGGCCGATGTAGAGCTCATTGTGCACGATGCCCGTGCGCCGCAGGGTATGACCGCGGATCGTCGTGTCTGACCATGGACGGCCTCCAGGACCCGGAATGCGTTCAGTGTTGAGTTCGCGGGCGATGGTGCGGGGCGACTTGCCCGTAGCGAAGGCCGCGAAGATACGGCGGACGACGGCTGCCTCGGCCTGGTCGACGACGCGCCCCCCGCATATCGGCTCACCGCACGCGTCGAGCTCACGGACGACATCGTATCCGTAGCAAAGGCCGCCACCGGATCGGCCTTGGCGCACTCGGCCCTCAAGTCCGCGCCACACCTTCTGGCGCAGGTCAGTGAGGTAGAGCGCGTTCATCGTGCCTTTGAGGCCGACATGAAGCTCGGTGATGTCGCCCTCCGCAAGTGTTAATATTTTCACGCCGGCAAAGCTGAGGTGCTTGAACAGCGCCGCGATGTGCTCCTGATCGCGCGACAGTCGATCGAGCGCCTCGGCGACCACCACGTTGAAGGCGCCGCCGCGCCCGTCCGCCAGGAGCTTCTGGTAGCCCGGACGCAGATGACTCGCACCACTTTGCGCGTAGTCGGTGTAGGTCGCTACCAGCGTCCAACCCTCGGCCTCTATCCTGGCCTTGCAGGTGCGGACCTGATCCTCGATCGAAGCTTCGCGCTGGTGCTCCGACGAATATCTTGCGTAAATGACTGCTCGTCCGATGCCGCTCGTTGCCGAGGAGTGAATGGGCTTGTTCATCGTCTTCTATCCTCCTCTGCCGACTGGTGGAGCGCTGCGCTCAGCTCCTTCCGGAGGGCATCGAGCGCGCCACTAAAGGCACGCGACGCGTCAAGGCTGTTCGCGAGATTGTAATACCGCTCGCCGGTCCGGTGCGAGCCGTGGGTCAAAATGGCTGGGATGAGATCGACCGACTCTGGCGCCTCGATCGATACCGATGTCGCGGCCATGCTTCGGAGGAGATGTGGCGAGACCGGCTGGCCGTTCGGCCCGACTGAGTGCTTTCCGACGAGGTTCCGGAAGGTCTGTTCGCTGCAAGGCGACCCGTCGCGGGAAACCCACAGCATGTCCGCGGCCGGCGCATGCCAACGCCCCCGGGCCCGCAGGAGTACCTTGCGATACCGGTTGCTGTACCGCCTCATCGCCAGAGATAGGCGCAGTGACAGTTCCTGCTCGATGCATTTTCGTGCCTTGGTCTCGGAAGCTTCGACCTTAAGGATGATCCGATCTTCCTGAACGAGCAGATGTTGACCAATGCGAAGCGATGCCAGATTGCGTAACCGTAGCGGATGATAGGCGAGAAAGACGAGGAGGAGGCCGTCGCGGTAGAGGGCGGCACGCCCGAGTTCAGAGAGAGTGCCGGCCGTCTCGGCCTCATCCATCATCCGGTAGCCCTGGGCGATGGGGTCGACAATCCGTGGCAGGCGCCCGCGCTTGTCTCGCGCCGGGATCGTGTTCGCTCGCAGCCTGCCGGCGGCCCGCTTGATGAAGCGCCAGTCGCTGTTGGGGGCGACCGCCTGCATGGCGTCGCCGAGTTCTTGGATGCGGGTTTGGATCGTGTGGCCCCGGTTGGTTCTTCTGAGCTCGTCGAGGTAGGCGGCCAGTCGCTCCCGCGTGATGCGCGTGGCGGGATCGGCGGTCTCGTCCAGTTCACCTCGTTCTCTGAGCCAGTAGAGGTAGCGGCCGTATCCGGCGGCTGTTTTGCGCTGCGTCGCGGCCGACCAACGCGAAGCAATGCCCCCACTCTCAAATGGATTGCTCGGACGAACTGCCGCCTCCCACGCCGCCCGATCGGCCGGAGGCCAGAGTCTGATCGGTAAGCACTTGGACCAGGTTCTCGACACTTCATACACCTTCAGATCATACGCCTTCAGTAACTGGACGGCGCGATGCAGCGTTGTGATCCGCCAGCAACTCGTCGAGCAGCGCTGCGTACCGCTTGCCGGCGAGTACCGACTCCAGCTCGCGGTAGTAGCGCATCGTGGTCTCGATACTTTTGTGCCCAAGCAATCGACGCACGGTCTCAAATCCGTCTGGATGCTGGTCGAGATAGAGCTTTGCTGCGAGGTGGCGGAACTGATGCGGCGTCATTACCACGCCTGCTTCCTTCGCAATGAAACCGCTCAGTTGCTGACCGAATCCACCACTTGGACGACGCGCACCCTTTTTCCCGGGGAAGAGCCAGGGCACGGGCGTCCCGATAAGAAGGGGCCTGAACTCCTGAACGTAGGTGTGCAGTAACCGGACCAAACGGGTCGTCAACTCGGCCTCGACCGCAACGGCGTTCTTCGTCTCGTCTGATGTAACTATAAGAAAGGCGCGATCGCCAGCGAACTGCAGGTGCTGATCGAGACGCAAGCCGGCGAGATTGTCGGCGCGCACTGGTATGTTGAGCAAGATTCCGATGGCAGTGGCGAACGCGACCCGCACCGCGTCGCGGCGCCGGATCTGACGTCGCCGAACCACCTGTGCAGTGACGCGTTGTGGCAACCTTAACAAGCTAGCAAGCTTGTTGAGGTCTGCGAACTGGCGAAGGCACCGGCGGTTCTTCTCCGTGAAGCCCTCGCCCTCCGGCTTCAGCTTCTTGCACAGCCTGCGCAGCTGATCGACGGTCTCTTCGGACTGATGTAGATGATGCCGTGAGATCGTCTTGAGGAGAGTGGCAATGTGATAGATTTGATTGTTCGTTTTATCGCCTGCCAGATTGTAAAGGAACTTCAATAACGCTTTGGCGTGGTCGATATTGACGATTACGTCGAGGCTGGTGATCTGTGAGATCGGTACTCCCGTTTGGACCAGCGCAGTGGCGGCCATCAGGATGTAGCCGCGGCGATTACGCAGCGTCAGTTCGGCCACTGGCTTGTAATAGGAATCGCTGAAAACGTCCGGCTCTGCGCAGCGGGTCAGGAAGCCTTCAACATCCGCTCGGAAGGGGGATGGAAACTCGTCGAGAGTCAGCGCGAAGGTCCGCCGGCGATCCGGTACCGCGACCTTGAGCTGCGGCCATCCAGGAATGGTTCTGACGGCGCGGTTCCAGAGCTTGCAGGTGTCGCGATAAAGGCCGCCCGGATCCCGTACGAGGCTGTAGTTCTCCACCTCAGGCCGAACTGAACGAAGGTCTGGGGTGTGACTGCGGTGGGACTGACGCCGCGCTCGGTGCAGTAGGTCATGAGCCTGGAGATCCCACTCTGGAAGTGGCGGTCGGGGATCAGGGCGCGCAGCGCCTCCCAATCGGGAGCGAGCGCCTCCCGGCTGCGTCCCGCCATGGACTTGAGCCCGGCACGCCTCAGCGCTTTGAGCGTGAGACTCTTAACGTTGCACCAGCGACCGGGCGACACATCCACCATTGCCGGCGTGAGCTTGGCTAGCTGCGGACGAAGTTGACGGGGCTCGGCGGGGACCATGTCGGGCTGGGTGCCTAGCGCGCGGCAGACCGTGTTCACTGCCGAGCGCGTTTCACGCAGCTGACGTTGGTCGAGGTGGTCATCGTGCTCCAGTCGGCGGAGAACGTCGGCCAGCGTCATCATCGATTCCGGGCAGGCTGAGGTCCCGGCCCCGGCCACCTGCTCCGGAAGCTTTGACCCATGAATAGACATACTCACCCCCTTTGGGTCTCAAGTTGACCATAGTAGACAATAGTGAGAACTACAATAGTAATTCGCAGGTGTACTTATATATACAGTAACAACTATGCGTGGTTTATTAGTATATCAAGTAAATAACTCCATCTTGCTGTTTACGCCGTTCGCGAGTGGGCAAGGAAGACAGCGAGATCCTCCTCACTGATGCGAATTTGGCGGCCTACGCGATGACTGGGGAGCCGGCGATCCTGGACGAGGCGACGGACAGTCTTCTCCGAGACTCCAAGCCGAAGCGCGACCGCAGCGACCGGCAGCAGCGAAGGACCGAGCATCGAGTCCGCGGTGATCATGGCGCAGTCCGGCATCCGGAGGTTTCCGGCAATTTACTGGGGGGCTGAACGCTGGCGGCGGCGGTTCTCAGCGCTTGCCGTGCAGCGAGGCGGCCAAGCAGGCGCGCCAGCTGCGCGAGCGCAGCTGCCATAGGGTGACTAGACGGCTCGCCTACGTTGGGCGCGGTAGGACCGCTATCTGGTTGCGAGCTCGGCGAAGAATGGGTGACATGCCGGTGCATTGCACCGACAGTCTGGCACCACCCAAACGCAGGGGTTGGCAAAAACCCGACGCCAGCTCAAAGCGATGAACTAGGCCGCGGATCGGCGCCGGCCCTTCTCGACATCATTCCAATAGCGCCGGAGCGCCTGGTCCGGGGAAGGTTCGTGGAGCCACTGGAACACGCTGTGCACCAAGTCGCCGAAACCAGCGTGGTCGCTACGGCCTGGCAACGGCTCAGCGTCAGCGGCGATGGTCCAGTCGACCGCTAAGTGCATCACGAGCGTGTCCCGGGCGTCCTGGCAAGGCCGACCACCCGTGTCGACACCGCCGCCATCACCCCGGGCCTGACCGAAGATCACGGGTTCCAGCCTAGCGCGCGAGCGCTTTCCGCGGCCTCGACTTCTGGATACGAGCCTAGCCCCAACTGCGCTACTTTGGCGGATCATCTCGACCAGTCTTGTGGCATCTGCGTTTTCGGCCCAGGTCAAGAATCCACCATCGACTGAATCAAGCAGTTCCAGAGATGTGAGGCGCGCCCGCATATCGAGGTAGTCGAGCGCAAGCTTCGGAAGGCGGAGTAATCGCGCGCGAAGTAGACGCACCGAGATATCGTCATCGGCCTCGTGTGAAAGTTGCCACAAATCGCGAAGCGCATTGCGCGCCTGCCGATATGATTCGCTGGTATTGGCTTTCGCCTTGAGGAACGTGGCGATCGAAGTCTCGATGTTGTGAGCGAAATCTATAATGCCTCGACAATTTAGTTGGATGCCGTCTTTCCGCACACAATCGCTGATCCGGCTGCGATGCTCATCATCTGGCTGAAATACAAACGACTGCGTATGCGTGCTCGGCGCTGTCATTTTCTCACAAACCGAATCAGCGAATCATGCATTATTCTCGAGGTGAAGCGTCATAACCGCAATAGCGCGGCACAGCCAAGCTTCAAGGCTCCCCCGATGCAGCGCGCAGCGGCGTCGTTTCGTTGGGAGGTAGCCGCACCCAGCTGAGGCGATCTCCCCAGCGGGGGAAAGCGCACCGCGCATTTCCATCGCCGTTCCTCCGCCACGACGAGCCGCACAGTCGCCCGGTCAATAAGCCGCTGAGCAAGCACGAGGCGCGGCGATGGCGGTTTGCTCCCAGAGCTTCGCAGCCCTCAACCCTGAACGGCGTCCGATGTGGTTAGCCGCCGCTTAGTCCAACGCCGCGCTCGGCGAGAAGTTGTTGAGCTTTTCCGGTAAGTTTGTATTTGATAGGCGACTCTTGGTCCGCCGTCACGACAAAACCCTTCGCAATAAGCTGATCAAGAACCTTCCTTTTGTCTGCATTAAAATTCGCACCCCCTCCTTCCAATACATCGCAAAGGATCGCAATTTCTTGGCCACTTATGAGGGTATCTTCCATGACACGGCTCCCTGAAGGAGAAGCAAATTCTAGACCCGCGCTTTCCCTCGACACTTGTCAACCCAGCAGAGCGGGCAGTGCGCGACATCCCGCCGCTCTAGAACGATCGAGAGCACGATGACGATGACCGCGCCGGCGATCCGTCAACGCGCGGCGGGTGGCAGCGATTTGCATGCGATATTCTAGTCGGTCAGTTCTCAAGTGCAGCCGGCGTCCCGTCTTCCGCTTAAAATTGGATGTGGTTCCATAGAAACTCAAGTTTGTCGCGCAGTTGGCGGGCATCGGTGACTTGCTGTTGCAGCTGCGCGCCGAGCGCTTCGGCGGAGGCTTTGATCGCTAATCCGTGCATCGCCAGCTCATACGCGGTCGCGGCATCTTTTTCATACTGGCGGGCAGCGGTTGTTAGAGCGTTGAAGATGGTGGTTCGCTCAGCGTCGGTTAGCTTTGACATTTATTTCCTCCATCACGATCTAAGAGCATGCTTGTGTGCAACCCAGCTGGCATTAGGCTCTCTCTCGCCTTTCTCGGTGGCTTCAGCCCGTACATCTCTCAGAGAACGAGGAAGCGCGGGCGGGGATCAGAGCGGGACTGGCGCTTCGTCCAATCTTCACGATATCGCGCATCCATTGAGCTGCTCCGCTGCCGCTGACACGGCGCCGATGTCTTTCTCTGCGCTTTCGACCTGCTCGAGCTCGACGGCCACGACTTGCGACCGTGGCTGTTCGAGGAGCGGAAGCGAGTGCTGGCAAGCCTGCTGCGCCAGCAGCGCGACGGTATCTCCTTCAATGGGAGCGGTTGCCGCGTCGAGCCGCCGCCGTCAAGCAGCGCAAACCAACAGCCAGTTCGTTTCAGCCGGATCAAAACTACCTAAACAGCGGGCATTGTTGATCTGGCGCTGTTGACCCAAAGCGGGCCTCACTCGGGACCTTGCATCACGTTGCTGTTGTCGGTTTCTTTTGCTCAGATCGAGTGAAGCAAACACTTACCAATCTATTCCGTATGCAGCGGACTAGGGAACTTTTCACGAGGATGCAGGGAACTTTCTGGTCGAACAGGCAAATTTGCGGTCCTGCGTGTCAGCTTTTACGCGTTGCGCCGCGACAACTAGCGAGCGGTATGAATAGTTCTCGGCGCGCTCAGATCTACCGCGGTCAGCGGCCGTTCGGGGAGAAGGCGTAGAACTTGTTGTTGTTGCCATTGTAGGGGAGTTTGCGGGCCAGCGTATCGTAGCCGCTGCCCCAGTAGACGGTGCCGTCTACGATCGCCGCGCCCGACCAAACCGCTCCGCCGCTGGGAAAGGTCCACTCAATCTGACCAGTCCTGGCGTTCATGGCGTAGAAATTGCCGCCGGAGGAGCCGGCGTAAACTACGCCATTAGCGCCGGAGACAAAGCCGTCCGTAATGTACTCGGGACTTTCCGGGGCGGCGGTCTGCCAGATTATCTTGCCGGTGGCGGCGTCGAGCGCCGTCCATAGGCCGCCTGTCGTGGTCTTCTTTTGCCCATCGTAAGCCGTGTAAATATAAGCCTTGTGACTGCCGTTGGTGACGGCGGCGTAAATCCGCTCCCCGTCGGTCGCGGTGCCCCACTCTATGCCGCCAAGCACTCCACCCGGGCCGGCCTGCGTTTCCCAAAGCAGCTTGCCTGTGGACGGGTCCAGTGCATAGTACATGCCGTTCTTCTGGCCCGCGCCCAGCACCTCGGTCTTCTTGCCCTGGATTGTCGTTGTGTAGAGGTTCGGGCCGGCACCGAAGTCGAAGTCGGGAGAGGCGTTCGGGTCTGACATCGTCCAGGTGTCGGCGCCCAAGGTGTGATGCGCCCAGGCGACCTTGCCGGTCGTCAAGCTGAGGGCCACGATGCTGTCAATGTGGGCGTCGGACGGGAGCGCCGTACAGTTGGTCTGCCCGGGGTTGACGCAGTACCCCTGCGGGACGGAGTAGCTGTTGCCGGTGGTGACGTACAACATGCCGGTCTCGTGGTCGACGACCGGTTGACTCATCCACACCGCACCGCCGTTAAAACCTTCCGGGACCATGTAGGTCTGCCACAGGATCTTGCCGGTGCGGGCGTCGAGCGCCACGACGGAGCCACGGAAGGTCGGGGTCATCTTGGCGTGCTCGGTCTTAGAGGAGACCCCGGTGTAGACAATTCCGTTATCGATGGTCGCGGACCCCGTCATGAGAGCCGCGCTGCTAGGGTCGGTCTTTGTGCGCCAGAGCATCGCGCCGGTACGGGCATCGACGCCGACTTCGAAAGCTCCGCTGAGGTCGGCGGTCATGAGGTTTCCGGTACCGATGACCAGTTCACCATCCCAATATGCCGGGCTCGTCCGCGAGGCCGAGCCGGTAGTTCCGGTGTAGTCGCTGATGTCGTGGGACCAGATAGCCTTCCCGGTTTTGGTGTCGATGGCCCAGAGCTTGCCACCCCAGTCCGGTACATAAGCAACCCCATTGACCACCGTTGCCGTCGCGGAGACATCGCCCGCGGTAGTGAAGGTCCATTTCGGCTTTAGACTGCCGACGTTGTCGGAATTGATGGTGTGCTCGGTCGCGGCGTAGCGGGTGTTGTGATTGTTCTGCCCGGCGCTGGCCCACTCCGGTTGCGCCGGGACGCTCAGTTCGCCGGCAAAACCAAAATCAGCTGTACTCGCGAGCAAAACCAGCGAGACGACGGTCATGATTATCTGATGCATTGCTTCTCCAGAGCGAAAGTTGCACTCTTTAAATCGATCACCTGGTT
>Ga0210409_10008645_pt1 | contig 10348 bp, 7 predicted proteins | sample IncBWH17MmetaG_FD_161649 | JGI IMG/M metagenome (GOLD analysis project Ga0210409, IMG submission 161649) | Forest soil microbial communities from Barre Woods Harvard Forest LTER site, Petersham, Massachusetts, United States - Inc-BW-H-17-M | ecosystem: Environmental > Terrestrial > Soil >...
CGCTCGGGCGCGCATGTGCAAACGAATCAGACCGGCGTCCACGGTTGGAAAGAAGTCCCGGCCCAGCACAGGAATCAATGTCAGCGAAGCCACGCAGAACACGAGAAACAAAACCACGAAAAGCCATGCGCGCTCCAGGCAGAAGGCCAGCGACGCGCGATAGCCGTCGCGCATGCGGTCGAATCCTCGCGCGAATCCGCGCTGCGCTCGCGAGAAAATATCGTTTCCGGTGGCGTATTCCTCGCCGTGGTGCCCCTTGAGCAAATACATGGCCATGGTCGGCACCAGCGTCCGGGACAATACGTACGAAGCGAGCATGGCGAAAATCACCGACTCGGCCAGCGGTACGAACAGGAATTTGGCCACGCCCGTGAGGAAAAACATCGGCACGAATACAATGCAGATGCAGAGCGTCGAGACCAGGGCCGGAACGGCGATTTCCTGTGACCCGTCCAGAATCGCGCGGATGGTGTCCTTGCCCTGCGCCAGGTTTCTCTCGATATTCTCGATGGCCACGGTAGCGTCGTCCACGAGGATTCCGACCGCCAGCGCCAAACCGCCGAGCGTCATGAGATTGATCGTTTCGTGGAGCGCGCTCAGAACGGTGATGGAGACCAAAATCGAAAGCGGGATGGAGATGGCGATGATCGCCGTACTGCGCCAGCTGCCCAGGAATAGAAGGATCATCAACGCGGTCAGGCAGGCGGCTACCACTCCTTCCCGCAGCACTCCCTGGATGGCCGTCCTCACAAAGATCGATTGATCGAACAGGGGCGTGATCACCGCTTGCGGCGGCAAAAGGTTTTTGATTTGCGGCAACTTGGAATAGATCTGCGACACGACGTCCAGGGTTGAGGTGTCACCGATCTTATAGATGGCTAGAATTACGCCGCGCTGTCCGTCCATGCGCGCGATGTTGACCTGCGGCGAAAAGCCGTCGCTCACGAGGGCGACGTCCCGCACAAAGATCGTTGCGCCGTTCGTTGTCCGAATCGGCAAATTATTCAGCGCGGCGAGGGTGTCCGGCGACCCGTTCATCTCCACATTAAACTCGGTCGAACCCATCTTGACCGTGCCGGAGGGCAGTACCAGATTCTGCGTGGAGATGGCATTGATAACGTCTGTGGGCGACAGACCTTTCGCCTGTAGCGCCGGGATGTCTATGTTTACGGAAACTTGGCGCTGCTTTCCGCCAAACGGCCATGGGATTGCCGCCCCAGCCACCGTGGCCAGTTGATTGCGGACAAGGTTTGCGCCGAAGTCGAACAACTCCTGCTCGGAAAGACCCTGGCCCCTCATTCCCAATTGCAAGACCGGCACGGTCGATGCCGAATACGTGATGATGAGCGGAGGGGAAATGCCGGGCGGCAACTGACGAATCATGGTTTGGGAGATGGCGGTGATTTGCGTGACCGCCACACGAACATCCGCTCCGGGCTGAAAGAATACTTTGAGGATGGCCCGGCCCGCCACCATTTGCGACTCGGTGTGCTCGATGTTGTCCACCACCGTGGTCATGAAGCGCGAGTAAGGGGAAACGATGCGGTCTTGCATCAACTGCGGGGACAATCCAAAGTAGTTGAAGCATATACTCACGACCGGGATGTCGATGTTAGGAAAAACGTCGGTGGGCGTGCGTTGCAACACGATCGGGGTCATCAGCACGATGACGAGCGCGGCGACGATAAACGTGTAGGGCCGCGTCAGCGCTATCCGAACGATCCACATGCGTTTGCCCTCAAAAGTACTGAGAATCTTTTCCGCGAACAAATCCGCGAGCGGAACTTCCACGATCTACTTTTCCGGGTTTCGCGGAAGCGGTGCTTATTGGATGTCCAAATCTTCCGGGCCGTTACATAAGTTATGAGGCGAATGGGCGGGAGAGACACGCCATGAAATCCTTCCGCATGCGAGACCAGCCCGGCGCGTTCCAGATGGGGCCAGTGACTTGGAGAAGAGGTGTCATGAATCAGAGATACTCTGGTAAGGGGCAAACTTTGTGACCGGCGTCACAACGGGTCTTGTGGATTATCACGAGAACGAAAATAGAACGATTGAAATTATTTTTGTGTTCCTGTTATAGTGTTTCGCGCGGGGCGACAATCGGTCGGAATAAATTGTAGATGGAATTTTGGAAGTACCCGTAGTGCAGTCCGGAGAAATATTAAAAAGGTAAACGCAGTACCGCCGGATTGCATCCCCCTTCACTCGTCGAAGGCGCCGCTTCCCGCATTAGATTGATGCCGCATTCGCGGCCGCAAAGAGGCGCTAAGACCGTCCGGACTGTACACCTCGGAGTGTTCCCCCGAGGGCGGCACGTATGGCACAAATCTTTCATCGCAGCACAAATACCATCTCGCGTGTCAGCATTTACGGCGCGGTAATTCTGATTGCGATACTGGGATACGCCGTAGACGTCGTGAATCAAACCTCCTACGTGACCGAGGTGCATAACGCGCGCCCGCAGCCCGTTCCCTTCAGCCACAAACATCACGTGGGCGAACTCGGTCTGGATTGCCGCTATTGCCACAGCTCGGTGGAAGTTTCCTCCTCGGCGGGAATGCCACCAACGCAAACCTGCATGGCATGCCACTCGCAAATCTGGACGAGTGCCGCCATCCTCGAACCGGTGCGCGCGAGCTACCGCGATTCCACGCCGATCGCCTGGACGCGCGTCAATGCACTTCCGGACTTTGTATACTTCAATCACAGCATTCATATCGCGAAAGGCGTCGGCTGCACCACCTGCCACGGGCCCATCGGGGAAATGAACATCACTTGGCGGGAACAGAGTCTTTACATGCGCTGGTGCCTCGAGTGCCACAACGCGCCGGAAAAATATTTGCGCCCCAGGTCCGAGGTGTTCAACGCGTTTTACAAGCCTCCCTCGGACCAGGAGGCTCTGGGCCTTCGGCTGATGAGCGAATACAAAGTGCAGAGGCTCACGACCTGCACGACGTGCCACCGATAGTGGGTGCGGGCCGTACTTGCAGCCCGCCGGATTGAGGGATCGGGCAATTCATGGACATCGATCGAAAAAACACCGCGCAGCCCGATGTGGATATTTCCGCTTTGCGCAAGGCCGCGAGCGGCGGTGACGCACCTCGATTTTGGCGCGGCCTCGATGAGCTTGCCGATACACCGGAATTCCGGAACAACAAGGAAAATGAGTTTCCGCACGGAGCCAACGATCCCGATGCGAAACTCGACCGGCGAGATCTTCTAAAAGTGATGGCGGCCTCGGCCGCGTTTGCCGGCCTCTCCGGTTGCACGAAACTTCCGGCGCAAAAAATTGTTCCTTACGTTCGCCAGCCGGAGCAAATCATCCCGGGAAAACCGCTCTTCTATGCGACCGCGGTGACGCTCGGCGGCGTGGCGACCGGCGTTCTGGTCGAGAGCCACATGGCGCGCCCCACGAAAATCGAAGGCAACCCTGACCATCCGGGGAGCCTGGGCGCGACCGATGCGTTTTCACAGGCTTCGATCCTGGGGCTCTACGATCCGGACCGCTCGCAAGCGGAAATTCACGATGGGCGCATCGGAAGCTGGGCGGCGTTTCAGGATGAATTGTCCACCGCGCTCGCAGCGGAAAAGGGAAACAACGGAACCGGCGTGAGGTTGCTGACGACGACGATTACGTCTCCGACGCTCGGGGACCAAATCAACACATTCTTGAAGGCCTATCCGTCGGCAAAGTGGGTGCAGTACGAATCGGTGACGCGCGACAACATCCGCGAAGGCGCGAAACTCGCATTCGGGGAATACGTGAACACGGTTTACCGCGTGGATCAGGCGGATGTGATCGTCACTCTCGATTCGGATTTTCTGACCAGCGGACCGGGATGCCTACGCTACGCGCGGGATTTTTCCAGGAAGCGACGAGTCGAAGGCCCCGAATCGAAAATGAATCGCCTGTATGCGATCGAGTCCACGCCCACGAACACCGGCGCGATGGCTGATCACCGCTTGCGAATGAGGGCTTCCGACATCGAAAGTTTCGCGCGCACACTCGCTCGTGAGCTTGGCGTGAGCGCGGCTGCCGGCCCAGCGGTTCCTCCAAATGTTCCGGCCGGCTGGATTCCAGCGCTTGCCCGCGACCTCAAGCAGCATCCTGGCGCGACTTTGGTGGTCGCTGGGGATCAGCAACCGCCCATCGTGCACGCGCTCGCGCAGGCCATCAATCAAGCCCTGGGCAACTTTGACAAGACCCTTTATTTCACGGCTCCGATCGAGGTCTCGCCGGCAAACCAATGGGATTCCATCGGCGAGTTGGCTGCGGATATTCGCGCGGGAACCGTCACGACATTGCTGATTTTGGGGTGCAATCCCGCCTACGACGCGCCTGCCGATTTGGGCTTCAAGGAAATTCTGTCGAAGGTAGCTTTCGGCGCGCGTCTTGGACTCTACGAAGATGAAACCTCGGCGCTCTGCCATTGGCACATTCCACAAGCACACGAACTTGAATCGTGGGGCGACGCGCGTGGATTTGACGGCACGGCCACAGTGATTCAGCCTCTGATCGCGCCACTTTACGGAGGAAAGTCTGAAGTCGATTTTCTGGCTGTGCTCAACGCGCAAGCCGCAAAATCGAGTCACGATATTGTGCATGACTATTGGCAGGCGCAGCGTCCTCATGTGGAGCGATTCGATGTGTTTTGGGAGAAGACGTTGCGGGATGGAGTTGTCGCCGACTCCGCTTTCCCGCCCAAGCAGGTTTCGCTCAAGCCCGGAATTGGCGCGGAAACTCCAGCCGCTCCCCCGCAGGGGCTGGAAATTGTTTTTCGGCCTGATCACACGATCTGGGACGGCCGTTTTGCAAACAACGGCTGGCTGCAGGAGATGCCCAAGCCGCTGACAAAGCTGACCTGGGACGCGGTGGCCATGCTGAGCCAGAAAACGGCTGACCGTCTGGGAGTCAAGAGCGAAGATGCCATCGAATTGAAGTACCAGGCGCGAACGATTGTGGCTCCCGCCTGGGTGATGCCGGGGCACGCGGATGAAAGTGTGACGGCGTTATTAGGATACGGGCGAAGGCGATCCGGGCGCGTCGGAACGGGCGCCGGCTTTGACGCAGGATGGATTCGTCCTCTCGCCGCGCCGTGGATCGGGACAGGGCTCGAAGTTCGCAGGACCGGTGAGAGATGGGCGCTGGCTGCGACGCAGACTCACAGCGGCATGGAAGGTCGCGAACCGATCCGCGTCGCGACGCTGGACGACTACCAGAAGAACCCGAAGTTTGCGCAAGCCGATGCGGAGGAGAATCCGCTCTCGCTCTACCCCGAAGTGAAATATGAAGGCAACGCGTGGGGCATGGCCATTGACTTGAACGCCTGCACGGGTTGCGGTGGATGTGTGGTGGCTTGCCAGGCGGAAAACAACATCGCGGTCGTCGGGAAAAAAGAAGTCATGATTGGCCGCGAAATGCACTGGATCCGAATCGATCGGTATTACGAAGGCGGCGTGGAGGATCCGGGAACGTACCACGAACCCGTGGTTTGCATGCACTGTGAGAACGCGCCCTGTGAAGTGGTCTGCCCGGTGGTCGCGACAGTACACAGTCCCGAGGGCCTGAACGAAATGATATACAACCGCTGCGTGGGCACGCGCTACTGCTCGAACAACTGCCCGTACAAGGTCCGCCGGTTCAACTTCTACCTCTATTCGGATTGGGACACGCCCAGCCTGTTCGGAATGCGCAATCCCAATGTGAGCGTGCGCAGCCGCGGCGTGATGGAAAAATGTTCCTACTGCGTGCAACGAATCAACGCGGTAAAAATCGAAGCGGAAAAGCAGGACCGTCCGATCCGGGACGGCGAAATTGTCACCGCCTGCCAGCAGTCTTGCCCCTCGGAAGCCATCGTGTTTGGAAACATCAACGATCCGAATAGCCGTGTATCCAAACTCAAAGGGAACAACCGCAATTTCAAATTACTGGAAGAGCTGAACACGCGGCCCAGAACGACGTATCTCGCGAAGCTGCGCAACCCGAACCCGGAGATCGAGAAGACGTCAGGCGTCTAGCGCGGAATGGCACATGGCAGATAGCCCCAGCGACAAACTCGTGGAACAAATGGCCAACGTGCCGATCCTTGGCCCGGGATACAATTTCGCCTCCGTTACGGACAAAATCAGCGCCATTGTGCTTGGGCGGCGCCCGCCGAAATGGTGGATTATCGGCTTTCTTGTCTCTTTCGCCCTGGTCATGCTCCTCATGGTGTCGGTCACCTATCTCGTTGTCGCCGGCGTGGGGATCTGGGGCATTCAGGTCCCTGTTGCATGGGGCTTTGCCATCATCAATTTTGTCTGGTGGATCGGAATTGGCCATGCCGGCACGCTGATTTCCGCAATTTTGCTGTTGTTGCGGCAGCAATGGCGCACTTCCATCAACCGGTTTGCGGAAGCGATGACGCTGTTTGCCGTTTCCTGCGCGGGAATATTCCCGCTGATTCACATGGGCCGCCCGTGGCTGGCTTACTGGCTCTTTCCCTATCCCGATACGATGAAGATGTGGCCCAATTTCCGCAGCCCGCTGGTCTGGGACGCGTTCGCGGTTTCGACCTATGCGACCGTATCGCTGCTGTTCTGGTTCATCGGCCTGATTCCGGATCTCGCGACCCTCCGCGACCGGTCGAAAAATCGTGCGGCGAAATTGATTTATGGACTGCTCGCGATGGGATGGCGCGGCTCGGCGGTTCATTGGGAGAGACACGAAACGGCCTCCTTGCTGCTGGCGGGCCTGGCTACCCCGCTGGTTCTCTCCGTGCACACGATCGTGAGTTTTGACTTTGCCTTTGCCATCGTTCCCGGATGGCACACCACGATTTTTCCGCCTTACTTCGTCGCCGGAGCGATTTACGCGGGATTTGCCATGGTGCTCACGCTTTCGATCCCCATACGGAAACTCTTTCGCCTGGAAGATTTCATCACCATGCGCCACCTCGACAATATGGGCAAGGTGCTGCTCGCCACCGGGCTGATCGTCGGCTATGGCTACATGATGGAGGCGTTCACCGCGTTCTATAGCGGCAATCCATACGAACGCTTCATGATCTTGAACCGCATGACGGGGCCCTACGCGCCGATGTACTGGATGCTGATTGCCTGCAATATCGTGACGCCTCAATTTCTGTGGTTCCGGAAAGTCCGGGCGAAAGTGGGCGCACTGTTCGCCATCGCCATGGTCGTGAACGTGGGCATGTGGCTTGAGCGGTTTGTCATCGTGGTGACTAGCCTGCACCGCGATTTCCTCCCGTCGTCGTGGGGATTGTATTACCCGACCCGGTGGGACATTTTTACGTTTGTCGGAACGATAGGCCTCTTCCTGTTCCTCCTGTTTCTCTTTCTCCGCTACTTGCCGCTGATCTCCATTTTTGAAATGCGGGAACTGGTGGCAAGCGAGGAAGAAAAGAAGGGGGCCAGCTGATGGGCCCTGCGAGATTTAGTTTTTCGACCGTGGCAACGATGTGATGAAGCCAGAGGAAACCATCTACGGATTGATGGCGGAGTTCGCCACTCCCGAGCAATTGCTCGAGGCGGCTCGCCATACGCACCAGGCCGGATATCGCCGCATCGACGCCTTCTCGCCGTTCCCGATCGAGGGGCTCGCGGAGGCTGTCGGGTTTCACCGCACGCGGCTGCCCCTGGTGGTCATGCTTGGCGGGATCTTCGGCGGCGGCGCGGGATTTTCGCTGCAGTATTACGCCGCGGCGGTGAGTTATCCCGTCAATGTTGGCGGCAGGCCGATGAATAGCTGGCCGGCATTTATCCCCGTCACTTTTGAAATGACCATCCTGTTCGCCGCTGCCGCTGCGGTGTTGGGGATGCTCGCGATGAACGGATTGCCGACGCCTTATCATCCGGTCTTCAACGTGCCCCGGTTCGCCCTGGCTTCGCGGGACCGGTTCTTTTTATGCATCAAGGCGGTCGATCCGATGTTTGACCTGGAGCTGACCCGAAAGTTCATGCAGACGCTCAACCCGCGCGAGGTGTCCAATATTGATCCCTAGCGCGAATCCCCGAAGACGTTACGCGGGCGGATGGATGCTGGCCGCTTTGGGTCTCCTATTCGTGTGCGCCGGCTGCCGCCTCGATATGCACGTGCAGCCGCGCTACAACCCCTTTGATCCCACCGACTTTTTTGGAGACGGCCAATCCGCTCGCTTGCCCGTTCCGGGCACAGTTCCTCGCGGTGAATTGACTCTCGGCCCACAGGAATTGCTTTACACCGGGAAAGTGAATGGCCAGCCGTCGGACGTGTTCCCGTATGCGGTGACGAAAGAAATCGTGGAACGTGGCCGCGAGCAGTACAACGTATTCTGTTCTCCTTGCCACGGCTTTGCCGGGGACGGCGACGGCATGATCGTGCAGCGAGGTTTCCGCCGTCCGCCTTCATTTCACGAGGACCGGATGCGTACGGCGCCCGTGGGGCATTATTTTGACGTGATCACGAATGGGTTCGGCGTCATGTACCCGTATGGCAACCGCGTGCCGCCGAACGATCGCTGGGCGATTATCGCCTACGTTCGGGCGCTGCAACTCAGCCGGCAAGTGCCGATCAACGATGTGCCGGACGCGGAACGGGAAAAATTGACGGGCCAATCGAAATGAACGAAACCGTAGAAACATCCTTGAATCTCGAAGGACTGCCGATGCGGCTGGTCCTCGCGGGCGCCGTGGTGCTTGCGATTTGTCTCGCGGGCGGCTTTGCGAACAGGGCGGAATTTTTCCGCTCGTACCTAATTGCGTTCCTGTTCTGGATTGGCATCACTCTGGGCTCCCTGGCGCTTTTGATGGTGCAGCACCTGACGGGAGGAAGGTGGGCGCTCGTCATTCGGCGCATCCTTGAAGCGGGCAGCCGCACGCTCCCGCTCATGGCCGTTGCGGCGCTTCCTCTACTGGCGGGAATGAAGACGCTGTACAGTTGGTCCCGCCCCGGCCAGACCGATCCGGTCATCCTTGCGAAGCAGTCCTATCTCAACCCCGAATTTTTCATTGTGCGCACGGTTTTCTATTTCGCGATCTGGTTCACGCTGGCGTATTTCCTGAACAAATGGTCCAGGCAAGAGGACGCGGGCGAGGCGGGTCTCCCGCTCTGGAGTCGCCTCGAAGGATTGAGCGGGATCGGATTGGTGATCTATGGATTTACTGTTACGTTTGCAAGCATCGACTGGGTCATGTCGCTTGAGCCTCGCTGGTATTCCACCATTTATGGACTGCTCTTCATGGTTTCCCAGGCGCTTACGGCGATGGCTTTTTCGATCGCCATCCTGATCTGGCTTTCCGACCGCAAACCTCTCTCCGAGGTTGTGAGGCCTGCGCAATTCCAGGACCTGGGCAGCTTCTTGTTGACGTTTGTCATGCTCTGGGCCTATTTGGAATTCTCGCAATTTCTGATCATTTGGGGCGGAAATCTTTCCGATGAAATTCCGTGGTACATCCGCAGGATGGAAGGGGTGTGGGGGAGCGTCGGGCTGCTTTTGGTTATCTTGAGTTTTTTCTTTCCGTTTTTTTTGCTGCTGTTCCGGCATGTGAAGGGAAGAACGCGTTCGTTGCTGATCGTGGCGTTGCTGGTTCTCATGATGCGCCTCGTCGATATGTACTGGATGGTTTTGCCGGCATTCGGCGGCGGAAATGTCCGTCTCACCTGGATGGACGTGGCGCTCCCGTTTGGCATGGGTGGGATCTGGTCCGCTTATTTCATCTGGCAGTTGCAGCGCATGCCGATTTTGCCGGTCCACGATCCGCGCATGGAAGAAATTGCCGGGCAGGCGGTCGAACATGGATAAGCCACACAACGCTTCCGCAGCCACGCCGGGCTACGAAACGCGCGACGCGAATGCGGGAGGAGTATTCAAATTTCTAGTGGCCTTGGGGATCGTGCTAATTGTCGCGGGTTTGGTGAGCTGGGGACTGTTCCGCTATTTTTCTGCGCACGACGCAAGTCAGGCAGCTTCCGATTCTCCCTTCGCGGACACCCGGCAGTTGCCGCTGGGGCCGCAGTTGCAGGTAAATCCTCGTGAGGACTGGTTGAAATTTCGCGAAGAGCAGGAAAAGTCACTCGAAACCTACGCGTGGGAGAATCGCTCCGCCGGAACCGTGCGCGTGCCGATTGAAGAGGCGATGGAGTTGCTGGTGAAAAAGGGATTGCCGGTGCAAAGTACGCCGCAAGCGCAGCCCGCCGATGCAAAGAAACAAGCGCCGGAAGGGGGCAAGAAGCCATGAGGTCAAGATTCCATGCCGCGATGCTCTTGGCCCTGACCGGAGTTGCCACTCTTTCCGCGAGCGCGCAGCAAATCACCACGCCCGCAATATTGAGCAAAGTGGGCATCAGGCAAAATCTAAACGAGCG
>Ga0210409_10008646_pt1 | contig 10347 bp, 5 predicted proteins | sample IncBWH17MmetaG_FD_161649 | JGI IMG/M metagenome (GOLD analysis project Ga0210409, IMG submission 161649) | Forest soil microbial communities from Barre Woods Harvard Forest LTER site, Petersham, Massachusetts, United States - Inc-BW-H-17-M | ecosystem: Environmental > Terrestrial > Soil >...
GCGATCCTTCCACGCTTTCTGCTTCGGCTTCTTTGGCGCACCCATAAAAATCGCAATTAACCGCTGCAGGGTCCTCCTGGCAAATAGGGTCTTCACCCCAGTTCGTTCAAAACCTCCTGCGATTCTTGAATCCATGGGGAGAAGACCCCATTGAGCATGGCGCCCCTTATCGAGTAAGAGTCGCACCATATTCGCCGCAGGCCATTATTCCGGGGGTGAATCCGCGGTTCTGGATAATTGACAATTGAGTTAGTGCTTCCCCCTCGCCGCTCAGAGGGATAAAAGCACAAAGGCAGCGTTTACCAGCTCAAATCATGAAAGCTCTTGTTTGCTTTTTCTCAACAATCGCGCTAGTGACGAACGCGCAGCCGGTGCCTCCTCCGCCACAGAATACGAACTGGGCTATCAAAGAACGTGGAGCACATCACAACGTGTGGGAGCGCACCGAATATGAACAAACTCGGTTTGGGACGTTTGTGGCACATGTGCACGAGTACACCGAATTGGGTTCCGGTATAAACTATTGGGATTCAGTCGCAAATGACTGGAAGGAATCGAAGGAAGTGATACAGCCCTATTCGGGGGGAGCCGTGGCTGCTGAAGGTCAGCATAAGGTGTACTTTCCGTTCGATATTGCCAGTGGCGTTATTGAGATGGTGACACCAGAGGGTAAGCATCTGAAAAGCCGGCCCATAGGGTTGAGCTATTCCGACGAGACAAACACCGCTCTGATAGCAACTCTGAAATCCTCTGTCGGTCAATTACTTGGGTCGAACCAGGTTATCTATTCTGATGCATTCAATGGCATAAAGGCGGACTTGATTTACACCTACAAAAAAGGCAGCTTCGAACAGGACATTATACTGAGACAACAACCAAAAGCCCCAGAGTCATACCAGCTGAATATCGCACACACAACACTCCAGGTGCTTACAGAATTCTTCGATGGTCCACAACCAGAGGTGACCCCCCAAATGGTTCCTACTGACGTTGGCCAACTCGAGGATGATCAACTGAGTTTCGGTATTATGCGAATGCAGCGGGGCAACGCTTTCTTGCTGGAGACCAATTCGGTATCCGCACCTGTAAACAAGAGATGGTTACAGCTAGACGGACGCCAAATTTTACTAGAAGAAGTGCCCGTGCCTGCCATTAGCCAGGGACTGGCTCAGTTACCACTGGCAATGGCGACACCAACATTCAAGAAGCCCACGGCTTTGGCCTCCCTAGACCAAGTGCTTCCTCGCAAGGCAATGCCGCAGGTTTCGAGAGGGCTACCCTTACAAGTAGCAAAATCTGCGCCAGCGGAACGCGGACTGGTCCTGGATTATACAACAATCAATAGCGGAGTTGGTCCGGACTACACGTTCCGTGCGGATATGACCTACTACATCACTGCAAATGTGACCTTTACGGGATCTAAGGCCATCTTTGAAGGAGGCACGGTTATAAAATTCGCCCGCAGCACCTCCCTCAGCATTGCCTATCCTCTCACAGTTCAAATGTTAACAGCGCAATACCGTCCGGCCGTTTTTACGGCGTGGGAAGACGATAGCGTCGGAGAAATCATAAGTGGTTCAAGCGGCGCGCCTTCCGGTACCTACGCCAATCAGGCAATAAGTTACACCGGTGCTGGAGATAGAGCAGATAGCCTGACGATGACTAACTTCCGAGTTTCGTGGGCAAGTACGGCTATCTCGGCATCAGGAATCTCCATATCCGTTTTGCTTAGACACGGCCAAATCATCAATTGCTCAACAGGTTTCAACACACCGGGCCAGGCTCAAGTCAGTGTACAGAACGTCCTGATTGCGAAGTTCTACAATGCATTCGTTGTCAGCCTTGCCAACATTCACGCCCAGAATTGCACGTTTGACGGAGTCCCGTATAATCCGCCTTCGGGCCAGCCCTCCTTCCTCGCGCAAGGCGATATGGGAAGCGTCGCCTTTAATTCGGTAAACTGCATATTTGCCAACATAACTTACTGGCCATCTTCCCCGGCGCAGGTGAGCGGCGATCACAATGGCTTTTCAAACAATGGCAACGGAACATTTGGAACGAATCCCCAAACCAGCGCCAGCCCTTTCCAAAATATTGGCGGCGGGTATTACTACCTCTCGGAGCCTAATTTTCGGAACTGGGGCGTCACAACTATTGATTCGAGTCTATTGTCCGACCTTCGTCTGAGGACTACGGAGCAACCCGCCATATATGAAAACGGAGCAATTCCGCTGAGCTTCAGTCCAAGGGTGCGTCGCGACGTCGGTGCTACCGCGATTGACCTCGGTTATCACTACGATTGTATTGATCACGTCTTTGGTGGTTGCACAGCATATGCTAACGTCACCTTTGCTGCCGGTACAGCCGTGGGCTGGTTCCGCACCACTTCTGGTTGGTATCACGCGGGCCACGGCATTCATATGGCTGATGGGGCGATTCTCACGTTTAACGGAACTCAGGGCTCACCCAACTACTGGGTTCGTCTAAGCAATGTTCAAGAGCAGGACTTAACTGGCGGCTACGGTCCAGGCGGGATTACTGGTTGGGCCCCCTCAACCTTGACGGCTCCGGAAGTGCATGCTCGCTTTCTTCGAGCTTCAATGCTTGCTGGGGAGGATAATCACATTCGAGATGACTGGGGTTGGATCACTGTACGCGCCAACGACTGCGAGTTTAACGGTGGCGGAATGGGCGGATATGCGTCTTCGCAATATCATACTAACTGTCTTTATAACCGCTGTAGCGTGTGGCTGGAAGGCGGGCAAACTGACATTGCGTGGGGCCTGCGAAACTGCACTTGGCACGGTGGGATTCTTTCCATTAACCGTACGCAAAGTCCGACGCCCGTCAGCGTCCGGGACTCGAGCTTCGACGGCAGCACCTTCCCCCATAGCGACCAGTACGCCTCCAATCCAGCCCTCAGCGATTACGACTTTAATGCTTTCGTTAATGGTGCGGCAGACCTTGGCGGTTCCGGTACACATAACATCTATCCTACCGGCACGTTCATTTGGCAAACCGGGCCTCTTGGAAACTTCTACTTGCCGAATCCCTGTCCCCTGCAAAACAGCGGAAGTCAGACAGCCGATCACGTTGGCCTCTCTGATTTTACGACTCAACTCAGCGAAACGCCGGAGAAGAGCAAGACCCCTCCAGGTAATGTCGATATTGGATATCACTACGTGGCAACCGATGCCAACGGTACTGCCCTGGTAAATAGTGATGGACTTCCGGCGTGGTGGGCGGATTTATACAATCTATCGGCGACACCCAATGGCATGGGAGCGGCAGCAGCCGATCCGGACGGCGACGGTCTGAGCAATCTGCAGGAATATCAGGCTGGCAGCAGCCCGGTAGAAAGAGGCACTGAGGCTGATTCCCTTGCGCTCGCCTCGATCAACGCCGCTTACATGCAGATCATTTCACCAACGGTCCTGGAATTGGTGCTCATTACGGCCAGCGGGGACAGCACGTGGCAGAATTACGATGTAAATCCACCATCGCCCAATGGCTTCAGTGTTATGGCAGGCGGTTCCTCCGTTACTGTCCAACAAGTCGGGTATAAGCGTCGCCCCCTATATGAATCCTATCCCAACACATCGGATCTCCGAATCGAGAAAACGGTCTATTTGATTCTTCAGACAGCAGTACAAGACAATGTGCAAGTTCAGGTGACTGGGTCACCGGTTCCAACTGGGGTTCAATTTATTGCTCACTCCACCCCTCTGCGCTACGGAGCCGCCATACACGTCAATCAGGATGGTTATCTCGCAAGTTTCTCCAAGAAGGCCAAGATCGGATACTACTTGGGGAGCCTCGGAGAAATGCAGCTTTCACTCTCGCCTTCAATTAATTTTGAGATCGATGATGCCACTACCGGCCAATCCGTTTGGGTATCTTCGGCCCAAACCCCTGCGGTTTATCTAACTTCGCGAGGCGACACTGGTTGGAACACGGGACAAGCTCAGTACCAACACGTGCTTGAGGCCGATTTCACTGGCTTTACGACGCCAGGGACTTACCAACTGAAAGTCCCCGGGCTCGGTACATCTTTTCCATTTGTAATAAACAACAGCACTGCTCTCAAATGGGCTAGAACCTACGCCTTGGGCCTTTACCACCAACGTTGCGGAAGCGGACCAAGCCCTCTTTAGGTGAACGACCTTCCGTTCACGCGATTTGTACATGGCAACTGCCATACCCCAGACGCTTTCATTCCGAGTTCCCCGTCCTACCCGGATTTGTGTTCCTTCCAATTTCACGATGGACGACTGTCCTGTTATAACCAACCCGGGTGTGGCAACGGTACTGGCTGCGGGTACTTTGATTTTCCATGCGGAATGGTTAATCCGGTTCAGACAGCCCCGCTGCTTTGCCATTTTAGCGCGAGTTTATTTCCCTTCGTCAATTCCACTACACATTCTGTCTCCCAAGGACACCACGATGCGGGGGATTACAGCAAGTACGTCATTAACTCGGCACTTTTCGTCCACATTCTTACCTTCGCCGCGGATAATTTTCCAGGCGTGCGGGCGCTGGATGATTTGGGCATCCCGGAGAGTGGCGATGGCATAAGCGATGTTCTCCAACTTGCCAAATGGGAGGCGGATTTTCTTGCGAAAATGCAAGATGCTGATGGTGGATTTTACTTTCTTGTTTATCCCGAATACTCGGAGTACGAATCTGCAACACCTGACCGCGCCCCAAGGCAAGTCCTGTATCCAAAGACTACCTCCGCTACCGCCTCAGCGGTCGGTGCACTGGCAGATATCGCTTCGTCGCCGGCATTCGCGGCTCAATACCCATCTGTTGCGCAACAGTATCTTTCAGCGGCCGAGAACGGATGGACCTTCTTGATGAACGCCTTGTCACAATATGGAAAGCCTGGAGCGTACCAGAAGATCACCCTCTATGGCGACGATTTTACCCATGATGATGAACTTCTCTGGGCTTCCGCGGCGCTCTTCACAGCAACTGGATCAGCAACGTACCACAACCAGTTCTTATCCTGGCTCCCAAACCCCTTTCCACAGAGGGACGGCTACTGGCGACTATTTGCCGGCTGGGGCTGCGCCGCGCGCGACTACGCCTTCGCTGTACGCTCAGGTAGGCTCACCGGCGGACTGAACTCGACCGCGCTCAGCGAGTGTGAGAATGAGATCCTTGCGGCAGGCAATGATTGGCTTACGTGGTCTCAAAACACCTCTTATGGGACCAGCCTTCCAAATCCCACCAAGGCGCAATTTAACCCAGGCTGGTTTTTTTCGACAGACCCAGCCTATGAGATAGCCGTTGCCGATGCGTTGGACCAAACGTTTCCGAGTTCTGATCCGAGGTACAATCCGCAACGCCATCCAAATTTTGTCGAGGCCATCCTCGAGAACTTTAATTACCAACATGGCTGCAACCCAGTAAATGTCGCTTTCGTGAACGGTAACGGCTGGAAACGCCAGAGGGTAACAGTCAATCAATATGCCAATTACCCGAACTATGATATGCGATTGCTGCCGCCCTCAGGCATTCCATTGGGCAACATGTCCGACACGTACAACGATTCAACACTCAACCCGATCGCCTACCCGGCAGTGACTAGCGGCGCAACGGCGTACGGTCTTTATGACCGTTGGGCCGACATTCACAACTTGAGGACAGAATTTGTTAGCATCCAAGCAGCTCGCGCCCTCGCTGCCGCAGGGCGGTTGCATAATCTCTCGGCGGCCGCAAGCCCGTCGTGGCAGTCTGCGGTCGGTTTTTTTACGTTTTTGAATGGCAGCCCTGTACTGAACACGGCTGCCTCGATACGGCTCGATACGAGCGACTCCTCTGTTGACCTGAACACAGCCTCCATCCTTTGGGATGTGGAAGGGGAGAGCCAGCCAGCTTTCGGTCGCACCTTTACACTTAGGCCGCACACAGCTCCGGGTGAGACGCTGGTTGAGGCAGAGGCCGTGCTGCCTGACGGTAGGCGTGTTTTTGGGCGGCAGTACGTGGAAATCAATGACCCGGTTAATGGGGGAAGTGAATACGTCCTACCTGATCCAACCTCGCATACCGTCGCTCTTTACCATTTCGACAACAGTGATCCTCTACACCCTTTTAGGGATGACACATTGAGTGGTTACGACATGTCACCCTCTGGGTTCCCAGCCCTCAACGGAAATAACTCTTGGATGCAAACACGCAGCGGGTATGCTGCGCAGTTTGGCGGGCTAGGAGACCGCCTTACCTCAGCTGCGATCCCCGATTCCTCTGTTCGTCCGGCTGGCGCTAACGGATTTACAATTGAATTCAGAATTTACCCTAAACGCTTCCAGTTTAACGGAACGCCTCTTTACCTTTTGCGCTTTGCTCAGGGTAGCGGAGACGGGAGTGAGTGGAGCATTTACTACAGCACCGGTCTGGCCGCTTTTCCTCAGGTTTTCGGGCCAAATGGCCAAGTGGTCCTATCCTCTAGCACTTGGAGCGCGCAAATGACTCCAAATATCTGGCATCTCGTCAAGATTACAGTCGACACGACCGGCTTCACTACCGTGTACGTGGATGGGAATTCTGCGGCAAGCCATGCGACCTCACCAAGTTACTCGGGCCAGGGGTGGACCTTGAGCATGGGCGATTTTGCCGGCTGCTTCGATGAGGTGCGCATTAGCAATACTATTAGGTAGGTAGGCGTTCCTCAGCGACCGCACTGGGTTTATAACCCCGTTGCGCTAGGGTTTTAACCGGTGGATAATGTGAAGCTCAAAAGAGCCATGACAATTCGCCCACGCACCTGTCCGGCCGCTCTTGCAATTTTGCTGCTGGTCTGGATTCCGGCGTGGGCTTTGAGCCAAGTGTTCCAGGAGATCTACTCGTTTAGTCCTCTTGGACTAGATGGCGATAGTCCGCACGGAGGGCTGATCCAGGCAAAAGATGGCGGTTTTTACGGTACCACATTCTACGGCGGTACCTGGGATTACGGCACGCTGTTTAAAATGACGCCGTCCGGACAGATTACTACCTTGGCGTCTCTTGACGCGACCAATAGCGACCAACACCCCATCACTGGGCTATTACAGGCGAGCGACGGAAATTTTTACTGCGCAACAGTAGCACCCAGCCGGATTCTCAGGCTGGCACCAAACGGTGCGCTGAGTGTATTTGGTGAACCTGGGGGCACTGTGGCCGGTGACCTTGTTCAGGGGACCGATGGCTATATTTACGTTGCCGACGCTGGTGATGACTACAATGGGGGTTTTATATTTAGATTTGCACCAGGTAATGGTGTTGGCGAACTCCTTATTCAATTCAATTACAACTCCAACTACCTATCGGGATACAGGCCATCGGGCGGTCTGATGCAAGCAGCTGATAACAACTTCTACGGCGTCACTGGAGCTGGCGGTGCTGGCGGATACGGTGTTGTATATAAATTGACACCAAGCGGTGCATACTCGGTAATGTGCTCGTTTAGCCAAGGTTCTGGTAATGCAGTGAACCCGTACGGTCGGCTGTTACAAGCCAGCGATGGCAATTTTTATGGGGTTGCCGGTGGGTACGTAGCGGGCACCATATTTAAGATGACTCCCGATGGCAGACTAACCACGTTTGCCAGATTCAATGGCGCCAATGGCCAGACTCCGACGGATGGCCTCATTGAGGCAAACGATGGGAAGTTTTATGGAACTACGACATACTATGGTTCGAACTACGTAAACGGAGGCACCGTCTTCAGATTGACTGCGGACGGAATACTTACGGCACTTGTCTCCTTTAGCGGTAGTCGTGGCCCATTCCCAGGTGCCACGCCGTACGCGGGTCTCGTCCAAGGCAGCGATGGCAACCTTTATGGCACTTGTGGAACCGAAGGTACCCGCGGTGGCGGTACCATTTTCCGCATCATTATGCCTGGGCCGCTACTGTCTTTCTCAAATGCCGCGGGGGAAGTGCTGCTGTCGTGGCCGACAAATTACGCCGGATACATCGTGCAATCGGCAACAAGTCTACAGCCGCCTAATTGGGTTGATTCATCGGGTTCACCTGTTGTAGCAGGAAGTGAATTTAGAGTTTCCCTTCCCGCTGCCCAACCTTCACGATTCTTTCGTCTTAAACGGTGACTTGCGGAGATGGGAGATTGTCAATCGGAAGTGGATCTCAAGCAATCGCTGTCGGACGCTGCTGCGCTCGCAATCTGCTTTGATATTCTGTCATCGAAGGCGATGTTCGGCATTTGTAAGCTAAAATCCGCACACCTCAAAGGTGGCTGGATCATTCATGATCAAGCCCTAATACCGTTGAGGTTTATCAAGCATTCCAAGGGCCAATTCTGTGAAATCAAAGAAGGAGGCAAACGCAGCGTTCGCGTCCATGCGGACAACCTAGCCCTCGTTCCGGCTGCGACGACCCGCACGAAAAGGGAAAGCGGTGCCCTGCTAGTGTACGACGCGGGTGGGTTTCCTGTAACATGGTTTGTCGAATGAACAACCCCACCGCCCTCGTCCAAAAGCTCTGGAACTACTGTAACATCCTCCGGGACGATGGCCTTTCCTATGGTGACTACGTCGAGCAGTTGACGTTTCTGCTTTTCCTGAAAATGGCGGACGAGCAGGCCAAACCGCCCTTCAACAAGCCGTCTCCGATCCCCAAGGGCAAGGACTGGCCTGCGTTGCTGGCCAAGGACGGGGACGATCTGGAAATTCACTACCGCCATACCTTAGAGGAGCTTGGCAAACGCTCGGGCATGCTCGGGGTTATTTTCCGAAAGGCACAAAACAAGATCCAGGATCCCGCTAAACTACGCCGTCTCATTGTGGACCTGATTGACAAGGAAGAGTGGTCCAGCCTCTCCGCCGACGTGAAGGGCGACGCCTATGAGGGCTTGCTGCAAAAGAACGCCGAGGACGTAAAAGGCGGCACAGGCCAATACTTTACTCCCCGGCCGCTCATTGCCGCCATGGTTGACGTAATCGCCCCGCAGCCGGGGCAGGCCGTCTGTGATCCGGCGTGTGGCACGGGCGGTTTCTTGCTCGCCGCGCATAATTACCTGGCCAAACACTACGCGCTAGACCGGGCGCAAAAGAAAAAACTTAAGACCGGCACCTTCTTTGGCATTGAGTTGGTGGACAGCGTGGCACGTCTGTGCGCCATGAATCTTTTGCTGCATGGCATCGGCACGGACTTGGAGGAGGATTTGCCGGTTGTTACCAAAGACGCGCTGGCCGGTAAACACGGCGAGTATGAAATTGTCCTGGCCAATCCGCCTTTTGGCAAAAAGAGCAGCGTTACTATCGTCAATGAGGCGGGGGATACGTCAAAAGAGTCGCTCATTATCAACCGGGATGACTTCTGGGCGACTACCAGCAATAAACAACTCAATTTCCTCCAGCATATTTTCACGATCCTCAAACAGCACGGGCGCGCGGCGGTAGTGTTGCCCGACAATGTGCTTTTTGAAGGCGGGGCGGGTGAGACGATCCGGCGTGCTTTGCTCAAACAGGCTGACGTGCATACGCTGTTGCGTCTGCCTACCGGGATCTTTTACGCCCAGGGCGTGAAGGCTAACGTTTTGTTTTTCGAACGGAAACCGGCGCAGGAGAAACCATGGACCCAGGAACTCTGGATATACGACCTGCGCACGAACCTCCACTTCACGCTCAAGGAAAACACGCTCAAACGCAGCGACCTGGACGAGTTCGTCGCCTGCTACAATCCTAAAAACCGGCACGAACGGAAGGAAGCCGAGCGGTTCAAGTGTTTCGCGTATGACGATTTGGTCAAACGCGACAAGGTGAACCTGGATATTTTCTGGTTGAAGGACGATGCCCTGGAAGAGTCGGCCAACCTGCCCGCGCCGAGTGTGATCGCAGAAGAGATTGCCCAAGACCTGGAAGCCGCCTTGGAACAGTTTGCAACGATTGCCGAAGACCTAAAGGGTGTGAATTCCTAAGCTCTCACCCCAGGCGGTTTCAAGCGGATTTGCAGATCAGTTGCGCGTCAGTGGCTTGCGACTCTCCATTCGAAACAACGCTCGGTCATGGATGTTACGAGTCACGCAGCGAGGGGGATTTCGGCTTCGTTACCAGGGAGGGGCTTACGTTCGTCGGTGTGCCAGGGTGTCTTCCTTTGTCAACCATTGCTGGAAGCACGAATAGGAATTGTGACAGAGCCTTTGCGAAATCGATAACCCTCTGCGCATCCGGTCCAGTCGGTAACGGGGCGCTATCATCGGCATGGTGTTGATCGTTGGCGTCAAGTCGGACTTCGTGTGCCCACTCCCCCATTTCCTTCGTGATCAAGTGATCTGTAACAGCTTGGTTAATTCGGGTATATAGGTTCCCGTCGTTATAGCCCTTCGCTTTCAGCATGGCATCA
>Ga0210409_10008647_pt1 | contig 10342 bp, 10 predicted proteins | sample IncBWH17MmetaG_FD_161649 | JGI IMG/M metagenome (GOLD analysis project Ga0210409, IMG submission 161649) | Forest soil microbial communities from Barre Woods Harvard Forest LTER site, Petersham, Massachusetts, United States - Inc-BW-H-17-M | ecosystem: Environmental > Terrestrial > Soil >...
CTCCCGCAAATCGGTCCAGTAAACACCGTTAAGTTGTCCGTGTAGGACGAGTTTTCAGCTACTTCGTGACCCGGACCACGCTCTGAAGCTGGCATGCTTACCGATTCGGGTTATAATCCACGCTCATTCCACGCATCCCCGAGGGACACTGATGAAGCTGCTCCGCTGCGTTCGCGCTTTAACCTTGCTCGCACCAATATTGGGCGCTCTCTTGCTGGCCGATTCGTCTACGGCGCAAACCCCACCGCCCTCCGCGCCTTCCACTCTGCCCAGCGAAACGCCGGCCCAGATAACCCCGGTCACCGATAGCTTCGACCACACGCGGCGCGACCTCATGATTCCCATGCGCGATGGCGTGAAGCTGCACACCGTCATCCTCGTGCCTAAAGGCGCCAAGAACGCACCTATTCTTTTGACGCGCACGCCCTACGACGCTACCGCACTGACCACGCATTCGCACAGCTCGCATCTCGGACCAAGCCTCCACGGCTATGACAATGCTCTTGAAGTCATCCTGGAAGGCGGCTACATCCGCGTTATCCAAGACGTCCGCGGCAAGTACGGTTCCGAAGGCGACTACGTAATGAACCGCCCGCTTCGCGGCCCGCTGAATCCCACTCCGGTCGATCATGCTACCGACACGTACGACACCATCGACTGGCTGGTGAAAAACATTCCGGAGAGCAATGGGAAAGTCGGCATCCTCGGCATTTCGTACGACGGCTTCACGCCGCTGATGGCACTCGTCAATCCCCACCCGGCGCTAAAGGTTTCCGTACCGATGAATCCCATGGTCGACGGCTGGATGGGCGACGATTGGTTCCACAACGGCGCCTTTCGCCAGCAGAACATGCCTTACATCTACGAACAAGAAGCCACCCGAAAGAATGACGAGCATTGGTGGACCAGCAACTTCGACGATTACGATTTGTACATGCAGGCCGGTTCAGCCGGTGAACTTGGCCGCCGTCACGGCCTCGAGCAGGTCGGTTTCTGGCGCAAGATTCTCGAACATCCGGCGTACGACTCCTGGTGGCAGCAGCAAGCCATGGATAAAATTCTCGCTGCTCAGCCGCTGAAAGTTCCCACCATGCTGGTGGACAGCTTGTGGGATCAGGAAGATATTTACGGCGCGATCGCCGTCTACAAAGCGCTCAAGCCGAAAGACACCGGCAACGACAAAGTGTTTCTGGTGATGGGCCCGTGGCATCACGGCCAGGAGATCGATGATGCCAGTTCACTCGGCGCGCTGAAATTCTCGAGCGATACAGGGCTGTATTTTCAAAGAGAGATTCTCGCGCCCTTCCTCGCCCACTATTTGAAAGACGATGCGCCAAAGAGCGACGTCGCCCCAGTCACCGCATTCGAAACCGGCACAAACACTTGGCGGCACTTGCAGGCTTGGCCCTCCGGCTGCGCCAGCGGTTGTGCCCCAAAACCGACCCCACTCTATCTCACGTCGGGACTAAAGCTGAGGTTCACCGCGCCTGCCGCGAGCGAAGCGCCATTCGAGGAATACATCTCCGATCCAGCAAAGCCCGTGCCGTTCCGCGCGCGCCCCAGCCAACCCGTGGGCTATTCCAATGGCTTGACCTGGGCGCAATGGCTTGTCGACGATCAGCGCGAGGCATCCGGCCGCCCCGATGTGGCGGTTTTCGTCTCGGATACGCTCAGCGCTCCCGTGAAAATCAGCGGCCAGCCGATTGCCAACTTGAACGCCTCCACCAGCGGCACGGATTCCGACTGGGTCGTCAAGCTCATCGACGTGTACCCCGACGAAGTGGGTGCCCAACCCGAAATGGGCGGCTACCAACTGATGATCGCCGCGGATATTTTCCGCGGCCGCTACCGCGAAAGTTCCGAAACGCCCAAGGCTCTCGTCCCGGACAAACCGTTGCTCTATCGCTTCGCGCTGCCCACCGCGAATCACGTCTTCCTGCCCGGCCACCGCATCATGGTGCAAATCCAGTCGAGCTGGTTCCCGCTCTACGACCGCAATCCGCAAACTTTCGTTCCCAACATCTTCTGGGCCAAGCCCGCCGACTATCGCAAAGCCACCCAGCGCATCTATCACGCGCCTGGGCAAGCCACTTTCATCGAGCTGCCGTTGGTCATGACACCCTGAGGCACACTGGCAAGGAGTCGATGCAGTCCACAACGGGCGGCTTCACGTGACTCTTCTTCGTCATCCCTGTTATTCTCTAGCCGCTCGATTTGCCCGAGGAGTGAATCTTATGCGTAACACATTCTCAGCGATTCTGTTCCTTGCCTTAGCCGCCACCACTTCAGCCCAGCAAGCTCCGCCCGCCTCTCACTTCGACGGCAACTCCTGGTGGTCGCACGTCAAATTTCTCGCCGACGATTCGCTCGAAGGCCGCGACACCGGCAGTGAAGGCCTGCGCAAAGCCCAGGCTTACGCCGTCGAGCAACTCCAGAAAGCCGGTCTCGAGCCCGCCGGCACAAACGGTTTCTATCAAGCTGTCCGTTTCAATCAGTTCGAAGTCGACGAATCCAAATCCTCCCTCGCTCTCGTCGCCAGCGGCCAGGCGAAGCCGCTCTCCTTTGCCGACGACGCCTTCATCAGTTCACGCGCCACTCGCAATTCCGCCACGATCGCCGCCCCGCTCGTTTTCATCGGCTACGGCCTGAAAATCCCCGAAAAAAATCTCGATGAACTCGCCGGCCTCGACTTGAGGGGCAAAATCGTTGTCTATCTCGCAGGCTCACCTTCAGATATTCCCACCGCTCTCGCTTCGCACTATCAAACAGCCGGAGAACGCTGGAAATCTTTGCATGCCGCCGGCGCCATTGGCACCGTTACCATCGCCAATCCTGCCTCTATGGACATTCCGTGGTCCCGCATCTCCGCCAATCGCAATCATCCTTCCATGGATCTCGCCGACGCCGAGTTTAACGAAACTCCCGGCTTCCAACTGGGCGTCGCCTTTAATCCCGCTTCGGCGGAGCAACTCTTCGCCGGTTCCGGCCACACCTTCGCGGAAATCGCCGCGCTCGGCAAAGACCGCAAGCCTCTCCCCCATTTCACCCTCGCTGTTTCGCTGAAAGCCAACGCCGTCATCCTCACCAAGGCCGTTGAATCCGCGAACCTCGTCGCCAAACTCACTGGCTCCGATCCCGCCCTCAAGAACGAATTCGTCGTTCTCTCCGCGCACATCGACCACGTCGGTATCGGAGCGCCCATCAACGGCGATCGCATCTACAACGGCGCGATGGACGACGGCTCTGGCAGCGCGCTAGTCATGGACATCGCCGCGAGTCTCAAAGCGCATCCCGAAACACTGCAGCGCTCTATTCTGTTCCTGCTCGTCACCGCCGAAGAAAAGGGTCTCCTCGGCTCCAAATATTTCGCCGCGCATCCCACCGTCGCGCCGAAATCCATCGTCGCCGACGTCAACGTGGATATGTTTCTTCCTATCGTCCCGCTGAAAATTCTCAAGGTCGAAGGCATCGAAGAATCCGACCTCGGCACCCGCGCGGCGGCCATCGCGCAATCAATGGGCGTAAAACCCATCGCCGATCCGGAGCCGCTGCGCAACGCTTTCATCCGCAGCGATCAGTACAGCTTCATCAAAAAGGGCGTTCCCTCCGTCAAATGTGACGTCGGCTTCGAACTTGGCACGCCCGAACAAAAAATCTTCAAGGACTGGCTCACCAATCGCTACCATGCCCCATCCGACGACGTGAATCAGCCCGTCGATCTCCAATCCGCCGCCACCTACGAGGAGTTCACGCGTCGCCTGCTCCTCGACACCGCCAACACCACCGCTCGCCCGCGCTGGAAGCCCGATTCCTTCTTCCGCCGCTACGCCGCCGACTAATCTCCTATTTCTTGGTAGGACCCGTCCACAGCAGGCGTGCCTCAAAGTTGTTGGGGCCGGTCTGCAGACCGGCCACTCTCTTTCTTCTCTGCGCTCTCTGCGTCTCTGCGTTCAGATTTCTCTTCCAACATTTCAGCGTCCAGGCTCGTTCAGCCTTTCAATCTCTCCCAGTCTCCGCCGCAAAAACCGTCGCTCAATGTCATTGGTAGTCATGGCAAGCGCCTGCCGGTAGGCCTCCGCCGCTTCCTCCATCCGCCCCACCCGCCGCAGCAAGTCAGCTCGCGCCGCCGGCAACCAATGAAACTCCTCCAATTCCTCTCGCCTTTCGATTTCGTCCAGCAGCGCCAGCCCCTCTTCCACCGACCGAGCCATCGCCACCGCCACGGCGCGGTTCACTTCAATCACCGGCGATGCGTGCGTCCTCAACAAAACTTCATACAATGCCGCAATCTGCGCCCAGTCCGTCTCCGCTGCCGTCTTCGCATTCGCGTGCAGCGCCGCGATGGAAGCTTGCACTGCGTATGCGCCTGCCGCTCCGCGCCGCAGCGCCGATTCCACAATTTGCGTCCCTTCCCGAATCTGTTCCGCGTGCCACAAACTCCGGTCCTGTTCCTCCAACAAGACCAGCTCGCCTTCCGCGCTCACCCGTGCGTCCCGTCGCGAATCGTGCAGCAGCATCAACCCCAGCAATGCCTGCGCCTCCGCCTGCCCAGGCAGAAGCCCGCACAACACACGCCCCAGCCGAATAGCCTCGGCGCAAAGCTCTCGCCGAATCAGCGCATCGCCACTGCTTGCCAGATAGCCCTCATTGAAAATCAAGTAAACGACCAGCAGCACACCATCCAGCCGGTCGTGCAACTCTTCCTGCAAGGGCACTCGATAGGGTATCCCCGCTTCGCGAATTTTCCCTTTAGCGCGCACCAACCGCTGCGCCATCGTCGCCACGGGAATCAGAAACGCCCGCGAAATTTCCTCGGTTGTAATCCCGCAAACAGTCCGAAGAGTGAGCGCCACGCGCGCTTCCAGAGGCAGCGATGGATGGCAGCACGTAAACATCAATCGCAATCGATCATCAGCAACCATTTCCTCTTCCAACTCGCTCACCGGTGCCACGGTGCTCTCGGCGGTTTTCACAATTTCCTCCGCCTTCTGTTCGAATCGCTGCTCCCGCCGCATGCGATCGATGGCTTTGTGCCGCGCCGTGCTGATCAGCCAGGCGCGGGGGTTTGATGGAGTCCCCTCCGCTGGCCATTTTTGCAGTGCAACCGCATACGCCTCCTGCAACATCTCCTCGGCGAGATCAAAATCGCCGAGGAGACGAATGAGGGTCGAGAGGATGCGGCCGGATTCTTCCCGGTGGAACTTTTCAAAATCCATAAAGGTGAGGAGCTATCTCACCCTTCGGAAAGGGGATTGTCAACTTCCGGCACAGCGCTGAGATCGCGCGTGCCGCCGAATATGACCACACCCATTTCCTAGGCCTGGACGGCTTGAGTCCTGGGCATGATGGGGCGCACTTCGATGGAGCCAACCCGTGCGCCCGGTATGCGGGCCGCGATGGAGATGGCCTGGTCTAAGTCTTTCGCTTCGATCAAGTAGTAGCCGCCCAGTTGTTCCTTGGTTTCGGCAAACGGGCCATCGGTCACGACCCGCTTGGCATCGCGCACACGAACGGTGGTTGCCGTGGCGGTTGGCTTCAGTGGATTCCCGCCGATGTAATTGCCACTTTCTGTGATTTCCTGCGTGAACTTGCCGTACTCCCCGTACATCGCAGTCATCTCGGCGGATGACAGCTTGGCCATCTCCGACTCTGAGCGATAAATGAGTAGCAGATATTGCATGGTATTGCCTCCTGCTGGTTAGTCGAATAGGAATTCCCGAAATCGACAACGCTTCCCTTGCGTCTAGTGGGTTTTCTACGCTTGCGCTACTTTCCCGCGAACCACGATCGGTCGCACCTCAATGGTGCCGTTCCTTGCGGACGGGATTCTGGCTGCGATGGCAATGGCCTCGTCCTGATCGACGGCATCCACCAGAAAATAGCCGGCCAGTTGTTCCTTGGTTTCCGCAAACGGACCATCCGTCACGACGCGTTTGCCTTCTCGCACGCGCACCGACGTCGCCATCGTCGTGGCGGCAAGTTGGTTGCCTCCCACAAACTTGCCCTTTGCCGAAAGCTCTTCCCTCAATTGCCCGTATTCCTGGTACACCGCGGCCCTGTCCGCTTCCGTGGTCTTCCCGAACTCGCCTTCCGAGTGATAAATCAGCATCAGATATTGCATGGGTATTGCCTCCTGATGGTTAGTCGAACGCGGGCCTCGAAAATCGACAATCCTATCCGCCCGCTTTTTGGCTGTCTTTTTTCTTCAGAAACGTTCCTTTATCGAGCTCGTGGAAGGCCTGCTGCAACTGTTCCTGAGTATTCATCACGATCGGCCCATACCACGCCACCGGTTCCTCCAGCGGTTTGCCCGACACCAGCAAAAACCGTATCCCCTCATCTCCCGCCTGCACCATCACTTCGTCCCCGCGATCAAACAACACCAGCGAACGGTTATCCGCTTCCGCCGGTGGTTTTGTATCTGCCCAACTCACCGGCTCCGTCGGCACCGAAAGAGGCTCCGAAGCGTTGCAAAACTTACCGTCACCGGCAAAAACGTAAGCAAACGCATGCCGCGTCACCCCCACTGGCAGCGTCTTCCTCCGCCCCGGAGGCACGGACACGTCCAGATATATGGGATCAGCCGCAATTCCGTCCACGGGCCCGCTCTTCCCCCAGAAATTTCCGCACACCACGCGCACGTGCGTCCCGTCATCATCCTTGATCTCCGGGATATCCAGCGCTTTCACCTCTTGATACCGCGGCGCCGTCATCTTCAGCGCAGAGGGCAGATTCGCCCACAACTGAAATCCGTGCATCCGCCCGGCGCCGTCGCCCTTGGGCATCTCCTGGTGAATGATCCCGCTACCCGCCGTCATCCATTGAACGTCACCCGCCGCAATCGCTCCCTTGTTCCCCATGCTGTCGCCATGCTCTACCGTTCCCGCCAGCACATACGTAATCGTCTCGATCCCACGGTGCGGATGCCACGGAAATCCCGCCAGATAATCCTCCGGCACATCATTCCGAAAATCATCCAGCAACAAAAACGGATCGAAATCCGTCGTGTTCCCAAACCCAAACGCCCGCCGCAAATGCACCCCAGCCCCTTCCGTAGTCGGCTTGGACTTGATCAACCTCTTCACCGGTCGTATGGACATGGCAGTCTCCTTTACCGATACCGAGAGTCTACCTGTTGGATGCGCGACGGCCAACGTTTTGACACACCAGAAATGAAGTTCTTACGGCAGAAGAAGATGTCCAGCTGAAATTAGTTCTGCGTGACCACCGGAAAAACTGATAGATTTGCGCGCGCTGTCGGGAAAAGAAGCAAGGCCTTTCGACCAGAGGAGGTGAACGAAAATGATTCGGGAAAATCGTAAGCGAGCGTTTTTCACGATGTTCGTTTTGGTGATGCTGGCGGCCACCCTGACAATAGCCGCGCGGCAAGAAAAAACGGCGGAGAAGCCGGCGGCTGCGCAACCGTCGAAACCGGGCGTGGCGGAAATGGAGCGGCTGAAATTTTATCTGGGCGAATGGGACTACACGGAGACGTATCCGAAATCGGGTTTCTCTCCTACCGGAGGGAAGAACACCGGCGTGTACACCAGCAAGCTCGGGCCCGGTGGGAATTCGCTGATTAATACGTTTCATTCGCAAGGGCCCGTCGGTGACTTCGAGGGGCTGCTAGTGATGACCTGGGACGCCCGGGAAAAAGCATACAAAGCGTACGTCTTCGGAAACGGCATTCCTGGCGCCGTCGTGGAAACCGGGCAGTTCGAGGGCGACGCGCTGGTGTACCGCTTCGAGTTTCCGGTCGAAGGCGGGTCAGTGAAACTGCGGAACGTCACAAGGGTTACCGGCCCAGGAACACTAGTGAGCGAAGAATTTATGACCATGAAGGACACGCCAGAAACGTTGTTCGTGCGCGTGGAAGCGAAGAAGCGCTGAGTGTAGTTCCTGGGATTTCAATTTGTGGCGTCTTTGAAGTTTAATTCAAGATAGCGACCAGTTTTCGCGCCCACATTCGAGAACCGTACGCGTGATCCTGCATCGAACCACGCGACTTCTCCCTCCCGCAAAATCTTCATGGGCTTGCCTTTGACAGAAAGTTTGATTTGACAATCGCCAGTCCCTACAACAAGGACTGGGAGTTTTGTGATTTCTTCGTGTCTTGCTTTCGGAACAAGCCAGCCAAGATTCACATCCATTTCTGTGGTCGCAAACTGTGTCTCCATCACATAACGCGCTTTCGCCATCGGGTCACAGGCAGCAAAACCGCTCGACATAACTGGCGCGCAGACGTTATGTGGGAATATTTGTGGTTTCAGAAGTTCAATGGTGACGTTGTCGAAGGTGGAGCCGGCGTCGGTCCGGGCGATGTGGGCGAAATGGCCGGGGGAGTAGCCGACTTGGCCGTCGGCCATTACGATGCGGGCTTCGGGCCGGCCTTGGACGGCGTTCACAACGTCGGCAGGGCCTAGCGAAATATAAACGTAGGGAACGTCGTGCTGATGGAGCAGCGTTGCAGTATGGGCGGGGAGGCTTACACGGAAGACACGGACGTAGTCGTTCTCCAGGACGAGATGGTGGTGTGGCTCCTTTGGCAGGGGAACGGCTTCGGGAGCTTGTGCGTTCAGAGAAAATGCGAGCAGGAGCAAGAGTGAGCAGAGAAGCGTTTTCATAGCATGACCTCTGAACAATTTAGAATGAGTGATTTCGTTTCAAATATGAATCACTTCGGAATCATTCCGAGCGACCCCAGCCAGGTCTCCACCAACTGAGGCCATCCCGTTATCGGAAGCTCCGTGCGCCGCAGCCCAAACGCATGCCCGCCTTGCGCATACAAATGCATCTCCACGGGAACGCCGGCCTTCTTCAGCGCAATGTAGTAAGCCAGCGAGTCGTCTACGTTGTCCACGTGGTCATCCTCCGCCTGTAGTAAAAACGTAGGCGGCGTGTGGCTGGTGACAGGGATCTCGGGATTTATCCCAAGATCCTTATCGGTGTTTGCCGCATGAGGAACCACAAACTTTCTGGCGCCCTGTTTAGCATCCCATTCCGCTGCGGAAATCGACAGATGTCCCGGATAGATTGAGACTGCGAAGTCCGGGCGGCAGCTTTCTTTGTCGGCGGCATCGACAGCCGGGTACAAACGCTTCACGAAATGCGTGCTGATCGCCGCCGACAGATGCCCTCCTGCGGAAAATCCAAGCACGCCAATCTTGTACGGATCGATGTGCCACTCCGCGGCGTGAAAGCGCACCAGCCCCAACGTTCTCTGGGCATCTTCTAACGCCATTGGTGATTCCGGATAGGGCCCTGATTTCGGATACGGCGCCGATTTCGGGTAGCCTTTATCGTCCGGCACGCGATACTTCAGCAGCACACACGTGATGCCTTTGGGCGTCAGCCAGTCGCACACTTCCGTGCCTTCCAGGTCGATGGCCAGAGTCATATAGCCCCCGCCAGGAAACACGACCACTGCCGCGCCAGTATTCTTTCCAGTTGGCGAATAGACCGTCATCGTGGGCTGCGAGACGTTGACCACGAATTCGCCTGACTTTCCAGCGATTAGCCCCTTCGCCCTTTCGGCGACCTCTGGCCTCGCGACAGGCTGTGCATCAGGCACCGCCCCTGGCCATATCGGCACTTGGGTATGTCCCGGCGAGGGCTGCCAGCCAGTTGTCTGCGCGGCGAGTGACGCGGAGAACAAGAGCGCGAGAACAAGGAACGGGCGTTTCATGAGCGAATTGTATCTCAACTGAATGAAACCCTCGCAAAGGCAAGAGTTATTGGGTGGACCACCAGGCCAAAACGATGAAGAGGATTTGCATGGGAACCCGCAGCCAAAGAGGCGTGGCCGGACGCCCGCGTAGAGTTACGCCGGCACGGGCCGCGTGAATGTTCGCGGGTAAGACGGCGATGAAGAAAAGAATCAGCGCGATGCCCGCGGCGCGCCGCGTCTCGGGGATCACAAGGCCGATCGCGCCGGCCAACTCGCAAAGCCCGGTAAAGAAAACCATCGCTCGCGGCCGTGGAACCCATTGCGGCGTCATGCGAATGAGGTCTTCCTTCATTGGCGTGAAATGCGCGCTGGAGGTGAAAAGGAGCATGACCGCAAGGCCATCGCGCACATCCGCGGACCATGAGGCGAAAGATGGTGCTCCCGCAAAGCCAAGCCCACGAAAAAGAAGGATCGAGGCGACTAGAACGATGAGAACCAGCATGCCCGTCAGAGGCGCTCGAAGATGCCGGCGGCGCCCATGCCGCCGCCGATGCACATGGTGACCATGCCGTAGCGGGCGTTGCGGCGCTGGAGTTCGCGGACGAGCGTGGCGGTGAGTTTTGCGCCGGTGCAGCCGAGGGGATGGCCCAGAGCGATGGCGCCGCCATTGGGGTT
>Ga0210409_10008648_pt1 | contig 10342 bp, 13 predicted proteins | sample IncBWH17MmetaG_FD_161649 | JGI IMG/M metagenome (GOLD analysis project Ga0210409, IMG submission 161649) | Forest soil microbial communities from Barre Woods Harvard Forest LTER site, Petersham, Massachusetts, United States - Inc-BW-H-17-M | ecosystem: Environmental > Terrestrial > Soil >...
CTCCCCCGGCTCGTCCACGTCAATCTGCAATTTTCCATCGTGCGTGCGGATGCGCACGTGGTCCGCGCCGTCCAGCACCTCGACGAATTCGGCGTCGGGATACTTCTTCATTTCTTTTATGATGGCGCGTGCCACCGGCAAGAATTCCCGCGCGCGTTCCGCGCCATGCCTCAAGTCCCGCTTCGGAGCTAGGTGCATGGCCATCGGCACCGCCGCGGCCGGCACCCACATGTGCACGTGTGAGCCGCCGTCTCGATATTCGTCCACGTCCACGCGGATCACGCCCTCATGAAAGGTGTAGGCGCCCGCCAGGACAAGAGTCCCGCCAAGTCCCAATGCCGCTTTCGCGAGTAGTAGCATTTTTAACTCCTTAAAGCTCTTGGTAGCACCCGAATTCCTTCAAGCCACTCCGGCCGCAATCCAACTATTCCGTCACGTTTTTCGAGTCCAGCCACACGCGCACGGTGTTGTCCGTGTCCTTCACCGACACCAATTCCATATCGCCCTGGCTGGAGAGCGCATGCAGCGCCGCCACCAGGTCCAATTCGTCCTTGCCCGCGGAGAAGAGCGCATCCACCACTTTCATGGGCACCTTGATCTCCACCTGCGAATTCCGCGCTTTGCCGTTGCTCTTGTCCAGCACATGGACGATCAAATAGTTGTTCTGCTTGGCCACGCGCACATCGTTCTCGCGGCCTTGCACGGTAACGTATTCGCCGTCCTTCGCGTTGTGGACTGCCTCCACCAGCGTCTTCAGGTCCACGTCGTTCATGTGCGCGCATTCGATCTTGACCTTTCCATCGTGCATGCGGCTGTGATTCACGGTTGGCAGAACAGCTTCTGCCAGCTCCAGCGGCACGTTGACGCGCACGGTCTCGCCCTTGGCATCCGAGCTGACCACGCGCACGTGCAGCCAGCGGTCCTTCGCTCCAGATGTCGTTGTTTTTTCAGAACTTGAAGGTGTGGAGCTTGCTGGCGCGGCGGCCGTTTGCCCCAAGGCCCCCAGCGGTAAGAAGAGAAGTGCCGTAGCAGCGATAAGAGCGGTTCTTGCGAGGAAACTCTGTGTAAGCCTGGACATACCCCGATACCTCCTGGCCCGCCGGAGCTTCAGACGTGAGCCCTAGCCGGGTGCTTGAGAATAGGTACGATTCCGCCCCCCAGAATGTTTCCTAGAATCAAGGCTCTCTCGCAACCCTGCACCTCCCGCAACCAAATCCTCAGCCTTCCTCATCATTTCCACAGTTGCCCTCTCCCATCACCTTGCGCGGCCTGCGGCAAGCGCGCATATTGGCGCCACCTGGTCCGCGCTCGACGCACGGAGGAACTCCCACATGATGTTCGCCATTGTTTCCCGCGGTAAGAAGTCCGGAATCCGTTTGCTCCCGCATCGCTACAAAGACAACCGCTACCACGTCAGCCTGGGAAAAGAAGGACCCTACATCCCCGTTTCCGATGATCGCGATATCCCGTGCTACCTTGCGAACGGCTACTCCCTTCGCATGAGCAACCCAACCGAGAGCCATAACCCCAGCCTGATAAGCCCCGCATCCATTCGAGGCTGGAAATAACTTAGTCTTTGACTCGCTCCTCTTCGCCTCTTTGCGCCCTTCTCAATGCAGGTGCACGACAGTCCTTGTCCTGCCTGCCCTGCTTGCCCTGAACAACGCCGAAGGGAGCAGCGCAGAAGGGAGCCGGCCAATCCACATGGCCAGACTTCGAAGCGGCGGAAACATTCCAACCACTCTCCGGCGGACTCCTGCCAGCGCTTCTGCGTCATGCACGCCCCAGAAATCGACCAGCTGTCCGGTCTTGTGGTTGTAAGCGAATTTTTGACCGCAATCCAGGCAGGTGATGTAACTTCCTCCCACATGGACAGATCGGCTTCCGACTAAGTTGGGCGGGATGGATTCGCGCAAGGTGATGGGAGGTCCCTTATGCCGGTGGAGACAGACAAATACAAGACGAAGCACTGTCCGTAGAAAGAGCGGAACCCCGAAGACCATATTCCAAAACGGCTCCGCGCGGGGGCGCGACTGTTCCGTTTTGAACTGATTTCTCGCTGCCGGCCGGTACAGAACGATAGACCCCTCGATTCGAAAGGCCTGCGCGACTTTTTGCTGCAATTGGGAGAGCACGTTAGCACCTCAACAGCATGCTACCCCCGCCGAACCCCCGTGTCTGTCGCGTTCTGGACATCGGCGCTGCAGATGCTCTGCTTTTCGCGGGGGAACGCTTGTCCGCCCGCCTCCGTGCTCTTCACCGCCGTCTCCGTTCCCGCTTTCCGAGGTAATAAACCACTGCCGCCGTTGTCTTAAGATTGTACTGGCCCCGAACCACCAGCGAAGAATCGTAGAAACTGGTTCTCATATAGTCCGCGCCCGTGCGAATGGCCATGGAATCGGTTATCCAGTACTCAACTCCGCCGCCAACCGCCCACGCGTATCCAGTCGTCCATCCTCCGAGCAGAATTAACCCACTATTCGTGAGTACCGGGCCGCTCACCTTGGCCCCCCCCACCAGCGCATGCACATACGTATTAAAGTTGCGATGCAGAGTAGGATGGAAAACCGGACCGGCAAGGTAACTGAAGACAATGCTGTGCCGCCCTGTGCCCAGTACATTGGAGGCTTCTGCATGACCCACATCCGCTTTTAAGCCAAGCCGGGAAGAACCGATCGTGGCGCTGACATCCAAGCCCCGCAACCCCAGCCGCTTCGACTGGCTCTCCGCTTGGCTTACATAGGAGTATCCCACCCCCACTTCAATCGCCCTGCTTTTGGCCGCCGCGACGGGAGATCCGTTCCTTATCGGTTTGAATGCAGGTTGGGGACTTGCGGCCGCGGCAGGGGCTGCACCGCTTGCAGCATCGGAAGCTGCGCCGCTTGCGACGGCCGGGGGTACGCCACTTGCGCCCGCGAGCGACGATTGCGCTGAAGCCGGCGCACTACATGCCAGAAAACAAAATACTGTGCCGAAGAGCATCCTCATGGGGACAAACACCACCCTTCAGTTCCGTGGGGAGGAGGCACGGGGCTGGTCCTAGGGCTTAGCCAGCAGCCTTGTGGTGCGACAAAAACTTCCGCGCCAAATCGCGCATCGTCTCGCACCGGCGCTGAGCGAATACCGGACAAAGGCGTGAATAGGTCTGATAATCCAGCATATTCCCGTATCTAGCCCGATCGCACCAGCTGGCCCTTGCCCAATCGCGAGTCACCGATGAACGAATCTCACAAGGCGCCGGCTGACCATCCAGCGCCGCATCCTAATGGCTCCCCAGCAGGCGCGCTGTTCACTTTTATACAATCCGTGGATATGCCTCACCCGGAAAAGGAGGGTGTCCATCTTGCGGGTGGCGTCTCCTCCGACCCGATCGGGGCAACAGTGGGGACGTTGGCTTTTCTTCATCATTTTCACTGCCCCTTTTGTTTCAAATCCCCGGTTTCCATTTTCAAATTCCCGTTTTCGAATTTCTAGGTTCCGCTTTCTAATTTCCGGTTTCTCCTCTTCTACGGAAACTTCTGGCAAGCCGCGGTGCCGGAGTCCAGATGTTCGGCACGGGCGCTGTTCAGTCATTCGGGCGCGCCTGCTTTAGAGGATTTGCCCGATGGGATTTTCGGGGTTTTACCGGATAGACAAGAACACTCCTGACCGTGAGTCTGTCAACGGAAGGAAAGTAAGGCATGACATTGATCCAAGGATCGAGGCTGCCGCCGGAAGTGTGGTTCCTGCCTTCGTTGAAGACGGCCGCAGTGTCGATTTCCTGCCCCGGCTGTCAGAGTGACGTGATTCATAGATCAAAAACCAGAGGAATGGGGGAGTCCCTGCTGGCTTTCCTGCGGGTTCGGCCGTATCGCTGCGAAGAATGCGACTTTCGTTTTTTCCGTTGGTCTGTTTCGCATAAACCTAAGGCAACCCGGCCGGCAAGGAGAACGAATGCACGAAATTACGAATCACTCACTTCGCAAGGGGCGTCCCATGGTGGCCACGCGCCGCAAGCAGATATGGATTGAAGGCTCGCGCATTCAGGGTAGCGGCTGCTCCGAATGTGCATGGATGTTCAAACCGACGGGGCCGCCCACCGGCGATTCCCTCGATGAAATGAAAGAGCTCTACGAGCAGTGGCGCGATAAAGAATTTGCCGCCCATGTTTGCTCCGAACACCCTCGATCGAAGAACACAAATGCCTAAATAATCCGGCCACGCTCCTGCGCCCCTCTTCCATCAGCCGCGTCCCGCATGCCGCCCTTGCCAACGCAAATTCTGCGCTCCGAACTTTGTAGCATAGAGACTCCTGTCTGTGCGCTGTCCTCTGAGTAGGGGCCCGGCCCGTCGTCTGGGCTCTCGGCGGGAATCGTCGAAGAATCAACGTGTTCCACACTCTTTCCATCGCCATGGGGGTGGGAGTGCTACGGTTAACTAGAAATTCCCAGAAGGCGCACCTTCCGCGTGGGTGGTCCACACGCAGGCTTCGCATGCGGAGGTTTTGCATTCTCCCGCGCTTTGCCTGCCCGCGGTTCGCTGCTTCCAGCTTTCAAGGCGGAAGCCTTTCTGATAGAAACGGATGCAGGTGGGCGCACGAAGGCAAAGACTCGGCGCCACCAAAACCGACCGATTCAGAACACGAGGCCAAACCGATGACCCCAGCGCAGCGAGAGCTTCTTCAGGAGTTTCAAAGCTTTGCCGGGACCGCGCCTACCGCGCAGTCCGTTATGGAGCGGATGGTCAACCGCCTGCACGAGAAGATGACGCGCTACAACTGGGTGGGCTTCTATCTGGTGGATCCCGCGGACTCCGGCTGCCTGATCGTCGGACCTTTTGCCGGGAGCTTTACGCCCAACGCACGGATACCGCTGAGCACCGGGCTGTGCGGTGCGGCGGCTAGCACCGGCCAGGTCGTTGTCGTGCAGGATGTCACGAAGGATCCCCGGTATCTCGCGGGGTCGTCGCTGGTGAAGTCGGAAATGGTTGTGCCGATTTTCGTGAACAAGAAGCTGGCGGGCGAGCTCGATGCCGAAAGCTATTTTGCCGACACCTTCACGAAAATGGAGCAGGAATTTGTCGAGGCCTGCGCCAGCGTAGTCGCAAACTACATGGGGAAAGGATAGCTGGCAGAGAACTAGAACGCAGAAACTGGAACTGGGAACATGGAAAATCGAAATTGGAAAATCAAAACTAGGAATTGAAAAATGAAAATGAGAATCCGATGGGAGAGGCCGGCGCAAAAGATTGAGGGCGCAACCGCTATTAAGCAAGTTGCGCCCTCTAAACTGAGCCGTAAAAGTTTCTCACTTTGCCGATTCCATCTGGCCACCCGGCCTGCCGTGAGGCCGGCCGCGCCTTCCAAACGGAACCGTCAGAGCTACTCACCTTGCCGATTCCATCTGGGGACGCAACCCGCCGTGAGGCGTGTCGCGCCTTCTCAATGGAATCGTCAAGGCTTCGAGCTTCGCAGTTCAAGTTCTCGGCGCAACCGCTGTTAAGCTTGCTGCGCCTTCTAAACTGAGCCGTAAAGTTCTTAAGCTTCCCGGTTCAATCTGGGCGCAAGATAAACTTTCACGATTGCGGCGTCAATCGAAATCTGCGCGAAACATTGTGCAAATCTGTGCATGCTTGTGCAAAATTCTCTCGCGCAGCGGCGAAGGGAAGCCGGGGGCAAAAAATCAAAGTGTCCAAAACAAAAGAAGGCGGCTCATCGGGAGCCTGAAGTGAACTGTTGAAGAGACTCGTACTATTGCCTTGACATGGGGCGGTTGTTATATTGCGCGAGCCAAGTCCTCAACCCTTAAAGACCCGACCCGGCGCAGTCTCCGACGTTGCGAAATCGTTTCCGAATCAATGTGCGCGCCGGAATCGCCGGCAGCGGTTTCGCCGTGCAATGGAGGTTCCCATGAAAACCAAGTTCTCGATGATTCGCAAGATTTCGTTTCTATTCGTGCTGGCCTTGTTTCTTCCGCGCGTGGGCTGGACTGCAAGCGGAGCTCAACTGGTGGTGGGTAACAACAAAGTAGATTGTCCGAATGCGGGTTTCACGAGCATTCAAGACGCGATTGATGCGGCTTCTCCCGGGGATCACATCCGCATCTGCAAGGGCACATACGCAGAGCAGCTTACGATTCGGAAGGCGCTGGACATAGATGCTGACAGTGGAGCGGTGCTGATGCCCAATGCCATGCAGCAGAACACGACGAGTCTGTTCGATGGAGCGCCGATCGCGACAGCGATTCTGGTTGCGGACACTAGGGATGTTTCCATCAGCGGTTTGACAGTAGATGGCGCGAATAACGGGATATTGGAATGCACGCCGAACCTGGAAGGAATAACTTTCCAAAATGCATCGGGAAACGTCGAAAGAGCAGCGATTCGCAATTTTAAGTTGGCTGCCGGGCTAGGGGGCTGTCAATCCGGGACGGGATTCTTCGTGCAGAGTGGCGGTGGCAAAATTTCAAGAGTGGAGATTGAAGACTGTACGATCCACGATTTTCAAAAAAACGGTATCACGGCGAATGAGATTGGTACTACAGCGTTTATCCGGCGGAACGTGGTAACGGGAATCGGGCCGACACCAGCGATCGCGCAGAACGGAGTTCAGATTGGATTTGGCGCTGGAGGAGCAATTGCAAAAAATGTTGTGACAAACAACTTATATTCTGCGTGCAGCGCAGTGGCAACGTGCACGGCCGTGGCGACAAACATTCTCGTCACGCAATCCGATGGAGTGGAAGTTTCCGGAAACCGGGCGGGGATCAGCCAAGTGGCCATCTTTGTGCACGGAAACGGCGCGGAGGCGGAAGAGAATGAGACTTTCGCGGCGAGCGTGTTCGACGGCATACGAGTGGAAGGGAATCAGGCGGAGGTCCGCCGTAACCGGGTATTTAACGGAGCAGAATCGGGCATCTTCCTGATGGGAAACAACAACGTGGTGGAAGAGAACGTCATCACGGAAGCGGCAATCGGCATTCTCAAGGAGACCGGGTCCACGGGGAACGTGATTGCCGAGAACCGTTTCTTCGATGTACCGATTACGGTTCAGGATCCTGCCGCGGCGGGAATGACCAAAATGATTCAGCCACAACGCTGAGATGCCGGACAGAACTCACGCGTCGTCTGATGCGTGAAGAAGAAATATCCGCCGCTAAGGTGGCGAGACAACGGAAGAAGGCCGCCGTGAGGTGGAGGACGAAACGCGAACCCTGTTGATTAGCGCCACAAGGCGGGGACAGTCCTGGTCGGTGATGGCAGTGAATTTCAGACCCAGTCCGCCGCCGGGAATATGATGCCGCACGACGGCTTCGGCCCGGATCTGGCCTTCTTGAACAAGGAATTCAAGCTTGGCTTTCGAGCCCACGGGCGGCGGAGCAGACGTGGAGAGAAACATGCCTCCCACACTGAGATCACAAGCGCGAGAAATATCGTGCCTTCCTTCACAGCGCCAAAGGACCCACACGTCGTCCATGGTCTCGAGGCGAGAAATCATTCTTCGGGAATAGGGTAATTTTGCGGATGCGGTTGCCACAATCTCCTCTGGCCGTGCGGGCTTGGGCAGGTCCTTCCAAAAACGAAGGATGCGGCGCAAGGCTGGTGCAGACGTTAGCTGCAAGGTAAAGAACGGACAATCGAGGAAAGACCCTAAATGTCCGGGAGGATTTGCCTGATCGCTGGGCGGGATTAAGTCGCTTTGTGCCCTCCCGAGGCCTCTCAGGGAATGACGGTGATGCTGGTGACGGGATGGATTTCCATCCATTGAGCGTGGAAGGTGTCCTGGACGTAGACGCCGAGGATGCGAACGTGAGAGCCCACCGGCGGAAGAGTGACGTGGTCGGTGTAGCCCTGGCACGCGGATTTCGCATCCGCCTGAGTCACGGTATATCTGCAGACGATTTCAAAAACCAAATTACCGCCTTCAGCGCTGATGTTTCCGGCGTTCACTAAATTCTGGAATTCAGGATCGAGCTTGAGCCAGCCGTGCGTGTCGCCATCCGCCTCGTGACGAACTCCATCGGGCTCCCTGCCGGCGGTCGCATCCACAAATGTTCCAGCTACGGAAATGCATTGCAGCTTCACGATGAGGCGCGCGGGGTGATAGACGTGACTCTCCAAGTTGGAATCGCAGCCGGCGGCTGGCGGCGGGAAAGGACCGGGCGGCGGCGGCGTCAACGCTAATGGCGCCTTCGAAACGGTGAGGGCTTTGGTGGTGACCCAGCCAACTTGATCGTCTTCCGTGCGGACGTGATAGAAGCCGCTGTCCGGTTTCGCGTCCACAAGCATCAAGCGCGCGCCTTGCGGAAGGTGCTCGAGTACAGGGCTCGTGGTGGTGGGATCACGGCGAAGAATGGCGTTACGGTTGACCGCGGCGTTTTGTGCGCGCAGCGAAAAGGGGCATGCGAGTAGAAATAGAATCCAGAAAAAGGCTCGGCGTCGTGACCACTTCATGCGTCCTCGCTTTCTCGCTTGCGCGAATGCGGAACTGACTCGATTCGATTATAGACGCGCCAACCGCGTTAGACATCGCAGAGATCGGCGGCTTCGCGCAGGGAGGTGAGCGGGTCGCGCGCGGGGACGAACTCGTGGGCGACGAAGCCGCGGAAATTGGCGGCGGCGATGCCGCGCATGACGCCATCCCATTGAACTTCCTGCGTGCCGTCGAGTTCATGGCGGCCGGGAACGCCGCCGGTGTGAAAGTGGCCGATCCAGTCGATGTTTTTCTGGATGGTGCGGACGAGATCTCCTTCCATGATTTGCATGTGATAGATGTCGTAGAGCAATTTGACGCGGGGGGAGTTGACGGCCTGGACGACTTGCACGCCCCAGGAGGTGTGGTCGCACATGTAGTCGTGGTGGTCGATTTTGCTGTTGAGGAGTTCCATACAAATTGTGACGCCGTGGTCCTCGGCGATTTTTTTCACGCGAGTGAGTCCCGCGATGGTGCTTTTTGCGCCTTCGTCGTCGGACATGCCGTTGCGGTTGCCGGAGAAAGTGATGACGTTCGAAACGCCGGCTTTTGCGGCGAGCGGAATGTATTTGCGAAAACCCTCTTCAATTTTGGCGTGATTTTCGACGCGGTTCATGGCGCTGGGAATCTCGCCCCCAGCGGCGTAGCCCATGCTGCAGACGAGGCCATAGCGCGCCGGCACGTCGTACTCCTCTGGATGGAGAAGGTCGATGCCCTGCAAACCGATTTGAGCGGCGTATGCACAGAGTTTATCGAGAGGAATGTCGCGGTAACACCAACGAGATGCCGATTGGCGAATGCGGCCCTTGCGTTTGATGGGAGAATCCTGCTGCGACCAGGAGACGCAGGGCATGGAAGCGACGGTGACTCCCGAGAGAGCGGTCCTGAGCACGGTGCGGCGGGATAGTTTGGACATGGCGGACAGGCCGAGTTTACCGGAGAAATTCCGACGCGGAAGGGGAAATTACTTTTTCGGGGGCTTGCTTTTGGGGTCGGGCTTCCCGGAATCGGTTTCGGGGAGCGGAACGCGCCAGATGTCTTTTTCAGCTTGCAGCCCGAAGACACCCACTTGATTGGATTCGTCGGAGCCCACGTGGCCAATCCAGACGACGCGGAAACGGGCGGTGCGCCAGCGGCGGCGGACTTCAATGGTTTGGCCGGGAGTGGTCAGAAAACCGATGCCGTCCAACCGCGCGCCATCCTTGCTGAGATCCACGGTGTAAGCCGTTTGGGCGAAGTTGTGGCCTTTGGGATCGGTGCCTTTGACGGTGACGCGAAGGGCCTTAGGGACGCGAGGCTTCTTGCGGTTCTTTCTCCAGAAGTCGGAGATGGGCTGCTTGAAAGCGAGACCGACGCGAGTTTCGCGATCGGAGTACGCGTCCAGGTAGGCCACACGAACTTCCTGCTCCTGGTGGCTGCCTTTGTGGATGAGGAAGGCGGTATCGCCGAGCTCGAGCTTGGATTTCAGGATGACGAGCGCGCCGTTGGCGTTGACGACGACGGTCTCGGTGTCCTCGTGGAAAGCGCCGCTGCCTTTGGCGAAGCCATAAATGACGACAGGGACGCGCATGACGACGCGCTCACTGGAACGCTGGGCTTTCTTATTGGGAGTGACCCAGACGGGTACGGGAAGCGATGGGGCTTCTTTTTTCTTGGGCGCAACGTCGTCGAGGGGGGCAACCTCGATCACTTCTCTGGGGATGCCACGCTGGACGCCGTGCTCGCGGCACTTAAATTCCCAGGATTGGCCGAGGACCTGTTCGAACGACTCCTCGCGATCCTTGAGCGTGACCCAGGAGTCGCTATCTCCGCGTGGGCAAGCAAGCCGGACGGCAAAATTTCTAGGCATAAAGAAACCCCACGATTCTTAATCATACCTATTGGGCCAAGACG
>Ga0210409_10008649_pt1 | contig 10341 bp, 10 predicted proteins | sample IncBWH17MmetaG_FD_161649 | JGI IMG/M metagenome (GOLD analysis project Ga0210409, IMG submission 161649) | Forest soil microbial communities from Barre Woods Harvard Forest LTER site, Petersham, Massachusetts, United States - Inc-BW-H-17-M | ecosystem: Environmental > Terrestrial > Soil >...
GATCCGTCCCAAGAAGAAGCATCACCGCGTGCGCAACCTCATCATCGCTGCGGCGGCGGTCGGCGGCGTTGTCGCGCTTGTGCAGTCACCACTGCGCGGCAAGATCACCGAACGGCTCTTCGGCCCGTCGCCTGATGATGAGCCGGAGTCGATTCAACTCCCCGGCGCGGATTCGATTCCTTCGCAAGAGAGTGCGAGCACATCAGGCGGAATCGAGCCTGGCGCGGCATCCAGCGACGCCGCGATTGAAGGCAATGGTGTCGCGTCGGCACCAAGTAGCCGCGAAACATCGAAAGGCTGACGCGAGGCTGAATGCCGGAGGAACGGCCGCCTCACCAGGGACGTCCTCCGGATAGACCGGGACTTCACGGTCCGCGTCCATTTCGGCCCGCGCCACGACCCGAGTCCATGGGCCCGCCGCCGGTGCACACCGTCAGGGTGCGCGACGGCGACAGGGAAATCGAGGTCAGCGGATCGGCTGTGTTCGTGCGTCAGGTGCTCGACGACCTGCAGAACATCTGGGCGCGGTTGCGTGGCGAGGCGCCGCAGCGTCCAGCATCGATTCGCATGCCCGACCCGCCCGCGCGGGAGGAGTCACTCGCGGCCATCGCACCTGACGACACCGGGGACTGACACAGGCCACACCGCCGAATTGAGTTGGGAGGGGGCCGATATCGCGATGACCTGTTCCTCGTGCGTCGTCCGATCGCGGCAGTCTTGTTACGTCGCGAGCCGACAATCCGACGCATGTCGGCGACGTCGATCAGAGGACGGCTCGCGGCGCACTGGTGGGAGGCGTCCACCGTGGCCGCGGCTGCGTTCGCCGTCGCCTTCATCGTCGCGCTTCTGCTCCATGCCGCCGGAACCAACACGGGTGCGTACCTGGACAACCTGACCGAGACGGCAGCCGCGTACTTCGCGGCCGCGGTGTGTGGGCTGACCGCGGTCAAGAATCACGGTCGTATTCGTCTGGCCTGGATGCTCATCGGTGCGTCCGCGCTCTCGTGGGGTACCGGTCAGGCCATCTGGGACTGGTACGAGATCGTGGCCAAGATCCAGGTGCCGTTTCCGTCGCCGGCCGATGCGGGCTACCTCGGGGCGGTCCCTCTTGCCATCGCTGGTGTTCTCGCGTTTCCGGTGGCCTTCGAGCGGGCCCGCACGCACATCCGCAGCATCCTGGAAGGGCTCATCATCGCGGCCGCGCTGCTGGTGGTCAGCTGGGACACGGTGCTCGGCGCCGTCTACCGCGCTGGGGCGGATTCTCCGCTCAGCATGGTGTTGAGCCTGCTCTACCCGCTGAGCGACGTCGCCATCGTGACGATGATCCTGGTGCGGCTGGGCCGCGTGGCGCGCGAGGACAGAGTGCCCCTGCTTTTCCTCGCCGGCGGCCTGGCCGCGGCCGCGGTCGCCGACAGCAACTTCGCGTACACGACCGCCAACGGCACGTACGGGTCCGGCAATGTGCTTGATGCGGGTTGGGTGGCCGGATACCTGCTCATCGCCATCGCTGCGCTGCGCATGGTCAGCCGGCCGGTGCGTGGTGCGCTGCCCCACGTGCTCCCGTCGCGGTGGACGTCGCTGCTCCCGTATCCGCCCATAGCCGCCGCACTAGCCATGGCAATGGCTGAGAAGCTGACCACGGGTCAGCTCAGCGAATTCACGTTCTGGACGGTGCTGGCGCTGGTCGGAATCGTGCTGGTGCGCCAGTACCTCGTCGTCGTCGACAACGTCCGGCTCGTGCGCACGCTCAGTGCTCGGGAGAAGCAACTCGCTCACCAGGCTCACCACGATGCCCTCACCAGTCTGCCGAACCGGGTGTATTTCCGGGACTGCGTGATCCGTGCGCTGGAGCACAACACGGGCACGCACACGCGATTCGCCGTGCTGTTCATCGATCTTGACGAGTTCAAGGCCGTCAACGACACGCATGGGCACGGGATGGGCGACCGCGTTCTCGTCGTGGTCGCCGACAGGTTGCGCGCATCGCTTCGTCCTGCCGACATCGCGGCGCGTCTCGGCGGTGATGAATTCGCGGTGCTCGTCGACCACGCGCCCGACCAGAAGCAACTCGACGCCATGGCGCGTCGCATCCTGCAGGCGCTGCGCGAACCGATGACCGTCGAAGGTGTTGCGATGTCGGTCCCCGGCACCATCGGCATGGCGCTGGCGGAAGGCGATACCGACACGTGCGACGAGCTGTTGCGCCGCGCCGATGTGGCGATGTATGCCGCGAAACGCGAGGGCAAGGACCGCGTGGGCGTTTACCGCGCACTGGCGGCGTAGGGCGACGCGCAGCCTCCAGAACGGCGGTGGGCGGGCCAGGATTCGAACCTGGGACCGTGGGGTTATGAGCCCCCTGCTCTAACCGGCTGAGCTACCCGCCCCCGGCGACACTGTATCGACCATGGTCACCGGTGGTGCGCCCGAAGGGCGGGCCGGGTCCGAGATAGGCAACCATATCTCTGTGAGCCCTTCCATGGATGCGCAACCAGCCCCACTTCGCCGCCCGGACAAGAATCACTATTTCCTGCTCATCGCACTCGCCGCGCGAACACGGGCCGACTGCCTGGGCCGCCGCGTCGGCGCGGTGATCACACGCGAGGGTCGCGTGCTCAGCACCGGATACAACGGCACACCGTTTGGTATGCCCAACTGCTCTGAGGGCGGCTGCCTGCGCTGTTCGCGGCGCGACGACGAACGCCTTCGCGGTGGGGCGTACGACGTGTGCATCTGCGTCCACGCCGAGCAGAACGCCTTGCTCACCGCGGCGCGCTTCGGTCAGCAGACACTGGGAGCGTTCCTGACGAGCACGACGCAGCCATGTTTCGGGTGCCTCAAAGAGATGCTGCAGGCCGGAATCAGCGACGTGCACTACCTGCACCCGTGGGATCCCGCGGAGGCCTATGGCGACCCGGCCCTCGTAGCGCAGTACGCGGCGCTCCGCGCGAGGTTCACGACCTTCGAGCAGGTGGGAGATCCCGCGATGGACACCCCGGACCTCTTCGGCTCCTTCCTCACACGCCGTTAGGCTTCCTCAACCGGGCGCCTGGTCGACGCGCTGTTCTCGCTCGACGTTGCGCATAGCTGCAAGCTCGCGCACGCGGCTGAGGGTGTCGATCTCGGCGACGGGTTTGTCATGCCGCCATCGCGCGATGCGGGGGAAGCGGAGCGCGTACCCGGATCGGTGGCGGGTTGATTCCTGCACGGCGTCGAACGCGACCTCCAGCACGATCTCGGGGCGCACGGTGCGGTAGTGACCGCGGTCAGCGACCGTGATGTCGAGCAGCAGCTGCGTCATCTCCTTGATCTCGACATCGGTGAGCCCCGTGTATGCCTTGCCGATGGTGGCCAGCTCGTCGCCGTCGACGCGCACCGCGAAGGTCACATCGCTGAGCACGCCGCGGCGCTTGCCGTGGCCCCACTCCGCCCCGACCACAACCACATCGAGCGTGTCCAGTGGCCGTTTGAGCTTCAGCCAATTCAGCCCACGGCGGCCGGGTGTATACGGCGAGTCGGGTCGTTTGAGCATCAGCCCTTCGTTGAGCCTGGCACGCGCATCCTCGAAGCGCCGGTCGACCTCGCCGGCGCCGTGCACAGACTCGAGATGCGCCAGTGCGATGCGGTCGTGCGCGCCCAGCGCCTCGAGGCGGGCGCGACGCTCGCGCAACGGTGTGTCGAGCAGCACGTCGTCGCCCTCCACGAGCAGATCCCAGGCAACATAGATGACCGGCACCGCAGCCATGAGGTCGGCGTCCGGAGCCACGCGGCCCAATCGGGTCTGCAGGGCTTGGAACGGCATCACCTTGCCCTCGTGAAAGGCAAGAACTTCTCCGTCGAGCACGACGTCGCGAGGCAGCGCAGCGGCCGCCGAGGTGATCTCAGGGAACTGCCGGGATACATTCTTGAGGTCTCGGCTGTACAGCTCGACCCGCTCACCGCGGCGGTGGAGCTGGCTTCTGATTCCGTCGTACTTGTCCTCAACCCAGACATCCTCACCCATCCGCGCGACCGCCTCCGCTGCGTCCGCGACCGGCGTCGCCAACATGTACCGGAGCGGCACGAACCAACGCGGCGCGGCCTCCGCCAGACGGCCGGCCGCGGCCAGCGCCGCGACCTCGCCGTGGTCACCGAGCAGCATCAGCGCGCGGGCGACAGCCTGCGCGCCTGCATCGAAAGCGGCGCCGATCGCTTCTTCGACGAGACCCTCGCGCAGGCCGATGCGCATCTCACCGCTGATGAGCTTGGCGATGTAGCGGGCGGCATCGGGCGACGCGCGCGCCAGCAGGTCTCGCAGTGCTGCACCGCGGGCTCGCGACCCGGTTGCCCCGGCCATTGACGAGAACGCGGCATCCAGGTCCTGCAACGTGATGGGTTCGCCCGCGGGACGGTGCTGACGCAACACCTCGCCGGTGACATCACCGACATCCGCGTGGCGGCGCCAGATGCCGGCCAGTTGCTCGGCATCGATGCCGCCGATCTCGAGCATCGCCGAGCTGAATGCGGCCCCGCCGACGTTGAGCGTCCGAGCATCACCGACCGGGAATACGGTGCCGCTGAAGTAGCGGGTGGCGAGCACGAGGTCGGCGCCCTCGGCTTCGCGCAGGAACGTGGACAGCAGACGGACCTTCTCGCGCTTCGACGACGTGGCCGCTATCAGGTCTGCGGTGGCGGCGAACGCGTCGACGGTCGGCACGCCCTGCATGATGGCTGAGCGGGTGGCACCATGCCTAACCCGGCCTTTACGGCCGATGGCGTATAAAAGTGAAAGCGCCGCCGCGGGCAAAAGCAGCACTGTGCATGGAGGACGCGACATGACCGACCTTCGCGGTTGGAAGGCCGTTGCCCAGACCGACGATGACGACGAAGAGGGCGACGAAGAAGAAGGCGGCGAGGATAGCGAGTAGCGCCGCCTCGCGGTTCAGCGAGGTCAACCTCGTAGCCGATCCGCTCTACGGCTACATCGAGATCACAAAAGGGCGGCCGGGACAGAGCGGTGAGAGCGAGTTGCTGGACTCACCATGGCTGCAACGGCTACGCCGCGTGCATCAGCTGCAGTCAGCGTGGTGGGTGTTCCCCAGCGCTGAGCACTCCCGCTTCGTGCACCTGCTCGGCGCCATGCACCTCGCCAGTCTCTTCGCCCGCCGAGTAGACCCCTCGCTGCGCGCGGCCTTTCCCGACGCACCCTCACCCGCATTGGTCGAGGAAACCCTGCGTCTCGCAGGGCTGCTGCACGACGTGGGACACGGGCCGTTCGGCCACTTCTTCGACCACGAGGTGCTGGAGCAGTGGCATATCGACCACGAGGTCATCGGTCGCCACCTGGTCACGCACCAACTCGGCGACCACATCACGTCGCTGCGAACCAGCCCGTCCGGTCCCTTCGAGGCCGGCGAGAGCGTCGACCCTATGTGGGTTGCGTGGGTCATGGCCGACGCCGACATCGACGGGTACTCGCCACCTCCGTGGCTGCGCGCGCTGAAGCCCATCCTGTGCGGTCCGGCCACGGTGGACAACCTCGACTATGTCCCGCGCGACGCGTACATGTGCGGCATCAGCCTGGGACCGGTGGAGGTGCAGCGGCTGATCCACTACACGTTTGTCAGTGGTGACACGATCGTGCTGCACGGCCACGCCGTTGCTGCGCTGGAGATGTTTCTTGCGTCTCGCCTTTACATGTACCTCAACGTGTATCACCACCGTACCGGGAGGCGGTTCGACCTCTCGATGCGCGAGGTCTTCGCTCCGACCATCGCGGAGCTGCTTCCCGGCAATCCGCTGGACCGCATCGATGACTATCTCGGCCTCACCGACTGGTCGGTGCTCGAGGCCGTGCAACGCTGGCAGCACGAACCCGACGGCACAACCCGACGTGAGCTCGCGAACACCTGGGCACGCATCACGACGCGAGATCTTCGCTGGCAGCTGGCGTTCGAGACCATCCTGCACCGCGGCATGGAAACCTCGAACCTGCACGAGCGCGTTGTCGCAGCGCTGCCCCATGACTTCGCCGGGACCCGCATCGAGGTGGATGTCGCGGCGGCGCGAATCGCTCCGCACAATCCCATGACAGAGCACGGTTTCGTGCAGATCTACGATCCGCTCCAGGAGACGGTGGTGCAGGCCCGCATCACCGAGCTCGTGGAGCGCTTGCCACAATACAACCAGGTTGTCCGAGTCTTCACCGACGATGCGGCTGCGGTGAACGCGGTGCGCGACGCCGCGGAACGAGTTCTCAGCGTCTGAGGTCAGGCCGGGATGCGGGGTCCGGCGGGCATCGCCGGTCCTGCCGTTGCCGCGAAGTTCTCCTTGCTGACCTCGGCGGCGATGTGCGAGGCGACCTCGCGAAACACCAGTCCCATGGCGCTGTCCGGGGCGGCCGTCATGAACGGGCGATTCTGGCCGTCGCCGGTGCGGATGCGCGGGTCGAGGGGTATGGAGCCGAGGAACGGCAGCTCATACCGCTCCGCCAGCAAACGCCCGCCGCCGGCGCCGAATATGTCGGTGCGCTCATCGCAGTGCGGGCAGATGAAGCCGCTCATGTTCTCCACAACGCCGAGCACCGGGACGTTGAGCTTGCGAAACATCTCGATCCCGCGGCTCACATCCGCGATTGACACATCCTGCGGCGTCGTGCAGATGACGGCCCCGGTCATGGGCATGCTCTGCGCCAGGCTCAGCTGGACGTCTCCGGTACCCGGAGGGAGGTCGATCACGAGATAGTCGAGATCGCCCCAGCTGACGTTGTAGAGAAAGTCGCGCAGCGCCTTCGCCAGCATCGGGCCGCGCCAGATCACCGGCTGCCCAGGCTTGAGGATCGTTCCGAAGGACATGACCTTGAGCCCGTCCGCGTCGAGCGGCTCCATCCGGCCGTCGGCCGCCGCCTGGGGGTGGTCCTCGAGTCCGAGCATCATGGGCACGTTTGGCCCATAGACATCGGCGTCGAGCAGACCGACCCGCGCGCCCGCCTGCTGCAGCGCGATCGCGACGTTGACGCTGACTGTGGTCTTGCCCACGCCACCCTTGCCGGCGCTGATGGCGACCGCATTGCGAACTCCAGGAATCTCCTGACGGCCGGGCAGTCCTCGAGTCGAGCTCACATCCGAGTCCCACGCCACGCGGACCGCGCTGATCCCGGGCACCTTCCCGATCACCGCGGCCTCGAGGTCGGCCTGGATCCGGTCCTTGAGGGGGCACGCGGGTGTCGTGAGCACGACGCGCACCGAGGCGACGTCGCCATCGATGGCGAGGTCGCGCAACATCCCCAACTGAAGCATCGGGCGGCGCAACTCAGGATCGATGACGGTTCCGAGCGCCTGTTCGAGGTCAGCAACGGACGCTGTCGCACTCATCTCGATTCGAGTATACCGACGGCCTGGCCGGCCACTCCTCGGTGCTCGGGGCAGCGGCGGCGATTAGAATTCGCCCGCATGCTCGATCGCCGCGTCGTCCGTGATCTCGAGCGGCAGGTGGACGTCCCTCATGTCTACACGCGTGCGGCCGATCTGGCTGCCTATGCGTATGACTCGTGGGGCGCGTCCGGGGAGCGCCACCTGCCCGACGTTGTCGTGTTTCCGGGAACGACCGAAGAGGTCGCCGGTGTCGTCGAGGTGTGCGCCTTTCACGGCGTCCCCGTCATCCCCCGAGGCGCCGGTACGGGGTACGCCGCAGGCGCCGCGCCATCCAACGGCGGCGCCGTGGTGAGCCTGACGCGCATGAACCGCGTGCTCGGTGTGGAGCCGGACGCGCTGCGCATTCAGGCCGAGGCGGGTGCGATCACGCGCGAGATACACAAGAGAAGCGCGGCGTTCGGGCTCTACTACCCTCCCGATCCCGGTTCTTCGTCGACATGCACCATCGGCGGCAACGTTGCATGCAACGCCGCTGGTCCGCATACGCTTCGCTACGGCGTCACCGCTGACTATGTGGCGGGCCTGACCGCGGTTCTCGCCGATGGGCGGATCGTGCGTCTCGGCGAGGGCGGCGATCATTCCCTGGCAGATCTGATGGTCCTGCTCACCGGCTCGGAGGGAACGCTCGCGGTGATCACAGAGGTCCTGCTGCGTCTCCTGCCGGCGCCGGCCGCGCGAGCGACCCTGGCCGCCACGTTCCCGAGCATGGAGCGCGCGGCCGACGCTGTGGCAGGCGTCACCGCAGCGGGCATCGTGCCTGCCGCTCTCGAATTTCTCGACTCGGGTGCGCTCCAGGCGGTGCGGCGCGCGGGTGGCGGCGAGCTGGGCGGCGACGCCGCGGCATTGCTCATCGTCGAGGTCGAGGGAGACGCGGGCGCGGTGGGCGCCGAGACCGAAGCGGTGCGCGGCGCGGTCACCAAAGCCGGCGCCGCAGGAGTGGAGCACGCGGCCGAGCCGGCTCAGGCTGCCCGTCTCTGGGCGGCGCGGAAAGCGGTCAGCGCAGCCGTCGCCAAGGTCATGATCGGAAAGGTCAACGAGGACGTGGTCGTTCCGCGCGACCGGGTCGCCGAGCTGGTCGCTCGGACCCGCGAGCTGGGTGCGCAACACGAGCTGCCCGTTGTGAATTTCGGGCACCTGGGCGACGGCAACCTGCACGCCACGTTTTTGATGGACCCGCGCCTTCCGGGCGATCGAGACCGGGCGGAGGCGGCCGCCGCGGGATTGTTCGACACCGTTCTCGCGATGGGTGGCTCGCTCAGTGGGGAGCACGGAGTGGGCCAGGCAAAACTGCCGTATGTGGAGCGGCAGCTTGGACCCGAGGGTGTCGAGCTGATGCGGCGCATCAAGGACGCGCTTGATCCGCGTGGCATCCTCAATCCCGGGAAGAAGATCCCGGTGCGCGGCGCGACATCCGTGCCCGGCTCCGCCGAGCCGCTCGCGACCGCGGTGCACTAGCTGCTGTCGTCGAGCACCTCGAGCAGCGAGCCCGAATAGTCGGTTTCGTCGATCATCGTCGCGAGGTCGCGACTCCCCTCGAGGGGAAGGTCCATCGACAGTTCGTACACGAAGCTGTACACGTTGACCATCGACCAATCCTCGAAACCCAGGGCGGTGAGTGCCGCGGCCATGCGTCGGTTGTGTTGGCCGGCGCTGAACGTCTCAGAGGCGGCGCGGTACAGCGCGGTGAGATTACGAACCTCGGCTTCATACTCATCGATCAGCGCGAGGTCGGCTTCCGTCTCCCGCAGATGTTCCAGCTGCGCGTTGAGCGCTTGAATCTCGAGCTGGTATTCGTCCATCGTGCGACGCTCACCGCGCGGCCGTCGCCACCGACGCGCGCGACGTCAAGAGAACAACGCTCACTGCGACGATCCATACGCCAACCACAGCGAATCCCAGGATGGTCACAACGCCGCCCGCGCGCATCACGCCGGACGTGAAAAAGGCCGTGTCCAGGTATGGGATCTGCAACACGCTCACCACAAACCCCAGCCGGCCGAGCCAGCGCCATGCGCCCTGCCGATGCAACATCAGCGACGCCGCCGACGGCACGAACACGATGACGCCAAAGCCGGCGAAGACGAATCCGTAGTTGACGGCGTCGGACAGCACCACCCCGAGGCCAGGCGCAATAGACGTGCCCTGGGATGCCAGCGTGAAGAAGAGCGCGGACGTCGATATGAGCATGACCGCAGCGATCACCCCACCCGCGATCATCGCCGTGGGTGCCCAGCTGGAGCGTTGGTCAGTCTGACTGAGGTGCTGGCGCAAACCGCTCAGGAAAACTATGAGCACCGCGCCGCTGAGGCCGAAGAGGAATGCCGCGGCGCGATCGCTGTTCTGGTACTGCGCCGCATGCGCCAGCACGTCGGTGCCGCTGGCTCCCGCGCCAGGCGGCGTCGGGTCGAGAAGAAACGCCACCAGGAAGCAGAGCGCCGCAAGAAGGCCCGCAACGCCGACGAGACGTGAGCCGCGGAGCAGCACCTCAGCGTGCCGGACGAGGCATCAGACCCCGCCGTGCACGCCGACGCCGACGAGCGTGCCGACGCCGAAGGTGACGGCGGCCGCCACTCCAGCGATGAGGAGCTGGCGCACGGCCGAGTAGACCCTCGACCGGTCCGTGAAGATGGCCACACCCCAGCCGATCGCGAGTGCACTCACCGCTCCCAGGATGATTGAGGCGATGACCGCCGCGGCACCGCTGGTGAAGAACCACGGCACCAGCGGGATGATCGCGCCCACGCCGAACGAGACGAACGACGAGATGGCGGCTTGCCAGGGGTTGCCGGTCTGGCCGGGATGGAAACCGAGCTCCTCGCGGGCGTGAACATCGAGCGCGATCTCCGGGTCGCGCATGACCGCCTCGGCCAGCCGGTACGCATCAGCATCGTCCAGGCCGCGCCGGGCGAATGTTGCCGCGAGCTCCTTCGTC
>Ga0210409_10008650_pt1 | contig 10341 bp, 5 predicted proteins | sample IncBWH17MmetaG_FD_161649 | JGI IMG/M metagenome (GOLD analysis project Ga0210409, IMG submission 161649) | Forest soil microbial communities from Barre Woods Harvard Forest LTER site, Petersham, Massachusetts, United States - Inc-BW-H-17-M | ecosystem: Environmental > Terrestrial > Soil >...
GGTGCGATTTGGCGCGCACCAGCTCGCAGTATTCTCCCCGCACGGGGTAGATGCGATAGCTGCGGTTCCCCAGCATCGCGGCAACTTCATCCGCGTAAAGCCCCGCGCAATTGATTACGCAGCGCGCTTCGATGGTTTCCTCGGAGCGTTCCGCGCCTTCACCGGCATCTCCCTCGGCGAGCGTTACAGCAATCGAGTCCACGCGCGGGTCGAGCCGCACGACGCGCGTGCGCGTCAGCAGGCTGGCGCCCTGATCCGTGGCCATGCGCGCGAGCGTTTTGATCAGATCTTCGGCGGAGACGATGCCGGTCGAAGGCACTAACAGCGCGGCTGCGGCTTCGATGTGAGGCTCGCGGACGCGCACCGCGGCGCGGTCCACGAGACGCAGGCCCTCGACGCCGTTGGCGCGGCCGTTTTCCGCCAGGTGTTCGAGCTCCGCTTCCTGCTTCGCGTCATGAGCCACGACTAGTTTGCCGCAATTCCGGTGCGGCACATGGTGCGCGGCGCAGAATTCGTACAGCATGCGGTTGCCCGCCACGCACAGCCGCGCTTTCAGGGAGCCGGGCGGATAGTAGATGCCCGAATGGATCACGCCGCTGTTGCGCGTGCTCGCTCCCATGCCCAGCCGGGGCATTTGCTCGACAAGAAACACGTCGGTCCAGCGCTGCGAAACCGCGCGCGCCACGGCGCAACCCACAACGCCGCCGCCGATGATCACAATGTTGGCGCGATCCACGGCGAACAGGATACTGGATGCCGGAGGCTGGAGGCTAGTGGCGGGTGGCTGGAAGTTAAATGCTGGAATTCAGATGTTAGAGACAGGAGGCAAGGACGTAGGAAATAAGGAGACTCTCCGGGGAACTCGGGGGACACGATTTGAAATCTTAGATTTGAAAATGTGGAATTTAAAAATTGAATTTTGAGATTTGTTTTTGAAATTGCAAATCTGAAATTTCAAATTTGAAATGTTGATTTCGAGATTTGAAAACGCGTTGGGCTCACCATTGAAAAACTTTCTTCTCGGCCATCGTGTTCGGAGTGCAATTTCGGTTTGAAACCCGCGCGCCAGGGTGTAGATATATGCCTTGCCTGAATCCCATTCAAACGATCGAATACTTCGGAGGATCGCGATGAGCTGGAAATCCTGGTGGAAAACAGCTTTTGCGTTTGCAGCGGCGGTTTTGCTGGCGGGAAGCTTCGTTGCATTGCGCGCGCAAACTCGGCCTGAGGCGCCACCCTTCGACGCTGCGCGCATGACCATGCAGCCTCCTCCGCCTGAGGGAGTCGCCATTCGCGCAGGGCGCCTGTTCGACCCGCGCACGGGAACGAATCTTGCGAACCAGGTGATCGTCATTCAGGGAGACCGCATCGCGGATGTGGGTCCGGCAGACCGCCTGAAGATCCCTGCAGGCGCGCGTGTGATCGACCTGAGCAGCGCGACCGTCCTACCCGGGCTCATCGACCGCCACGTGCACCTGATGCAGAATCAGGAGCCAAACGACGCGCGCGCCCTCCTCGTGGGGCAGCATTACGCTCTGGCGGATTTGTACGCCGGCTTTACGACGCTCCAGGATTTGAATTCGCCATTCACCTATGCCACGGTCGAATTGCGGGACGCCATCAATAAGGGCGTGATCGTCGGCCCAAGGTTGCAGGTGACTGGTCCCGGGCTGACCCCCAGGGGCGCCACCTATTATGCGGCTCCATCGGAAGTTGGCGCGTTTGGGTTTGTCCCGGGGATGCCGGTCTGGCAGAACTCGCAGAATATCAATTCTCCATGGCTGGCTCGCGCGGCCGTGCGCGAACATTCACACTACGGGACCGACTGGATCAAGATTTACGACACGGAAGACTATGAAGGGAGCGGATACCCGGTGCCTTCGGGCGCAGGCGCGTTCATGCCGGATGGCAAGATGATCAGTGTGCCGTCGATTACGCTCGAGGAAAATCAGGCCATCGTCGATGAGGCGCACAAGAGAGGATTGAAAGTTGCCTGTCACGCGTATGGCGGCGAAGGATTGCGCAACTGCCTCATGGCGGGCGTCGACATGCCCATCCACGTGATCGTCGGTGTTACCGGCGCGCCAGGGCTCGATGACGAGACGATACGGCTATTCAAAGTCCCCCTACCGGACGGAACGCTCCGCCCCGTGAATCAAACGCTATGGGACCTGGCCGGGCCTTTGGACGACGCCGATATGAAAGTGAGCGGGGGAAAAACCTCGCGCTTCCGGCTGACGGAGCTGAGTTTCAAGAGGCTCGTGGCCGCGGGCGTGACGGAGACCTTCGGGAGCGGGGCCTACACGGTGGGACATGGCGTGCAGGCCTACCAATTCGCCATTTACGTGAAATGGGGAGTGTCTCCCGCTCAAGCGCTGCGGATGGCCACCAGTGACGCCGCCGCGACCCTCAACTACGACCTGGGCAAGCAAATCGGATACGTCGAAAAAGGCAGATACGCTGACCTGGTAGCCGTTTCCGGCAACCCGCTCGAGGACATCACCGAGATGGAGCGCATGAAATTTGTGATGAAGGGCGGCGTGGTATTTCGCAATGAACTGAAGTAGCGAATTGCGACCTCTTTGGCCGCATAGAACAACAGTCAACTTCTTCTTCAAAATGCGAGACGGGCGGCTCAGCTTTCCGTGGTGGGCACGGAATGCCGGGCCGCCCGTCTCTTTTCTTCTAACCGTTGTCTCCCATAGCAACCGGAGACGACCTTTAGTTTTTTCAAGTCAGTGGCCGGTCCGGCTACGCCGGACCGGCCGAACCAACTAGAAGGTGAGCTTCAGTCCGACCTGCATCACGCGCTCGCTGCCCGAGCCGATGAGCGGATTGCCTGCCGCGAAGTCCGGCGTCAAGAAAGAAGCGCCGAACGCGGTGTTCGGACTGGGAGTGTTGCCAGTGTTGACAGAACTGGAAGCGCCAGAGGGATTGGCGGCGATGGGGTGATTGAGAACGTTGAAGACTTCCCAGCGCGCCTGGATGCCATAGCGTTCCTTGAATGTCCAGTTCTTGAAGATGGACATGTCCCAGTTCTTGAAGCCCTGGTCGCGGAGAATGTTGCGTCCCATGTTGCCATAGGTCCCCAGTGCTGGAGGGACTATGACTGAATTGCCGTTGGGAGAGATATAGCAGCCTCCGGTGGCCAGTGTGGCTCCGGATGCGGCTTTGGATTGGCACAAGGTGGCTGCGGAGCTGGTAGCCGAGGCAGACAAAGTCTGAGGCAGACCATACGGGTTAGTGATTGTGCAAGTCACGTTAGCAGAGGTGTTTCCGGTCAAACTGCCATTAAAGCCCATGCAGTCTGGGAAGCTATTCTTACCGGACGAGAAGTCAGACGGACTGCCAAACAAACTCCAGCGGTCCGTATTCTCGCCAGTTCCGCTGAAATTGTCGTTGTTGTCGAAGGTCTGCCAGGGCTGCGAAGTAGCAAACGTGACGATCGTATTAATTTGCCAGCCTTCCAACATCTGAGCGAATCCCTTGATTCCCGGGATATTGTAGGTGGCTGTAGCCGTCAGGCGGTGACGAACGTCGAAATCGCTGTTGCCGTATTCCGCGGCGAGGTTGTTGCTGTTCTCCGGGTTCAGGCCAAAGCGATTCAAGGAACCGTTGTCCAGTGCATGACCGTACGTGTAACCAACATTAAACAGCAGGCCGTGCGAGAGGCGCTTGGTCAGACTCACTTGCAAGCTGTTGTAGTTGGAATTGGAGCTGTTCCCTACCTGGTAGATATATCCCAAAAATGGGAACTTGTTGAAGTACGGCCTAGCTTCCTGAACGGCCTGCCCATTCCCCGGGCAGTTGTTTGTAGCTGTACTCGTGGATACCGTGCACGGTGTCACGGGTGGTGTTCCAATCTTGAGTCGATTGGGTCCGCATGCGTCGGCAGCCTGCGCTATCGTCAGTGTATTCAGACAGTTTGCCGCACCGAGCGGCGCCTGATTGATGTCCGTGAAACTCAGGAGCCGGTAGCCGTGATTGCCGACGTACTCGACCTCGAGAGAGAGGTTGGGTCCGAAGGCGTGAGTTATTCCCAAATTGTAGTTGAGCACAAAGGGCAACTTAATATTCTGGTTCACGCTCATGAGGGAGCAAGGAGATGGGTTTCCGAGTACGCCGTCTCCGCACGATGGTCCGCCTGTCCCTGCGGGAAGGACGGTCTGAGTCGGCGATCCGGTGCAGCCCGAGCCCGCTGCCGGGACCGCAGGATCCCAGCACAGTTGGTTAGGAGCAAAACCGACGGAGCCGAGCCCGTTCGTCCCGCCTCCTGAAGATGGGCAGCTGATTGAAGTAACCAGGGTAGGAATCCCGCAGGAGATGGAAGCGGCCGTCGGGATGGCGTTAATGGCAGTGGAACCGTTGCCCTGCATATTGAATTGTCCTTCAAACGTTTCCAGGGTCCAAGTCTCATGAATGAGACCCACGCCAAGCCGGGCGACGGTAGTCCCATTACCCTTGACGTCCCAAGCCATACCGAAGCGTGGCTCGAAATCAAATGGATCGTTCTTATAGATCGTACCGAAACCAGGCTGCCCTTGCTGGACCATCCCGGCTGGTGACGATGGATCGAAGTTGCCGATGTTGTTGAAGGCATCTTTCAGCGGGGTAAGGAAGGTGTAGCGCATCCCCAAGTTGATAATTACCCTCGGGCTGATGCGCCAGTCGTCCTGAATGTACCCGGCGAAATTCATGTCGGTCAACTTTGAGAGCGGCTGACCACCGAGGAGAACCGCGCCCGTCAGGCTCCCAGAGAAAAAGTCTTCAAGTGACGTGGATGCAACGGTGCACGGAGGGGGAGTAGGGGGCGTGGTTACCGGGCACGGGACCGTAATGCTCGGATTTAGAGCGCCTCCAAGGAAGTTGAATCGTCCGCGTCCGTTGTTGAACACTTCCGCGTCAGCTTCCAAATGCGCGAATTCGCCGCCGATCTTGATGGAGTGTTTGCCCTTCAGGATGGAAACCGAGTCCTGAACGTCCCAATAGGGATTCGGTGTGAAGTATTGGGGCCGGTTAAAGGCAGTACCCACAACCGGTGTGCCGCCGTTCCCAAAGCCGGTGATGACGATGCTTGGCAAGCCGCCCGCAAGAGGATTTGTTACGCCCGTGTTGACGCCGTAAGTGGTGGCGGGGCTGTTCACATCAACGTTGACGAAGTCAAACGTTGTCCGATCGTAGCCAAACCGCGCTTCGTTTACGATGTTGGAGTTAGGCGTGTAAACCCAACTCGACGTAATTGTCATAGCGCGAATGGGCGCATTGTCCGTCGCGAGTTGGTTAACGAACGCATGATCTTCACCCGTCGAATTGTAGTGGCCATAGAAGAACATGCCGTTCAAGGCGTTCTTGTCATTCGGGTGGAAGTCGAGTTTCCCTACCCCGTTATCGCTGGTATTAATTGTGGGGAAGGTGCTGAGGAAGCCATTCGACGTACCGCTATTCGGGAAGAGATTGCCTGTGCAAGTCGGAGTCGCTCCCCCAGTGCATCCTGCCAGCTTAAGGCTGACAGCGCTGGGCGTAACTCCAAGTGCATTCAAAGCCTGGAGCGCATTCACCATGCTCGTTGCACAATTGCCTGTCACACCGGCTGGACAGTTCGGCGCTGTGGGTGCAGTTTGCGCCGCAGTTGCCGGAACCGGAATGTTTCCAACGAACCCGATGAACGATCGCAGGCCCTCATATCCACCGAAGAAGAAGAGTTTGTCTTTCTTGATCGGTCCGCCCACCACGCCGCCAAATTGCTGCAATTGGGCGGGCGTCACCTGGCAAGATCCACCCACGACGATTGCGCATCCTGAAGCGGGACTTGCGACGTTGAAGTAGTTCCGCGCATCCCAGTTCTGATAGCGGCCGAATGCATAGGCATCGCCGTGAAGGGAATTCGTTCCTGATTTGATGCCGACATTCACAATCGCGCCGGCCTTCCAACCGTATTCCGCCTTGGGATTCTCCATCAGGTTGAATTCCTGGATGGCATCCACGGGCAGGATTGTCGCTCCGTCCGTGAACGGACTCGGCATATTGATAACGGGCCGGCCGTCGAACCAGTTGGAGTTGATCACGCCTTCGATCAGCCACACCGACTCGTCAGGGCGCACGCCGTTGGTGCTCTGCGTCCATGGGCCGCCGCCGGGCTGGAGCATGACTCCAGGGCGCAAGCCCAGGAGGTTCTGGTAGTCGCGGCCATTCAAAGGCAGGTCGATAATGTCCGCGTTCTCGAGCGTGCCGCCCTGGGTGGCATTCGTGGTCTCCACCAGCGGGACGGATTCAGTGACCGTTACGGTCTGGTTTTGCTCGCCGGGCTGAACGGTCAAGTCGATTCGAACTTCGTGGCCGATCTCGATCAGGATGCCCTGACGCTCAATCCTTTTGAAACCTTTGGCTTCTACTCGTACCGTGTAGTTCCCGGCAACCAGGCTGGGAGCATTATAAGCGCCCGCGTCATCCGTGGTGAGGACTCGAGTAGAACCTCTTTCCGTGTCAATGACGGTAACCGTGGCGCCCGATACGACGCCGCCGCTTTGGTCGGTGACAACTCCGAGTATGCGGCCGAAGCTGCCCTGTGAAAACGCGGGCAGACACAGCAGAAGCACAGCAAATATGCCACCCACCAATTGCACGGAACCCTTGCTCCGCGCACCCCAACAGCTCTTACATGCTGCTATAACTGAATTCATTTCTGGACCTCCTGTCCAAATGACTGTCCAAAGAGTCGCTTCTGAATCTTGCAGTGCACCCCACCCTTGATCGTTCCCCCTACGGTCAAACACTGAGAAAACCAAAAAGACATTCTGGCGTTTCCGGCCTGCGGCTCCATGAAGTCCGACGCCGCACCGTTACGCTTGCTGCATCCGCTGCGCCCCTGCGAATAGCGAATACATTTTAAAGATGGAATTGGATAGGTCCGGATAGTAGCGCACTCCGCGAACTATTAGACATCGCGAGTGACGCTCGTCACATGCATGACAAATTACAAATCCTTGCAACATTAACCACCCCGGAAACCAACCCACCCCAATGCTAAAACAGTAAAACACCCAACAGATGGAAATACCCACTCTTATATATGGCCCGGATTGTCATTCCATACGCCCCCTGAGTCAAGCGTTATTTTGTAAATTTCCTCCCTCCATAAATAGAGGTTAATTTACATTTCCGGGGGCTTGGGGCGCTCCACCTACTCGGCAGCGCCCAGGGGAAGGAAGTATTGCGTACCCTTGACCGGCTCCTGCAAGCGGCGCAGGAGCTGCTGGAGATCGGCGTTGCGCTCGACGAAATCGATTTCCGAGGTGTTGATGACCAGCAAGTTCGAGGAAGAATAGCGGAAAAAGAAATGCTCGTAGGCGCGGACAACTTCCTCGAGGTAGGCGCGGGAGATCTGTTTTTCCGCGGGAGATTTTTTCTTGGCGATGCGGTCGCGCAGGACTTCAGGGGTGGCCTGGAGGTAGATCACCAGATCGGGCGGTTTCAGAGCCGCGGCGAACATCTCAAAGTACCGCTCGTACAGCTTCAACTCTTCGTTGTCGAGATTGATGTAGGCGAAGATCTTATCCTTCTCAAATAGAAAGTCGGAGACCAGCGGCGCCGCGTCGATTTGCTGCGCCTCGGTAAGGCGCCGGTGGCGCTCGATCAGGAAATAGAGCTGCGCACGGAAGGCGGAGCCCGGCTTTTCCCTGTAGAAGTCGGCCAGAAAGGGATTATCCTCCGGATCGAATGCGCGGCGAGCGTGCAGGCGATCGGCCAGGATCCTGGCCAGCGTGGATTTGCCCACGCGAATAGGCCCTTCGATCGCGATGGAGCGCGGGGCCTCGAAGGCGGGAGCCGGCTGTGGAGCGGCGGCAGAAGGTTGTGGCATGGCCCGGAATTATAGCCGAAAGTCCGGGGATTGCATGCCCCCAACCGCATGGAAAAGGTCTCCTATTGCCATGCGAGGCCGCCGCGGCGGCCTCGCATGGCAATCATTTGAGTTTTTGAGCAACCGGGGGCGCAATCGCAGAGCGATCAGGCGAGTTTCGCGGGGTTGCTGCGAGACGCCGAAGCAACGCTCCGCGGAGGGAATGAAAACGCGGCAGGGACGGCGGGAAGCTCAACGCGAAACGTCGCGCCGCCCTCCGGCCGGTTGTAACAGGAAATTTGGCCGCCGTGATCGCGGATCAGACCGTAACAAATGCTCAATCCAAGCCCAGTGCCCTTCCCGACCGGCTTGGTCGTGTAAAACGGGTCAAAAACGAGATGGGGATCGCGCATACCGGGGCCGGTGTCGGAGAAAAGGATAATGACCTTATCCATTTCAAACAGGGTCCGCACGGTAAGAGTGCCGCCGGCTTCCTGCATGGCATACACGGCGTTGTTAATAATATTGGAAAACACCTGGAGCAACTGGTTCATGTCCGCGCGAACTTCCGGGATGCCGGCGCCGGCTTGCACCTCGATGCGGATGTTTTTGTCACGAAGATCGAAGCGGCGAAACTGCGCGGAGGTGTTGACAATCGCGTTTATGTCAAGCGCCGTGCGCTGCTCGCTGGGCACCTGGCGGGCAAAGCTGAGCAAATTGTTCACCAGCGTCTTGGTCCGGTGAGCCTGTTCACGAATTTTTTCGGCGAGGCTCCTCGTCTTTTCGCCGACGGAAGAATCATCGGCAAGCAACTCGGAATATCCCAGAATGGCCGTAAGCGGGTTGTTGATTTCGTGCGCGGCGCCCGCGACGAGTTGCCCGATCGAGGCCAGCTTCTCGGATTGCACAAATTGCGTCTGCAGCCGCTTCAGATTGTCAAAGGATTCCTGAGAGGCGCGGAGCAACCATAGACGCTCCCGGTCCAACAGTTCATGGCGCAGGAAGGCTAGAGAGCCCAGTGGAAGCACGGCGCCGAGTGTGGCCAGGATGCGGAACTGTTGCACTGCCATGGGCGCCTGGCTAACCAGAATGGACCAGAAACCGAACAATGGAAGTGAAAGCAACGCCAAACGCGCCAGGCGCGATGCCCAGCGCGCTTCGCCGGCGGAGTGGTTTTCTATCGATCGTTCGCCGGCGAGCCGGAGGGGCAAATCCGCTTCCTCTTCGTGATTTTGGTAAGCGAGAACCCCCACGGTGCCCAACCACAGAAACGAAATCAGCAGCGGCAGATCGTAAAAACTGCCCCTCGTATATGTGCCCCGTCCTGCAACCACCTGAACAGCCAACAATCGGATAACGTAAATGGCCCTGGCAGCCGCAAGATGCGCATAGACGCGGCGCCAGTATCCCGCGGCTTGGGTGAAAAGGTAGGCCGCCCCGCCGACGAATACTACGTTCTGAAGAAGAGAGATGGCGCTGAACGCTTGCACGTAGCGCCTGCTGTCCACCGCAATGAATTGCCAGGGGATCACGGCGAACGCGTAAAGGTAGAGCCACCAGCAAAGGATTAGCCCAAAGTCGACGTAGCCAAACGCCATCCTGCGGTCATCCTGGCGCTTGTGCGGCTGCAGGGCGAGAGCGGCAATCATAGGAATGGCGTGCAGATAAAAAACCATATCGACATTGAAGTGATATCCATTGAAAAGATAGGGGGTATGCCGATGCTGGTGGATTTCGAGATAGGTCCAGATCGCCTGGCCGGCGAGCCAGAGCGAGCTGCCCAGAGCGAGCAGCATCCAAAAGGCTCTCTTGCGCCAATCGGGGGATACCGCGTTGATCAACAGCGCCCCGTTGACCAGGAGAGGCATCAGGCAAAGAAAAATATCCGCCACCGAGGTCCGGGCCGCGCCCGCGGGAACCCACTCGCAAACGGCGGCATACCCTCCCAGCAGGATCACCCAGGAGGCAACGCACCACGCAACTCGGGAGGGTATCTTCATACTCCGACAGATCGTTCACTCTAGCATGGGCAAGAGAGAATGGCCGGGCCTTGAAGGACAGGTATAGCGAAAGCATCATCAGCCGGGATTCGAGGGCCAATTCGCGGCGTCTTCCAATGCCGCGAATTCTAGTGTGTGCTGCTTTTCGAGTTTGCCGTGGACGGGAGCGTTTTTTCGATCCACCGGGACATTACCGCCGCAATTTCCGCATTATTTTTTTCCAGCATCATCATGTGCCCATTGCCGTGAATGCCGATGTCCTCCAGCTTGATCCAGGTGGCATGAACTCCCGCCTGTTCCAGAAACTTTACGGTACAGTGGTCGTACCCTCGGTGATACGACGATTCCGACGTCAGAACCAGGATGGGCATTTTTTGAAGATTTGGAAGTTGGCGCGCCGGCGATTTTTGCATCCAGCATCGGCTCACGTTCGGATCGTCCGGCTGATCTTGCTGGACGATCGCGAGATCCGAAGGGCTTGCGGCAGGCGGTGAATATGTAAGC
>Ga0210409_10008651_pt1 | contig 10340 bp, 10 predicted proteins | sample IncBWH17MmetaG_FD_161649 | JGI IMG/M metagenome (GOLD analysis project Ga0210409, IMG submission 161649) | Forest soil microbial communities from Barre Woods Harvard Forest LTER site, Petersham, Massachusetts, United States - Inc-BW-H-17-M | ecosystem: Environmental > Terrestrial > Soil >...
CCGTGCGTCGCGATTAAATCTCCAAACGCCAGCTCCGTCGCCCAGTGCCGCCAGGCCACAAAGCATTCATTCGCATCGCTAAAATCCGGCTCCGCCTCCTCCACAATGCATCCGAGCGACTCCAGCACCTTACCCTGCGCCGCGACCGCGCTCTTCACTTCCGCATCCCACGGCAGCCCCAAATCCTTGAACATCGCCACGCGCACACCCTGGAAGCTGCGCTCCAGCGGCCGCGCGAACTGTTCCCCGGATTGCTCGATGGAAATGGGCGAATGGTGATCGTATCCGGCCAGCACGCTCAGGAAAAACGCGCAGTCCGTAACATTGCGCGCCACCGGCCCCGGAACCGACAGCGTAAACCACCCCAGGTGCGTGGGAACATTAGACACCCGCCCGGGCGACGTCCGGATGCCCACGATATTGCAAAAATTCGGCGGATTCCGCAGCGAGCCGCCCATGTCGCTGCCATCCGCCAGTGGAACCATGCCGCAAGCCAGCGCCACCGATCCGCCGCCCGTGCTGCCCCCGCAAGTCTTCGTCACATCGTACGGATTGCGCGTCGGCCCAAACACCGGATTGAACGTCTGCGATCCCAGGCCAAACTCCGGCACGTTGGTCTTGCCGATGACGATCGCGCCGGCCGCCTTCTCGCGCTGCACCACGCGGCAGTCAAAGTCCGGTACAAAATCGCGGTGCAGCGGCGAGCCGTACGTGGTGCGAATGCCGGCCGTTTCGTGCAAATCCTTCACGCCCACCGGCATTCCGTGCAGCGGTCCAAGCAATTTCCCCTTGGCCAGCGATTCGTCCGCCGCCGCCGCTTGCGCCATCAACTGCTCTTCCGCAACCAGTGTAACCACCGCATTGACCTTGGCATTCACGCGGCTGATCTGCTTCAGGTGTGCCCGAATGACTTCGCGCGCCGAAAGCCTCTTCTCGCGGATCAACTTGGCCATGTCCACCGCGCGCATAAAACAAATATCCGGGGACGCGTCCGGCGCGTTTGCCGAATTTGAATTCGCTTCGATTGGATCAGCCGAAAAAAGCGGCGTCATCGCCGTGGACACGGCAGCATTGGTTCCCAACTTTAGTGCTTCTCGGCGGCTCATTTTGCTTCTCATAGCGTCCCTCGCAGCGCTGCCGAGGAACCATATCACCGTTCCACTCATCTGTAGTGGCCGGCCTTTAGGCGGCCACCGACTCATCTGTAGTGGCCGGTCTTTAGACCGGCCATCGCCGCATTCGTAGCGGCGGTCTTTAGACCGGCCGGGGGCGCAGCGAGCTAGCCGCCACCTACGAGTCGCTCGGCTAAAGCCACGGCCTTCTCCGCCTGCGCGGCGTCGCTCAATTTGCCGCGAGCGAAATCACGCGTACCCCCGCCTTTTCCCGCGAATTGCGCAAGAACCTGCTTCAGCAGCGCGCTCATGTCCTGCCCGGCCGTGGCGTGCTGCGCAAAAATCAGGTGCCCGCACGCGGATCTTCCCAGCAATGCGATCGTTTTTTCGGCTTTCGCAAGCTGCGCCGCGAAATAATTCAAGTATTCGAGCTGGCTCTCTTCATCGAAGGCGCGTGCGATCACCCGCAACCCATTCGCCTGTGGCTTCGCGACGTTCAGCGCCGCTGCGGCATCGGTTTCGGCCAACCGCTGTAACACAGATTTGAGGGCCTTAAAATGGGCGTCCCGCTCCGCAATAGCGCGTTGTACCGCGGTCGGCACATCCTCCGGCGCGCAGCCCAATGCATCCGCGGCGCGACGCAGCAGCTGAAAATCATGCCGCGCCACGCGTGTTGCGCGGCGTCCGCAGACAAATTCCACGCGCCAGTCCTGCCGCATCTTCGTGCAGCGCCGCACCTGGACGATTCCGATCTGCGCCGTGCTCTTCACGTGCGTTCCGCCGCAGGGTTGCAAGTCCGCGCCTTCAATTTCAATCGCCCGCAGAATCCCGCTGCGCTGCACTTCCTTGCGCACGCCCAGCCCCGCAAACTCCTCCGGCGTGCCGTAGCGCACCGCAATCGGACGATCCTCTGAAATAACCTGGTTCGCCGCGCGCTCCGCCCCTTCCAGGATCTCCTCCGTCGGCTCCGGCCCGCGCAAGTCAATCGTGCAAAGATCGCTTCCCAGGTGAAACGAAACGGTGGGCCGTCCGTAGCGCTCCTGAAACATGGCGGAAAGCAGGTGTTGCCCGGTGTGCTGCTGCATGTGATCGAATCGCCGCGCCCAATCCAGACAGCCGGATACGGAGCCGAGCGGGAGTTCGCGGTCGACCACATGAACTACGTCCTCGCCGTCGTCCCGCACATCGAGCACAACGGCGTCGTTAAGCTTGCCTAAATCATGCGGCTGCCCGCCTGAAGTCGGATACAGCGCCGTGCAGTCCAGCACCACGCCCCACGCCGGCGTAGTCCCGTGCAGCTCCGGCTCGCAACTCAGCACCTCCGCCTGAAATTCGCGTTGATACGAATCATCGTAATAGAGTCGACGCGTTGTCATCGTCCTAGGCCTGCAATGCGCGCTGCCATGCTTCCGCGTACTTGTAGCCGGTGCCGGTGTTAAAGAGCACCACGGTATCTTCCGCCTTGATCCAGCCGGACGCCGCAAGCTTCCGCGCGCCAATCACGGTTGCCGCCCCCTCTGGCGCGGCAAAAATTCCTTCGAGTGACGCCAGTTCCCTTCCCGCTTGCAACATTTCCGCATCGCTCACCGTCAGCGTCGTGCCTTTGGCTTGCCGCAACATACGCAACATCATTCGATCGCCCAACGGACCGGGCACGCGCAACCCCGAAGCAATCGTCGCGGCATTCGGAAAAAACTCCGCCGTCTCGCGATGCGCCTCCCACGCCTTCGCGATGGGAGCGCATCCCTCCGCTTGCACCACGACCATGCGCGGCCGCTCGGCCCCAATCCATCCCATCTCCTGCATTTCATCGAAAGCCTTGCACATTCCGATCAGCCCAACGCCGCCGCCCGTCGGATACAAAATCACATCCGGCAATTCTCCTTCGAACTGTTCCCACAATTCGTAGCCCATCGTTTTTTTCCCCTCGACACGGTAAGGCTCCTTCAGCGTCGAAACGTCGTACCAGCCCTCGCGGTCCTTGCGCTCCGCCACATATTTTCCGCAATCGGAAATCAGCCCGTCCAATTTCACCACTTTCGCTCCGAACGCCTGGCACTCCATCACATTCGCCGCGGGAGTATCCGCCGGCATCACAATCACCGCGGGAATTCCCGCTGCCGCAGCGTACGCCGCCAAAGCTCCGCCTGCATTGCCCGCCGTCGGCGCCGCAAGAATCTTCGCGCCAAGTTGCTTCGCGCGCGTCACGGCCGCGGTCATTCCGCGCGCCTTGAAGGAGCCCGTGGGATTCAGGCCCTCGTCCTTCACGTAGAGCCGCTGCAGTCCCATGGATGCGCCGAGCCGCGCCGCGTGCACCAGCGGCGTCATGCCCTCGCCCAGCGTTACGGGATCGCCTGGCGGCAGGACCTCGCGATAACGCCACAGCGTTCGAACGCGCTTCGAAAGATTTTCCAGGGTGAGCGTGGCCGCGGCGCGCTTCAAGTCGTAGCGAACCAGCAGCGGCCTGCCGCAAGTGCACAGGTGCTGCTCGACTGTGGCATCGTAGGTCTTGCGGCATTCGGAGCATTGCAGCTCCATTACGTTTGCAGCTGTGATCATGAGCTCAAAAGTCTAGCACAGCCGCTTTGGCCGCTTCGCGCCCAGCACGGCACGGCGCGAACGCCCGAAAACGCATCTAATTCACGGTACAATCACAGGATGGCCGTGAAGCTCATTGCACTCGATATCGACGGAACGCTGCTGGACAGCCGGTGGACGCTGCCGGAGGCCAATCGCGCGGCCATCGCGGAAGCCACGCGGCGCGGCATCGAAGTCGCGCTGGTGACCGGCCGGCGATACGATTTCGCCATGCCGATCGCGATGCAGATAAGTTCGCCGCTGACCATGATTGTCAGCAACGGTGCGCTGATTCGAACGCAAGACGGCACGACGCACTTGCGGCATTTGCTACCGCGCGAGACCGCAGCACGCGTTCTGGAAATCACCAGGCCCTGGCGCGACGGCTGCGGCGTGGTGTTCGACCGACCGCGCGAGAATCAGGTAATTCTCGAGGTTTTTGCGACCGATGATCCCATTCGCTCCGCATACTACGCGCGCAACAAGGAATTTCTCGGCCAGGCCGTCCCGCTGGAAAGCTGCCTTACCGAAGACCCACTTCAAGTGATGCTATCGGGCAAAGTCGAGCCCATGCGCCAAGCGGAAGATATGCTGCGCGCCGCACAGGCTACTGAGAACTTCGGAGTGGCAGCGACGGTTTACGAGAGCCGCGATTTTGCGATGATCGACGTCCTTAACCCGAAGTGTTCCAAGGGAGCGGCGCTCGCGGAATGGGCGGCCCTGCGCGGCTTGGGCCGCGAGGAAGTGATGGCCATCGGCGACAATCACAATGACCTGGAGATGCTTTCCTTTGCGGGAATCCCGGTGGTCATGGGCAACTGCGTGCCGGAGCTCAGAAATTTTGGCTGGCATGAAACGGCCTCGAACGACCATAATGGGGTGGCCGCGGCCATCGAGCAGTTTGCGCTGCGGGAGGTAGCTCCGTGCGGCTGAAGCACCTGACCTGGAGCGTGGTTCTTCTGGCATGCGCCGCTGCGCCTGTCCGCGGTGAGTACATCGTGCTGCGCAGCGGGCAGCGGCTCGCGGTCACCGGCTACCAACTCCTCGGCGACAAATACCGTTTGCAGATGAAGGGCGGGACCGCGGAGATACCTGTCGAGCAGGTCGCGGCGATCGAGCCGGAGGAAATTTTCACCTCCGTGCCGCCTGTGGAAGTTTCCAAAGAACCTTTTGGCGATTTGATCCGCGCGGCAGCGGAACGTTACCGCGTCGACGCCGACTTGATCACCAGCGTGATCGCGGCGGAATCGAACTTCGACCCCAAAGCAATTTCAAGGCGCGACGCGCGCGGACTGATGCAGCTGCTTCCCACGACGGCTTCGCGCCTGGGCGTGAAAAATATTTTCGATCCGCAGGAAAATATCGAGGCGGGAACGCATTACCTGAGCGACCTCCTGCAACTTTATAAGAACGACCTGTCGCTGACGTTGGCCGCCTACAATGCCGGCCCGGAACGGGTGCAGCAATACGGGAAGCGCGTACCGCCGTTTGCCGAAACGATTTCGTACATTCGCCGCGTGCAGCAAACCTACCAGCAGCGGAAATCCAGCGACCCTTCGGCCGCGGACAAAACTCCACGACGCGCAGCGCCCGTTGCTGCCACGAACCACACGACCATACCTCCAGGGCAGTTTTGATTTTCGGCATTTCGCTAAAGAAATCTAAGGATTTGCTGATAGTCTAGCTCCGCTGTTCGTATATTCCCACAGCCTTAATTCAAGATTCAGGTACTTACCCTATTGACAGATACAAATATTAAGTAATCTGATGGTAGTTTCTAGCGGAGGCGCGAAATGACCCATCTGCGATACGGAGCTTCCGGTTTGAGCAGCAGGTTTGGTTCAGCACTTCTCGCTGCGTTGTGCTTTTCATTCGTAGCCAATGCCCAGGACGAGTTGCGGGCATACCGACAAGTCGCCTATGAGAGCGGCCACGGTACTTTGACTGTCAAAAAGGGACCGGGGGACAAGTACTATGCGCTTAATCGGCATGATCGGTGTATATGGATATTTTCTTCGTCGGGGAGCACAACGGGGCGTATCTCAAGTATCGGGACGGAGTCCGCGGGCCTGCTAGCACCTCGAGACCTTGCGGTCGACCGCGAGGGGAATACGATAGTCGCTGATGCGAGCGACATCAAAGTGTTTGCACCAAATGGCCAGTTTTCTAACTCTTTTCCGTTCAACCGGCCTCAGAACGTGGGCGTATTGAGTGACGGGAGAATCCTGGTGAGCGGGTTCCCGACCGAATACCTGATGTCCGTTTTCGATAGGCAAGGGAGACCAGTTGGCGGGATCGGCATCCCGGCGAAAGTCGATAACCAGCATTTTTTCAACGCCGTCCTCAACATGGGCGCGATCGTAGTCGATGATGACGATAATATTTTTTATGTTTTCCGCTATATGCTGACTCCAACCATTCGGAAGTACAAGCCCGATGGAACACTTATTGCTGAGTGGAATTTAACAGACGGGCCGGAGTTGGTGCGGGTGATGGAGCGCGCCAAGATCAGGTATCAAGAGAACAAGAAGATCAACAATTTCGGTGGTGTTTCGATCCTAACGGCAGCGGCGTTCGACAGGGACACTAAGACTCTTTGGGTGGCGACGGGGCGTCAACTGGCGGAACTCGACTCGTCCGGTCGCCAAATCCGAACAACCATGTTGCTTCGCCCCGACGGCGGGCCTCTGTCGGCGGATGGGATCATCCCGGCAGGGGACGTCATACGCATCTCCTCGGAACTACATGGCGTCTTCGAATATCCGAAGCCACGTTGACACCTGACCCGCAGTCGCGAAGTCATTCGGCGGCGGACGAAACTTCACGACGCGCGGCGCCCGTTACTGCCGCCAGCCACACGACCACACCTGCAGGGCAGTTTTTAATTCTCGAAGAAAAGAGACGGCGGCGGTAGATTCTTTCTATTGCTGCGGGGGATTCTGAGGCGGAGGCGGCGCCGCTGTTGGCGGGCCGGGCTGAGGAGCCACGGAATTGTTCTGCTGGCCGAATCCGCTTTGCCCGAATCCACTTTGTCCAAATCCTGTTTGCCCCTGACCGGGTGCCTGGGGATTCTGGTTCGGCGCGTTCATTTGCTGGTTCAGGGCGTTGGCCAAATCTTTCGATGGATTCCAGATAAACTCGAAGAGGCGATAATTGGTGGCCTTGTCGTAGACCATGATCGAGCGCTTGTTGATTTTGCTGCCCACTCCGATGATGTTGCCGCCCATCAACGGACTGTCGCTCACCATTCCGGAAGGAGTCGCGTTAGCGGCGGCGGCGTCCGCGGACACGGCGTTGCTGCTCGGCGTCCCTGTACTGGGCTGACCATTCGCGTTCGCCCCGCTTTGCGTCGCGCCCGGTTGCGCACCCTGCTGGCCCTGAGCCGGCTGCCCAAATCCCGAGGCGCCAAATCCCGAAGTCTGCTGCGCATTGGGCGCTGCGGGCGCCCCGGGCTGTCCGGGCATTTGGAAACTCTGCGGCGGTTTCAGGCTGCCAATCAGCTGCCCAGAGGGACCGACATAGATCAGCCTCCACGAGCCGTCGGTCTTGTTCATCGGATCGTCGTAAACCTGGCGCATGAAACGCAACGAGCCCAGCTTCGGCTTGGTCAGGTCATCCACCGACGTCGGGAAGCGACCCGTCTTGCGGTAATAAAGCTTGATGCCTCGGACGTACTGCTTGCCGCGCCAAATCATCTGTTGTTCTTTTTCGCGTTGCCGTTCGGTCCGAAAATAGGGAGCAGCGACCATGGCGCCGAGAAGCACGACGGTGGTCATAAACATAACCATCATCAGCGCAAATCCGCGCTCTGAAGCGGTGGAGGTCCCTGCGTGGCGATTTCTCATGGTCATGGCCATGCTCATGCGGGCGGAGCCGCCTGTTCATCGAGCGAGGCGGAGTTGCGCCTGCCGGAGTCCACTTCCTCAAATTCCAGGCTGGCGTTGCCAATCTTTAGGATGCGAAATCTGCCCAGCAAGGTGTCACCCTCGCCAACGATGTAGACCTGTTCGCCATCGCTGAGGAACGCGCGCTTGGAGGTTCCGTTGGGCACGGTGCCGTAGCCAAAGAACTTCATGTTGGCCGGCAGGCTTGGCGGAGGCACGACGACGGGAGGCAGGGGTACGGGATCGGGACGCGGCTCGGTTTTCTTGGGAGGAGGCGGAGGCGGCAGCGTCTCGCTGAACAAATCCCGGCCGCTGCTCTTGTATTCGGTGCGGCGGCTGGCATCCAACTTCCAGCGCTGCAGCGCGGGATTTTCGACGGGAAGCGGATCGTACGGTTTGGTGCTCAATGAGAATGTTCTGCCCGAGAGCGACGGGCCCTTGCTGTCGAAATAGAAGACTCCCGCGGCCGCGAGTATCAGCACGGGAAGGATGGCGATTTTGATCTTCTGATTCATCATGCGGGCCGAAAGTAAGTCGTAATGTGCACGGTCACCTGCAAAGCTCCCTTAGCAACACCTTGCGTCGGAGTGGAAGAGTGCGCAGAGAGGCCCTCGACCGCGTAAAAGTTTTTGGAACGCTGCAATCCGTTCAAAAATCGGACCACGCCGCGATAGTCGCCTACCACCTGAGCATCGATGCCCAGTTCCGTGAGGTCGCGGCCTTTCACGGGTTTGGGTTTGAACGAACGACTCTCTAGTCGCAGGCCGGCTTTGGCGGCGAGTTCGCCGAGCTCGGCGGTCACCGTCGAATATCCGGTGCTCTCCGGGAAAAGGGACTGCTCGAAGGCGTCGCAATCCTTTTGAATCGCGGGAATGTGGCTGCGGATTTCCAGCGCGCGCTGGATGTCTTTTTTCAGCAAGTCGCGATTAACGGTCATCTGCGCCAATTCCTGTTTCGCGCTTTGCGCCGACGCCAGGTTATAACTGTAGAAGCCGAGGGCCACGGCCGCGACGATGAGCAACACCAGCACCACGACAATGGCGCGCTTTTTGAGCTTGAAATCGTGGCGCATCAGCTCCTCACATACACGACGGTGAGTTGAATCTGCACATGATCCAAATCGCCGCTCCCCGCTTGCGGTTCAACTCTTTTGTCGCCAACTAGCTTGACCTCTTTGAATGCCGGAGAATCTTCCAGGGCGCGCACGAATTTGAGCTTGCTCTCGTCGTTGATGGCGCCGACCAGCAGCTTCACCTGCACTTGCCCTTTTTCGTGCGCCGGCTCGATGCTTACCAGACGCACGCCGGTGGGCAGGATTTTCTCCAGGTCCATGAACATCTGCGTCCAATTGAGGCTTTGCTCGTCGATCAAGGAATTGAGGAACATGGAGCGCTCGTTGAGCCTGGCGTTCTGTTCTTCCTTGAAGAAACTCTCGAGATCGTCGCGCTGGCGAATGAGGCCCACCATCTCCTGGCGGACAGCCGCCGCACGCACGCGAAGCGCCTCATTGGACTTGCGCACGTAATAAATATGGAGGCCGAGGACCAGGCAAATAATGCCGGCACAAGCGCCGATGAGACCCGAAACCGCGAGGAACTTGCGGTGGGTCTGCAATGGATTTGTCGCCAGGTTTAAACGAACTTTCATGCTTTGCTTTCCCCGGATTCCCTGCCCGGACTCGGGCCCTCAGTTTCGATGCATCATCCAGCCGACCAAACCATCGGCTTCGCGGTCCGCCAGTGGCCGGGCATCATAGGGTATCTGGCCATCGGAAACCGCGGCGTGCAGCAGCGAAGTTACATCGCAGTGAAACTCAGATTCGAGCGGCGGAACAAAATCCGGAAGCCGCGCGCCCAAGCCGGCCACCCGCACGGAACCGATACCTTCTCCCCAAGTATCCTGGTAATACGCGGCCACGGGATAGATTTCATCCAGCAGCATCTTTGGCGTGATGTCGCCGCTGTGCACCGGAAGCTCCGTACAACGGAAGCCACAGAGCACGCCGGCGCGCACGATCGCGGTGGTCAGGGCCATACCGGAAACGCGGGCCAGCAGCGTGGCTTTCTTGTCCCCGAGCAGAGAAATCGCGGCGAGCGACGAACTCAGAATCACGCCGGGACAGAGGCTGGCACCTTCGGCCAGGGCTTCATATTCGCGGACGATGCGCAGGCGGGCCAGCGCGGTGACAATGTCCACGCCCTCCGCGCGGGCGGGCTGGCGCATGTAGGAAATCACCGTTTCGTCGGCCTCGAAGGGAATACTCTTTTTCAGCTTCCAACGCAGCATGGGGATGGCTTCCTGCGGCGAACGCGGAAACTCGTCAAAATGCTGCACGAAGACGCGAATGACGGGGTCCGGTAAGATCAGGGCCACATCATGGTCTCGTGCCCGCAAGCGGCTGACGATATTGGCCATGGCGGACTTCAAGGCGCTGGCGTTGATCACGTTGGGCTCTACCGCGGAAGGCACCAGAGCGGCGGGCGGCAACGTTTCCGCGGTGAATTCATCCACGCTATGGCCCTTCCAGCGCGCGGCGACCACCCGGTCGGGCGCAAACTCGATGGCCAGGTGCGGATGCGGCATGGCATCGAGCCAGCGCGCGATCCGGCTGAACAAGCCGCCTTCGCGCGGCTCCGGGCGAAGTGTGGCAATGCTACTCAACGAAGGTCACCTTGTTGATTTCTTTCAATGTCGTGATGCCGGAGCGGATTTTAGCCAGGCCGCTCTCGCGCAGGGTGATCATGCCCTCTTCGCGCGCGATACGTTT
>Ga0210409_10008652_pt1 | contig 10340 bp, 8 predicted proteins | sample IncBWH17MmetaG_FD_161649 | JGI IMG/M metagenome (GOLD analysis project Ga0210409, IMG submission 161649) | Forest soil microbial communities from Barre Woods Harvard Forest LTER site, Petersham, Massachusetts, United States - Inc-BW-H-17-M | ecosystem: Environmental > Terrestrial > Soil >...
CACGCTCTGGGCCACCACCGAGGCCGAGTCCGCTGAGATTCATGCCGCCATTGCCGCCGGCCTGGAAAACGGCACGCTGCGGCCAATCGTGGGCAAGGAATTCCCGCTGAAAGATGCCCCGAAAGCACACCAAGAGGTCCTGGCCCCCGGAGCCTTCGGCAAAATTGTTCTTATCCCTTAACCGTTCGCAGCGGGTTTTGTAGGGACCGCCTCCTGGGGCGGTCCGCTCTATTACGGAGTCCGCGGAGCAGATGTTGCGCGTCGGTCACGCTGCGTCAGACCAGCGTAATTGCTTTGCCCGAGCACGGAAATGTAAACACCGATAGCAGTAGCGGAGCGAATAGTTTCTGCATTTGTTTTCTCTCTGGTGCAGAGGCCTTCCGCGGCTCTGATCAGACACCCGTCTGGAAACTGCCGCCTCCCGGAGCAACTCCCGAACTACGCCCCGCCGAGTGGCGGTACTGTAGTCTCCGGCGCCGGTTCCATCAATAATACAAAGGGACGACTGCGCGCCTTTTCTTCTATGTAGCGCTGGCGTTTATGCCAGCCCTTCTGCTTTTCTCTCAAACCCAACCGATCCCGCGCAGCACAATCCCAACAATCCCGCCCCCCAGCACCAACCAGGCTGAATTCACTTTGTACCGGAACACGAGCCCCGCGCTCACGATCATCAATAGAATGGCCGGTATGTTCACGATTGCCGCCCGCGCAAACTGCCACCCCACCACCGCCATCAACGCCACCGCCGCGGCATTCACTCCATCCAGAAACGCGCTGGCCGCCGCCGACTTCCGCAACTTCGGCAAGAATTTTGCCGTCACTCTCACGTACACAAACGCCGGCAAAAACATTCCCACGGTTGCCAGCACCGCGCCTTTCCATCCTCCCAGCACATATCCGATAAACGTCGCCACCGTAAAAAACGGTCCGGGCGTCGCTTGGCTCACAGCAATGGCATCCAACAACTGCGCATCACTCAGCCAGTGCATCTTCACCACCAGATCAGCGCGCAGCAGCGCCAACAATACGTAACCGCTCCCCACCAGCACGGCTCCCACTTTCAGGAAATATAAAAACACGGGCAAGACCCCAATCGCCGTGCTCGTGCCGGCTGCTCCCGTTCCCAACACGCCCGCGATCGCCGCCGCCTTGTCCTGCGCCAATCTCGTCCCCTCGCCAATCAGCACCCATAACACTCCCGCGCCAATCAGCACGATCAGTGGCGAAGCTCCCCACACCGCCAAGCCGATCGCCGCAATCGCCAACACGCTCAGCCACACACTTTTCAATGCCGTTCGTCCCAGGTTCCAGATTGCCTGCGCGATCAATGCCACCACCACCGGCTTGATCCCAAACAGCAATCCCGCCACTTGCGGCACCGTACCATACTTCATGTACGCCCACGCCAGCACCGTCACCAGCACCGCCGCCGGCAGGATGAAACACGCTCCCGCAACAACAAGCCCCGCGACTCCTCCTCGAATTTCCCCCAAATAGGCCGCCACTTCCGTCGAGCTCGGCCCGGGCAGCAAACTCGCGGCTCCCAGCAAATCCAGAAAGCGCTCGCGCGTCAGCCATCCGCGCCGCCGCACGTAACGCTCCTCCATCATGGCAATGTGGGCCGCGGGTCCGCCGTAAGCCACAAACCCCAGCCGCAGAAACTCCTTCGCAATTTCGCGAAGCGCTCCTCGTCCTTCTCCGTTCTTCGTCATCTCTGCCATCGGGAGCTTCTTAGCCTTTGTAGGGACGGCCTTCTGAGGCCGTCCGCCAACACAAATGCTTGCCAATCAGTTCTATCGGCAGCGTTCCAAACTCTCTCTTGGCTTCACCCGCAACCATCACATGACACCTTCTCACTTTTTCTTTACTCTATTGTTTCGAGTCCACCCACCATGAACACGGCTTACCACACGCAGCGCGTCAACCGCCCCTCCTTCCCGTGGGTGAAAACATTTCTGTTTGGATTTCTCTTGGCGCTCTTCGCTGTAGGCCTCGTCATCTGGCTCGCTACCGGCACAGGCCTGCTTTCTCTTTTGCGCGCCTATCGTGGCGGCACTCTGATTCACATCGACCAGCCTACCGTCGTCCGTCAGATCCAGCAGCTTCAGCGCCTCGAAACCGTCAGCTTCACCATGGACAAGATCATTTCCGGCGAACACGACAGCCCTTACATGCCCAAGTTTCTGGTGAGCGACCGCCTCCTTCTCGTCGTGCATGGCGAAGTCATCGGCGGCGTCGACCTCAGCAAGCTCCAGCTCAACGACGTCGTGGTTCACGATCAATCCATATCGCTTCGCCTTCCCCAAGCTCAAATTCTTGTCACCCGCCTCGACAACGCGCAAACTCGTGTCTATTCCCGCGACACCGGTCTCTTCTCATCCCCCGATCCGAATCTGGAAAGCGAAGTTCGCCAGGAAGCCGAGCGCCAGCTTCAGGAAGCCGCGATGCAAGGAGATATTCTGAAAACGGCTGACGGCAACGCTCGCACCACGATTTCCAGTCTTCTCCAGGGTCTCGGTTTCAAAAAAGTGGATTTTCGGTAGCGCTCGCCCGCTTCTCTTCGCTTTTGTTGTAGGTTTTGTAGGGACGGCCTTCTGAGGCCGTCCGCAAACGCTGCCCCTTCTTGCGCCCGTACCACCAATGACCCACCAGCACTGCGTAGAACGGCGCATACACCAACCACTGCATCAGCGGATCAAACTTAAACTGCCCCAAAATTCCATAGCCAATCAGCACGTTGTACGACAAAAACTGCAGCACCGTCACCATCAGCCATGCTGGATTCGGAAAAAAGCATAGTAGCGGCACAATCCACGTGAAGTACCACGAATACCCATTCGGCCCGAACGCCAGTATCGTTCCAATCAGAAGATACGCCGCGCGCGCTGGCTCCTCCTTTTTCCACGCCAGCCACAGCGCCAGTCCCCAGCTAGCCAACACGCCCGTCAGCGCCGGAATTCTCGTCTTTCCGCCGGTCGCCCAATCAATCAGGGTGTACAAGCTGGCGTTGTAGTTCTTCCAGGTTGCCTCGTAGTACGTCATCGTTGTACGAAACATCCCAAGTGCATTCCAGTACGGTGCCACGACCAGCAGCGCCGTCACACCGGCCAATGCCACCGCCCACCACCCCGCGCGTTTTTCCGGCCAGCCCGCTTTGCGAATCCACACAGGCAGCAGCACCGCCGGAAACACTTTTGCCATCGTCGCCAACATCACTGGCACGCTCGCCCACACCGGCCACTTCTGCACCAACGCCAGTCCACACACAATTCCCAGCAACGCCAATACGTCGTTGTGCCCACTCCCGGCAAACTCCACGACCACCAGCGGATTCCACGCGTAGATCGCCACGCGAAACAGCGCATCGTGTTCTTTTCTGAAGATCCACACCAGAATCAGCAGTACCAAAACATCCGCCGCCGCAAATGGCACTTTGAACGCCGCGGGTCCAGAAAAGAATTTCCACGTCGCGCGAAACACCAGCTGCGTCGCCGGCGGATAAATCGCCGGAATCTCTTTCCCCGGCATCACTTCGTAATATTTGTCGCGCAAATCCACCAGGCGCGGATCGTTCGGCGCAATCGCATACGGATTCCATCCATGCGCCTGCACCTTTGCTTCCCATCGGTATCTCTGCAAATCATCGGAAAGGGTGGGCTCCATCGGCCACAGCGTGGCCCTGAATACAATCCCCGAAAAAATTAGTAAAATAAACGCTGCTCGTGTTGCGCGCGTCTGGCCGAATCCGTACAGCGCGATCAGGTATACAATGCCTGCGGCGAGCCCCAGTTCCATGAACGCGATGGCGTGGTTCTTGAGATAGTACAGGTGGTGCATCCCCAGATAGCAGGCTTCCAGCAGCGCGCCTGCTCCCAGCACCAGCCCCACTTGCCGCGTTTTGGATCGATTTTCAGAAGCCATGCGGAGATTTCTTAGTCTTGTTCAATCTGCTCCCAACTCTATTCGCCGTCCAACAGACCTCCATAGGTCATTACTGGCACAAAATCACCGACCACACCTTCAGCGGCGTCTATCACGCCAACGCCTTCGATCTTGCGATGATGATTCCCTACTTCATCGTTCTCTTCATCCTCGCAATGTATGGCCTGCACCGCTACGTCCTGCTCTACGAATACTACGCTTACCGCAAAAATGTTCCGGGACCACCGCCGCCGGTCACCAACTGGCCAAAGGTTACTATACAACTCCCCATCTTCAACGAACGCTACGTCATTGAGCGCCTCGTCGACGCCGTCTCTCTGTTCGACTATCCCCGCGAACTGCTCGACGTCCAGGTCCTCGACGATTCCACTGACGAAACTCGCGAGGTCGCTCGTGCCTGCGTCGAACGCCACGCCGCCGCTGGTCTCCCGATCGTCTACATCCACCGCACCAATCGCGGAGGCTACAAAGCGGGCGCGCTCGAAAATGGCTTGCACACCGCACAGGGCGAATTCGTCGCCATCTTTGACGCCGACTTCATCCCGCAGGCCGATTTTCTTCGCCGCACCATTCCTTATTTCGTGAATCGCGACGGCGGCGAAAAAATCGGCATGGTGCAGACGCGCTGGACCTATCTGAACTCCGACTATTCCCTGCTCACTCGCGTCGAAACCATTTTGTTGGACGGCCATTTCGTCATTGAACATGGCGGGCGCTCCCGCCGCGGCACATTCTTCAATTTCAATGGCACCGCGGGAGTCTGGCGCCGCGCGGCCATCGACGCCGCCGGCGGCTGGCAGCACGACACCCTCACCGAAGACACCGACCTCTCTTATCGCGCGCAGCTCAAGGGCTGGAAGTTCCTGTACCTCCCGGAAATTGAGTGCGCCTCGGAACTCCCTGTGGACATGAACAGCTTTAAAGCCCAGCAGGCGCGCTGGGCCAAGGGGCTGATGCAGACCGCCAAGAAAATCCTTCCTCAGGTCTTCCGCTCCGATGTTCCCTTCCACGTGAAGTCCGAAGCCTTCTTCCATCTCACTGCCAACATTTCCTATCCGCTCATGGTTCTGCTCTCCACCATGCTTCTCCCCGCCATGATCGTGCGTTTTTACCAGGGTTGGTTTCAGATGCTGGTTATCGACCTTCCGCTGTTCCTCGCGTCCACCTGCTCCATCTCCAGCTTTTATCTTGCCGCGCAAAAAGAGCTTCGCCCGAAAAGCTGGATGAAAACGTTTCTGTATATGCCATTCGTCATGGCCACTGGCATCGGCCTTTCAGTCCGCAACGCGCAAGCTGTCCTCGAAGCCATTGCAGGCAAAAAATCGGAGTTTGCCCGCACTCCGAAATTCAAGATCGAAGGCAAGTCCGGCACCTTCGCCGCAAAAAAATACCGCAACAAGTCCGGTTGGATGCCCTACTTCGAAATCGCCCTTGGCCTGTACTTCTCCCTGGCCATTCTTTACGCCATCACCAACGAGAATTACGCTACCGTTCCCTTCCTTCTCCTTTTCGTGTGGGGCTATCTCTACACCGGCTTCATGTCACTCAGTCAATCCTGGTTCGCTCATCTCCGCTTTGGCGTCAACGCCCCCGAAATGCGCCCCGCGTCGTCTGGCGCCCCCGGCTTCTGATTTTTACCGGCGCTGATTTCCACAAACCGCCTTTATACCGGCGGGTTTATCCCGCCATTTTGCTTTTTGTCTTGCTGTTGTCTCGCCTGTAACTTGCTTTTGTCTTGCTTTCAGCAGATTCGAGATTGAATCTCCGGATTCCTGAGGCCTTCATTTTGCCCTTGGCAGGATTTCCGCCTTCGCGCATTAAATCGGTTTAAATATACCCCTGTGAGTATGAGCTGTTTACGGCTCGGACGCTCACGGGGGTTTGTTTCTGGGGCCACCTGCCTATCCAGCAGGGTACGAATGGGGGGTACCATGCCTTTTCTCGAAGGGGTCTCTTGCTTTCCGCGCTTACTGTTTAACGGATCTTCTCACGCTATTCGCTTTGCAAATCGAGTCAGCGTTTTTTCCATTCCCACGGTCCTTCTGTGCTTGTTCCTTGCTCCCATTCCCTCGCTTGCGCAACTCTACACCGGCACGGTGACTGGCGTGGTCACCGACTCCTCCCGAGGGGTGGTGCCTGCGGCCAATGTCGCTTTGGTCGACGAACAGAAGGGCTACTCCTTTACTGGCGTTACCGACCAAGACGGGGGGTACTCTTTTCGTTCCGTCCCTCCGGGCACTTATGCGCTGTCCGTGATGACCAAGGGCTTCCAGACGCAGCAGAAACGCGAGATCCGCGTGGATGTCAGCCAGAATGCTTCCATTGATATTTCTCTGACCGTTGGCGCTACCACGGAGACCATCGAAGTAAATGCTTCCACTGTGCAACTGCAAACCGAGGACGCCGTCACCGGCCAGGTGGTCAACCGCAAATTCATCAATGATCTGCCGTTGATCGATCGCGGTGGCTTCGATCTCGCTTCGTTGGCTGCCGGTGTTGTCCCCACCAACATCCCCGGCTCGGGATCGCCGATCAACTTCAACTCCAACGGCAGCGGTTCGCGGGCCCCGTTTCCGACGTGGGCACCAGCAATTTCGGCCAAATCACGAGAACCATTGCCAACGGTCGTGAACTGCAGTTGGCTCTGAAATTGTATTGGTAGTCTCAACGGAGGGGGCGAGTCCACGTCCGCCCCTCCTCCTTTCTTCTGCTGTTCTCTCGCGTTGATCGTCGTTATCTCTGCTCGAAATTTCCGCGAAATCCGTTATGCTGGCCTCTACGCACGAAACAATAGTTCGTAGCACCAGTCTCATGACTAGGCTTCGCCATTCCGTCGAAGAAGTCGCCAACACCATCACCCACGGCATCGGGTTGCTCCTCAGCGTTGTTGGCTTTGTGGTGCTTCTTGTTCTGGCTGCTTTGCGCGGCAGCGCGTGGCACATCGTCGCCTGTTCCATCTATGGCGCCACTCTCATCTGCTTGTACACCGCCTCCACGCTCTATCACGCGGTCATTTCCCCGCGAGTCAAGCGCGCCCTGCGCATCTTCGACCACTCCGCAATCTACTTGCTCATTGCTGGTACCTACACGCCCTTCCTCCTGGTCAGTTTGCGCGGACCTTGGGGCTGGTCGCTTTTCGGCGTTATCTGGGGACTCGCCCTCGCCGGCGTCTTGTTCAAATTCTGGTTCGTGGAACGTTTCGTGATTTTATCCACCGCCGTCTATATCGCCATGGGTTGGCTGGTCGTCATCGCTGCCAAGCCGGTGATCACCCACGTTCCCTTCACCGCGCTAATCTGGCTGCTCGCTGGCGGACTGGCCTACACCGGCGGCGTCATCTTCTTCGCCGCCAAACGCATCCCCTACAGCCACGCTATCTGGCACCTGTTCGTCCTCGCTGGCAGCATCTGCCACTATTTCGCGGTTCTCTTCACCGTCATCCCGCCCCGCTCCTGCTCCTAATTTTCCTCTGCGTTCATCTTTCGTTTAGGTTCGCTCTGTCATTCTTACCAGCACGGGCCAGCTCGCTCACCCTGGCGGCCTTTCATTCTCGTTCGTGTCCGTAGAAACATCCTTGAATGGAGTGCAGCACATTCGCGAAGCACGCACCAACCTGTCGCTCGTTTCCCGCAGTCTGCTTCTCCTTCGCATGCTGTCCGCGGCATTCTCTCTTTTTTCTCTCCAGGTTCGCGCTGCTCAAAATCCGCAGGACTCCGGCCTCGCCCGTCTCATCTCTGGCGCCGTCCTTGATCCTTCGAACTCCGTTGTCGCCGACGCTCACGTCAGTCTGTTCACCTCCACTGGAAAACTCACCGCCACTACCACCACCGATAGCTCCGGCTCTTTCCATATCGACAATATTCCTCGCGGCAAATATCGTCTTCAGGTTCAGGCCGTCGGCTTCAAAGACGCTGTCGCCGATTTCTCCCTCGCCGCAAAGTCGCTTCCCCCGTTCCGCTTGGTTCTCCAGATCGCCTCTCTCAACGAAACCGTCAACGTCAACGCCGAAGACTCGGCTCATCAAGTCTCCACGGACGTTTCGGAAAACCAGGGCAACAACAATATCGATCGCGAAGCTCTCGACCGTGTTCCGGTCTTCGATCAGGATTACGTCGCGTTGCTCTCCCGCTTTCTCGATGACAACACCATCGGCACCAATGGCGTCTCCCTGGTCGTGAATGGCGTCGAGGCCAACGGCCCTGGGGTCTCCGCCTCCGCCATCCAGGATGTGAAGATCAATCAGAACCCCTACTCCGCGCGATTCGCTCGCCCCGGCCGCGCGCGTCTCGAAATCACCACCAATCCCGGCACTCCGCAATTCCATGGCACGGCTAATTTCCTCATGCGCGATTCCCTGTTCGACGCCCGCAACGCCTTCGCCGCCACCAAGCCGCCTGAAAGCCGCTTCATGTCCGAAGGCTCTCTCACCGGCCCGCTCGGACGCGACAAAAAGAACACTTTCCTGTTTTCCTTCGAGCAGGACGCCGACAACGTGCAGTCCTTCGTCTACGCCACGGGCCCCGGCAACGTGCTCATCCAGGACAATGTTCCCGCGCCCGTACGCCACTACTTTGTTTCTCTTCGCGCCTTTCACGACTTCACCAGTGGCGATCAATTCTGGGTCGCGTACTCCTACGAAAACGAATCCCAGAAAAATCAGAATGTCGGCGGCACCGTTCTTCGAACGGCCGGTTACAACACCGAAAGCATGGAGCAGGAGATCAACGCGAGTTACCGCCACATCTTTTCGCCCCGATGGGTGAACCAGTTGCGCTTCCTCGTCGGCCACAATGCTGAGCCGGTCTTCAACACGCTGGAGGCCCCACAAATTATCGTCGAGGGTTATTTCACCGGCGGCGGCGCGCAAGCCGATTCCAAGCGCACCGAATCTCATTTCGACGGCACGGATTTCTTCACGTACAGCGGTGACAAACACGTCCTGACTTTTGGCGTGGATTTCCCGGATATCAGTCGCCGTGGCGCCGAGGACTACACCAACCGGCTGGGCACCTACACGTTCGCCGATTTGGCCGCCTACGAAGCGAATCAGCCTTCCAACTACAAAGTTCAGACAGGCCAGGCTACCGTAACGTTTTGGGAAGTCGTGATGGGCGCCTTCGTCGAGGACAACATTCGCCTGAAGCCCAATTTCTCCCTCTCGCTCGGACTCCGCTACTACTATCAGAATTATTTTAACGATCGCCCCAGCGACTTCGCGCCCCGCTTCGGATTTGCCTACTCTCCAACAAGGAACAGTAAGAGCGTCTTTCGCGGCGGTGCCGGTATTTTCTATGATCGTTCCGGCCCGCGCCCCATCGCCGACCTTCTTCATTTCAATGGCGTCAATCTCCTTCGTTACTTTCTTCCTCTCGCCGCCGGAAATCCTGTTCCCTATCCTGTCACTCCCGCCGATCTGCAGGGCGTTCCCACCAGCCTTGTTGTTCTGGATCCGCGCGCCCGCATTCCTTACATCTTCCAATACAGCTTTGGCATTGAGCGCCAGGTCACTGCCAAAAGCACATTCACCGCTACCTACGTCGGTGCTCGTGGCATTGATCTCTTCCTCTCCCGCGACATAAATGCTCCTCTTCCTCCTGCACCCTACGGCGCGCGCCCCAACTCCTCCATTGGCCAGGAGCGCCAGATCGAATCCGACGGCTACCAGAAAAGCAATTCGCTCGAGCTGATCTTTCGCGGCAAGCCCACAAAATTCCTTTCCGGCCAGGCGCAATACACCCTCGGCAAGACCTACAACAACACCAGTGGCGTCACCTATTTCCCCGGCAACAGCAATTATCCTTGGCTTGATTGGGCGCGCTCCGACAATGATCGTCGACACAAATTCGATCTGCTCGGCAATTTCCAGCCCACCGATCTTTTTTCTCTGGGAGTTGCTTTTCAGGCGTACTCTGGCAAACCCGTCAACGTCATCACCGGCCTCGACTCCAACGGTGACGGCGTCTTCAATGATCGTCCCGACCAAGGTCTCGCGCCGCGCAATTCACTCCACGGCCCCAGCCTCATCAATCTCGATCTCGACATCCAGCACGATTTCCGTCTCAAAAAGGAAAAGAAAAACAGTCCCGTCCTCACCGTCACACTGAACGCCTTCAACGTCCTCAATCACGTCAACGACATGACTTACATCGGCGTTATCGGTCCCGACGGCGGACCCCGCAATCCCAATTTCGGCAAGCCCTCTGCCGCCTACCCTGCTCGCCGGTTCCAGCTCAACCTCGAATTCAAGTTCTAGCCGCCACCCGAGAATCGCGGCTTAGCTGGACTGCACTTTCTGCTCATTTGGCTGCTTCATCCAGCCAATGCTGCAAAATCGCCTGGTATTGTGGCTCCACTTCCAGGAACAACACGCCTGCGCCCATGTTCGGTTGTGCATAGAT
>Ga0210409_10008653_pt1 | contig 10340 bp, 6 predicted proteins | sample IncBWH17MmetaG_FD_161649 | JGI IMG/M metagenome (GOLD analysis project Ga0210409, IMG submission 161649) | Forest soil microbial communities from Barre Woods Harvard Forest LTER site, Petersham, Massachusetts, United States - Inc-BW-H-17-M | ecosystem: Environmental > Terrestrial > Soil >...
CCGGCGGCAAAGGCTTGGCGTGGACCCAAGCCTGCACCCAAGCTCGAAGATGCGGTCCGCAAGTTCACACTGGACGTACGATCGATCGCGGAAGACAAGAAGACGGGAATGGTGACGGTGACGGTGGAGTGGTACTCGCCCGAGCTCGCGGCGAGCTGGGCCAACGGCATGATCGACATGGCCAACGAGAGGCTGCGCGCGGAAGCCATGCACAATGCCGAGCAGAGTATTGAATATCTGAACCGGGAGCTGGCGAAACCCGGGCTGGTAGAGGTGCATCAGGCTATTTCCCAATTGATCGAAAACCAGGTGAACACCGCCATGGTTGCCAACGTTCAGCGCGAATATGCCTTTCGCTTCATCGACAAAGCGGTCGCTCCGGAATATCGCGTCAGCCCAAGGCGAACCGTCATCACGCTGGTCGGGGCCGTGCTCGGATTGTTCGCCGGTTTCGTCGGAATTCTCGTGCGTCGCAGCGTGGCTGAAATGCGGCGCGCGCCGCGCGGGCATGGAAGCCCTTGAGAATTGCTGCAGCTCCCCGAAAATCAACGGTCACTCACCCCTATGTGGAGCCCACTTTCTTGAACGGTACTAAACCTGGCGTCAGCATTAGAGATTTACTGCTGCGCGTCTGGCACCACCTGAGCCGCCGGCGACGGCGACAGTTCCTGCTGCTTATTGCGCTGATGGTGGCGAGCGCATTCGCGGAGCTGGTGAGCCTGGGGGCGGTCCTGCCGTTCCTCGGAATCCTCACGGTTCCCGATCGCGTTCTACATTACCCGGCCGCCGCGAGCGTGGCGAAGTCCCTGGGTGTTACCTCGGCCCGGCAGCTCGTTCTGCCCCTGACGATCGCCTTCGCGACCCTGGCCGTTTTTGCCGGGGTGTTCCGTACCCTGGTGCTTTGGGCCAGCACGCGGCTCGCCTTTGCAAGCGGCGCAGACCTGAGCGGCGAGGTCTACCGCCGCACGCTATACCAGCCGTACGCCGTGCATGTCGCACGGAACAGCAGCGAAGTCATCAGCGGTATTACCAGTAAGGTCCACGACGTTGTGTTCGGCGTGCTAGTGCCTTTACTGACGATCATCAGTTCCGGCGTGCTTCTCCTGGCGGTCACATCTGCCCTGGTCGTCTTCAATCCACCAGTAGCGCTGGTGGCTATCGGCAGCTTCGGCACGACCTACCTGGTCACCGGCTGGATGCAGCGCCGGCGCCTGCGCAGCAACAGCGAGAGAATCGCGCTCGAGCAGACGCGGGTGCTCAAGGCGTTGCAGGAAGGACTGGGCGGCATTCGCGATGTCTTGCTTGACGGTACACAGCCCCTGTACAGCCGTGTATACCATGAGGCGGACGCGCGTCTACGGCGTGCGCAGGGTAACAACATCTTCGCTGCGCAGAGCCCGCGTTTTGCAACCGAGTCATTGGGGATGGTCATGATCGCCGGCTTGGCCTATGCACTAAGCCGCCATGCCGGGGGCATCGGCGCCATGCTGCCGATGCTCGGTGCGCTCGCTTTGGGCGCTCAGCGGCTGTTGCCCGCGCTGCAGCAGTCACATAGTGCCTGGGCGGCAATAGCCGGACACCAGGCATCACTCGCTGATGCGGTCGCACTGCTCGACCAGTCAGTGCCACTTGAATTGCTGGAGCCGCCACCCGAGCCGCTGCGATTTCGGGAGTCCGTACGACTCGACGGTGTGCGGTTCCGCTATGGGGTCGACGGACCCTGGGTTGTCGACAACCTCAATCTCAGTATTGCGAAGGGCAGTCGGGTCGGCCTTGTCGGCATCACGGGGAGTGGCAAGAGTACGGTTGTCGACCTGCTGATGGGTCTGCTCACACCCAGCGCCGGCGCCGTTCTCGTCGACGGCGAACCCCTGGCGGGGAGCCGGGTCCGTGCCTGGCAGCGGGCGATCGCACATGTACCGCAGAGCATTTACCTGTCGGATGCCACGTTGGCCGAAAATATTGCTTTTGGCGTGCCAAGTCAGGCCATCAACATGGACGCGGTCCGGCAGGCTGCACGCAAGGCGCAGATCGCGGAATTCATCGAGGCCCGCGGCGAAGGCTATGGTGCCATGGTTGGTGAGCGCGGTATCCGGCTCAGCGGCGGCCAACGGCAGCGAATCGGCATTGCGCGTGCGTTGTACAAAAATGCAAGCGTACTGGTATTCGATGAGGCCACGAGCGCTCTGGACAATTCGACGGAGCAGTCGGTTATGGACGCTGTCGCAGAGCTCGATCGGGAACTGACAATATTGCTTATCGCCCACCGGCTTTCCACGGTGCGCACGTGCGATGTAATAGTGGAACTGGGGCGGGGAAAAGTGGTGGCCCAGGGATCGTACGAGCAACTTCTGGAGCGCAGCCCGAGCTTCCGCAGGATGGCACATGCAGCGGGCATAATTTAGAGGGCGCACGACATAAATGTTCAATGACAAGTCCATCCTGATTACCGGAGGCACGGGTTCCTTTGGAAAGAAGTACACCCAGACCCTGCTGGAACGCTTTCGACCGAAGAAACTCATCATCTACTCAAGAGACGAACTCAAGCAGTTCGAGATGCAGCGGGAATTTGACCAACCCTGCATGCGATATTTCATCGGGGATGTGCGCGACCGGGAACGACTCGTGCAGGCTATAAACGGAGTCGACTTCGTCATCCACGCCGCCGCACTGAAGCAGGTACCGGCGGCCGAGTACAACCCGATGGAATGCATAAAGACCAATATCCACGGGGCAGAGAACGTTATCCATGCCGCGCTGGCAAATAATGTTGAGAAGGTGATTGCGCTCTCCACCGACAAGGCGGCCAACCCCATCAACCTCTATGGCGCCACCAAGCTCGTCTCTGACAAGCTGTTCGTTGCCGCTAACAACATCGCAGGCGGGCACCGGACCCGATTCGCGGCCGTCCGCTACGGCAACGTCGTCGGTTCACGGGGATCCGTCGTCCCGTATTTCAGCAAGTGCATAGCCGAGGGTGCGGATCACCTGCCGATCACTGACACGCGCATGACCCGCTTCTGGATTTCGCTGCAGCAGGGCGTGGACTTCGTCCTGACGAACTTCCAGAGAATGCACGGTGGGGAAATATTTGTACCGAAGATTCCGTCAGTGAGAGTAGTCGATCTTGCCAGTGCGATGGCGCCGAAGCTGCCGCAGAAGATTATTGGTATTCGGCCCGGGGAAAAACTGCATGAAACCATGTGCCCCGCAGATGATTCCCACCTGACCCTGGAATTCGCTGATCATTATGTGATCAAGCCGACTATCCAGTTTTCAGGTCGTGCAGAATTCACTGTCAACAAGCTGGGCGAGAGCGGCGTTCCCGTCGACCAGGGCTTTGAGTTCCATTCCGGCAAGAATAAGCATTTCCTCACCGTCGCGGAAATTGCCGCCATGAATGAACTGTCCGGACTTCGATGATCCCATACGGGCGCCAAGAGATTACCCAGACGGACATCGATGCCGTTGTTGCCGTACTGCGTTCCGATTTTCTGACGCAGGGTCTGGCTGTACCTGCCTTTGAAAACGCATTACGTACGCGCGTCGGGGCTGAACATGCCGTGGCGGTTAATAGTGCAACGTCCGCTCTGCATATCGCCTGCGAGGCTCTGGGTCTCGCAGCCGGGGACCTGCTCTGGACCTGTCCCAATACATTCGTTGCGTCAGCAAATTGCGGGCGTTATTGCGGGGCGGATGTCGATTTCGTCGACATCGATCCTTCGACCTGGAACCTCAGTGTGCCGCGCTTGGCGGAAAAGCTGGTGGCTGCGAAACGCGCTGGGCGGTTGCCCAAGGTGGTAGTGCCCGTGCACTTCGGCGGCCAGCCCAGTGAGCAGCAGGCCATCTACGAGCTGTCGCGAAGGTACGGTTTCCGAATCCTGGAGGATGCGTCGCACTCCGTCGGCGCGGCGCGCGACGGCGAACCGGTGGGGAGTTGCCGGTGGTCCGATATCACGGTTTTCAGTTTTCATCCGGTAAAGATAATCACCAGCGGCGAGGGCGGGATGGCGCTTACCAACAATGCCGGACTCGCCGAACGCATGGCGTTGATGCGCAGTCACGGTATTACACGGGACGTGACGCGCTACTCGGTGCGAGACCGGACAGCACCTTGGTACTACGAGCAGCAGGCGCTGGGGTTCAACTACCGGATGACGGATATTCAGGCGGCCCTGGGCGCAAGCCAGCTGCAGCGACTGGGGCAGTACGTCGAGCGCAGAAATCTCCTCGCGCGGCGCTACGACGCTGCGCTGGCATGCGACTGCCTGCAATTGCCGACGGTCCTGCCAGGGAACTTGTCATCCTTTCACCTGTATCCGGTACGAGTGAGGCCCAACAGGTCTGCCAGGACTCACCGCGAGGTTTTCGACGCACTAAGGGAGCGTGGAATTGGGGTCAACCTGCATTACCTGCCCGTACACCTGCAGCCCTACTACCGCAGGCTCGGCTTTGCCGATGGACAGTTTCCCGAGGCCGAGGCATTTGGTCAGCAAGCCATTACCCTGCCCTTGTACCCGGGGCTCACCGAGGCGCAACAGGATCAGGTCGTGAAAGCCATGTTCGGCGCTCTGGGACGTTGAGCGGACATGAAGACGCGGCTGCTCTGATGACCAATCGCCTCGGTCTTGGAACGGTACAGCTTGGTCTGCCCTATGGCATCGCCAGCGGTGGGCGGCAGGTGGACATGGAGTCGGCGCGTGCGATCGTGACGTGCGCGTACGAGAACGGCCTGACCACGCTGGACACTGCGATCGGGTACGGGGAGAGCGAGTCACGCCTGGGGGAAATCGGCGTCTCACAGTTTAAAGTCGTGACCAAACTGCCGGCGATTCCCCGGTCCTGTCAAGACATCAGCGCCTGGGTCACTGAAGCGGTTGGTGCATCACGCCAGCGGCTGCAGATATCCCGACTATATGGGCTGCTGCTGCATCATCCGCAGGATCTGGCCGGACCCGATGGAGATGCACTGTACCGCGCTTTGGTGGGAGTCCGCGCCAACGGGCTGGTGGGAAAGATCGGAGTATCGGTTTATGGACCGGACGAACTTGACGCAGTCTGCTCACGAGGCGATTTCGACATTGTGCAGGCGCCTTTCAACATTGTAGACCGGCGACTGGAGACATCAGGCTGGCTCGCGCGGTTAGGTCGGGCGCACACGGAGATTCACGTTCGATCGGTCTTCCTCCAGGGCCTGTTGCTGATGACGCCTGATAAGCGTCCAGCGATTTTCGGTAGCAGGCGGTCACTGTGGGAGCGCTGGGACCGGTGGCTGCAGGAGGCCTCGGTGAAACCGCTGGAAGCCTGTCTCGGGTTCGCATTGTCCAGGCCTGAGATAGATCGCGTGATTGTGGGCGTTGACAGCGTGCGGCAGCTGCGCGAAATCCTCAGCAGCGCAGCCGTACCTATCTCCCAGCCTCCGAATGACCTGAGCAGCGAGGATATGGACTTGATCAACCCCTCAAGGTGGCATGCAAAGTGAAGGTAGTCGCAATCATCCAGGCACGCATGGGATCCACGCGCTTCCCGAACAAGGTCATGGAGCCCATGGGTGGCACGCCCATGATCGGATTGCTGTTCCAGCGGCTGGCGCGGGCCCGGCTCATCAATCAGATCGTACTGGCGACCTCCTTTGATGTGCGCAACGACCCGTTGGCAGCCTATGTGCGTGACCTCGGGTATGAAACCTATCGCGGCAGCGAGGGCGATGTGCTGGGTCGCTACTACGAGGCCGCGAGGCAAGCGCGTGCCGATGTCGTAGTCCGAATCACGGGTGATTGCCCGCTGGTAGACCCGGTGCTGGTGGACCAGGTTGTTGCCGCGTACACATCCCAGAGAGTCGACTACGCCAGCAATAACCTCCCCCCTACATTTCCTGATGGATTGGACGTTGAGGTGTTCAGCTTCCGGGTGCTGGAGCTCGCTCACCATGAAGCCCGACTGCAGCCCGAGCGTGAGCACGTCACGCCGTACCTGCGCACAGCGCCGCAGCTGCTCCGATTCAACGTTGCCTACAAGACGGATCAATCCGGGGAGCGGTGGACAGTAGATGAATTGGAAGACTTCAAAGTCGTGGCGGCAGTCTTTCGGCATTTCAGTCCGCGGACAGATTTCTCGTGGCTCGAGGTCCTCGCGCTTCGCGAGCGGCAACCGGAACTATTTGCGGGCAACCGTCATCACCGGCGCAATGAGGGCGCCGTGATGGGTACCGGACAAAAGCTCTGGCGGCGGGCGAAGCGAGTGATTCCTGGCGGAAACATGCTGCTGTCCAAGCGTGCCGAGATGTTTCTGCCTGATCAGTGGCCTGCCTACTTCAGCAGGGCCAAGGGTTGCAAGGTTTGGGACCTCGATGGGCACGAGTATACGGACATGTCGATCATGGGGATCGGCACGAATACGCTTGGCTACGGGCATCCGGAAGTGGATGACGCCGTGCGACGCGTTGTGGACAACGGCAATATGTCGACACTCAATTGCCCGGAGGAGGTCTATCTCGCCGAAAAACTCATCGAACTGCACCCATGGGCGGACATGGTTCGCTTCGCTCGCTCCGGCGGTGAAGCGAATGCAATTGCCGTGCGCATAGCCCGGGCCGCAAGCGGACGCGACAAGGTGGCAATCTGCGGTTATCACGGCTGGCACGACTGGTATCTGGCGGCAAATCTCGGCGACGACAAGTCTCTGGCGGGGCACCTGCTACCGGGACTGGAGCCCAATGGGGTGCCGCAGAGCCTCAGGGGCTCCGTCTTGCCCTTCAACTACAACCGCTTCGATGAACTGCAGGCACTTGTGGAGCAGCACGACATCGGCGTAATCAAGATGGAGGTCTCACGTAATATGGGTCCCGCCGATGGCTTCCTGCAACGTGTCCGGGAACTAGCGACCTCGCGCGGCATCGTGCTTGTCTTTGACGAATGTACGTCGGGCTTTCGCCAGACATTCGGCGGGCTGCACAAATTGTACGGCGTCGAACCGGACATAGCGATCCTGGGTAAGGCGCTCGGCAACGGTTATGCGATTACCGGCGCGATCGGCCGACGCGAAGTGATGGAGGCGGCGCAGACGACCTTCATCAGCAGCACATTCTGGACCGAACGCATTGGTCCCGCGGCTGCCCTCAAGACCCTGGAGGTGATGGATCGGATGAAATCCTGGGAGCAGATCACTGCGACCGGAAGAGACATCCTGGCACGCTGGAACGCGCTCGCCGATATGCACGGCGTCTCGATCACAACCAGTGGATTGCCGGCGCTCGCCAGCTTCATGTTCCAGGGTTCGAACTCGCTCGGCTACAAGACCCTAATCACGCAGGAAATGTTGAGTAAGGGATACCTGGCGGGCACAAATATCTATGTGTGCACCGACCATACGCCGGCCGTCGTCGATGAGTATTTCGAAACTCTCCGACCGATTTTCCGCCTGATAGGGGAGTGCGAGAGCGGTCGGGATTTGGCACCCCTCCTCAAGGGGCCCGTGTGTCACGCCGGGTTCAAACGTCTTAATTGATCGCTGGACTGCTTTTCCTGTTCACGATCGAGCGCGTCCTTCGAGTCAACGGTGAGGGCGCGGTGGAACCCCGTCAGCCTGCGGATGTGGTTTCGCGGTTCCAGGATCGGGAGGAGATCTTTCATGATGCGGGCCGGGTCTAAGTGGCCGAGTGGAAGCATTCCTAAATGAATCGGTGATGTACTCTTCCGCGTCTGTTCCGGTTATCCTTCCGCGGCATTTGGTACAGGGCATTGACACGCTGGAGGATTGGAGATATGCCGAAATCATGTACGCTGCCATTGCTGACGAGATGGGGTCGGAGTTGTGAGCAGCGAGCTACGTTCGGCGGTATTGGGCTCAAGGCTCGTGCGTGCGTGTAGCCTTCCGTACTGACGCGTCGGTAGGCATCGGTACCGGACACGTCGTGCGTTGTATGACGCTTGCGCGCGGATTGCGAGAGCGTGGTGCGTCGGTGCGCTTTATCTGCAGGGAAGACGCTGGAAACCTGATCCCGCGCATTGAACGTGAAGGTTACAGCGTCGCCCGACTACCTGCCGCGCCTGTGCCAGGACTTACAGGAATCGGGCTCAATCCCGCGAACGCCCATATCTCCCACGGTGGGGACTCGCTCCACACGCTGCGACACCTGCGTACTGAACCGGTTGATTGGCTGGTGGTCGACCACTACGGCCTCGATCACGAGTGGGAGCGGAAGCTGCGCGACGTGGCCGAGCGCATTCTCGTGATCGATGATCTGGCAAATCGTCGTCACGAATGCGACGTTCTAGTCGACTCCAATTATTTCGGTCCTGCGACGCCCACCCGGTATGCCGCGCTCGTCGAGCGCGGCTGCACTCAGTTGCTTGGACCTGAATACGCGATCCTGCAGCCGGAATACCGAATGCTTCGGTCACTGCTGCCGCCACGAGCTGGAATCGTGACTCGCCTTCTGGTCTCCTTTGGGGGAAGCGACGTCGAGAATGACACCCTGCGAGTGCTGCACGCTCTGTCGAGCGTCAATCTCGATCACCTGGCTGTCGACGTCGTCGCCGGGCAGAATCATCCCGGCTTGAGTAGTCTGCAGGAATGGGTCAGTGCCCGAAAGGGCGCTGCTTTGCACTGCGGGTTGCCGAGCCTGGCCGGGCTGATGGCAAGGGCCGATCTGGCAGTGGGAGGGGGCGGATCTACCACATGGGAACGTGCGTGTCTCGGTCTCCCATCGATCGTCGTCACACAAGCTGAAAACCAGGAGGCGTTTTCTCGGGCTCTTGCCGCCGAGGGCTATCAGGTGCTGCTGGGCGCAAATCGCGATGTTTCAGTCAGTGACTGGCGCGTAGCCCTGACCGATCTCGTGGGCGATAGGGACCGCCTGGCTCTGTTGTCCCAACGTTGCGGATCGCTGACAGATGGACTCGGAGCGGAGCGCGTTGTGGCGACGATGGTCAAAGCGCCAAGCATTGCGCGACCCTCGAAATCTGTCCCACAAAGTCTCCTGAGCGCGTCTACGGAGGGCGGGGATCTGGCGCGAAGGCCGGAAGTCGAGCCTGAAGCTGCCGCGGTAACGAATGGCCTCCGCATCAATGTGCTGAGCGACTCGTCGAGCTGGCTAAACCAACACTTCTCGGGACTAGTTGCCGACCTTCGCAGCCGCGGACATGCGGCCTGTTGGAGTCATGACCCAGCGGCGATCGTCGAGGGCGATGTCTGCTTCGTCGTCGGGTGCTCCCAAATTCTGGAACCTGAGGTTCGGCGCAAGAACAAATTCAATCTTGTAGTGCACGAGAGTGCCCTTCCTGAGGGAAGAGGCTGGTCACCGATGACCTGGCAAGTGCTCGAAGATCGCCGGCGCGTCGTCGTGACGTTGTTCGAAGCCGACGATCGGGTCGACGCCGGTCGTATACATCTTCAGACTGTGATTGAACTCACCGGACGTGAGTTGGTAGATGATTGGCGCCGTCATCAGGCTCGGGCGACGATCGAACTCTGCCAGAGTTGGATAGACGGGTATCCAGATGTGGTCCGTGGCGCGCGGGAACAGACAGGCACGCCCTCGTTCTACAGGAGGAGGCGGCCTGGCGACGGGCAACTCGACCCACTTCGATCGATCGCCAGCCAGTTTGATTTACTACGAACTGTTGATAACCATCGATACCCGGCGTTTTTTGAATATCGCGGCGGCAGCTACAAGCTACTTATCGAGTGCGATGATCCACAACGTGTTGCCAAACTCGCGGCGGAGCGAACTTGAGCCCGACTACCGTACTTCTGACAGGCGCCGGCGGCGCGGCCCTGCCTGCATTGATTGACCGTTTGCGAGGTGGAGGTTATAGAGTAGTTGCGGTGGACGCCGACGCGAATGCGGCCGGGCTGTATTTGGCAGATCGCGGCTACCGAATCCCGTTCGCCAACGATCCCGAATTTGTCGCGGTGCTGAGGAGAGTCTGTCGCGCCGAGGAAGTGAGAGCTCTTGTACCACTGGTCGACGAGGAGTTGCTGGCAAGCGCGCAACTGGCCAGCGAATTGGGAATTGCGCTGATCGGGCCTTGCCCTGCGTTTATCGGCCTCAGTCTCGATAAATATGCGTTGATGAAGCGAATGGCCGCAGCGGGACTGCCCACGCCGAACACCCGCCTACTCAATGCAGGGCTAGAAGGAATGCAGTTTCCCATCATTCTTAAACCCCGGGTAGGTCGCGGTAGTAGAGGAATAAAGGTCCTTTGGAATCGTGGGGAACTGGACGCATACGTCGAGTCGGTGCAGCCAGATGGCCAAGCGACGCTGCTACAGAGCTATGTGCAGGGTGTCGAGTACACGGTATCCGTTGTGGCGTGGCGCGACGGTCAGGTGCGTGC
>Ga0210409_10008654_pt1 | contig 10339 bp, 7 predicted proteins | sample IncBWH17MmetaG_FD_161649 | JGI IMG/M metagenome (GOLD analysis project Ga0210409, IMG submission 161649) | Forest soil microbial communities from Barre Woods Harvard Forest LTER site, Petersham, Massachusetts, United States - Inc-BW-H-17-M | ecosystem: Environmental > Terrestrial > Soil >...
GCCCGTGACCGCGAATCCGACTTTGTCTGGCGATGCATATTGAATGACCACCGAGCACGTACCGGAATAGCCGGAACCTGTCAGCGCGACAAACAAACAATTTTTTATGATCCCGTCCGGTCTTCCCGCAGGGAGGACATTGAACGAGCCGACTACCGCATGGGGCGGTACAGAATGCGAGGATGAATTCCCCGACGCTTGATGAAACTCCGGCGCTGCCGAAGCATGAGACAACCCGCTGACGCGAGCCACGAAACCCAAAAATGTGCTGTTGAGAAAGCACGATGTTGTTGAGAGCCGATCATTATAACAACTTCTCTTGATGACGTCCAGTAATGTGACTTGCAAAAGCTATTACCGGAATGTCTGAAGGCCAGAGTAACATGCCTTTTTGCTACTGAATATAGGATTAATCTGAGAAGAAATGCGGTGAAATACTTATTTGCAGGGAAGATGGCGCGCAGGCCGGGTCGATCAGGCCGGCATGGCAGAAAAACCATGCGGGCCTGCTCAGAGGAGGAAATACGGTCAGAGCACCTTGCGCAACTTGCTGGCGGCGGCAGCCAGGGCGGTAATGCGAGCCCAGTCGCCGGCCTTCAGCAAGTCCTTCGGCGTCAGCCAGGAACCACCGACGCAAGCGACGTTTTTACAAGCCAGGAAATCCGGCGCCGTTTCCAGCGAAATGCCGCCGGTCGGGCAGAAAGTGACGTCGCCCAGAGGGCCGGCAATCGCGTTCAGCATGCCGACGCCGCCGGCCGGCACCGCCGGGAACAGCTTCAGCTGGCGGAAACCTGCTTCGCGCGCCGCCATCACTTCGGACGGCGTCATGACGCCAGGCAGCAGCGGCAAGCCGCTGGATTTGGCGGCGGCGATCAGCGCTGGCGTCAGTCCAGGAGAGACGCCAAACACCGCGCCAGCGTCGCGCGCGGCGACGAATTCATCGGCCTGGGTCAGCGTGCCGACGCCGACGATCGCGCCCGGCACCTGCTCGGCAATCGCACGGATAGCCGGCAAGCCGTGCACGGTGCGCAAAGTCACTTCCAGCACGCGGATGCCCCCTGCCACCAGCGCCTTGGCCAGCGGCACTGCATATTCGATGTCGTCGATAGCGATCACCGGGATCACCGGCGACGCCCGCATGATGTCTAACAGCTGATTACCGTACAAGAGATTTGAGGATGTCATAGCGTTGCTTTCTGTGGTTGTTCTGAATGCGCCGACTCTGCGGCTTCTGTCGATGTCGGCATTGCAGGCGGCAGACCGAAGCAGGTAGCGCCCTCTTCCGCCGCGCTGACCGTGGTGCGGAACATGGCAAACAGCTCGCGTCCCATGCCGACATGGTTGGCTGACAGGTCAGTTGCCTGCGGCTGGCGCTGCGCCCATTCTTCGGCCGGCACCAAGGCTTCCAGTATACCTTTCTCGGCGTCGAGGCGGATCATGTCGCCGTTGCGCACCAGGCCCAGCGGGCCGCCAGCCAGCACTTCCGGTGTGACGTGGATCGCCGCCGGCACCTTGCCGGAAGCGCCCGACATGCGGCCGTCGGTGACCAGCGCGACGTGGCGGCCGGCATCTTGCAGGATACCGAGCGCCGGCGTCAGCGCGTGCAGTTCCGGCATGCCGTTAGCGCGCGGTCCCTGGTGGCTCAGCACGGCGATGAAATCGCGGTCCAGCTCGCCGGCGCGGAAGGCGGCCATGAAGGCTTCTTGCGAATGGAAGACGATGGCCGGCGCCTGCACCACCCAGTGCTGCTGCTTGACGGCGGAAATCTTGATCACCGAACGGCCCAGGTTACCCGACAGCAGGCGCAAGCCGCCATCCGCCGAGAACGGCGCGCTGGCGGTGCGCAGCACGGAGTCGTCGCCGCTCTTTTCGGGAGCCGGTTTGAACACTACCGTATCGCCCTGCAGGAACGGTTCGGCGCAATGGGCGCGCAAGCTGTCGCCGAGGATGGTTTTGACATCTTCATGCATCAGGCCGGCATCCAGCAGTTCGCGGATCACGAAGCCGGTGCCCCCGGCAGCGTGGAAATGATTGACGTCGGCATCGCCGTTGGGATAGATGCGGGTCACCAGCGGCACCACGGCCGACAGGGCGTCGAAATCGTTCCAGTCGATGACGATGCCGGCCGCCTTGGCGATCGCCACCAGGTGCAAGGTGTGATTGGTGGAGCCGCCGGTCGCCAGCAAGGTGACGATGGCGTTGACGATGCTTTTCTCGCTGACGACATGGCCGACCGGCAGGTACTGGTTGCCGCGATCGGTGATGCGCAAGGCCTGGCGCGCGGCTTCCGCGGTCAGGGCTTCGCGCAGCGGCGTGTTAGGCGTGATGAAAGCCGAGCCCGGCAGATGCAGGCCGAGCGCTTCCATCAGCATCTGGTTGCTGTTGGCGGTACCGTAAAAAGTACAGGTGCCGGCGCTATGGTAGGACTGCGCTTCCGCCTCCAGCAATTCAGCGCGGCCGACCTTGCCTTCCGCGTAGAGCTGGCGGATGCGCACTTTCTCCTTGTTGCTCATGCCGCTGGTCATCGGGCCGCCGGGAATGAACACGGCCGGCAAGTGGCCGAAATGCAGGGCGCCGATCAGCAGGCCGGGCACGATCTTGTCGCAGATGCCGAGATAGACCGCGGCGTCGAACATATTGTGCGACAACGCAATCGCAGTCGCCATGGCGATTGCGTCGCGCGAAAACAGGGACAGTTCCATGCCCGGCTGGCCTTGCGTCACGCCGTCGCACATGGCGGGCGTGCCGCCGGCAAACTGGGCGACGCCGCCGGCGGCGCGCACTGCTTCCTTGATAATCTGCGGATAATGCTCGAACGGCTGATGCGCCGACAGCATGTCATTGTAGGAAGATACAATCGCAATCGATGAACTTTTGTCCTGTTTCAGTTTCAACTTATCATTGACTGGAAAGGCGGCAAAACCGTGTGCAAGGTTGGTGCAGGACAGCGCGCCGCGCTGCACATCCTGGCGGCGCGCATGCTCCAGGCGCGCCAGGTAGGCGCTGCGGTAAGGCTGGCTGCGTGCAACAATACGTTCGGTGACTTTGGCTACGCTGGCTTGAACAGACATGATGAAAATCCTTGAAACAGTAGACGAATTGAAATTTTACTACAAAATATCGGTTCGCCGTTAATTTGCAAACCCATTCCCGCTTCCGTTGTGATTTTTGAAAGTGGGCCGTATCTGCAGGAAACCGCGAGTCCCGCCTCACAATGAGCAATAACAGCGACGCTGAAACGGACGAAGCGGCAATCGGGAAACATCGCGCTCAGACAACGAAAGACAAGCGAAAGATAAGGCAGTTTCAGCAAACTACAAAATAATTTGTAGTGAAATTACCGTCGACGTTGTATAGTCGTATAAATTCCTGACTTACCATGAAGATTCCGGATATGCCACAGACAGCGCTTAATACTACCGCCAGCTTCCAAGCCTTGCACGATCATTACGCCAGCGTCAAAGAACGGCCGCTGCGCGAACTGTTCGCCGCCAGCCCGTCCCGCTTCGAACAGTTCTCGCTCAGGGCTGCCGGCTTATTCCTGGATTACGCAAAAAACAACGTCACCGCGGACACCATGGCGCACTTGTTTGCCCTGGCGCGTGAGCGCCAGGTCGAAAGCCGGCGCGCGGCCATGTTCGCCGGCGAAAAGATCAACACCACCGAACAGCGCGCCGTACTGCATACCGCCCTGCGCGCGCCCGCCCTGCCGGCGCTGGTGGTCGACGGCCAGCAAGTCAGCGCCGATATCCATGCCGTGCTACAGAGAATTCAGACTTTCACGATCGCAGTTCGTTCCGGCGCCTGGCTGGGATATACCGGCAAGCGGATCACCGATATCGTCAACATCGGCATCGGCGGCTCCGACCTCGGTCCCAAGATGGTGTGCCAGGCGCTGCGTCCTTACCAGCAGGATGGCTTGCACTTGCATTTCGTCTCCAATGTGGATGGCGACGACCTCGACGCTGTACTGCAGCAAGTCGATCCGCAAACGACGCTGTTCGTGATCGCCTCGAAAACCTTCACCACAGCGGAAACCATGATGAACGCGCACTCTGCGCGCAACTGGTTCCTGCAAAACGGCGCCGCCGCCAGCGAGTCCGACCTGGCCAGGCATTTCGCCGCGGTCTCCACCAATGTCGAAGGCGTCACTGCATTCGGCATCGATGCGGACAATATGTTCCCGTTCTGGGACTGGGTTGGCGGCCGCTACTCGGTGTGGTCGTCGATCGGCCTGTCGGTGGCGCTGGCAGTCGGTTTCGAGCATTTCAGCGAATTCCTGGCCGGCGCCCATGCCATGGACCAGCACTTCCAGAGCGCGCCGCTGGAACAGAACATGCCGGTGATCATGGCCTTGCTGGGCATCTGGTACCGCGACTTCTTCGACTATCGCTCAGTCTCGATTGCACCTTACCACCAGGACCTGGGCAATTTCCCGTCCTACCTGCAACAGCTGGAAATGGAAAGCAACGGCAAGCGCGTCACACTGGACGGCAGCACGCAGGCAGTGGCGACCTGCCCAATCATCTGGGGCAATGTCGGCACCAATGGCCAGCATGCGTATTTCCAGCTGCTGCATCAAGGCAGCGACATCACGCCGGTCGACTTCATCGCTACCCTGCACGCCAGCCACCAACTGCCGGGCCACCAGGCTGCGCTGCTGGCGAACTGCTTCGCGCAATCGGAAGCTTTCATGCGCGGCAAAAGCGCGGATGAAGTGCAGGCCGAGATGCAAGCCAAGGGCATGCCGGCAGAACAGATCGCCGCCCTGCTGCCGCACCGCACCTTCCCCGGCAACCGTCCCAGCAACACCATCCTGATGGATGCGCTGACGCCCGCCAGCCTGGGTGCGCTGATCGCCTTGTATGAACACAAGGTATTCGTGCAAGGCGTCATCTGGGACGTCAACAGCTTCGATCAATGGGGCGTCGAGCTGGGCAAGGTCCTGGCCAGCAACATCCTTGGCGAACTGACCGGGACGTCGGCGCAGCAGAGCCATAGCCATGACAGCTCGACCAACGGCTTGATTGCGCTGGCGCGCGCAGCGCTCTAGTCTGCCGGATGCAGACAGTGCAATTGCAATTTAATATCTCACTTACTTAGTTTCACTTAATTAGCTGGGGATAACAGGCCACCGCGTGGCGGCCGGCTGTCCCGCAAAGGAAAACAATGGCTCTCGCAGAATTTGATTTGGCAATCTTTGGCGGCACCGGCGACCTGGCAATGCGTAAATTGCTGCCGGCGATGTATGCGCGCGACCGCGCCAACGACTTGCCGCCGGATGCTCGCATCCTGTGCATCGGCCGGCATGACAGCAGCGACGCCGACTTCCTCAAGCATGTGGAACAGGACGCCAGGCCGCATATCAGCAAGGAAAGCTTCAACGCTGCCGTCTGGGCGCGCTTCTGCCAGCGCATCAAGTATGTCGGCATGGACGCCACCGATGCCTCGTCCTACAAAGCGCTGGTGGAAGCCATGCGGCCCGACCACGCCATCACCAATGTGTTTTACCTGGCGACCCCGCCCAGCCTGTTCTCGAAAATCTGCAAGAACCTGGCTACCAGCGGTCTGGCCACGTCGAATTCGCGGGTAGTGCTGGAAAAGCCGCTCGGCCGCGACCTCGCCAGCGCCAAGCAGATCAACGCCGAAGTCGGCCAGGTGTTTGCCGAATCGCAGATTTTCCGCATCGACCACTACCTCGGTAAAGAGACCGTGCAAAACCTGCTGGCGCTGCGGTTTGGCAATGTGCTGTTCGAACCGCTGTGGCGCCGCGAATGGATTTCCGATGTCCAGATCACCATCGCCGAAGAACTCGGCGTCGGCAACCGCATGGGCTACTACGAAACTTCCGGCGCCTTGCGCGACATGCTGCAAAACCATCTGCTGCAGCTGCTATGCATTGTCGCCATGGAACCGCCGGTATCGATCACGCCGGATGCAGTACGCGACGAAAAGCTCAAGGTGCTGCGCTCGCTGAAGCGCTTCACGCCCACCACGCTGGCGCAAAACGTGGTGCGCGGACAATATCGCTCCGGCCACGTCGAAGGCGTCGCCGTACCCGGCTATCGCAAAGAAGCAGATGCCAATCCGCATTCGCGTACCGAAACCTTTGTCGCGCTGAAAGCCGAAGTCGACACCTGGCGCTGGGCCGGCGTGCCGTTTTACCTGCGCACCGGCAAACGTATGGCCGATTCGCTGGCGGAAATCGTGATCCGCTTCAAGACCATTCCGCATTCGATCTTTGCCCAGCCGAACAGCAGCTTCGAGCCTAACTGCCTGGTGATCCGCCTGCAGCCGGACGAAGGCCTGACCTTGAACCTGATGGCGAAGACCCCGGGCGACGGCATGCGCCTCAAGCCGGTCGAGCTGGAACTGAATTTCCGCGAGAGTTTCAAATCGCCCCGCATGGAAGCCTACGAGCGCCTGCTGCTGGACGTCTTGCGCGGCCAGCTGACCCTGTTCATGCGCAGCGACGAACTGGAAGCGGCTTGGGAATGGGTCGAGCCTATCCTGGAATTCTGGGACCAGGAAGAAGACGATCCGATTCCTTACACCGCCGGCACCTGGGGCCCGGCGGCGGCCAGCGCCCTGATTGCGCGCGACGGTCTGCAATGGCGCGAAGAAGCGCTGCCAGAGCTATAAGGACCCGGCATGACAATGCTGCTGGACGCGATCAAGACCCAGATCGACCTGCTCTCGAAGTCGGAGAAAAAGGTCGCCCTGACCATTCTCGACAACCCGCAGCTGGCGCTGGCGGAAAACATCACCGCACTGGCGAAAAATGCGCAGGTATCGGAACCGACGGTGGTGCGCTTCTGCCGCGCCATCGGCTATGAAGGCTGGCACGACTTCAAGCTGAAACTGGCGCAGAGCCTGGCGGTGGCGCTGCCGGGCGCCAACGAAATGCTGGCGCAGGACGATATCGCCGCCGACCTGGTCAACAAGATCTGCAGCCGTTCCATCAACACCCTGCTCGACCTGCGCAACCATCTGAGCGCCGACGCCATCCAGAAAGCGCTGGACGTCCTGCTCAAGGCCAACAAGATCGAATTCTATGGCCAGGGTACTTCGGGGATAGTCGCGGCCGACGCCCAGCATAAATTTTTCCGTTCCGGCGTTCCTACCGTCGCCTACTCCGATCCGCATATCCACAGTATCGCCGCCTCGTTGCTGCAGCCGGGCGATGCGGTGGTCGCCATCTCGCAGCGCGGCGGCAATGCTGCCTTGCTGCGTAGCGTGCAACTGGCCAAGAAGGGCGGCGCCGACATCATCGTACTGGGACCGAGCGGCACGCCGCTGGCGGAACTGGCGACGGTGCTGGTGCCGATCGACCTCAGTTTCAACATCGACCCGTATACGCCGATCTCGGCGCGGCTCGCGCACCTGGTCGTGATCGATATCCTGGCGGTCGGCCTGGCGCTCAAGCGCGGTCCGGAATTCCGCAAGAAAATGCAGAATGCGCAAAAAGCCCTGCAACAGTTCGACATGCAATTCGACTCGTTTTTCCGCTGACGGCTTGCCAGGCCGGCCGTCGCCTGTATTGACCTATAAAAACTACAAACATGAGACCAGCTCCTTCCACGCCCGATTACCGCGACCCGGAATTCCTGCGCGACCGCATGCGGCGCGACATCGCCTTTTTCCACCCGCGTGCGATCGATCCGAACGGCGGCTTCTTCCATTACCTGAACGATGACGGCAGCGTCTACAACAGCGCCAGCCGTCACCTGGTCAACAGCAGCCGCATGGTGTTCTGCTATGCGCTGGCCTGGCGCCTCGAGCGCAAGGAAGAATACCGCGATGCTGCGCGCCATGGCCTGCGCTTCCTGCAGCAACGGCATTGGCAGCCGTCGTACGGCGGTTATGCCTGGGTGCTGGAAAACGGCTTGCCGGCAGACCGCACCCAGCATTGCTACGGCCTGGCCTTCGTCCTGCTGGCGCATGCCCATGCGGCGCACATCGGCATCGGCGAGGCGGTTGAGGGCATCGCCGCTACTTTTGAATTGATGGAAAAACTGTTCTGGTCGGAAGCCGATGGCTTGTACGCTGACGAGGCCACGCCCGAGGGCGTAGTGTCGACGTATCGCGGCCAGAACGCCAACATGCATAGCTGCGAAGCCTTGATCGCCGCCTTTGAAGCCACCGGTGAACGGCGCTATCTGCTGCGCGCCGAACTGCTGGCGCACAACATCACTGTGCGCCAGGCTGCCATGGCGGACGGCTGGATCTGGGAGCACTATCACGCTGACTGGAGCATCGACTGGGAATACAACCGGCATGACAGCAGCAACATGTTCCGCCCCTGGGGCTTCCAGCCCGGCCACATGACCGAATGGACCAAGCTGCTGTTGCTGCTGGAACGCCATGCCCGGCATTTGCAAGGCGATGCCGGCTGGCTGCTGCCGCGTGCGCGGGCGCTGTTCGATGTCACCATGCCGGCCGCCTGGGACCAGCAATCCGGCGGCCTGGTGTACGGCCTGGCGCCGGACGGCAGCGTATGCGACGGCGACAAGTATTTCTGGGTGCAAGCCGAATCGCTGGCGACAGCCGCCCTGCTGGCCGCGCGCAGCGGCGACACCGCCTACTGGGACAGCTACCAGAAATTATGGGCCTATAGCGACGCACACCTGATCGACCAGGAACGCGGCGGCTGGTATCGCATCCTGCAGCGCGACAACCGGCGCTACGGTCCGGAAAAGCCGCCGCACGGCAAGACCGACTTCTATCATCCGATGGGCGCCTATCTGGAAGCATTGGCGGCTGTCGGCAGCCCGCTCGAATAAGCCACATAAATAAGCTACATAAATCACACTTCACATTGCATGGATGCCGTCATGTCTGAAACAAACAAACCCGCCCGCCCCCTGCCCCAGTTCGTCAGCGCCGGTGAAGCACTCACCGATCTGATACGGGTCGGCGCCGACCAATGGCTGAGCAAGACCGGCGGCTCAACCTGGAACGTGGCGCGCGCCGCCGCCAGCCTCGGCGTGCCTTCCGCATTTGCCGGCGCCATCAGCCAGGACTGGTTCGGCGACGAACTGTACGCCGCCAGCCAGGCTGGCCAACTCGACCTGCGCTTCCTGCAGCGCGCCGCGCGCTCGCCCTTGCTGGCGATCGTCTATGAAACCACGCCGCCGCAATACAATTTCATCGGCGACAACAGCGCCGACCTCGCCTTCGATGCTGCCCTGCTGCCTGACGGCTGGCAGCAGGCGGCGCAATGGGTGCATTTCGGTGGCATCAGCCTGACCCGCGCGCCGCTGGCAGGACAACTGATCGAGCTGGCCGAAGACCTGCACAGCCGCGGCGTCAAGATCAGCTACGATCCCAATTTCCGCAACGTGATGGACCAGCGCTACGACAGCGTGCTGAAAAAAATGGCGCAGCTGGCAGATGTCATCAAGGTCTCGGACGAAGACCTGGCCGGCCTGTTCCGCAGCGACGATACCGAAGCCGCCCTGGCCACCCTGCGCGGTTTCAACCCCTCCGCCACTGTGCTGTTGACGCTGGGCTCGAAGGGCGCCGCCATCCACGCCGGCGCCGAATACTGGCAGGTAGCGCCGCCGCCGATCACGGTGGTCGATACCGTGGGCGCCGGCGACGCCGGCATCGCCGGGCTCATCTACTCCCTGATCCAGGAATCCGCCACGGCTCCCGGCGCCAGCCCCGACTGGCTGCTACATCTGCGATTTTCGGTTGCCTGCGGCTCAGCCGCTTGCCTGAATGCCGGCGCCAAGCCGCCGCAACTGGCGCAGGTCCATGCCTTGCTGGAGCGGGTCTAGGTGCATGCTGGCGCGTCCGCGGCTTGCCCGGGCGCGCATAAATGTATCAAAATTACTTGTAGTAAAAATACAGTAAAAAACATTTCCACAAGAAAACAAATAAATTAATCACCGAATCCGGGCACTCCTGATAGGCCATCCGCTGCCACAACTCGCCGCTGTGCGCATGAGCAATTAAATAGTGCTGTAAATTAGCAACAGAAATATAGTAAAACTACACAAATAAAACAAAAATTTCATAAATCGGTTTACCATCAATACCAATAAAGAAATCGGCATTAACTGAACGCAAAGTACAGCACCAAGGTACACGCACTAACCAAAGTCCGATTCAAGAATTTCGAGCAACACAAGACTCGGAAAGCAGTGGTCAACGCCACATTTTTACTTAGGAGATGAAATGAGAAAATCTGTTCTGAAAGCCAAGCCGCTCGCGGTTGCCGCTGTCCTGGCATGCGCCTTCGCCGGCCAGGCCCAAGCGCAAACCAATGTGACCATCTACGGCCGCGTTGACGCAGGCATCAACTACCAAAGCAATCAAGTCCAGAAAAATGCAG
>Ga0210409_10008657_pt1 | contig 10337 bp, 3 predicted proteins | sample IncBWH17MmetaG_FD_161649 | JGI IMG/M metagenome (GOLD analysis project Ga0210409, IMG submission 161649) | Forest soil microbial communities from Barre Woods Harvard Forest LTER site, Petersham, Massachusetts, United States - Inc-BW-H-17-M | ecosystem: Environmental > Terrestrial > Soil >...
CCCGAGTTGGCAGACACCTTCGGAAACGAAAAATTTATCCGTTCACAGTCAGTGGTGGCGCGAGTGGTTGCGGGCGAAACGCTGATTGTTCCGATCCGCGGAAAAGTCGGCGACCTGGCATCCATCTACAGCTTCAACGGAACCGGCACGCTGATCTGGAAGTTGTTGGAGTCTCCGAAGACGGTCAGCCAGTTGGCCGTGGTAGTGGCGCAGGAGTACGACGTTGATCCCTCGCAAGCGGAGCGCGACGTAGAAAGTTTTGTGGGTGAAATGAAAGCTGTTGGTCTGGTTGAGGTCCCTGCGTCTATGGCGATGGCGGGCGACTGAAGCCAGTGGGGCGGGAAGAACGGCAAAAGGCAGCGGATGCGATGACTCGTATCCGCTGCTTTCAGAATTGAGGGCGCATGGAGCAGCTCAGTTACGGCGCATTTAGCGCAGATCTACACCAGCGCCAGGCTGGCGAGCGTGTGCCGTTGCAAGTTTCCATCGAGGTGACGCGCCGCTGCCCGCTCGAGTGCCTGCACTGCTACAACAACCTGGCCATGGGCGACATGGACGCCAAGCGGCGGGAGTTGACCAAAGAAGAACACTTCCGCGTACTCGACGAACTGGTCGAGATGGGCTGCTTCTGGATTCTCTACACCGGCGGCGAGATCTTCGCCCGCAAAGATTTCCTCGAGATCTACACCTACGCCAAGAAGAAAGGATTCCTGATCACGCTGTTTACGAACGGCACGATCATCAACGAGCAGATCGCCAACTATCTAAAGGAGTGGCCGCCATTTGCCATCGAGATCACGCTCTACGGCCGCACTCGCGAGACGTATGAGGCGCTGACGGCGGTTCCGGGCTCTTACGACCGATGCCTGCGCGGGATCAGATTGCTCAAGGAGCGAGGTCTACCGCTCAAGTTGAAGACGGTTGCGACCAGCATCAACAAGCACGAAGTAATGGCGATGCGTCGCTTTGCAGAAGAAGAGCTAGGCGTGGAATTCAAAATGGATGGCCAGATCAACCCGCGGATTGATTGTTCACAGAGTCCGCTGGCGGTCAGGCTGACGCCGGAGGAGTTAGTCGCGTTAGATATGGCAACTGAAAAAGCCAGAAGTGAATATCTTCGGCTGGCGAAGGTAGATCTGGAAAGACCGACGAGCTTGGCCGATATTGACACGATTTACTTTTGCGGCGGCGGAATGAGTTCATTCGCGCTTAACGCTTGGGGTGAGATCAGTATTTGCACAACGTCGCAGCAGGAGACCTTCAGCGTTCGAGACGGCGGCGCGAAGACAATATGGGAGAAGGCGTTGCTGCAAGTGCGCAGCCGTAAGCGCACACGATTGACGAAGTGCGTTCAGTGCCGCATTCAGTCGCTCTGCGGAATGTGCCCCGCAAACGGGGAGTTGGAGAATGGCGACAAGGAGAGCCCGGTCGAGTTTCTCTGCCATCTCGCACACTTAAGAGCGACTGTGCTTGGCGTCGATGTTCCAGCTCATGGCGATTGTGAGTTCTGTCCGTCGGGCAGCGAGCGCCCGCAAATAGAGGAGTCCGCACGGCGCATTACGAGCAAAGAGATTGACATAGAAGAATGGATGGCGCCGCAGCAGATGTTCTCAATCCTGAACAATTCCAACGTCGCGGCAGTAGGTTGTGGAAGTTGCGGGAATCACTGACGTACGACGAGGGTGGGATCGAATGAATAACGAAGCCGACAAGCAGGAAGAGAAAAGGCCCTACATCTCGCCGAGGCTGACCACGATCAGTTTGCGACCTGAGGAGGCTGTGCTCGGGCATTGTAAGAGTCCAACTGCCGGCAGCGGAACTTCCGGTACATGCTTCATCATTGGCGGCTGCCCAAGCCAGGGATCATAGACTACTGAGGCCATGGTGGAAACTAACTTAACCTCGGAACCACTGGCGCGTGATTGCAGGTTCGCGATTGGAGGTCTGGCAGTCGATGTTCGAGGCGACCGCACGCACAACTTTGATTTGGTTCCGTCGTTGGCGGCGTTTCGATCAGGGGGCGAGTGCCCGGCGGACATCACTATCAGAGTGGAGTGGGTAAGCTCACTCCGCGAAAGAGCAGAGGCTTGGAAGTTCGACTCCGGTGCCGTTTGGCGGATGTATGAAGACACGCCGGGATTCATCTTCGACTTTCGATCATCAATTTTCGGCACGCTCCCATACAAGAGACTTATCGTGGACCGGTGCTTTCGAAAAGCACTTCTTCAGATGAGTGAAGAGTGCTTTGCTGGCAGTGTCTACGACGCCTGCCCGTTAGAGTACCCACTCGACGAGCTCCTGATCATGCACCGCCTTACCCAGGAGAAGGCGATCGAACTGCACGGCTCGGGCATCGTCCGTGCAGATGGGATTGGTAACTTGTTTGTTGGACACTCGGGAGCAGGGAAGAGCACAACTACGCGGCTTTGGACTGAGCGCGAGGACGTCGAGGTTTTGAGCGACGATCGCATCATTGTTCGGCGGGATGAGGACCCATCCTTCGTAGAAATGCCTTGCGAGGCCGCCGGTAGTATCCCAGAGCACGCGGTCCTTCGACTGCGTGACCGCTCGGCTTCGCCGGTCGGTCACTCCGCTCAGGATGACAGAGCCGAGAAGCAGATTCCTCGCTCGTCTCGGAATGACAAAGGAAAGATGCGCATGTACGGCACTCCCTGGCACGGCGAGGCCATGTATGCGTCGCCCAACAGCGCACCGCTGGCGCGCATTTTCGTTCTCGAACATGGGCACGGCAACGTAATCACACCGCTGACTCCCAGCCAGGCCGTGGCCGAATTGTTCGCACGGAGTTTTGTGCCGTTTCACCGGCACGAATATGTCGATTCAGCGCTGGTTTTCCTTGAGGAACTGGCGAATGCAGTCCCGGTCTATCGCTACGCATTCGAACCCGACCAGCGCGCAGTAGAGAAGATTCGCAACTTCCATGATTGACGGCGGAGCCGACTCGAAGGTCTGTGCTGATTCGAAGCTCTTTGAGGAGGTCGTCCGTCCGTTGCTGGAGCGGGGCCTGAACGTGCGTTTTCAAGCGCTTGGCGCCAGCATGTCTCCCGCGATACGTGACGGAGAGGTAGTCGAAGTTACTCCCGTAATGGTTACCAAATTACGAAAGGACGATATCGTCTTAGCAAAATCTCACGCAGGGTTCCGGCTTCATCGGATCGTCGTCGCAGATCCCGGCAAAGACTTGTTCATCACGCGCGGGGATTGCGGCCAGCAAAACGATCCGGCACTGAAAGCGGAACAGATTCTCGGGCTCGCTCGAGCCAAGGAAGTGCGGGTAGGACGGAATATCGTGCAGGCTAGGTTCAGAGGTGTGGGTGGGTGGATGCTGCGCTCCGCAGCACGGATGCAGTGCGTCTCGGGCAAGTTGTTGGCAAGAGCAGTGGCCTCTAATGGTTCTTCCCTCGCGATTGCACTCTCCTGTCTTCTACTGTTCGCAACTTCACTGAGCGCGCAAGTTGCGGTGGATTCCTCGACTTCCAATTTCGCAACACTCACTGGCACTGGAAGTTCAAGCCTGACCATTGCTCACACGACAGCTGGCACAAATCGCCTGATGCTCGTCGGCGTCTCCATGAACGTTACGAACGCTCCGACGACCGGTGTGGTTGGAGTGACCTGGAACGGCACGCCGCTCAATTTCCTCGGAGCGCATAACGACGCAGGGCTCACGCGACGCGTCGAGATGTGGTCCCTGCTGGCGCCGGCAACTGGTGTGTTCAATGTCGTTGTGACGGTGAATATTCCTTCGGCGGTACAAATCGGCGTTGTAGCGGGCGTGACAACGTTCAGCGGAGTCGACCAGACGGTTCCCATGGGAACGTTCATCTCCGCGGACGGAGCGACTGCAACGAATTCCCAACTGGACGTTCCGAGCGTGATCAACGGCATGATTCTGGACACGCTGGCTATTGGAGGGAATCAGACGGTTACTGTCCCGAACCCGCAGGTATCCCAGTGGAACGCCAATAGCGCCGGAACTGCAACTCCTGGTGTCCGAGCTACGGGCACATCTCGAACTGGAGCACCCAGCGTCCCCATCTCTGAGACCTTCAGCGGTACATCCAACTGGTCGCTGGGTGCGGTATCAATTAATCCCAGCACCGCCGACATCGCCGTCAGCACGAGCGTCAGCGCGGTCCCCCTCGGGCAGAATTCCACCTACAACATTACGATCACGAATAATGGGCCGTCGGCGGCAAACAATGTCACTCTTGCCGATACTTATAACGCCACCAATCTCTCGCTATTGTCGTACACGCCCAGCGCCGGCACGACCTGTACAAACACACTAACCACCATTAACTGCACGCTGCCGACGCCATTTACGAGCGGTGCGACAGCAACCGTCACCGTAGTTGTAGCGACAACGGCGGCTGGATTTTATCCGAACACGGCCACCATTGCAGACTCCGGTACTCCGCCCGATCCGAATACCGGCAACAACACCTACGTGGCGCTCGCACCGGTGGTAAGCGTGGTCTGTTCAACGACGACGCTGACGGCGGGTGGCACACTTACTGGGCAGATTAATACGTATTATCCGGGAAACGGCAACGTTGCCATCGGGGCTACTTCGATTTCGGTCGGGGCGGCGAACGGTACCGGTACGATCGCAGCCGGAAGCCTGCTGCTGATCATCCAGATGCAGGACGCCAGTATCAATCCGTCTAATTCCGTTGCCTACGGGAACGGGAGTACGGGCGCTGGCTTTACAACTGTTAACAATGCCGGAAACTACGAGTTCGTGAAAGCGACTGGAGTTGTGGCGGGAGGTTTCGTTCCGATCTCCGGGGCGGGCGCTGGAGGCGGAACCGTCTTTGCTTACACGAGAGCGGCCCTAACTGCGACGAAGGGCGCAAGCACATTTCAGGTTGTGCTGGTGCCACAGTACACATCGGCCACGTTGAGTTCCGCTATCACTACGCCATCCTGGAACGGTTCCACGGGCGGAATTCTCGCGCTGGACATTGCGGGACAGCTCAACTTGGGGGGAGCTGCGGTTAACGTCGACGGAGACGGATTCCGCGGTGGCGCTGGATTGCAGCTCACCGGCGGCTTTGGCGGAACCAATGCCGATTATCAGTTCACAGCGCCTGCCACGTACACGGGGGTGGCCAGGACCGGAGTCGATGGCGCCAAAGGCGAAGGCGTCGCAGGCACACCCCTATGGGTGGAATCCGGCGGAACGTACCTCAATACGGGTTCGGGTTACCCCAGCGGAACAGCCGGGACCGACGGCAGTATGGCGCATGGCGCACCAGGAAACGCGGGCGGCGGCGGAACGGATGGCGACGCCGCCGGCAATACCGAGAACGCTGGCGGCGGCGGCGGCGCCAACGGCGGAACGGGCGGATTTGGCGGGGATTCGTGGAATACGAACTTCAGCGATGGAGGCGAAGGCGGAGGCGCGTTTCCCGCGACGATTGATCGCATCACGATGGGCGGTGGAGGCGGTGCAGGGTCGCGTAACAATTCTAACGGACTGACGCAGGCCAGCAGCGGTTCAGCCGGCGGTGGCATCATCTTTATTCGGGCTGATAGCTTAACCGGCACAGCCACTCTCACCGCCAACGGCGCGGCGCCTTATAACGGCACTTCGAACGACGCGGGCGGCGGCGGCGGCGCTGGCGGAACCGTCGTGGTGCTGGCGGCAAACGGTGGCGAGAGTGGTCTGACCTTGCAGGCAAATGGCGGGCGAGGCGGCGACGCATGGGATTCACAGCCCTACAGCTTGGCTGATCGACACGGGCCGGGTGGCGGCGGCGCCGGTGGCGTAATCCTCGTTTCCGGTGCTCCGGCCAGCCTCAGTGTTAGTGGCGGCGGGAATGGCACAACCCTGACTCCCGGAGTGGCGTATGGAGCAACCCCCGGCAAGTCGGGAATCAGCGCCGCGACGGTTACCCTGGGGCAGGTGACCGGAATCCAATCAGCCTCTCTCTGCACTCCCGACATGACCTTGGGCAAGAGCCACGTCGGCAACTTTACCCGGGGGGCTGCTGCTAGCTACACGATTCCGGTTTCCAACGTAAGCCCTTACGGCCCTACCACGGGCCTCGTTACCATTAATGACACTTTGCCGCTGGGCATCAGTCCAACCAGTGCCGCCGGTGCGGGATGGACCTGCTCTGTATCGGGGCAGACAGTGAGTTGCACGCGCTCCGATTCGCTGACGGCGGCCACCGCCTACCCTTCGATTACTCTCAACGCATTAGTGTCCCAGTCTGCCCCCGCCACTCTGACGAATACCGCAACGGTCTCCGGAGGCGGGGAAGCGAATCTGCTAAACGACACCGCCATCGACGTTGCCGCTGTGGTCTCGAGCGCGGACATGGCTGTCACCGACTTCGGCTCGCCCAATCCGGTCGCCATCAATGGCAGCATCACTTACACCGTCGTCACGACCAACAATGGCCCAAGCGCCGCAGACAATGCCACTCTTGTTTTGCCCGTACCGGCCAGCACGACATTTGCGTCGCTCACTCCTCCCGCGGGATGGAGTTGCCTCGTGCCCAGCATCGGCGGCACGGGCAACGCCGTGTGCACGAACGCGAACATGGCGGGATTATCTTCAGCAACTTTCACGTTCGTCGTGAAGGTGGCTGCCGGCACTACGAACGGAACCGTGATCACTGCTTCGGTGACCGTGAGCTCATCGGTCCTGGATCCGATTCTGTCGAATAACACCGCCACCGTTACGACAATTGTCGGAGGTTCCGGGCCAAACTTATCGGTTACCAATACAGCCTCTCCCAATCCAGTCCAGGCCGGGAACACCATCACCTACACCCAGGTCGTGACCAATACAGGTTCCTCTGGAATCACAAGCGGTACCTTCACGGAGGCGACGCCCGGGAACACAACTTTCGTGTCCATCACGCCACCGGCGGCGTGGGTATGTACAAGTTTTCCGGCAAGCCCCTGCACCGCCTCGACCGTCGCGGCAGGCGTTTCAGGAACTTTCTCAGTTGTCTATCGAGTGAACGTGGGCACCGCGGCAGGGACGGTAATCACCGATACGGTGACCGTCAACGCAACCAATCAGTCGCTCGGGGCAAACTCCGCGACCGCCACTGACGTGGTTGCAACCGCGACGCAAGCTGATGTTGCTCTGAGCACCGTTGCGACACCCGCGACTGTGTACGCCGGAAACAGTATTACCTATACGCAGACGGTAACGAACAACGGTCCGGCAGCGGCGGCAGGCGTCGCGTTCACCGAAGCAACGCCGGTGAACACTACGTTCCAATCAGTACTGGCACCGGCGGGATGGACTTGCACGACGCCCGCCGTCGGCGCAACGGGAACCGTCACATGCAACGATACCGCGAGCCTCGCCGCGGCAACCTCCGCTGACATCGTGGTTGTGCTGAACGTGCCATCCACAGTCGCGATCGGCACGATTACTGCGACTTCTTCGGTCTCGGCTACAACCTCGGATCCCAATAGCGCCAATAACAGCACAACCGTCACCACCAACGTGAATGTGGCCTGCGACCTGGCAGTAACCAACAGCGGAACTCCGAGCCCGGTCGCAGCAGGAAGCACGATCACCTACACGCAGGTCATCACCAATTCGGGGCCGAGCAGTTGCAGTACGGGAACGCTCAGCGAGGCCACCCCGAACAACTCGAGCTTCGTGTCTGTCGCTGTTGGTGGTGCGACATGGGCGTGTCCGAACACAGCGCCTATAGCCTGCAGCAGTGCTAGCGTGCCGCCTGGCTCAACCGCCACCGTAACCGCGATCTATCTGGTGACCGCGGGAACCGCCGGCGGCACGATCATCACGGATACGGTGAACGTCGCCACGACTACACGGGATACGAATGCCGCCAATAACTCGGCGACCGTGACGATCCCGGTGGCTTCGGCAGCGCAGGCTGATTTGAGCGTCACGAACAGCGCCAGCCCGAATCCTGTCAGCGCAGGAAATAACATCACCTATACGCAAACGGTATTCAATGCGGGCCAAGCCTCGGCAGCTGCCCCGGTCTTTACCGAGACGCTCCCTCCGGGTACAAGTGCTGTCTCGTTAACGGGCCCTGCGGGTTGGACCTGTGTGCTGGCAACTCGCACGTGTACCGATACGGCGGCTATGGCGGCAAATAGCACCGCCAATTTTGTTTTTGTCGTCAACGTGCCCTCGACAGACGCATCCGGAACCACTCTCCCGCAGACGGATTCCGTTACCTCCACTACGACCGATCCCAACAGCGCAAACAACAGCGTTACTGTGAATACGCTGGTGGCCGATACTGCGGATCTCTCGGTGACGAATACGCCCAGTCCGGTTCCCGTGCTGGCCGGTGGCACGATCACCTACACCCAAGTCGTGACCAACAGTGGTCCAAGCACGGCGACCAGCGTGATCCTCATCGAAACGGTCCCGGCGAATACGACGGCGCAGACGCTGACCGGACCCGGGGGCTGGACCTGCACTGTCGGGACCCTTACTTGCACGAACCCCAGCTTCGCCGCAGGCTCGGCAACGATCACCTATACCGTGCTTGTTACCCCTGGCACGGCAGCCGGCACTGCAATCAACCAGATCGCAAGCGTCAGTTCTGCAATTACTGATCCGAATTCATCGAACAACACTGCGACTGCGTCCGACGTGGTTGCGACTGCGGCTCAGGCAGATCTTGTCGTGACCAACTCTGCCTCGCCGACTTCCGTGGCAGCCGGAAGCAACGTCACCTACACGCAGACCGTGACGAACAAGGGCCCGGCAACTGCCAGCGGTGCTTCCTTCACCCAAGTCACTCCCCCTAATACAAACTTCCGGTCGATCACTCCTCCTGGGGGATGGACCTGTGGAACCACGCCGGCCGTGGGCGGGACGGGCACGATTACCTGTAACGCTACCGGTACTCTTGCCGTGAACAGTATCGGAACCTTTACCCTCGTTCTCCAGGTGAACGCCGGGACGCCTTCGGGGACGAACATCACCGATAGCGCCACAGCGAATGCGACTAACATCGTTCCCAATCTGACAAACAATACTGCGAGCGCTACGGTCGTCGTCGCCAATGCCAACAGCGCAGATATGGCAATCGTTAAGACGGCGACTCCGAATCCGGTGACCGAAGGAACGCCGCTCACGTACTCACTCGCAGTTACGAACAACGGTCCCGCATCAGCCACGAACGTGACGGTCACCGACACGCTGCCCTCCTCCGTGACCTATCTCTTTTCTACATCCACTGTCGGAACCTGCTCCGAGGCAGGCGGTATCGTTACGTGCCTCCTCGGAACCATGGCGAACGCCGGTACGGCGACCATTACGGTCCTGACCATTCCGGGGCAGCCGGGCGTCATTTCAAACACAGCCGCCGTCACCGCCGATCAGACCGATCCAAACCTGGCGAACAACACGTCGACGCAAAACGAAATCGTAGTGGCACCAACCAGAATTACGCTGCGGTCTTTCTCGGCGCGCTATGGCACCGACAAAAACGGCGCCAACCGTGTGATGCTGATCTGGAAGACTGGAGGCGAGTCCCACAACCTCGGATTTAACGTCTACCGTGAGCTGAATGGAAACCGGGTCCGCATGAATCCCTCGATCATCGCTGGTTCGGCGCTGATGATGAGTGGAGCATTGTCGCGTCATGCGGCCAAGAGCTACGCCTGGATTGATCCTTCCGCGCCTGGTTCGGGAACCAGCTATTGGCTCGAAGATATCGATGTGAATGGCACTCGCACCATCCACGGTCCGGTCTCCGCCGCCGGGATGCAATCGGCCGCAGACGCTACTCCTTCGGAAAGCCGGATGCTCAGCCAGATGAATCAGGCGCAGCCGCCACTACCGGGCAGCCAGGAGAGCCATCTTGCGGAGGCATTTGCTGTAACGGATTCACCTGCTCGCGTGCAGCTCGAAAACCAGTTTGATCTCGCCTCGCATCCGGCGATCAAGATGAACGTTCGCCATGAGGGTTGGTATCGAGTCGGACAGCCGGAGTTGGTGAAAGCCGGACTTGATCCGAACGTTAATCCCGCGAACCTGCACTTGTACGCCGAGGCAATCGAGCAGCCTATTCAGATCACCGGAGCAGCCGCAGGCCCAGGTGGCTTCGGCGCGCAAGCTGCGATTAATTTCTACGGAACCGGCATCAACACCGTTTTCTCAGGAACACGGGTTTACTGGTTGGTGGCCGGCGAGGGACGCGGTGCGCGCATTCCGCACATCGCTGTTTCGTCGGGCTCGAACCAGCCTCCGGCCAACTACTCAGCCACCGTGGAATTGCAGCAACACGCGATCTATTTCTCAGCCCTCATCACGTCCAATGACGAAAACTTCTTTGGCGCGCTGGTCTCCT
>Ga0210409_10008658_pt1 | contig 10337 bp, 6 predicted proteins | sample IncBWH17MmetaG_FD_161649 | JGI IMG/M metagenome (GOLD analysis project Ga0210409, IMG submission 161649) | Forest soil microbial communities from Barre Woods Harvard Forest LTER site, Petersham, Massachusetts, United States - Inc-BW-H-17-M | ecosystem: Environmental > Terrestrial > Soil >...
GGAGCGGCCAAAGGGCCGAAGTACACGCAGGCGGAATACAACGCCGAGCAAGCGTGCGCGGCGGAAAAGGTTCCCGCGGCGGTCGTCAAGTGCGCCGATGATTTTGTAGCGAAGTATCCGAATTCCGATCTGCTCGTTTATATTTATCCGCTTTACTACCGGGCGTACACGCAGCTGAAGAATCCGCAAAAGGTGATCGAGTTCGCGGACAAGCTGGTGGCGCTGGGTGACAAGGCGGAAGCGGGAATCCGGTATGAGGCGTTGTACGCCCGCGCGCTGGCTTACGCGAGTTTGAACGTTAAGGAAACGGACCCGGCGGCGAAAGATCTCGCGACTAAAGCCAGAGAAGCGGCTCTTCTCGGATTGAAAACACTTGACGAACTGAAGAAGCCGGACAACATGTCCGCCGAGGACTTTGCCAAACAGAAACTGCAGCCGGCCATCTTGTTTAACTATACGGCGGGCAACGCGTCGATGACGCTAAAGGACTATCCTGCGGCGGTAACCTCTTTTAAGGCCGTGCTGGTTCTGAATCCGGATGACCCGATCGCTTACTACAACATCGGCAAGGCCGATCAGGCGATGACGCCGCCGCAGCAGATGGATGCATTCTGGTACTTCGCGAAGGCCGTGACGGCCAAGGGCGCGACAGAAGCACAGTCTAGACAGATCAAGACCTACCTGCGGAAGCTGGTCGCGAACTACCAGGGCGGAACGGTGTGCGAGAGCTTGACGGATGCGGAAATGAATGAACTCCTGCAACTGGCCGGAAGCTCGGCAGAGCGTCCCGCCAGCTACTCGATAGCGAGCGCGGCTGACCTTGGTGCCGTCCAAAAGGACATGACCATCGCTTCAGTGGTCACAGATCTTAAGGCGGGAGGGGACAAGGGCAAATTGACATGGCTGGCATCGTGCGGACTGGAGTTCCCGGAAGTGCCAGGCAAAGTGATTGAAATCGTGCCGGCTGCGTCGGCGTCGGATCCCATTGTGCTAAAGGTTGCCTTTGTCACGAGTGATGCGGAGTTCGATGCCGCGACGACACCCAACATGGATGTAAAGGTCGTCGGGCAGCCTGAAGCGTCGCGAGTCGAAAAGGACACGGCAGTCCACTTCACCGGATTTCTGACCGCCTATGATCCCGATCCGGCGTTCTTCCTTCACTGGGAGAAGGCCAAAGTGAAGGAAGAGGATATCCCGAAGGAAAAGACGGGTCCGAAGAAGCCTCCGGTGCGGAAGCCAGCGGCGAAAAAGCCGGCTGCCAAGCCGTAATTTTCTCCAGCTCACAGATAACCTAGAAAACGGCTCCCCGATCATCGTGGGGAGCCGTTTTCATTTTTACCCTATGAGGTTTTTTATCGCGTATGCCGGCGATGGCCGTTGGAATCGAGCTTGTACTCATCGATCTTGCGGCTCAGTGTATTGCGATGAATGCCAAGAATCTCGGCAGCTTTGGACTGGTTGCCGTTGGAGCGGTCCAGAACACTCTTGATGAAACGCTTTTCAAATTCGCCGACGGCTTCGTCAAACAGAATCCCGCGCTCCACCATCTGATTGACGAGCCCTTCCAATTGATCTTTCACGATGGCACGCTCCGCTAGAGAAATTACGGGGTGAGGGCCTGGGCTGCTAATCCAGTTCGCGCCCGACCAGGAGGCGATAGGCTTCCCGGTACTTGGCGCGAGTGGCTTCGACGACCTCAGAAGGCAGTTCCGGGCCGGGCGGGGTTTTCGGCCACTGCATTCGCTCGAGATAGTCGCGAATAAACTGTTTGTCAAAAGAGGCCTGGGGACCGCCCGGACTGTACAGCGCGGCGGGCCAGAAGCGGGAAGAATCAGGCGTGAGGGCTTCGTCGATCCAGATCAATTCGTTGTGGAGCAGGCCAAATTCGAATTTCGTGTCGGCGAGAATGATGCCGCGTGGTTGGGCATACGCGGCGGCGCGGCCGTAAAGTTCGAGGCTAATGGCGCGGACTTTTTCGGCGAGTCCCTGGCCGATGAGTGATGCGGCCTGCGCGAAAGAAATGTTTTCGTCATGGCCGGAGGCGGCTTTGGTCGCCGGGGTGAAGATGGGTTCCGGCAGGCGATCGGATTCGCGCAACCCAGTTGGCAGGGGGATGCCGCAGATTTTTCCGGTGACGCGATAGTCTTTCCACGCGGAGCCGGAGACGTAGCCGCGCACGACGCATTCAATGGGCAGGGGCTGCGTTTTGCGCACGACCATGGAGCGGCCGGCGAGCTCGTCCACGAATTTGTCGAAGGGCGTGGGAAAATTTGTGGCGCTTAGGACGTGGTCGGGAACGACGTCTTGTAACAAGTTGAACCAGAAAAGAGAGAGTTGCGTGAGGACGCGGCCTTTGTCGGGAATGGGCGTGGGGAGGATGACGTCGAAGGCGGAGAGGCGGTCGGTAGCGACGATCAGGAGTTTGTCGCCGAGATCGTAAATGTCACGGACTTTGCCGCGCGCGGCAGGCGTGAGGCCGGCGAATTGCGTTTCCCTTAAAACTTTCATGGCAGGAGCAGATGACACAGAGCACGTTCCCCCGACAAAGTGAGATGCATTCTAGCGCAGCGGAACGCGAAGTCAAAGGCGGGAGCGGTGGAAATTTCTGCAAAACTCTATTGGCGCGGTCGCAGGGTTCGCAGAGTTCTCCTGTTCACTGACATGCCAAAGTTCCGGTCATGAAAATTTGTTCCCAATGCGCGCCGTCGCGGCACTTGCGGTACACGACGTACCGGTGGCTCGCTGTGGAAGTAAGTCTGAGCACGACTTCATCGTGGCCATCGCCCAAAAGATCTGCGGGGTCGACAAATTCCGCCGATTCATCTTCGTCCATGGTTTCAGAAAGCCGGATCCATAGGAACTCTGCTTGAAGTCCCTGAGCTCCTTGCTCCGCGATAAAGAAGAGATCGTGCTGCAGGTCGTCCTCGCCGCGGGTCTCTAGTGTGAAAGAACCAATCCAGCTGGATAGCGGAGAGGGAGCAAGCACCGTACGGGTCAGAAATTTTGCGTGGGCGCGGGATGCCACCTCGCTGGGAATTCCGTGCTGGCGAAAGATCTCGCGCGCCAAAGTCAGCGCTGCCGTTTGATCTTCTCGCGTCGCTGCTTGCCTCGACTCCACTCGAAAAGCCTCCTGCGCCTGGTTAGTTCGCTCGCACCTGCCCTCGGATTTTCACCGCTCCTTCATAAAAGGCTTTCGCCGCACCTAAACCCGACAATCGCTCGGCCAGCCGGACTTGGCCAACCTGCGCCCCGCCATACAAGACCATATACGTCTGTCCTGATGCCAAATAGTTCGAAGCAGCTTGGCGCTCCTGATTCTCCGAAATCTCCTCCATGCATGAGGAAGGGAACCGCACTAGTTTGCCGTCGCCAACAGTCGCGATTGGCTCGATGCGCAAGTGTCCGCGCGGGCGCTCTTCAACGGCAAACCGCACGCGCTCACTTGGGGGTTTTTCGTCTTGGGTTTGCGAGGAAATGGAACAAAGATATACAAACACAAGCGCGGCGGATATCCGCGCCATTGCGCGTTGCATGACTGGGCTCGATTCTCCGCCGCGAAGCCTGATTGTACCTAATTCTTGGTCAAATCGCGCAATGCGGGCCGCGCGAAGGACAACCCTTCAAGCCGCGGAGGCGGCTGCGGCCTGTTGCTTGGGCGCGGGGGATTCGGATTCTTCCCAGCGGACGCTGACGAGCTTGGAGACGCCGGGCTCTTGCATCGTGACGCCGTAGAGGACACTGCCCATTTCCATGGTTTTGCGGTTGTGGGTGACGATAATGAACTGGGTCTGGCCGCTCATCTCGCCGATGAGGCGCGTGAAACGGCCGACGTTGGCTTCGTCGAGGGGGGCGTCAACTTCGTCCAGGATGCAGAAGGGGCTGGGCTGGTAGCGGAAGATGGCGATGAGCAGCGCGAGCGCGGTCATGGCTTTTTCGCCGCCGGAGAGTAGCAGCACGTTTTGCAGGCGCTTGCCTGGTGGTGAAGCCACGATGTCGATGCCGGCGTCGCCGGAGCTGTCCGGCTCGGTCAAGCGCATTTCCGCCATGCCGCCGCCGAAAATGGTGTGAAAGGCTTCAGAGAAGCTCTTGTTGATGGCGTGGAAGGCGTGCTCGAACTTTTCTTTCGTGGCGAGATCGAGTTCCGCGATGGCTTGCTGGGTGTCGGCGATGGACTGGAGCAGGTCGTCGCGTTCGCGAGTGAGGAAGGTGAAGCGCTGGTCACATTCGTTGTATTCCTCGAGGGCCATCATGTTGACAGGGCCCATGGACTCGATGCGCTGCTTCATTTCGCGATAGTTGGTTTCGGCGATGGCCAGCTCTTCGCCGGACATGAACGCGGCTTCCGTGGCGATGAGGTCTTCGGGCTGGGCGTTCACTTCGCTCATGCACGTTTCGCGAAGGTGCTGCCGGTCGGAGTCGTTCTTGGCGCGTGCGACTTCGGCGTGGCTGCGCTGTTCGCGAAGTTCCTGGAGCGACTGCCGGCCCATGCGCAGATGATCTTCCATCTGCGTGACGTGCGTGCGTGCGGCGTCCCATTCCTGTTCGAGCTCGCGCTGGCGGATTTCCAAGCGCAGTTTTTCGCCGCGGAGGCCTTCGAGCTGGAGTGCGAGGTCTTCGCTTTGCTTGGCGAGGGCGGCTGTTTCGTCGTTGATGGAAGCGACTTGTTGCTGAAGGGCCGTTTCGCGCCGTCCAAGTTCAGCGCGCTCTTCGTTGAGTCGGGCGGAAAGGGCTTCGGCGGCCATGAGCCGTTCGTTCATGGCGGCGAATTCGGCGCGGCTGGTGGCGAGTTCGTTTTGTTCGTATTGGATGGATCCGCGAAGCTGGACGAGAGCTTCTGCGAGCCGCGCGCCTTCCGAGTCGGCTTCGGCGCGCGTCAGGGCGGCAGCGGCGTGCTGGTTCTTGGCGCGCTCGGCGCGTTGCCTTGCGCTTTCCACCTCCTGGCGGATGGTGGAAAGCTCGTTTTGGCAGATGGTAAGTTCGAGGCCGAGACGAGCCAGCTCGCTTTGCATCTGGCCGTGGCGGTGCATGGCAGAGATGGCTTCGCGTTCCGCTGCTCGCTGCTTTTCGTCGATTTCGGTGAGGGTTTGTTCCGTCGAATGCAGTTCAGCGGCGATGGACTCAAGCGCAGCCTGCTTTTCGCTCATTTGATGCTCGAGCTGCAGGGCTTCGGAGTCGAGGGCGCGCAACTCGCGCTTCATGCCCAGCGGGCCAACTTCGTCGGGGCGGCCGCCGGTGACCATACGGCCCTGGTAGCAGGTGCCGTCGGGCGTGACAAAAGCGTACTGCGAATTTTCCTTGGACAATTTTTCAGCGGCTGCAGCACTCTCCGTCAAATAAGCGGAGCGCAAGCGTGGCAGGAATTGCTTGGCCGCGGCGCCTAGCGGATTGCGGAAACCCACGAGCTTGTCGAGACGCGAGATGACGCCGTCTTCGGGCCGGAAATTGACGATCGGCTCGTATTCGGCGGAGAGACGCAGGTTGCGGAGTGAGTCGACGAAGAAAGTGGCGCGGCCGCCCACTTCGTCGCGGAGCATGGAAACGCCGGCGCGTGCGTGGTCGTAGGTTTCGACGACCACATATTCGAGTTCGTCGCGCAGGTACTGCTCGATGGCGGCTTCGTGCTGCTCTTCGACTTCAGCGTAATCGGCAAGAACACCGACCGCGCGAAAATCGTGGCTGCTGCCGCGCTCGTTGGCGGCAAAAAGCTTTTGGACGGCGTCCGCGGTGTAGGAGCGATCGTTCAGGATCTGCGTGAGGGTGGAGTGGCGCGTGCGAACTCCAGCCAGGGAATCGCGCAGCGCGCCGGCCTCTTTCGACATGGCGTCGCGCTGCTCGCGGAATCCGGCGATCTTGGCCTGAAGCCCGGCGGCGCTCTGTTTCAACGCATTCAGTTGGCCGGTAGCGGATTCATGATCGAAGGCAGCGCTTTCGGCATCATCGCGAGCGCGCATGGAAGTTTCCAGCAGGTCGTGCTCGTTGGCTTCCAGTTTTCGGAGCGCTTCGACTTGGTGAACCAGGGCCTCTTCAGCTTGCTTCTGCTCGCCGTGCAAGCGCAGCAGGCTTTCGCCGGCTTCGGATGAGGAGCGGCGCAGAACGTCGATGCGGGCTTCGGATTCGGATATCTGTGTAGCGCGGGACTCGGCACGTTTGGCGAGTTCTTCAACGCGAGCAGTTAAAATGCCGGATTCTTCGCGCAGCAGGGTAACGGCTTGAATCTGCGAAGCGCTGCGCGCTTCCCATTCGACGGCTTGCGCGGTGGCTTGGGCTAGCTGCACATTCAGCTGCGCTTGTCGCCCGGCGAGTTCTTCGGCGCGCTGGCGGTTGAAGGCGATGCGGTTTTCGCTGCGATCGACTTCGAGAGCGGTGAGATTCAAAACATTCTGGTTCTGGCGGATTTCGGCGTCGAGTTCGTAAATTCGTTGGTTGAGGCGGTCCTGCTCGCCTTCCCGTTGCTGGATGGCGGTGGCACGCTCTAATTCGGCGGCACTCAGCTCTTCAAGCTGCCTGGAGACACGCTCCGCCTCAGCATCCAGTTCGCGGGCTTTGCCTGCCAGCATTTGGCGGACGATGCTGCGCATCTGATCGCGGATTTCGGAATAGCGGCGCGCCTTGGCGGCCTGGCGCTTCAGTGAGCCAAGCTGCTTTTCGACTTCTACGACGATGTCGTTTACGCGGGAGAGATTGACCTTGGAGGATTCGAGCTTGGCTTCGGCGAGGCGCTTCTTGGTCTTGAATTTCGTGACCCCGGCGGCTTCTTCGATGATGGCGCGGCGCTCCATGGGTTTGGTGGAGAGGATCAAGCCGATGCGGCCCTGCTCGATGATGGCGTAAGAGTCTGGGCCCAGGCCAACACCCATAAACATTTCCTGGATGTCGCGGAGCCTGCCGACGCGCCCGTTGATCAAATATTCACTTTGGCCGGAGCGATAAAGGCGGCGGCTGACGACGACTTCGCCGGGCTTCATGGCAAGCACTGGCTTGTCTGCTGATTTTTTCTTGCGTTTGAACTTACCACCGGGTTCAGCGGGGGATAGCGCTGAACCGTCGGCTACGGCTTCTTGCGATTCAGAGGGCTGCGGGGGGTCGAGCGAGAGAATTTCGGTTACATCATTCAAGACAGGTGTTTCGCTGTTTTCTGTGACAAAAGCTGCAGAGTCTGACGCGGAGTCTGACGCAGCGCTCTCCATGACGAAACGGGCGGCTTCAGCCAGCTCGGGGTCTTCCATAGTGATGGTAACTTCGGCGAGTCCCAGGGGCGGGCGCCTGGTGGTGCCATTGAAGATGCAGTCGGCCATGCGCTCGGCGCGGAGGGACTTGTGGCTCTGTTCGCCGAGAACCCAGGAGATGGCGTCAACCACGTTGGATTTGCCGCAGCCATTCGGGCCGACGATGCAGGTCGTGCCGGACCCGCTGAACGTGACAATGGTCCGCTCGCAAAACGACTTAAAACCAACGATTTCGACTTTTCGCAGCTTCAGCAAGATGTCCCCTTTTGGTCGTTAACTACTCCACGGCTGTCAGCGCAAAACTAGAATGCAACTCGGTAACCGCAAAAGCCAGCCATTTGCTACGGCTAGTGCGAAAACAGACGAAGAGAGACGACCTTTCGTTCCTCGTGGGGAGGGTCTTTGGAGCGACAGGCCAACCCTACACGGGTCGCCTGTCAAAACGTTTGGCAGGTTCTCAGTCAGAGGCCCAGCCGCCTGGCGCAAGGATGGCGGTACGGGAAAAAACAGTAACACGATGTGAATCGCGTGTAAAGGCCTACGCTACAACTTGTGGCCGCTTTGCCAGCGCCACAAGGATTCGACTGACGCCTCGTCAGCCAAACAGAGACGCGATCGTTCGGAAGAAATCCGCCGGTGTCGCGATACGTATTCCGGTTCTCTTCGCTACAGACGGCGTGAAATGCTTTGTGTTACGCGTGAGCAGCCAATCTGGATTGCCGGCAATGGCGGAGACGAGAACGGGGACGTCCGCTTCATGCCGAATTAGACGCCTGCTTGACAGAACAAGCGTCCACTCAGGACGGGCGATCATTTCCGGATCGGTCAACTTGATGAGGCGACGGCAATCCTCGATTCTCGTCTGTTGATTACTTGTTGGATGGCGTCCCTTCCTTCAAATGCTTGTCGTACCAGGCGAGGATGCGATTTAGCCGATCTAGCAAGTGTTTTTCTTCGTGGAAACCGTGGGGCTCGCGGGGGTAGACGACTAGCTCGGTTTCGACGCCGTAGCGCTTGAGGCCGCGGTAGAGTTCCTGGCTTTGGCCGAGAGGATCGGTGGGATCAGCGTCGCCTTGGAGGATCAACGTGGGAGTTTTGACGTTCTTCAGGTGAATGAAGGGGGAGCTGTTCAGGAAGCCGGCGACCTTCTCCGGCTCGTACGGGAGACCGTAGAACCACTCATCATAGGAAGGACCCTGCTCGGTGCCGTACTCGGAAATGAGGTTGGAGAGGCCGGCGCCGGAGACTGCCGCTTTAAAGCGGGTGGTTTGCGTGATCGCCCATTCGGACATGTAGCCGCCGTAGGACCAGCCGCCGATGGCCAGCTTGTCGGGATCGGCGATGCCTTTGGCAATGAGGTCGTCGACGCCGGCCATCACGTCCCGGTAATCGCCTCCGCCCCAGTCGCCGCGATTCGACTCAATGAATTTCTGGCCGTAACCGCTCGAACCGCGAATATTGGGATAAAACACGGCGTATCCCCGCGTCGCGAGGAGTTGTCCCCACGCCTCGATGGAGTCTTGCCAGGCACCCGTTGGACCGCCGTGGATGACGGTGATGAGCGGCAGCTTCGATTTGCCTTCAGTACCAAGCGGCCTCAGAAGAGCTGCTTCGATTTCCAGGCCATCGAAAGATTTGTATTTGTAGAACTCCGGAGCGCTGAGTGCGAACTCTTTCCAGGATTCATTCAAGTGAGAAACTTGCTTCGGTGCGTTCTTCTGGTCCCACAGCCATAATTCCTGGGGAGTCGTCGCAGTTTGCCCGGCAAAGGCGACCTCGCCGGAATCGGATAGACCGAAAGCATTTGGATTGGCGAGTATCCCAGGCAGGTCTTTTATTGCACCTTCTGCCGTGAAGGCGACGAACTTTGTGTGAAAGCCGTCCTCCACAACGGCGAGCAGCCCGCCATCTTTGGACCAGTGGAAGTCAAAGACCGGCCGGTCCACACTCGCGCCGGTGAGGTTTTGCGTGCCCTTCTCACCATGACGGGCCAGGATGAGATCGTGAGGTATGGGGCCATCTTCGCGGCAGCCCACGAAGGCCATCCGCTGGCCATCGGCCGCGATACGAATATTGCCGAATGGGCCACGGGGAGCGAGGACCTCCGTCATGGAGTTGACCTCTTTGCGGGCGCCATTGGTGGTGTCCCAAAGACGGAAGAAAAAAATTCGCTCGGTATTCTGATCGGACTCGGGGTGATCCGTGGCGTTGAGTATCAGGCCGGTGCCTGCGGGGTGCCAAACGGCTTCTCTGATATCCCATTTGGGCTCGGTAAGTGCTTTGGCTTCTCCAGAATCAAGGGTGAGCAGCCAGAGGCGGGCGTGTTTGTCTTCTTTGTCCACGACGTGCGCGTCGTCTTTGTCTTTTTCCTTCTTTTCTTCCGCTTCGGTCTTTGCTTCGGGAGCGAGAAAGGCAATCTGCTTGCCGTCGGGGGACCAGGCAAAATTCTTCACGCCGCGCTTTCCTTTGGTCAGAGCGATGGCTTCGCCGCCATCCGCGCGCATTGCGTAGACTTGAGTCTGTTCGTCGCGGTCGGAAAGGAAACCCAGTTGTTTGCCGTCGGGCGACCAGCGCGGCAAGAAATCGGACTTGGCGGAGTACGTAAACTGCCGGATCGAGCCTGACTGCTTCTCGTAAATCCAAACGTGGCGCGCGCGGCGCTCTCCCTTCGCGGGTTCCGTGACCACAAACGCCAGACGATTGCCGTCAGGAGAGAATTGCAGATCGGAAATGCTTCGGAGGTTCAAAGAAGCTTCGGGAGTCAACGGTTTGGGCGTACTGGGTTTCGGCGGCTCTTGGCCGAGGATAGGCGCGGCGAAAGCGGCGAGTGCCAACAGAGCGCTAGCTGCACGAGTGCGATTCATCGAAAACTCCTTCACTAGACGAGAAGGAGGACTCTAACCGTGTCAGAGAGCAGCGTCAATTAGGACTAATCGAGTCGTATTGCGCCCAATTTCGCGCAACATTGCGCAGCTTCGACATTGCTACGATTCGAACGGCTCGGCTACAATCGAACGCTTATCCGTCTGCGGAAAGAGACCATCTACAGCCCATGGCCGAGATTCAGCTGCACAACACGCTGAGCGGGAAAATCGAGAAATTTGTTCCCCA
>Ga0210409_10008659_pt1 | contig 10336 bp, 8 predicted proteins | sample IncBWH17MmetaG_FD_161649 | JGI IMG/M metagenome (GOLD analysis project Ga0210409, IMG submission 161649) | Forest soil microbial communities from Barre Woods Harvard Forest LTER site, Petersham, Massachusetts, United States - Inc-BW-H-17-M | ecosystem: Environmental > Terrestrial > Soil >...
GAGAAGCTCGAGGCGGGATACGACGTTGTCAGCGGTTGGCGCAAGCACCGCGTTGACAACCTACTGTTGCGGAAGATTCCTTCACGTTGTGCAAACTGGCTCATGGCCAAGCTCAGCGGCGTCAACATTCACGATTTCGGAACAACATTTAAGGCCTACCGCCGCGAGATCCTTTCTCAACTGCCGCTCTATGGAGAGATGCATCGATTTATACCAGCTTTGGCTTCGGCATACGGCGCCTCGATCTGTGAGATTCCTATTCAAAACAAGCATCGGAAGCACGGGGTATCGCATTACAACTTGTCTCGCACCTTCCGGGTCATGTTCGATCTGCTCACCATTCGGTTTCTGCTTCGCTACATGTCGCGGCCGCTGCACTTCTTTGGCCGGCTCGGCCTGATCAACATGACGGCCGGATCCGCCGTGGCTCTTTGGCTGCTAGTTTGGAAGGTCCTTTATCGAACCAATGTCGTGGAGCAACACGCACTGCTGCTGGTTTTTGCGGCAGTCCTGGTCCTGGTGGGCCTCCACTTGGTAGCACTCGGACTCCTGGGCGAATTGGGAGTCTGGCAGTACTTCAACCCGTCTGCGCGAAAACCATATTCCGTGTCCGAGATTTTCGATCTGCGCGCAGTTGGTGGGATGGATATCGCGTCGGAGTCGCGGTCATGAGCACAGAGGCGCTGGCGATGGAAACGGAAGGGTCTGTGTTGAATGAGCTTCAAGATCGTTCCTGGCGCTGGCATCGGGATGCGGCAATTGCGCTTCTGCTTACGGTCCTGGCGTTTGCCGTTCGGTGGAATCACGTTGACTTTAACAGCCTGTCTGAGGACGAGTCGGCAAAGTGGGCGGCGGTTCAGGAATATCGTCACGGACACTTCGTGGGCGTTAACAGTGAGCATCCGATGATGCTAAAGGTGCTGGTTTGGGTCAGTCTGACAGCGGGTGAGCGCTGGAACCGTCTGGCCTCACTCCATAGCTGGCCCACGATGAGCCCCGAGGGCTGGCTTCGATTTCCTAATGTTCTTCTTGGCGCGGCGACGAGTGCAATTCTCTTTCTGTTTTGTCGTCGCCTAATCGGATTTGTGGGGTCATTCGCGGCGGGCTTCTTCTGGGCAGTTTCGCCATTGGCGGTGGCATTAAATCGGCTTGCCAAAGAGGAAACGCCGCTCACCTTCTTCACTCTTCTGGCTTGTTACCTCTATTGCCGGGCCCAACAGCCAGATTCGGACGAGAGTGCACGCCGTTGGTATGACCTGAGCGCGATTGGGTTTGGACTGGCTTTTGCCTCGCAATACATTCTTCACCTTCTTGGCTTGAACGCGCTGGCCTGGTTTCTTGCCGGCAAAATGGGGCTTACTCGCGAGCCTTCACGCTTCAGCTACGGACGATTCTTTCTCGTCATAGTCCTCACCTTCATTCTGGTGAACCCGGTTGTTCTCTTTCCGAGCAACTTTAGCGCTATCCTGCATTGGCTTCACCATGATGGCGTCAGGCACAGTGGTTACGACTTCAACGGCACGCTTTATCTGAACTTTCCCTCGCGTCTGTTTGCTGGAGTTCCCTGGACTTTCTACTTGTGGCTCCTCTTGATCAAAACACCGATTCCAATTTTGGTGGCCGTTATCGCCGGGAGCATCATGCTTCTGCGGGACCGCAAAACCCTCGCATCGTGTTTTTTTCTTTCTCTGGGACTGGTTCAGCTGGCCGGGCTTTCGATTTCTGGTGCAAAGTGGGTACGTTATTCACTGGTGCTGCTGCCATTTCTTTTTCTGGCTGGCGGTTATGCGGTGCAAGCGATCTGGGACCGCATGAGGGAAAAGAAAATGTCGCTGGCATTCGTTGGGCTGGCCGCTGCCACTCTGTTTGCCTTGCCTTTTCTTGAATTGCACGCGTGGTCTCCTTACTACTCCTTCTATTTGAACTCAATTGGCGGAGGCCAGAAAAATATTGCCCGTTATTTTGGGCAAGATGAGGTTTCGGAGTTCGACACACGGGAAGTAGCGCAGCAGGTCTGTTCCAACGCAGATGCGGGCGCCCGGCTGGCGACCGCCAGGCCGATGAGCATGACCTACTACGTAGAGAACTGCGGTCGCACGGACATTGCGGTTGTGCCCCTTTACGACCGCCATTATGTACCCCAGGTGGGAGATAGGATCGTTCTTGAGCCATCCCGGCGGTTCTTTGAGACCCAGAGATTCTTCGACACTCTCGAACAATCTGGCATGTCTCGCCATGAAGTTCGCGTCGGACCGGTTCTCGCGAGCACGATTTATCTCTTCGACTCATCCACGCTACAAACAACTGGCCAGGAGCAATGGACGCTTACTCATCTGCGGGCGTCGTCTGAACTCGAGACAAGAACTCACAAGCCAGGCTTCACGAACATAAACACTATTGTCGGGTTGCCACGATTCCCTTGGAGAAACAAATGATGATTCGGTTTTCCCAAGATTTGAACTTTCACGCAGGCCGGTTTCTGCCCACGTTGGCTTTGCTGGCGGTCTGCATTCCGGCAGTCGCACAGCAAGCCACGGTGTCGGCTCCGTTGAGCGCTGATGAAGTCATGCGGCGCGTCGTGCAAATGAACGAACACCGGGCTCATGCACTCGAAAGCTACTCGAGTATCCGAAGCTACCATCTCGAGTGCTACTGCCTATCGCACAAGAAGGCAGACATGGTCGTTCGGGCTGAGTACGAAGCGCCCAATAAGAAGGTATTCACGATCGTGTCGGAGAGCGGATCGGGCACCGTGCGGACTCGCGTGTTTAAGAAGCTCCTTGAGGCCGAACAGGAGTCCATGCGCGACGAGAATCAGGAGCGTTCGGCGATCACGCCTCAGAACTACACATTTGAACTCGCAGATTACAAGAAAATCGGTGGGAATGAGTTCTACGTGCTCCAGGCACGGCCGCTGACCAAAAACAAGTTTCTCTTTCAAGGGCGCATCTGGGTCGATGCGAAGGACTTTGCCATTGCCCAAGTCGAGGGCGAGCCCGCCGTCAATCCTTCGTGGTGGACGGTGAAGACTGACTTCACACGAAGCTATCAGAAACTCGGCAGCTTCTGGCTGCCCGAGTCAAACGAGAGCGAGACCAAGGTGCGAATTCTTGGCAGCGCAGTCCTCACTATCAAGTATGGGGAATATCAAATCACACAGACTCATACCCTAACTCCAGCTTTTGATGTGGTGGAGAAGGCCTCGAATGGACAGTAACTCGACGGTGGTGCTGATTCCACATTGCAGTTTACGGAAGGGAGAACGCAGCGGCGTGAAAGCGGATCAATCTGCTATGGATACCCATAACGACAATTATTCAGGGTCAGAACATTGCATTGCGGACCCGGTGTTCGTGACGGCACGGTTGCGACTTAAGTCACAGATTGCAGCATTTCGAGGGCACGAGAAACAGCAGCGTCCCGTCTCTTTCAGCCTGCAAGAAAACAATTTATTTCACGACAGCCTATTTGTATCGAGTGCGAAGTTACGACCGCGAAATCCATGGGCGGTAGTTGGATCGGTGGGCCTGCTGTCGCTCCTTGTGCTAGCGCTAGTTGTCATCCCACTGTTTCACACGGACACGCTCCCCAAGCCGGAGAGACTGACGATGTTGTATGTACTGCCGGCGGCCGCAGGTTCCAATGTCACGGGGCGTCCGGTGCCCAGATCTGCTTCTAGAAACACCCAGACAATGAGGATTCCTAGTGCAGTGCATGCGACGCAAGAAGCACTTCCTTCGCCTCCGGTGGTTACTGCGGGCGGAGTAGTTGGAGGAGTTCCTGGCGGAGCAATCGGCGGAATTCCCGGTGGAGTGCTGAGCGAAGTGCTGGGGAGCACGGGCAGTGCACCCGTCCTCGCGAAACCTCCCGCCCCCACGCCAAAACGAGTCCGTGTGCCCGCCCGGATAGCCGAGGCCAACTTGGTCTACGACGTTGCGCCGAAGTATCCGCCCGAGGCCGGCCGCGCACGGATTGAAGGGACGGTAGTGCTGTTGGCCGTGATCGGCGAAGACGGCACCGTGGAGGATGTTCGCGTCAAGAGCGGTCTGTCGGTGCTCGCGCAGGCCGCAATCGAAGCAGTAAAGCAATGGCGCTATCGGCCGTATCTCTTGAATGGAGAGCCGGTTGAAGTCGACTCCCAGATCACAATCAACTTCACCCTGTCCAAAGGATAGAAATGTCAACGAGGCACATTAACAGACATGCGTTTTCTCACTGGCTCTTGGGAACGCTTCTGAACTTAACCCAAATGTTGCTGCTCATCGCCCCGGCAGGCGGAGTGATTCTTGTTGTACCCGCGTCCGCGCAGTCTACGGAAGTGCCAACTACCAAAACAGGAAGCATCCTGGGTACAGTGGTCGACAGTAACAACGATACGATTCCCAATGCGACGATAGTCTTGCAAAAACCGTTCGGCGATCCTTTCACAGCTGTAACAAAGGACGATGGATCGTTTGCATTCCACGATGTCACGCCAGGAATCGCCTATCAGATCACTGTCGCCGCAGAAGGACTTGCAGAGTGGAACTCGTCGGTTACAGTCGAACCCGGGCAGAACATGACTCTTCCCGAGGTCAAACTTCGCATTTTGGCTGTGCAGCGAGCGGTCACGGTAAGTTACTCGTCAAAGGAAGTTGCTGCCCAACAGCTCAAAGCTGAAGAACAGCAGCGCGTTTTAGGCTTTATACCGAATGTTTATGTGGTGTATGAACCCCACCCGGAGCCTCTTACAACGCGGATGAAGTTCGAGCTAGCTTACAAAGATCTCACCCATCCAGTTTTCTACGCCCGCACAGCTGCGTGGGCGGGAGTTCAGCAAGCCGCTGGACTCCGCAATTATCCCCAAAATACAAGAGGATATGGAGAACGGTTAGGGACCGGCCTTGCCGACGGCGTTACCGAAGGCTTGATCGGCAATGCTGTTCTGCCATCACTGCTGCATCAAGATCCCCGCTATTTCTATCAAGGCAGCGGGACAAAGAAGTCCCGGGCGCTCCACGCCGTCTTAGCTGCATTTATCTGCAAGGGAGACAACGGAGCATCGCAGCCGAACTACTCTACGTGGGGGGGCAGTCTGATTTCATCTTCCATTTCCCTCGCGTACTACCCAAGTTCTGATCGTAATGCTCGGCATGTATTCGGAAACTTTGGAATCGGAATGGGCCTGCATGTTGCTGGCGGGTTGGCCCAAGAGTTTATCTTGGGCAAATTCACCAGCAGAGGTAAACACTAGTCTCGGAGTCGTTCATGTCCAGCATCGTAAGAAATAGAGTTACCGCCGTCGAGGAATTTAAGAACAAAGTCCAGGCCCGCACGGCACGGGTAGGTATCATTGGCCTCGGCTATGTTGGCCTGCCATTGGCCCTGCTCTTCAACGAAGAAAAGTTTCCGGTCACTGGTTTCGACATTGACGCCACCAAGGTCGACACCTTGAACGCGGGTGGTTCTTACATTTGCCGCATTCCTCCGACTGAAATTCAATTGGCGCGGCAGCGCCATTTCTCGGTCACAATCGACTTCGCCCAGTTGCGAGACATGGATGCCATCATCATTTGTGTGCCGACACCGCTCGATGAATATCACCAACCTGATATGTCCTACATCACAAGCACGGCAGAATCGATCGCTCCCCATCTTCGTCCCGAGCAGTTGATAGTGCTGGAAAGCACTACCTACCCAGGCACAACCGAGGAAGTTCTCCTGCCTATCCTAGAGAACGGCAACCAAGCGGGCTTGAAAGCTGTGCGCCAGGGACAGAGCGGTGATTTTTACCTGGCTTTCTCTCCGGAACGTGAAGATCCCGGAAATCAGACGGTAGCTCGCCGTGATATTCCCAAGGTAGTGGGGGGGCTGGATCCGGGCGCGTCGGAGTCGGCGGCGGAGCTGTATGGTTCGATCTTCAACCGGGTTGTTCCGGTCTCAAACCCGGCGGCCGCAGAAATGACCAAGCTGCTGGAAAACATATATCGCTGCGTGAACATCGCGTTGGTGAATGAGTTAAAACTCCTGTGCCTGCGGATGGGCATCGATATCTGGGAAGTGATTGAGGCAGCTTCCACCAAGCCATTCGGGTTTCAGGCGTTTTATCCTGGACCGGGACTGGGCGGTCACTGCATCCCGATCGATCCTTTCTATCTCTCCTGGAAAGCCAAAGAATTTGATTTCCACACCCGTTTCATCGAATTGGCAGGCGAGGTGAACCAGCACATGCCCTATCATGTCGTGGACTCGGTGGGGAGGGCGCTGAATGAGCGCCAGAAGGCGGTGAAGGGATCGAAGGTGCTGGTCCTGGGGCTGGCTTACAAGAAGGACATCGACGATCTTCGCGAGTCGCCGTCGCTCACCGTCATCGAACTGTTACAGAAACAGGGGGCGCACGTGAGCTATAACGATCCCTATTTTCCCTTCGTGGCCCGCGGGCGGAAGTACAACCTTCAGATGAAGTGCTCCAATCTCGATGACCTCGGCCAGTACGATTGTGTTCTGATTGTCACCGACCACTCTGACTACGATTACCGGCGCATCGTCGCCGAAGCGCAGTTGATCGTGGACACGAGGAACGCGACCGAAGGAATCGAGTCTCCCAAGATCGTTAAGTGCTAGGAGCGGATCCGATCTGGGTATTCGGAAGTTTCCTGTTTCTACCCTTACTGGCTGTGTGCCTGGGTGATCGCCATCGATGATTTAACCGGCTACTAACGTCTTAGGAAGGGAACCATGCAGCATGTCCGAATGGCGAAATGCATTGCGCTTGTTGGTTTCGTCGCCGCGTTCCTGCTGCTCTGCTCTGCCCAGCCTTTTCAGCCGGCACTGAAACTGTATCGCGCGAAGCCGGAGGACGTGCCACCGTGGGCGGAACAGGGGAATTTTCGCTTTATCCGGCTAGACGGCGGACAAATCGAGAGCTGGAAGGCCGAGCGAACTTGGTGGGGCGACAAGTTCAGCGCCGAAGAGAAGGACGTGCTGAGCCACATCTACGACCGCGATTTCGAGGAAATGCTCGGCTTGCTCAAGCAGGCGGAGATCAACTGGATCTGGGTCACATGGAGCAGCGGCTGGTCTTCTAAGGATGAGGAAGAGAACCGGCAGAACCTGAAAAAGGTAATCGCTCGTTGCCATGCGAACGGTATCCACGTCTCGGCTTACCTGTCAGCTTCCAACATGTTTCGCAAGAGCGCCTTCCGCGACGACCCGGAAACCAAGAGATACGGCCTGTGGATGTACCACATCCCTTTGTTCTATGCCGGGCCGACTAAAGCCGATCTGCAGATTTCCTGGGACCGCCGTCTGGCCGACGCACGCAAGCTGGGCTGGCGCGCCTATCTCCTGAGGAAGGCGGAACTGGCGGTGGACGCGGGAGTGGACGCGATCGTCTGGGACAACATGATCGGTTACAACGACGGCCTAGCCCAGTTGCTCGACGACACCCAGCGGATGGCGGAGCGGAAGGCGCGGGAGACCGGCCGACCCAAGGTCATAGTTGAGGCGAATATCCATATTGCGCCGGACCGGTTTGCGATGAACGACATCAACGACGTGATCTGGGAGGAGGACGGCAAGGACACTCCGGGGGTTTGGAACGGTAAATGGCAGGTGGACAACGCGCGCAAGATCAAATTCTTAAACGGCGAGAAGCAGCCTTGGCAGCCCCTGAAGTATGAGAACGACCTTTACCACTGCGGCCCGCGCGAGCGCTGCATTCCCAGTACGGCCGAGCAGAAGCTTTCCATAGCCGAGGCCTATGCGTTCGGCGCGGCAACCTCGCGCAACATCGAAGGCCGATTCCTCTCAGCTCTGATTAGGGGTGAGCCGGAGGCCCGGGAGGCCTGGAAGGCCATCGCTCAGTACAACCATTTCCTGGTCGAGCATCAGGAGCTGTATCACCAGGTGGCACCAGTCGCGCGGATTGCATTGATCTCCGCGAAGCCTCTGAACCCGGTGGCCGATGAATTCCTCAAGCAGAGTGTCTTTTTCGAGACCAAGGTGCTCGCGCACCTAGACAAGGGAGTCCCGCTGGAGCAGTTTAAGGTGCTTGTTGTCCCTTCTAACCTGCCGAAGCTCAACGCCGAGCAAAAGGCCATGTTGGATCGGTTCGCCACCGGCGGGGGCGTCATCATCAGGGCCGGCAAGGAGGGGGCGGCAATTGCGTCGCGTGCCGAAGCTGCGGCGGGAGGGCCTCGCCTCAGCTTGGAGCCGCGCGGTTACGTGTTGGGTCAGTTGTCTCGGAAACCCGACGGTCGGACTTTGATCCTCCACTTGCTCAACTACAATCACGAGGCCCCGGCAGAGAACGTCAAGGTCCGGCTGGAGCTGAGCGGGCTGGTCCCGGACCTCAGCCGCTGGGAAGTGAATGTCCTTTCACCGGATGCGGCCCAGCCTGAGTTCGCTAGCCTTTCTCTATACGGAAGCGTTTGCGAGTTCACTCTGCGCCGGATCGAGCACTATACCGCGGTGACTCTCTCGGCCCCGGCGGGGCGGTAGTTTTATCGAACAGCCCGCGGGCCACTTCGGGCGAGTTCTGGCCGCGTGCAGGCCGCGTCAAGCTGTCGGGCACTACCCGATCTCTTTCGCTCAGACTGGAAGACTCTGTCCAACGCCGCCACTAGTTCCGGTCGGCAGCGGGCAGGGTTGGGAGGAAGGTTCCGGCCGGGTCTTGTACCTCAGACCCGCGCGGTGGGAAGTTGAAGAAGTCACGCCGGAACCGGGGAGCTCTCCACGGCGACTTCCATATCAGCGAAGCAAACGTCTTTGCGAATGCTTTTGCCTCTGCATTTCGATCGCGGTTCGGTCCTGCTGACCTTTCTGGCCCGCAAAGGCGTGAAAGATCTGGCCGCACTGTGTTGCGAAGGTGCGGGCATTGAAGAAATCGAATGGTTGCCCTTGGATCATGCCGCGCGAGAGACCCCGTCACGATTGACCAGTAGCTCAAATATTGTGCGAAGTGCCCCCTGGCCTCTGGAACTGCGATAGAACAGCCGCAATTCGTCAGGGTGCTCCACAGCCAATGTCTTCACTATCGAGAACGACGTGCAATAGATCGGGTTTGGATTGCGCCAGACGATTTTCATAACAGCCTCCCTCGCCTTCATGAGCGCGGTACTTGTGAAACTTGTTCTTGGAAGTGTCAATACGGTGACACGGTGCCACAGAGTCACGTAGCGATCTCTCCGACGCTGACCGCGGTGGAAGCCAAGTTCACGCATCAACACTCGTCTCCTCTGCACTCGAACTTCCATTCGATCTTTGCCGTGAACTGGGAGCGCTCTTTCCTGGCAAAGCTTTTGGCGACTCAGTTGCTCTTACGTTTGAATCCGAAGCGAGAGGCCGCAGCCCCTATCGAGTGCCCCCAAGACTCCTGCGGCCTCGCGCTTATGGTTCTACTCGACGGTGAAGGACCGCACAGCAGGGAGAAACATTATGGCTTCGCTTGCCCTAGTCACAAATAGGAACTCGATCTTGATCTCCGCTATACGTAACCTGGTCTGTCCGCTCTGCGGCGCAAGCATGATGGGATTTCGATGTCTCGGATACTGTTGCAGCGATTGGCGACAGGAATGGGAGCGCGCGATGAGCGCTAAATCGAAGAGTAGGGGAGCGCGTCCTGGAAGATCATGCGCAAAGCATCGAATGTAGACAAAAGCGGCCCGCGTCGACGAGATTCTCAATGAGAGGCAGTAGGGCGATCACAAACACGGACTGGACGTTCTGGTCGAAAGCCCTCTTGCTCTTCAATCCTCGAGCGCACGAATTCTCACGCGTTGCTCGCTTTGCATGGACCGCACTGTATTGGAACGTAGCGGTCGTCCTGTGGGGTGCTTATGTGAGGGCGACGGGTTCAGGTACGGGCTGTGGAAATAAGTGGCCCCTCTGCGATGGCGACCTTGTCGGGGCAAGCGCTAAAGCGCAAACTATCGTCGAATTCACGCACCGAATAACCAGTGTCATCTCGTTGCTCATGGTGACCGGTCTTGTTGTTTGGTGCTGGCGAGTAACAAAGAAAGGCGACTGGGCACGCTATTCGGCGTTTCTTGCCGCCGCACTTCTCGCAAATGAAGCGCTGCTGGGAGCCGCGCTAGTCCTAATGAAGCATGTCGCCAACGACCAATCTACCGGCCGAATTCTCTTTCTATGTTTGCACTTTGGCAATACACTCCTGCTTCTCGCGGCGCTGTCGCTCACTGCCGCTTGGTTGTCGAATGGCAGCAGGAAATTCACTCTCATTGCCGAATGGCAAGCAGTAAGTTCTATCGGACTGGGCCTACTTGCCGCTATGGTCACAGGGATTGCTGGGACGGTAGCGGCTCTGGCCGATACCCTTTTTCCGTCAACATCACTG
>Ga0210409_10008660_pt1 | contig 10336 bp, 16 predicted proteins | sample IncBWH17MmetaG_FD_161649 | JGI IMG/M metagenome (GOLD analysis project Ga0210409, IMG submission 161649) | Forest soil microbial communities from Barre Woods Harvard Forest LTER site, Petersham, Massachusetts, United States - Inc-BW-H-17-M | ecosystem: Environmental > Terrestrial > Soil >...
GTTTGAGAGTCGACCGCTTGCGCTCCCTAACGTGACCGATCGTCCGAACTGTCCCGCTCATGGTTAGACTGGTGGTGTGGGTCGCTCTGGTGACTGGTCAAAGCTGTTCTCGGCGGCGTTTCGTCAGTCGCGGAATGCAATGATGTTGCTCGACAGCAGTCGTTGCTACGTGGACGTCAACGGAGCGTTGTTGAAGCTCACGGGCTACACACGCGACGAGCTCATCGGCCGGCCCCTTTACGAGTTCGTCGTCGGCGGTCCGCTGAATTCGCCTGAGGAGTGGGAGGCCATGATGTCCGCCGGTCATTTCACCGGGGAGGCGGAACTCCTTCGCGCCGACGGCCATGGTGTGGCGGTGCAGTGGGGAGCAAATGTGGAGGTGGTGACCGGCCATCGCTTGATCCTGGTCGTGACGCTCAGTATCTCGCGTTGGGGACGGCGCTTTCGCCGAGCCGTGTCCACCGAGCAGGAGATCGCAGCTCTGTCCGAGCGTGAGTTTTCGGTCGTGCGGCTTGTGGCGCTCGGGGATACAGGGCCAGAGATCGCCGAGGCTCTGGGGATCACACATGACACCGTTCGCACCCACGTACGCAACGCGATGACAAAGACCGCCACGCGTTCGCGTGCGCAGCTCGTCGCCAAGGTCCTCGGCGAGGGCTACGTCTTGCGCTGATGTGAAGTGACACATTTGTGGTATGGACTGTGCTGGACGGAACGGCGAACATGGATACCGTGAATCCACCGAGTGTCCATTCCGTCGTTCGTCCCATGGTGGCATTGCCTGTGTGGGCGTATCGCGCATCCAAATGATCTTGTCAATTTCCAGCTTGGAGCCGCGGGGCGATGTGTGCGGCTCCTGGGGGCTGCGCCGTCGACTAGGGGGATCGGCGCGCCCCCACCGGTTCTTCCCCACGTACCTGCCACCTCAGCCACGCATTCCTGCAGGGCGCCTCACGCGGACCGCGCACGCGACGGGCGCTCTCGCGGTGGCAACTCACGGCAACCCCCGAGATCGGGGTGGTGATGAATGGTTTCGTCAAATACTGCGGTGAGCAGCGGATGCTCCGGGTCCCGCACCACCGCTGGCCCTACCGGCGCTTCCACTGTCGCCACGATCTGCACAGGGTGGTACGCGTTAGGGCGTCGAGACGTCGGTGCCGGCAAGGGCGTTCCTATTCGCTCCCCAACCTGAACGATGCTAGGCACAATCGGCCCCATACCTACCGAGCGGGTGATACTGACAATGGCCTATGAGAAAACTGTCCCGAGACCACGATGTGAGCCGATGGGCCCGGTGATCGACGAACTTCACGAGGACGTGTTCGGGTGGCAGCCAGAGAAGACTGGTGTCGAGTACGAGCGGCTGACGGCTGTACTGCTCGCCGTACTCGGTTGGCACGATTTGGCGCATGAGGCTACCGAGTGCACTGTGGATAGACGGACCAAGCACCAGCTTGATGTCACAGCGCGCAATCCAGCGGGGAAAGTTCGACATCTGCTGGCGGAGTGTCGGGATTGGGACAAAATGGTCGACAGGCCCACGATTGATGGGCTCGTTGGATTGCGGACACAAGCCGGCGCCGACATGGTTGCGGCGGTAACGACTAAGGGATTCACCAACGACGCTCGTTTGCTGGCCGAGGAGGAGGAGGTGATGCTGGTATGCCTGCGTCCTTTCAGCAAAGAAGATGTCGATAGGTTCGTCAAGCGTATCGAGATGACGTTCGTCTTTCACGTGCCTGTCTATTCGGACTTCGATGTCAAGTTGATGTCAAATCACAGATCTATGCGGGGTGTTCAGTTTCAGATAGCTTTTGATGAGGGTCACCTTCTCGCCCTGGACGGATCACCAGCAGAAACGGCGAGCGAGATACTGTGTGAGTCTGACTCGCCCATGAAAGAGGGCGTATTCCGGCAACGTGCGACGTTTCGCAAAGGTCGCCTGCTGCAAGTCGTCGGAAACGACCCGGTTGCGATCAGTGCACTTGCGTGGACCGAAACTGTGCATCGCGACACTCATACGACATTCATCGAGACAGAGGGCGATCCGGTCCTCGTCGTTGAACGACTGGGGGACGACAGTCGTGTTCTCTCCAAACGTATAGTCGTCGACGACGACCTCTATGCTTGGGAGATAGATGGCGAGGGCGAGGTGATCCACAGAGGCCCGCTGGGCGTTGGAGGTGCGGCGATGGTGTGATCGAGCTTTGAGCTCGAGTGGCTCGATATCGACTTCCATGCCTCCCATGTCCGTGTGGCAGACAGTTTCGCGCGCGGGAGGCTTGTTGATGGTTGACGCGCCCGAGTTCCGCAAGGGACACTCAGTGCTGGTGGCGGCCCCTACGGTCATCCACCAGACGGAGGCGAAGTCGCCCCAGTAGCCGGCGCCTTGCTAATTATAGTAGTAGGAGCAGGGGTGGTGACCGTCTTTGCCGTGGTGGCGGTCGTGGCGGGTGTCGTGACAGTGGTCTGCTCAGTGACCATGGGGTGGTTGACCGTCGTGGAGTGCCCAACGCTGAGCGATTGGCTGGTGACAGTGGAGGTCTGTTTCGAGCCCCCGTTGGACACGAACAGGACAACGATCACGATCACCGCGATCACGGCTGCCACGCCGGCGGCTATAGCCCAGCCGTGTCCACCACTCCCATCATCTGTCGGAGGCCGATATCCGCTGCCGGGTGGTGGCGGATATCGGCCTCCGCGCCGGGTTGCGTACCTCCGGGACTTGGGCCGGGCGGCGGCAGCGATGGCTCCCCTTCGGTCCGACCGTAGTCGTCGTTCATGCCGACTCCTTTCCCGTGGTGAGCTTCCAGTCATGAGGACAGAATCGCCTCGTCCGAGGCTAGCGCGTCGCCGGCCATCCGCTGGAGCGTGGTGTGCGAGTAGGTCGAGTGCGGCTGAGAGTTCCGAGGGGCGGGTATAACTGTTCGCACACCCGATTTGCTACGCGTCGCCCAAACCTTTGAGGAGGATGACTGTGTCGTCCAGGGACCAACGGCCTACCAGCGCACCGACGGAAGAGAACTGGCGGCCGTGCATGCTGAGAGTGGCGACTTGGCGCACCGGCTCGTGACGACGCAGACAACCCGCATAGCGAAGGGAGAGTCTGATGGACATCTTTGAGGTCGAGCAGAAGGAGACCGTCAGCAGGGAGGAGGTCGCGGAGCGCCTACGGCTCCTCGCCGACATGCTCGCTCGAAACAACGACCTGGAGTTCGACCGAGGCGGAATGCATTTCACTGTTCGCGTCCCCGACCAGCTTCAGCTCAAGGTCGAGCTCGAGGTGGAGACCGACGAGCGCGAGCTCGAGATCGAGCTGAAATGGTGATGGCGGCGCCCGAGGATCTGCGGGTTGGCCTCAGCCGAGGACGGCACCATCGACCCCTCGGAGATCGAGAACCTCGCTCTCGCGGAGAACTCTTCCTCGAAAAGTACGCGAGGTCCGGACGCTGATGCGGCCCTTCAACACAGAGGAGTACGCGTGGCGAATGCCGAGCCGTTTCGGGGTTCGCGTCGAGGACATCGTCGTCGCCATCGAGGACGGCGGCCGACGCCTGAACAACACCAGCCATGAGATGCGGATCGTCTCATGAGGGAGGTCACACATGATCAGCCACACCCATAAACGCCGGCGCGGCCCAGGCTGCCGTCATACAACCCTTCGCCACGATCGCCGGGGCAAGATCGTGACGCGCTGGGCTTTTCGGATGGGTGTGCTGAGCCTCTCCCTATTCGCTTTGGCCGCGTGTGGCTCAAGCGGAGGGGCGAGTGTGGCCAGCACTCTGAGTCAAACGGCCTCCAGCCGCGCGGCAGGTACCACCGCGAGCACAGGCGTCAGTACGCCGACCGCCACGCAGGCCAAGACCGAGACCCAGCCCTCCCAGAACCAAACAGCGACCGCGTCGGCACAAACAAAGTCGGCGAGCGCCGCGGCCACTCCGACGACTCCGACCACCACAAGCACCGCGCCGTCCCAAACCAAGACGGTTACCCAGACAAAAACGGTCACCCAGCCACCGCAGACAACGACCGTGACCACGCCTACACAGACACAGACAAACACTGTCCTCAAGACGCAGACTGTCACTACACCGACCACCCCGACCACCCCGACCACGACGACCACGACGTCGACGAGCCATGCTCCGGCGGCGGCAGCAGCCGGCGCCGCCGCGGCCGCAAGCAAAGAGCCGTCCTCGGAATCGAGCGGTCTGCCGGGTTGGGCCTGGGCACTGATCGGTGCTGCCGTTGTCGCCGGCGCGATCTGGATTATCACCCTGATTCGGCGTGGCCGAAAGGACAGTTCACCGAGCGACGGGACGGGAGACCCGGGAGTATTGGGCGGCGAGCCGCCGCCCAACGCCCCACCTCGAGTATGAGCGCTCCCGACTTTCGTCTTCAGGCTAGTGCCGCACTCGCTCGCCACGGTTTGTGGGTCCTGCCGTGCCCAGGGCCGCTGAGATCACCGGGAATGATGAAGTCGAACTCCCGGGCCGGGTGCCCGCGTGTCAGCGATGCGCAGCGCAGCCCCCAGACCTCCTGGTTTCGCGCGCCGAGCCCGTACTGCAAGCTCACGACCATCGCGTCCCGGTGCGCCAGGATCTCGCGCCGAGGGTTGACCCGCAGGAGCATCTGGGCGCGGATCGCCTCCATGGCCTGTGGTGAGAGCGCTCAGCTCGCTACCCCAAGCCCGCGACGGCGTCGCGCAGGGGTGTAGCCGGTGCCTCCGGCTCGCATCGAGCGGCGCCGGTTTGACGCGCGGCTCGTTGGCAAGGCCACACCCGTTGGTCTGGATCTTGGGCACGAGACGACGAGGCGGCCCAGCTCAAAGCGGCCGAGAGTACGCTCCACGCCTGATCTCCACGTGCGGGCGTGGCGCACCGAGGGGAACGTGCGGCTGCGCTCGCGTTTGTCGTGATCGTGGAAGCCGACCGTGTAGGACTTGCGCTCGCTCTTGGCGACATATGGCCACGCGGACTTCTTCGGCCAGGGCCGAGCCATCTGCTTCTCCTCTCGCAGAGTGTGGGCCTAAACGGCGACTATGCGCCTACGGGCGATCTCGGCCGCCAGCAGAAGGAGCCGGCGCGTGGCCAGCCGAACAGCTACGAGGAAGAAGCGCGGTGTCGCTGCGGGGATGGCACCCCACAAACGATGGAGCAAGCACTGAGACGTCACGATTTGCGGGGGAAAACGCCTTGGGGGCGGCTTACCGGTAAGCACGGGGTCGCCGGTTCGAATCCGGCCGTCGGCTCTCCACTTTCCACCGCGAGGTCCCCCAACTTTGTACAGTTTTGCCGTAGTTATCCGCTTCTGTACGCACAGCGACGGCAGCCAAATCCCCGTCAAGGAGCAGAATATGGCGCTCTGCCCAGAGATCGAGCGCCTTCCGGGGGCACTTACGATGGAAGTGCTCTACCTACTGAGCTAGGTGGGCGCGAAAGCGCGCTCGCGCGCCGTAGGCGTGGACGACGAAAAAGCATATGATCGAACATATGTTCGCCCTGCTGTCCGACCAGATGAGTAACTTGATTCGCGTCTACGAACGGGCGATCTCAGCGGCTGGCAGTGTGCATGGCGGCTGAGGTCTCGGCGCAAAGGAGGGCCGGACAATGAGCGGACGCGGTAGCTGCGTCATGGCAGAGCAGGGGCGGCAGGCAGAGGGAGCGATACTGGGCTTGCTTCTGAACTTCGACTCGGGGAGCCTGTGGTCCGTAGAGGAGGTGGTACGTCAGCTAAGTACCCCTCGCCTGGAGGTGATCGACGGCCTGGCAAGCCTCCAGGCAGCAGGCTTGATCCACCGCGTGGGCGACTTCGTGTTCGCGACGCGCGCGGCGTCTAGCTTCGACCGACTCGAGCTCTAGAGCCGAGTCTGCCCCGCCCTGGGCCGGGCCGGCGTGTGCGTCGAGGTCAGCTGATCCCGTCGAGCAGCTCGGATGGCGAGGAGAGCTCGAGTCCTCTTGAGAGGATCACAATTGTCTCGAGCCGTGGCGAGCGCTTGCAACGCTCGAGCAGGCTGATCTCTGTCCGGTGCAGGTCGCACACGTCGGCCAGCGCCTCCTGGGAGAGGCCAACGCGCGTGCGATGGCGGCGCAGGTTTGCGGCGAATTGCTCGCGGACGGCCTCCATAGTCCACACTGTCGCGCGCCGCAGACGGAAGGTCTACAGACGATCGTCGGTATTCGATCCGCAAGCTCATGCCGCCGCGACGGATTGTTCATCGTGGGAGGTCGCGACGGTGGTTACGGGAATCCCCATACCCGAAACCTTGCTGGACAGATCGAGCCTCAGCCAGCGCGAAAGCCGCGGGCTTGGCGCGGAGATGATCACCTCGTCAAAGCCGCGAAGGTTGATCGCGTCTTCGACCGCCGCAACCGGATCGGCGTCCCCGACGACTCCCTCCACGGGCATCCCGGCTGCCTCCCGGAGTGCGGGCAGCGTTTCGCTGAGCGTTCCGTGAGCCTGGCCCGCTCCGAGGTCCTCCGGGTCGACGACCTTGTGCAGGCCGGGGGCAGGGTTGGGCACGAGCAACGTGAACACGCACGGCCCACGTCGCGCCCGCTCACGGACGGCGTCGAGCAGGGCTGGTGTGGTGGTTGTCTTATGCTCCACGACGAGCACGCGGCTTGGGACGGAGGACTCCATGGCGGGACTCCCTTCTTGCTACACGTCGTTGGGACCCTGAGCGGGTTGCCTCTACCACTTCATTACCCTCCCGGCGGTGCGCGTGCACATATCTGAGGAAAAGATCGAGATTCGGCTGGCGCCGCTGGAGAAGGGGCTCGGCCTGCTTGGCAACATTCGCGTTCCCCTGTCGGAGATCGACGAAGTGCAGGTTGTCGAGGATCCGCTGCACGAGGTGATGCGCGCCGGCTTGAAGGTCGGCCTAAGGTTGCCCTGGCTTTACTACGTGTGCCGCTCCCTTCGTCTCGACGAGGCTTGGATCGTGCGCAGGGGCGTCCCCGCTCTCTCATTCGCCATCCGTGGTCACGGCACGCTCAAGCGCGTGACGGTCAGCACCCCAGAAGCGGGCAAGCTCGCAAGACGTCTCAGCAGCTGAAGGACGGAGATGGTGGGGGCAGGATTCGAACCTGCGTAGGCAGAGCCAATCGGTTTACAGCCGATCTCCTTTAACCACTCGGACACCCCACCAAGCGTCCCCGACGATAAGCCGTGGGCGAGAGCCCGATTGTAGTGCTTGGCCAGGTAGCGAGCCGCGTCCGTGACGAGCCGCGGCCGCCGGCACGCGATCTCGCTCAGCTCGCCTCGCGAAGTTCCTGCGCCTCCGGTAAGGACTGGAGCTTCTTGAGCGTGCGGCTCTCGATTTGGCGGACACGCTCGCGTGTGATGTTGAAGGCGCGACCGACCTCGTCGAGCGTGCGCACGCGGTCGCCGGTGATGCCGTAGCGCATCTCCAGTACCTCGCGCTCACGCCGCGGAAGCGAGGCCAGGACGCGGCCGACGCTCTGGCGACGCAACGCCTCGGAGGCCATCTCGAACGGAGATGCCGCCGTGGCGTCCTCCACGAAGTCGCCGAGCTGCGACTCCTCCTCATCTCCTACCGGCTTCTCCAGGGAGACGGGAAGCTGTGCCATGCGCAGGACCTCGCGCACCTCTCGCGTGGACCATTCGAGCTCGGCGGCTATCTCGGCCGGCGCCGGGTCGCGGCCAAGCTGCTGGATCAATGCGCGCTCGGCGTAGATGACCCTGTTGAGTCGCTCCACCATGTGGACGGGAATGCGAATCGTGCGGCCCTTGTCGGCGATGGAGCGCGTGACGGCTTGGCGGATCCACCAAGTGGCGTACGTCGAGAACTTGTAGCCGCGCCGGTAGTCGAACTTCTCAACCGCACGGATCAACCCGAGCGAGCCCTCCTGGATCAGGTCCAGGAAGTTCATCCCGCGTCCCATGTATCCCTTCGCTATCGACACGACGAGGCGCAGATTGGCCTCGATCATCTGCTGCTTGGCCGCGACGTCCCCACGTTCAATGCGCTTGGCCAAGCAGACCTCCTCCTCGGCGGTGAGCAGCTGCACCTTTCCGATCGAGCGCAGGTACAGGCGCAACGAATCGACGCTCGGCTCCACGCTCAGGTCGATCTCGGCTTTGTGGAGCTCGTCCAGCCGGGAACGCAGCGCCAGCGGGTCGTACTCGACCTCTTCCTCCTCGAGCTCAGCCATCGAGACCTCCATGGCCGGCAACCCCTCAGTGTTCGTGCTCAACTCCGGACCCCCCAGGATCCATGCGGCTCCCCATCGAAGCAACCACGCTCCGACCTCCCCCTTCTCAGACCAACAAGCCTCCTTGCGATTCCTCTCTCTTACGGTCGCGTGCCCGTCCCCAAGTGCTCCCCGAGCCCTACATCCGATGATAGCTCCCCGGTGATCCGAGCTTGCATTTGGAGTGATACCAGATGGCGAGGTCGCGAGGCGCCGCTGCCAGCTGTCGAAGGTGTCGAATTTGGAGTGTTTATCGAGCGAGCGGCTTGCCGTCGATTCCAGGTGGATCTTGCTCCCGGTTTGACCAAGCAGGTCTCCCGCTACCTCGAGCGGGTGTACTACGCTTGCCGTTCACATGGCCATATCGACACGGCAGCCGAGGCCCTCACTTTCGCCGCCAGCCTCCGCTGAGGACGTGCAGGCGCGAACGCCATCGATTCCAGTCGGGCTCTCGCGCGTGGGAGTCACCGGCGTGGAGAAGGTGATTCGCATACGCGACGAGCTGTTCTTCGCGCGCCTGGAGTGCTTCGTGGACCTGAGCTCCCAGCAGAAGGGGGCTCACATGTCGCGCTTTGAGGAGGTGGTCAACGAGGCGATCGGCGAGGTCGTGCTCAAAGAGTCCCCGTTTCGGGCGGAGACGCTCGCAACGCACATCGCCGAGCTTGTGCGCGAGCGTCAGGGGGCCGAGCGCGCCGAGGTGACGATCGCGGCTCGCTATCCCGAGCACAAGCCCGCTCCCGTGTCGGGCGTAAGGACACAGGAGATCTACACGCTCTATGGGCGTGCCGTGGCCTCCCCAAGGGGGACGCGCCGCGTGGTGGGGGTCTCGGCTACCGGCATGACCGCCTGCCCTTGCGCGCAGGAGCTCGTGGTGGCCCGTGCTCGCAAGCGCCTGCAGGCCGATGACTTCTCAGACGAGCAGATCGAGCGCGTGTTCGAGCACGTGCCCGTCGCCACCCACAACCAGCGCGGCTTGGGGACGCTTCACATCGGGTGCCTGGAGGAGTGCGAAGCGGAGATCGACGCATCGATCTTGCTCGAGATCGTGGAGGGGTCGATGAGCTCTGAGATCTACGAGCTGATGAAGCGCGCGGACGAGGTGGAGGTGGTGGAGAAGGCCCACCGTCGCCCCCGTTTCGTCGAGGACTGCGTAAGAGAGATGATCTCAGGCGTTGTGAGCCGCTTCGAGGAGCTCGACGAGATGAGCTTCGTGAGCGCCAGGCAGGAGAACCTGGAGACGATCCACCAGCACAACGTGGTGGCCGAACGTCACGGACTCATGTGCGAGTTGCGCCGTGAGATCCAGAGGGGGAGGCCGGCGTCGCATCAGACGACGCTGGATGAGTGGCTCGACGGAAGTAGTCAAGGCCCGAGAGAACGGTGACCGCAACGGTCACGTAGACAAGCAGGGAGACCCACAGGGGGGAGCCGTGTACCGCGATCACGGCCAGGATCGCGGCGATCTGAAAGCACGTCTTGACCTTGCCGAACATCGACGCCGAGATCACGATGCCCGCTTGAGATGCGTTGACCCGCAGCATCGTGACGGCGAGCTCGCGCGCGATGATGACCATGGCAACCCACCCTTCCAGGCGGTGCAGCGACACCAGGCACAGCAATGCCCCCACGATCAGGAGCTTGTCGGCGAGGGGGTCCATCAGCTTGCCGAAGGTGGTGATCGAATCTCGGGTGCGTGCCAGGTAGCCGTCGATGAAGTCGGTGAGTGAGGCGAGCGCGAAGACGACCGCGGCGAGCACGTCGCCGGAGGGGGTGTTGCCGAGCAGCGCCACGACAAGCACCGGCACGAGCATGATGCGCAGGACCGTGAGCACGTTTGGGAGGTTCAGGGGGATCATGGGGTCTCGACCATTATGTCCGGCCTGGACCGCTAGGGTGGTCTCGATGCCCCTGGTCCCGATGGTCATAGAGCGCACCGCGCGCGGTGAGCGCGAGTTCGACATCTTCTCGCGCCTGCTCAACGAGCGGATCATCTTCCTGGGGACCCCGATCGAAGACCAGGTCGCCAACCTCGTGGTGGCCCAACTCCTGCACCTGGAGTCCCAAGACCCCGAAAAGGACATCTCTATCTACATCAACTCACCGGGTGGGAGCGTGTACTC
>Ga0210409_10008661_pt1 | contig 10335 bp, 11 predicted proteins | sample IncBWH17MmetaG_FD_161649 | JGI IMG/M metagenome (GOLD analysis project Ga0210409, IMG submission 161649) | Forest soil microbial communities from Barre Woods Harvard Forest LTER site, Petersham, Massachusetts, United States - Inc-BW-H-17-M | ecosystem: Environmental > Terrestrial > Soil >...
TCGCAGCGTTCGCGTCTGCCCGTGTTCGAGGGCGCGGGAGAGCAAGTGCTCGGGTACATTCACATCAAAGACATTGTGTGGGTGTTGCTCGACCGGGAGCGCCGCGCGGAGGAAGGCTGGATCGCGGCCGAGTTCAATGTGCGGAGCATGCTTCATGAAATTGCCATCGTGCCGGAGAGCAAACCCGTGAGCGAATTGCTCCTGGAATTGCGCACCAGTCACGGCTGGATGGCCATGGTCGTCGATGAATTCGGAACCATCCTGGGATTGATTACACTCGAAGATATTTTGGAACAGCTGGTCGGCGAAATTCACGATGAATTTGACGTCGTCGAAAGGCCTGTCATCGTCGGTCAAGGCGCCGACGCGGCGATGATCTTCGACGCTTCGCTCGGCTTGCGCGATCTCGAATCACAGTACAACATCGTCCTGCCGGAAGATCGCTCTTATGCCACAGTGGGAGGATTCGTGCTCGCCCGCCTCGGTTTCATTCCGCGCGGCGGGGAGAATTTTGATTTTGACGGCTATCGCTTTACGGTCGTGGAAATGGATCGCCGAAGAGTCGCGCGCGTCAAAATCCAGCGATTGAAGGCGCCGGCGGAGCGGGCCGTTTCCGCGCCGGTGGCCGACGCAAAGCCAGCCGACGCGAAGCCGGTCGCCGAGAAGATCCTCAAACCGAAATGATCCGCCATTTCCTTCAGCGCCTTCTCTACACGTTGCCGGCCCTCTGGCTGATCCTCACCATGGTTTTCTTGCTGATCCACATCGTGCCGGGCGATCCCGTGCTGCAAATGCTCGGTCAGGATGCGCGCGTCGAAGACGTTGCGCAACTGCGCCATACACTCGGACTCGATCAGCCGCTCGGCGTGCAGTACGCGCGATATCTTGTGGGCCTGGCGCGCGGCGATTGGGGACAATCCCTGCGCTATGCGTCTCCCGTGCGCCCGATTGTGCTGGCGCGGTTTCCCGCAACGCTGGAATTGTCGCTCGCCGCGCTGGCCGTGTGCCTCGTCATCGCCATTCCCGCGGGAGTATTTTCCGCGCGGCGGCGCGGAAGCAAATCGGACCACGCGACTTCGTTCTTCACCTTGCTGGGCCTTTCGGTTCCCAACTTCGCTCTGGGCCCGATCTTGATCCTGGTTTTTTCCATCGAAATCGGTTGGCTGCCCGTGTCGGGACGCGGGGGAATCAGCCACTTGATACTGCCCGCCGCGACTTTGGGCGCGGCGCTCGCGGCCATCCTCACTCGCATGGTCCGCGGATCGATGATCGAGGAACTTTCCAGCGACTACGTGCGCACGGCTCGCGCCAAAGGAATCACGGAAACCTCGGTGCTGTTCCGGCACGCGTTTCCCAACGCGCTGATTCCGGTGATCACGATAGTGGGATTGCAATTTGGATCGCTGCTCGCGGGAACGATCGTCACCGAAACAATTTTCTCGTGGCCGGGAATCGGACGCCTCGCCGTGCAAGCAATTTCGGCGCGCGATTATCCGCTCTTGCAGGGCTGCATCCTGATCATCGCCGTGTCGTACGTCGCCGTGAATTTGCTGACGGATTTGGTCTACGCCATGGTCGACCCCAGGGTGCGCCTGCAATGATCGACGATGATTTTGTAACTCGCCTCCTAAGAGGCGAGGCTTTTAGTGGCGTAGGCTTCAACCTGCGGAATTTGATCCCGCCCGGGCCGAAACCCCGCAAGCTGTAACCTGCGCTAAAGTCTCTTTATGAACCCGTCATCTTCAATACGCCAATTCCTTCGCACCAGCGGCCTGGGCCGCTGGGGGCTCGCTGTCACGATTTTGCTGATCCTCCTCGCTGTTCTAGCGCCGTGGCTCGCCCCTGCGAATCCCTCCGAACAAAGCCTGCCGAATCGATTGCTTTCCCCAGGCGCGCATCACTGGATGGGAACCGACGAACTGGGCCGCGACGTTTTGTCGCGCACACTGTACGGCGCGCGAGTTTCGCTACTCGTCGGCGTGTCGGTCGTGCTTGGCGCGGGAATCGTGGGCCTGGCGCTTGGCGCCCTCTCCGGATATTTCGGCGGCGCATTCGACCGCTTCATCAACATTGTCCTGATTAATTCGTTTCTATCGTTTCCTGGCATTCTTCTGGCCATCGCGTTTGCAGCGTTTCTGGGGCCGGGATTGGACAAGGTCATCCTGGCCCTCATCATTACCGGTTGGGCGGGATACGCGCGCCTGGCGCGCGCCCAGGTGATGAAAGTGCGCGAAATGGAATTTATTCTCGCCGCGCGGTCGCTGGGCGCTTCGCACGCGCGCATTTTGCTGCGGCACCTGTTGCCGAACACTCTGCAGCCCGTTTTGATTCAAGCGACGATCGGAATGGCGGGAGCGATTTTGGCGGAGTCAACGCTGAGCTTTCTTGGTCTGGGCGTCGTCGCGCCCACACCCAGCTGGGGCGCCATGCTCAACGACGCGCGCAATCATTTGTTCGACGCGCCGCACTTGGTGGTGTTTCCGGCGCTGGGAATCATGGCGGCGGTTCTCGCCTTCAACCTGCTGGGGGACGCCTTGCGCGACTGGCTCGATCCCCGCACGCGCGCGTTCTTGACGACAATGGATTTGCCGCGCTGAAATTTCCGCGGTGGGACGGGCTTCAGCCTGTCTGGTTTTGACCGTCCTTGGCGTAGAACAAAAAGAAGACAGGCTGAAGCCCGTCCTACGTTAGATCGAGCGTAACTTCCGCGCCGCGATTCACTCCGAGCGTGCGCGCGGCGTTGCCACGATTCACGGCAATTTCGACGTAACCGGCGGAGCCGAGCAATGCGATCGGCTCTCCCGCATTACCCGAAGCGAACGTTTGGCCAAACTTGAGGACCTGCTTGCCATTCACAGCCAGCTTGATGGCCCCGCCTCCCAGCGCTCCGATGGGAATATCTTCCGCCGTGAGATTGGTCATCAAGTTTCCGAATGCATCCACGCGCAAGATGACCCCTTTGACGGCCGTCCCATTGGACTTTGCTTTCGGCATGGTGAACCGCACGAAATCCGTGACCGACTCGCCAAAGGCTTCCGTCTGGAAGGCCTTCGACAGCCACCCCGCGGTCGGCGCAAAAATGTCCCGCCCGTGGAATGTGGGGCTGACGGGATTCAGGAAATAGTGTTCGGCAGAGATGTGCCGGACGGTGCAGGATTCGCGCTCAAAAATCATTGACAGGACGCCATTGTCCGGCGCGACGAAGAACTGCTTCTCTCCGCTCACAAGTATCGGGCGGCGTTCCGTCCCCACTCCAGGGTCCACAATGACAACGTGAATCGTGCGCGACGGAAAAAAACGGTACGCGTTCGCAATCGAAAGGGCCCCATCCAGAATGTCGTAGGGAACCACGCTGTGGTTTAGGTCCACGATCCGCGCGGCAGGATTGATGTTCAGAATCACACCCTTGATCGAGCCGACGAGGTGGTCGCTCGTGCCAAAATCCGTAGTGAGCGTGATGATGGGATCGGCCAAAGACGGTCTCCGTTTGAAACGCCGCTCGCGAGGCACACAACGTGCGCTCCGTATATTAATCCATATACAGCCTCTCCGAGAATCAAGTGTATGTGCAGCGTGTCCGAGTGGCTAAGCCCAGTGGCACAGGCTTCCAGCCTGTGAGGTTTGGCTGAGTCGGCGCGCGACCCCTTCGCAACCAACACCACAGGCTAAAAGCCTGTGCCACTAGACACCATTGCCTTGACCGCTCTAGTCGCGAACGATATTCTGCATTCAGGGACCTCGTATGAAGCGGATTTACCTCGACTACAACGCGACCACTCCGATCGCCCCTGAAGTTCTGGCGGTAATGCTGCCGTACCTCACAGAGGAATTCGGCAACGCCAGCTCGATCCACGCCTACGGCCAGAACGCCCGAGGAGCGGTGGAGCGGGCGCGCTCGTCCGTAGCTGCTCTCGTAGGAGCACGCGCCGCGGAGATCATGTTTACCAGCGGGGGCACGGAGTCGAACAATCACGCAATTCTCGGTGCTGCGGCAGCGGCTCCCGGCAAAGCCAGGCACGTGATTACGTCCGCGATTGAGCACGTTGCCGTTCTTGACCCCTGTAGGGCCTTAGCGAAGAGTGGAATCGATCTTACGGTTCTACCGGTAGATCGCGATGGCCTCGTGAACCCTGAAGATGTGCGCAGCGCGATTCGCCCCGAGACCGTGCTGATAACTCTCATGCTCGCAAATAATGAAATTGGAACGATTCAGCCCATCGCAGAAATCGGGAAAATTGCCGCCGAGATGGGAATCTCGATGCATACCGATGCCGTGCAGGCCGCCGGAAAAAATCCCATCGAAGTGGACAAGCTGGGCGTGGACCTGCTGTCGATTTCCGCGCACAAGTTTGGCGGACCGAAGGGAGTGGGCGCGTTGTACATCCGAAAGGGAACCCAGCTCGGGCCCTTGATGTACGGCGGACACTCGGAACGGGATCGCCGCCCCGGAACCGAGGATGTCGCCGCCATCGCGGGCATGGGCAAAGCGGCTGAGCTCGCGTTGACCGGCATGCGCGAGGAGAGCGAACGCGTACGTGGGCTGCGGGACCGTTTGGAGCAAGGCCTGCTTGGCCGCGTGCCGCATTCCTGGGTGAATGGCGCGCGAGCGCCTCGAGTGCCCAACACTGCCAATTTGACTTTCCCGTTTATAGAAGGCGAGGCCATGGTCATCGCGCTGGACCTCAAGGGCATCGCATGTTCCACCGGAGCCGCTTGCTCTTCGGGAGCCGTGGAGCCATCGCACGTGCTGATGGCGCTCGGCCTCGCTCCGGAGGACGCGCGCGCCACGCTGCGACTGAGCCTGGGTCATCAGACGACCGAAGAGGAAATCGACTTCGCGCTGGAAACAATTCCCCCGGTGATCGAACGGCTCCGCCAGCTTTCTCCCACATACAAAAAGCCTGCAATCGCCTAACTCGAATATCTGATCATCGATTTGAGTGCTTAGATCAGAAGTCGCACATTCACTTTTGTGGATCGGAGTTCGGTGGCGCCGGGGCCCGCCGGCGATTTTCGCGTTTGTTTCGAGCCGAGGCGCAAAATCGCCCACATTTCATAAAGCGGTTGTTTCGGTTCTTGCGCGTGCATTAGAATGTGGGCTCAATACGCCACCTGATTTTTGAGGAAAGAGGCGCCGGAAAGTTGCCCGCGCCGCGGCTCGAAAATCCGGCAAATCGAAAAAGGTGTGCGATCGACATACTTTTGCTCTCGCTGCCGGCCAATGTGAAATATGACAACTGTGAATCCCGCATCGACCAAAAAGCCCGACGCCGCGAAGAAACCTGATTTTGAATATTCCCTGGCGCGCCTCGAAGAGATTGTCGGAAAACTGGAGAGCGCAAATCTTTCGCTCGATGAAGCCATGAAGCTGTTTGAAGAAGGAGTTCAACTTTCGCGCGACTGTCAGAAATACCTGGAGCAAGCCGAGGGCAAAGTGGAAATTCTGCTTAAGAAAGCAGGCGGCGATTTGGCCGCGGAGGCCTTCAATCCCGAAGCTGAGGAAGATTCCTAACAGGCAGCGCCGCGAGCGCGCGCCCGAACTGCACTCCACCTGATGAACCTTCCCGCATTTTTCGAAGAAGACCGGGCCACGGTGGACGCCGCCCTCGACCGGCTGCTGCCCGCTGAAGATGCCCAGCCTCCCTCGATCCACCGCGCCATGCGCTACAGCGTGCAGGCCGGCGGAAAACGGGTGCGGCCGATTCTGTGCCTCGAATCGGCGCGCATTTTTTCCGCCGATGTCACTCCTATCCTGCCGGTCGCCTGCGCGATGGAATTCATTCACACCTATTCGCTCATCCATGACGACCTGCCGGCGCTCGACAACGACGACTTGCGGCGGGGAAAACCCACCTGCCACAAGAAATTTGGCGAGGCCATGGCCATCCTCGCGGGCGATGCATTGCTGACGCTGGCTTTCGAGACACTTGCCAATTCCCCGATTGGCCCGGCGCGGCGCATAGCGATTCTGTCTCACGTGGCTGCATCGGCCGGCACAGTGAACGGAATGGTCGGCGGCCAGGTGGCGGACCTTGAAGCCGAAGGGCACTCCATCCAACCTGAGGAGCTCGAGTATATCCACCGTTCGAAAACGGCGGCATTGATTCGCGCGTCCATCGTCGCCGGAGCGATTGGCAACGGCGCGGACGATCATGACGTGGCGCGCCTGAAACGCTTCGGCGAATCGATCGGCTGGGCTTTTCAGGTGGTTGACGACATCCTCGACGTGGAAGAGTCGTCCGCGGCCCTGGGAAAGACGGCGGGCAAAGACGCAGCCCAACAAAAAGCGACGTACCCGTCGCTGTTTGGTTTGGAAAAATCGCGTCAATTTGCGAAAGAGCTTGAAGACCGAGCGATGGCGGAGATCAAGGTATATGGTTTGGGCGCTGCCCGCCTGAAAGCGGTTGCGGAAATGATCGTTCACCGGCGCGCGTAATTGTGGAGGTCCGATACATTGTAGCCCGCGCCTTTGGACGCGGGGGTGTCCGCCAGTGCGAGTGGGCTGCCCATGCGCCCGAACACCCTCGCCTCTGAAGAGGTGAGGTACAGCAAGGCTGCGTGCCATCCAAACCCAAATCCGCAAAAAAAAGGCTCGACGTGATGGCCGTCGAACGAGGGCTCGCCGAATCTCGTGAAAAGGCGCAGGCCATGATCCTCGCCGGAGAAGTCCGAGTGGACGGCGAGCGGAGCGATAAAGCCGGCGCGCAGATTTCCGAGGGCGCGCGCGTTGAAGTCAGCGGAACGTCTGGAAAATATGTGAGCCGCGGAGGTTTGAAGCTGGAGGGCGCTCTGGAAGATTTTGGAATTGCCGTGGCGGGAAAAATTTGCCTCGACGTGGGCGCGTCCACCGGTGGCTTCACGGATTGCCTGCTGCAGCGTGGCGCGCACCGCATTTATGCGGTCGACGTTACGCCACAGCAATTGGCGTGGCGGCTGCAAAAAGACGATCGCGTTGCGCAAATCAAGGCGAACGCGCGCAATTTACGCCCGGAGCAAATACCGGAGCCCGCCGGCCTTGTGACCATGGATGTTTCTTTCATTTCCGTCGCCAAGGTGCTCCCTGCTGTGGTCGCGGCCGCGGGCCCCAAAGCGGAGTACCTGATCCTGGTCAAGCCGCAGTTTGAACTCGACCGCGGAGATGTCGGCCGCGGCGGCATTGTGCGCGATGCTTCGTTACACGAACGCGCAATTGATCGCGCGCGCCATGCTGCGCTGGCCGCTGGTTTGAGTGTCGAGGGCGTTCGTCCGAGCCACTTGACCGGCGCGGAAGGAAATCAGGAATTTTTCCTCCATGCGAAGGGCGCATAGAGGGTTTAGTAGCACAGGCTTCAGCCTGTGGGTTTTTGTCCTAGCAAGACCCACACCCCACAGGATGAAGCCTGTGCCACTGATTTCGTCGTACTCTTTAGGTTGGCATAAAGGGAATGCAGCGAGCCGCATGGGGTTGGACGCCGGTTCGAAATCCTCGGAATGGAACTGCGCGACAGATGCTAAAGTAGAGTTCGCTTTGGACGCGCTTCGACAAAAACCAAAATGATCAAGACCGTCGGAATTATTTCCCGGCCGCGGCGCGAGGATATTGCGCGCGTGGTTCCTCCTCTCGTCAAATGGTTGCAGGCCCATGGCGCGGAGGTGGCTTGCGACTCCGAGACCGGCGATTGTCTAGAGCCGCCCGCTGTACAGATGCGGAAGCGCGAGGAACTCCCCGGCTGCACGGACCTGCTCATAGTACTGGGTGGCGACGGAACATTGCTTTCCGCGGCGCGGCTGGCGGCGCAACGGAAAGTTCCCATCCTCGCAGTAAACCTGGGCGGCTTGGGCTTTCTCACCACCGTTTCGCAGGACGAACTTTACTCGATTCTGGAAGAGATTTTCTCCGGCAAGCATCGCGTGAGCGAGCGCGTGATGCTGGAAGCGGAAATTGTGCGCGCGGGCGGCGTCGCGCGGCGGCAGATCGCGCTGAATGATGCGGTGCTCAATAAAGGGGCGCTGGCTCGCATCATGGATTTGGAGCTTCGCGTGGATGGCGAATATGTCACCACGTACAAAGCGGACGGCCTGATTCTCTCCACGCCGACCGGGTCCACCGCCTATTCGCTGGCGGCCGGCGGACCGATCGTGTACCCAATCGTCGAAGCGTTCGTCGTCACCCCCATCTGCCCGCACACGCTTACGAACCGGCCGCTGGTGATTCCCGATTCCGCCACGATCGAAGTGGATTTCAAGGCCGGGGACGAGGCGGTTTTCCTGACACTTGACGGGCAGATCGGAATTGAACTCGCACGGGGAGATCGCATCCGTGTGCACAAAGCCGCGGAAAAATTGCTCCTGGTGCGCCCCGCAAAAAAAACCTACTACCAGATCCTGCGCAACAAGCTGAAATGGGGCGAACGGTAAACCACGGATTGGAACCACGGATGCACACAGATGTACACGGATAAAACCAAAACCTAAAACATTTTAATATCTTAGAGGATTCTAGGCCGATTACCGATCGTTTCTCGTTCTTAACTTTCGTTTCTTGATCCGTGTTCATCTGTGTGCATCCGTGGTTCCAATTTATTCCATCACTCGCCGCGGACCAGATCGGCGCGGGACTCTCGGCGGCGGATCAAACGCATGCGGCTCCCCTCGACGAGAATTTCCGCGGGGCGCGGGCGCGAATTGTAATTCGAGGTTTGCACGGTGCCGTAGGCGCCGGCTCCCCATAGAACCAGCACATCGTCCGGAGCCACGTTTCCGAGCGGCCAATCCTGCAGAAAGCGATCGCCCGATTCACAGACCGGGCCGACAATATCAGCGCGATCGAGCGGCCCGGGAGAGCGCCGGGCGCGCGTGATGGGATGCGTCGCATCGTAAAGCGCGGGGCGCATGAAATCGTTCATGGCGGCATCCACGACGACGAATTTTTTGCCGCGATTCTGCTTGGCGTACAAAACCTGCATTAATAGCACGCCGGCGGGGCCGATCAGCGACCGTCCCGGCTCGATCAGCAGGTGGCATCCGAGCGGCCGGACGACGCGCGCGAGTTCGGCCGCCCAGGCGGCTTTTTCCGGCGGCCGCTCTGACGTGTAGCGAATCCCGAGTCCGCCGCCGGAATCGAGATAGCGGAGCGCGATGCCCGCGCGCGCAAGCTCGCGCACAAATCCAGCCAACCGCGCGAGAGCGCGCCGGTGAGGAGCCAGCGTCAGAATTTGCGATCCGATATGCGCGCTGATTCCCTGCCAATCGATCCAGCGGGAATTCCGTTGCTGGAGATAGAGGCCTCGCGCCGTCTCCCAGTCAATCCCAAATTTGTGGCGATGCTGTCCGGTGGCAATGTGCGGATGGCCGCCGGCTTTGACGTCCGGATTGACGCGGATGGAAGCCGCGGCGCGCACGCGCAGACGCGACGCCTCCGAAGCCAACAGATCAAGTTCCGCGGGAGATTCCACATTGAACATAAGAATCCGCGCGCGCAGCCCCTCGCGAATTTCTTCACGGGATTTTCCGACGCCGGAAAACACGATGCGGTTTCCCGGCACGCCAATCCGCCGCAGGCGATAAAGCTCTCCGCCCGAAACGATATCGAATCCGCTGCCCAGCGCGGCAAACACGCGCAGGATGCCCAGATTGGAATTGGCTTTCATCGCGTAGCAAATCGTGTGCGGGAGCTTGCCGAACGCGGAGTGCATGCGGCGATAGGCCTGCTCGATGCTCGCGCGGCTGTACAGGTATGCGGGCGTGCCGAACCGCTTCGCGGCCACAGAGACAGATACACCTTCGCAAAATAATTGGGAGCCCCGGTAGGAAAACCAGGGAGTATAGCTCGCCGGATCGACCACGCCGGCGGAGCGGGAAGCTCGCGAATGGGAATACGCCGCGCTCACTTGACTTTCATCACCACCAGCGTGCGATCGTCCGTGATGGCGCCCCCTTGTGTGAATTTTTCCACTTCCTCGAGCAGGCGGTCGGCCAGTTCACTCGAATTCAATTTCGCGTGGGCAGCCAAAAGATCTTTTATGCGGCCGGTGCCGAAAAATTTTCCCTCGCGGTTGGCCGCCTCGGTCAAGCCATCGGAAAAGAAGAGGAGGATATCGCCCGAAGTGAGGCGCACGTTCCAATCTTCATAAGTCGCATCATCGAAAATGCCGATGGGAAATCCAGTAAGTTTAATTTGTTCGACGTGGCCATCTTTCCACAGCAATGGCTGCGTCTGTCCCGCGTTAGCCAATCGGAGCGTGTGACGCCCTTTTTGCCACGTGGCGAAGCAAATCGTCATGTAGCGGCCCTCCACGCGGCGGTCGCACACCAGTTGATTGAGCGTGCGGAGCAGCTCGGCGGGCTGGAGCTTTT
>Ga0210409_10008662_pt1 | contig 10335 bp, 8 predicted proteins | sample IncBWH17MmetaG_FD_161649 | JGI IMG/M metagenome (GOLD analysis project Ga0210409, IMG submission 161649) | Forest soil microbial communities from Barre Woods Harvard Forest LTER site, Petersham, Massachusetts, United States - Inc-BW-H-17-M | ecosystem: Environmental > Terrestrial > Soil >...
AGGTCCTGCCTCGCGGACGCCCGGTTTAGACAGCTTCACTTATTTTCCGCTCCTCGGTGTGCCTTCTCCCGGCCTGGGTTCGTCCCGTCCGTATAGCTCTTTCACGCCCTACCAGTCGGGGTTCAACTCGGTCTACTTGCCTGGTTATACCTATCGACCTCTCATATTGGGACTAGGGCGTGGGTTTCGACCCTACGCGCCTCCATTTCCGCGGCGCATCGGGGCTTCATCAGGCGCCGGCACCATCGTTCCAATTCCGCGTCCTACGCCTGGACACGCCGCTCCACGCGTCGGCCCGCGCGGTGGTGGTCGTCGCTAGTCTAGAGCGCCGTGTTGAACTCACCGACACTCGGGAGCGCGATTGTGGCGCGGAGAACCTGCATCTCTTATGTCGTGTGTGCACTGTTCGCTGCAACTGCTGGGGGGTTGTTTTCAGGTCAAGCTCCGGGGCAAACGCCCGTGGGCAATGGATCCGCACCGTCGACCCTTACTCCAGAAGGTCAGCAGCTTGCTCGGACGCCGACGTTCCGAGCGGATACCAACCTGGTCGTCATTCCAGTGGCTGTGACGGATACGCTGAACCGGTTCGTTCTCGGCCTGCAAAAAGAAGATTTCCGTTTGTTCGAAGATGGCGTGGAACAAAGCCTAGCGCATTTCTCCGGGGAAGACGCGCCTCTTTCGGTCGGCCTGGTATTCGATGAGAGCGGAAGCATGGACTATAAACTTCGGACTTCCCGCGAAGCTGCCGCACAGGTCCTGAAAACATTGAACAGAGACGATGAAGCGTTTCTTGTGGAGTTCGGGGACAGTGCCAAATTATCGGTGGGATTCACCGCCCACACTGAGGAGATTCAAAGCGTTTTGACAAACGCCCGTTCCGCCGGTCTGACCGCGATGCTTGACGCCATCCACACCGGACTAAACGAGATGAAAAAGGCGAAGAATCCCCGGAAGGCAATCGTGATCGTCTCTGATGGCGGGGATAATCACAGCCGGTACACTGCGGCCGAGATCGAATCGCTCGTTCGCGAAGCGGACGTACAAATCTATGCCATGGGTGTTTTCGAACCGGTTTTGTCCTTCGGGCTAACTCCTGAGGAGATCTCGGGGCCGCGTTTGCTGTCCCAAATCGCTGAGCAGACAGGTGGCCGAGCCTTCGCGGCAGCGGTCCCAAGCGATCTGCCGAGCGTCGCAGCCCGGATTGCGGTTGAATTGCGTAATCAATACGTTCTTGCCTACTACCCGGCCAATCAAGCCAAAGATGGAAAGTACCGTAAGGTAGAGTTGAAAGTTTCGCAACCGTCCGGTATTGCTTCCGCTCTCAAGGGGCACTGGCGTCTCGGGTACTACGCTCCGGCTCAGTGATTTGCTTGTAGCTCGCAGTGAACGCACTCTGTCTGGTCTCCGATGCCCTATGAGGTACCGAAAAGTCCTCCTATGAAGGCGCACACAGCCAGAAGTGGGCACGCCCAGTGTCGGTGATTAACGGAAATCATGTCGGCCGCGACCACAACTTCCCCTAATGACGCGCGTCGCCCTGAAAGCGCAGGTAGTAGTGCCGGGCCGCCGATTTCGTCAGGAGACTGCGTGCTGGAAAGACCCCGGCTGTGATACGGCTCACGGCGTGTCCATTCGTTCTCGCTGCTGGCGGCCGCGCGGTCAGCGGCTGCGGGAGCCCTCCGCCACGTCTAGCTGCGCTTTAAGTTTGGCGGCGTTCACGGGCTTGGTGATATAGTCGTCGAATCCGGCTTCGAGCGCCCGTTCGCGATCGCCCTGCATGGCGAATGCGGTCAGCGCCACCACCCGGAGATTCTTCAGCGCCGGATCGCTGCGAATTTCACGCAGTACCTGATATCCGTCCATTTCAGGCATCTGAATATCGAGGAGCACTAGATCGGGTCTAGTCTCGCGGATTTTCTCAAGCGCCTCGCGGCCGTCCGACGCTTCGATGACTGACGACACGAAGGGGCTCAGTCCCTCGCGCACGAGTTCCAGGCCGGCGGGATTATCGTCGGCGATCAAAACGCGGAGGCCGCTTCCTTTGCGAACGAGCCTCCGGAGTTCAGCGAGGACGCGGGGACGCCAGCCGGAGCCTTTCTCGAAGATCGTAGCGCCTTGCCCGGTCAGAGTTTCCCGCTCCCGCTCGCTCAAGTCCTTCACCGTGAGGATCAGCACGGGAATTTGGCTCAGCCCAATCGCGCGAATCTCCGTCAGGACATCAAAACCGCTGCGCCCCGGCAGTATCAGGTCGAGCACGATTGCGTCGACGCGTGCTGTTTTCAGTGATCGCAGCGCCTCGGCCGCGTTGCGCGCGGTCACCGGCGTGTGGCCGTCGGCGCGGAGAGTGTCAGCGACAAGCTGGCGGGTTTCAGGATCGTCGTCAACAATCAGCACCCGCAACCCGCCTTTGGACTGTATCGCTCTGTTCACCGCGCGCAGCAAGGATTCCTTCGAGAGCGGCTTGACCAGGCACTCTGCCGCACCGAGCACGGCGCCCATCTTCCGCTCGTCGCTGGGTGAGGCGATGATCACCGGGATCAAGCTGGTTTCCGGATTGGTTTTCAAATCGTGAAGGGTTTCCCATCCGCTCCGTCCCGCCAGCTCCAGATCGAGCACGATAAGGCTTGGCCGAAGGGCCGTGGCTTTGTGCAGCGCATCCCCGCCCGACCCCGCCGTCGCCGTTGCGAATCCCTCCGCTTCGAGAAGCCAGGAGGTTTCATCCCTCCAGGGGGCTTGGTGGCTCGCTACCAGCAGCAGCGGCGCGCCCCGTTCTCCGTCGGCCGCGGTCTCCATTTCCTCTCCCGCACGCTCGGCACTCGAAAGCGGAAGAGTGAAATAGAACCGGCTGCCTTCGCCAAGCTGGCTCTCGACCCAGATTTTTCCGCCGTGATGCTCGAGCAGACGGCGGGTGATTGCGAGCCCGAGACCGGTGCCTTCGCGCACACCTTTAGTCGTGGGACTGGCCTGCCGGAAGCTTTCGAAAATCGGCTTCTGGTCCTCGGACGCGATCCCGATCCCGGTGTCGCCGACCAGGATGCGCACGGTTTCGCCTTCCACCAGCGATTCGATCCAGACCCGTCCGCCCTGCGGCGTAAACTTGATCGCGTTGCTGAGCAGGTTATACAGAATTTCCTTGAAACGCAGACGGTCGGCCTGAAGCACCAGCTCGGTATCGAGGTCGCTGTCGAGGGTGATTCCCTTGTTCGAAGCGAGCGGCCGCACGCTGGTCAGCACTTCGGCGACGGCCACGGCCATCGAGAACTTTTCGAGCCGCAGTTCGAGCCTGCCCGCTTCGATCTTCGAAAGATCCAAAATGTCGTTGATCAGCTCCAACAGATGGTGCGCGTCTCGCTGGACATGCGCCACAAACCGTTTCTGCTTATCATTGAGCGGACCCGCGCTTTCTTCGGATAACAGCTCGGAGAACCCGAGAATGGTGTTGAGCGGAGTCCGCAGCTCATGGCTCATGCTGGCCAGGAACTCGCTCTTGAGGCGGTTGGCTCGCTCGACTTCGCGGTTGCGGAGCGAGAGCTCGTCGTTGGCAGTGGCCAACTCGGACGACCGGCGCTCCAGACTTTGATTCAGCATCCTGATCTTCTCTTCGGCAGCCCGGCGCGGGCTGACGTCTCGCACCACGCACATCACGTGTCCCTTTTCAGCACCCCGCAGCGGGCTTAGGTTGATATCCACTGCAAATTCGTGGCCGTCTTTGCGGAGCGCAAAAAGATCAAGGCCGGCACCCATGGGCCGCCTCACCGGGTGGGCGCTGTAGTGCGTTCGATCGGAGACGTGCTTGCCGCGGTATCGCTCCGGAAGAAGCTCTTCGATATACAAGCCGCGCAGTTCCTCCGCGGAACGCTGGAACATTCGTTCCGCTTCCTGATTCGCGAGCACAATGCGACCGCTGCCGTCGACCTCGAAGATCGCGTCGGGCGCCGCTTCCAGGAGCGGCGAGGGCTTGATGATGGCTTGACTCACTTAAATCTTGTGGGCGGGTTCGCTGATGTTCACTTTACCGCACCCCCAAGATGAGAGCACGTTCCCTGCCGTCCTGTCGGGTTCTCGGCTAACATGGTCATTCAAACGCAATTTTATGCTGCCAATGGTCAAGCTGCTCGCCGTGGACGATACTCCGTCGAGTCTCGAGCTCCTCTCGGAGTCCTTGCGGCAGGAGGGCTTGGCGATTTTCACGTCGACGGACCCGGAAGAGGGGCTAGAGCTGGTCTATCGGGAGCATCCTCAGGTCGTGCTGCTGGACCTGGTAATGCCGAAATTAAGCGGCTTGCAGATGCTCGAACGGATCGTCGAGTTCGATCCAGCAATCGACGTCATCTTGATGACGGCTCACTACACGACAGAGACCGCGGTCGAGGCGATCCAGAAAGGGGCTTGCGATTATCTGAACAAGCCGGTCTCGATCCCGGCGCTGCGCACGCGCGTCGCGAAGCTGGTGGCCGACGTCCGCCAGCAGCAGCGCGCGCTCCAGCTCGATCAGGAACTGCTCGAGACGTGCCGCTTCGAAGGCATGATCGGTCGCAGCCCACTGATGTGGGAGTTGTTCGCGCGCATCCGCCGTGTTGCTCCGCACTATCGTTCCGCGCTCATTACCGGGCCGACGGGAACCGGAAAAGATCTCGTCGCGACGGCATTGCATAGCCTGAGTCCGGCCGGCTCCGGCCGCTTCGTCACATGCAACTGCTCGGCAGTCGTCGAAACGCTGTTTGAGAGCGAGCTGTTCGGTTACGTTAAGGGCGCATTCACGGGCGCCAACTCCGACAAGATGGGCTTGATCGAATACGCGCACGGCGGAACGCTGTTCCTGGATGAGATCGGCGACATGCCGCTGGCCACGCAAGCCAAGCTGCTGCGGACCTTGCAGAATCAGGAGGTCACGCGCGTCGGCTCGGTTACACCGCGCAAAGTCGACGTGCATGTGGTGGCCGCCACCAATCGCGACGTAGGGGAGCTGATCGCGCAGAAGCTGTTCCGCGAAGATCTGTACTACCGGCTTGCCATGGTCGAATTGAAAACGCCCGCGCTGAATGAGCGCAAAGAAGACCTGCCGTTGCTCGAAAAGTATTTCCTGGAGCGGTTTTCAACGCAGTTTAACAAAGAAATCCGCGGACTCACGCGGCGCGCCCAGATCCTGCTCGCGAAGCACTCTTGGCCCGGCAATATTCGCGAGCTTGAGAATACGCTGGGCCATGCAAGCATGATGACCGTGAGCGACGTGATCGATGTCGAAGACTTGCCGCAATCGCTCCGGCGCCCGAATGGGGGGACACCGGCGGCGGCCGGCGAATCCTCACAAGGTTCCGATTCCTCCGCTTCTTTTGAAGACCACGAGAAGGGGCTGCTGGTGGACGCTCTTGCGAGGGCGGGCGGGAACCAGTCCGAGGCGGCCCGCATTCTGAAAATCAGCCGCGATCGGATGCGCTACAAAATGGCCAAGTACGATTTGCGGTAAGCGCACCGCCGTTGCGTGAAAACACGCAATTCGCGCAGCGCCAATGCGTGTTTTTGCCGAATCGTGACGGCCAGCTGCTGAAAAAAGAGTTGCGGGGCATTTCTCGTCGGCCCGTTCAAGATGCACAGTCAAACTCGGAGGCACGTCGATATTGCCATCTGAGCAATTCCTGAACTCACCAAAACGGTTGTTGCAATTTGCAGTCGCAGTCGGCGCCTTCGCGTTGGCTTCCGCGCAATCCGTCACACGTTGGCTGGCGTCACGCCGCGAGCGGGAGAGTCTTTTTTTTCTTCAAGTGCCAAGGTCATCTTTTCCCTCTTTCTGACCACTCTTATTTCTGCAATTACAAGCGCCGGCACGCATCGAATGTCACGCGACGGGGCATGCGTGTTCGGAAGGTACGCTTTCAGACACTGCCTCGCGAACTGCGATCCTCTCTTGTGGCACGCTCATCACCGGGCAAGGCGACAGCCGGATAATGCCGTAGGAGTGGGTCCGGAGGCGGCCCAGCGTGCCTCGTATAACGCCGCGCCCGATGACCAGCAAGTCAGCCTGGTACCGGGTAGCCTCCTTGGCAACACCGTCCGCCACGCTCCCGATGGTCACGTCGATGGTCGCGTCGATTCCCGCCGAGGCTGCCATTTCTTCAATGCTCCGGCGCGCTGTGCTTTGCATGTGCATCTCGAACTCAAGATCCATCTGGCGTTCCGGCCAAGCTTCCATTCCAGGGACAGCATAGACAATCCGAAGGGTTGCCCCAACGTCCTTACTAAAAGCGGCCGCCCAGCGCATCAGGCCCGCACTCTCCGGCGAACCGTCTACGGCACAAAGAATCTTGCGAAGGCCGAGATGCCCGTGATCGGGATCGTCCGCTGCGTGGGCTGTGGTCCAAACCGGACAATCGAGGTCATGGAGGACCTTCGCGGTCACCGAGCCGAGCAGCAGTTGCCGGAACGGTCCATATCCGTGGCTCGGCATCATCACCAGGTCTATACGGTGCGATCGAACGTAATCAGCGATCACCCCGGCCGGATCGCCGAGTGCAGCCACGCGGTCCACCTCCACGTTGGCGAAATCCTGGGCGAAGGACGCATCGAGCCGGGACTTAACTTCTTTCAGCAGCAGTTGGGGTTCGATGATGAGCGCTCCATCCAGCCCCGACGCGTAGAATGGCGTCGCGACGCTGATCAGTGTGACCTTCGCATGATAGCGGCACGCCATTTTTTCGACAAACGGAACCGCCCCACGGCAGCGCTCTGAAAAATCGATCGGAAATAAAATGTGTTTGAAGCTCGACATAGTCTCCTCCTGACAGTGAAGTCTATCGTTCGAACTACATCGTGCAATCGCAGAGCCAACACAACGATTGAATTTCCTTTCGATTCACGGCGAGACTAAGAAACGCCTGCGTCTTTTCACGCCACCGCAGGGGGCAGGCACGCAAGGCGCCTATTTGGATTCGGGTTTGTCGGCTAGAACCAGGCTTTCAAGATAGAGAAGGCATCCAACCGCCACCAGAGGGCAGCCGATTACGAGAAACGCCACGAACGAAAGTGGATGAATGCGGAGCAGGGCCAGGACCTGCACCAGCAGGCCCGCGGCGACCAGGAGGCTGGCCCATTTGATTCTCGTTTCGACGACGCTCGAGGCCATTTTACTGCGGCTCATTCCAGAAAGTGGCGTCCTTGAGTGATCCGACGTCGTGAATGAATTCGTGACATCCGCTCGAAACACACGATTTCTGGCCTGACTTAACGGCGCTAAGCAGATCCTGTGTCTTATGATGCGGCGAAGCTTCCTCGAACCGCCGCTGCCCGAGATGACAGTGCAAGCACTCGCGATTGTTATAGGGTACGTACAGCTTGATCTGATCGGGTTTCGGAATGGTGCCGAAATACTGGACCAACAAATGGCGCACGCCCTTGATCTTGGCGGTCACAGTCCCGAACATCGTGTAATCCGTGTGGCAGGTATAGCAGGCGCGGTCGCGAGGCACGAGGTGGTTCTGGAAATGGCGGGCCGGGATGTAGCTGGGGTCGTCGATATAGAGGCTGCGGCCGTAGTCGTTCATGACGTGGCAGGAGAGGCAGAAAGTTCGCGACTGGGCGCGGTCCATCTGCTCGGAAAAGCCAAGCGCAGCAGCGGCAATCGGAAGAATAAAAAGAGCCACGAACGTCAGGATCTTGCCTTCGCGGGAGCGCGTCAAGCGCGCACGAAAGCCCACGACCAGCGCGAGCACCGCCGCGGCGGCTACGAACAGACTGATAACCCAAGCCGGCATTCGAGGGGCGTGCCGCTACTTGGCGAGGCCGCGATAGTAGTCGACGAGCGCCTTGACCTGGTCCTTGCTAAAGGTTTTGCCGTAGCCGTCCATGTCGGGCGGCTTGCCGTCCGTGACGACCTTGATCATCTCGTCGGCTTTCATTTTGGCCACGGTCTCGTGAACGTCCTTCATTTTCAGTTTTTTGCCCCTCGCGGTCTTGGCGCCTCCATCGGCGCCGTGACAGACGGCGCACTTGTCTAGATAGATGTCCTTGGCGTCCTGCTGCGCCCAAGCGCCGAGCGGAACCAAAGATAAAAATGCCGCGGCGGTAGTGATCTTCATGTTAATAGCTCCTCGTCCAGGCGATCATGAGCAGTTTCGCGCCGAAGTTGTTTCCCGGCACGATCTGCTCGATATAGTAGGTGCGCTGCAGGTCAAGTGTCAATCGTCCGAACCGCGGCACGTCGTAATAGATCGAGCCGGTGGCGTAGGGGAAGCTCATCGGACCATAGAGCGGCGCTTCTCCCGCGATCTCCCCGAGTCCGGTAGATCGGACGTAATTGCCGGTGAAATTGATTCCCAGGCGCTTGACCGGGCTGACCTTGACACCGGCTTGCCACACGCGATCGACGGTCTGATCGCGCAGCGCGACATTAATGATGGGCGCGGGGCCGCGTAGAAAATTCACGAAATCGGAGGCAAAAAAACTATCGTAGCTGAAGCCGGCGTATCCCGAGAGACGCGCGTTGAACTCGTAAGTGGCCGTTACCGAATTGTTGCGGATGGTGCTCCGGTAATCGGTGTCGATCAGCTTGCGATTCCTGACGATGGCGCTGTCTTCAATATAAAACTTGTCGGTGGGGCGAAGGCGCACCACGAAGCGTGCGCCGATATCGGTGTGCGGAGTGACACGCGTGTAGGAGGTTCCGTTGGTGATCTCTTCGACGTCCGCCCGGACGGTGATCATCTTGGAGGGCTGGTAGTAGATGCTACCGATGGGCCAGGCGGTCTTGATCCGTTTGGTCCGTCCCGGATCCACTAAACCATCCTGGATGAATTCCACGTCGCTCTTCATCAGCCTGACGCCGGTCCGCACCAGCAGAGAGGCCGCCGGCGTAAACACCATGTTGAAATCCAGCGTGCTGGTGCCGATGCGCCATTGATCTAGACTTGTCCCTGTCGAAACCGTGGTTCCTCCAAACGCCGGCCCGTTTGAATTATCACTCCGGAACTGCGCCGAGCTATCTACCGTGAACCGCGAGTAGCGGTAGTCGGCCAGAATGTCCCACCAGTCCTTGACCTTGTAGGTGAACCCCTGATCGATCACGTTGTTGGGTTCAGTATCGGTGGCCCGCGTCGACAGAGAAACCAGGTAGGGCGCGTCCGTGGTACCGCTCGAGTTGCTGCGGGCGGATCCATCGAAGGCCATATCGAGCGACGCCGGCCCGCGATAGCGATAGAAAATATAGCCGCCGCGCGCCTCCAGACGCCGAGCAATCTTGCCCGTGTAGGAAAATTCGCTGACCGGTGTCGTCAGCTTACGGAAATCCGAAAAGGAGATCGCGTTCGCCAGCTCCTTCGCCGTTGCCGGATCGTCGATGTTAATGCTCCGCTCGGGCGAACTCGCGTTCAAGCCGTTCACGCTGTCGCTGAAGCTCTGATATCCCACGCGGTAGTGGAGGGTCCAGTTATGAAGGGTGTAATCGACGCCTCCGGTGACGCGGTTGGCCGACTCGCTGATGGGCGCCACCAGGTAGAATGGATTGGCCCGGGCGAACGAGCCCCAGGTCCCCGGAGATCCGAAATAATCTAGAGGCTGCGTGGTATCCGTGACCCCGTCGCGCGTGTTGCGGTAGTACTCGAAGGTGAACCGCAGATTGTTGGTTGCATGGATTAACAGGTTGACCGAACCAAGTTTGCGCACCGTCGCCCAGTTATGGTTATTGAGCAGGCCGTCCAGCCCATTGGGCAGGACCGCGCTATCGTTGCGATTCCAGTAATAGTAGCTTTGGCGGAAGTTGACGCGCAAATCGTACAAGTGACTCTTGCGGACGGTCAACTGCGCGCTTGAGAAGGGTTCTCCGCCGAAGCCGTCGGTGGTGAGCGAGTAGTCGTCAGCGAACCGGTTTCCATCGCCTTGCGCCTTCCCGAACAGGCTGAAATCGAGCAGGCGGAATCCGCTGTTCAGATCGAACAGCTCCTGGTATTTGGGCCGGTAACCGGTGACGTCGGTGAACCGGTAGCCGGTGGTGATCGACCCTGTGTTGTCGAATCCGCCGATCGAGACGGGTTTCGTATTATCTTGCGCCGTTAGCGCGATCGGAAGAGCCAAAATCACCGTGATCAATGGTTTCATCGTTGGTCTTCTCAATGCAGAAAATTCACGTCGAAATTCGAGCCGTGAATGCTCGAATGGCAGCGTGTGCAATCGCCCCGCGTCTGGAAACTGAGCCGGCCGTGGGGCACGTTGGCTGCGAAGGGATCGACGTGGCATTGCAGGCAGAGGAAACGCTCCTCGCGGCGAATCATCAGCATGCGGTTCACGCTTCCGTGCGGCGTGTGGCACGCGGTGCATCCCTCCACCTTGACGGCGGAGTGTTCAAAG
>Ga0210409_10008664_pt1 | contig 10334 bp, 7 predicted proteins | sample IncBWH17MmetaG_FD_161649 | JGI IMG/M metagenome (GOLD analysis project Ga0210409, IMG submission 161649) | Forest soil microbial communities from Barre Woods Harvard Forest LTER site, Petersham, Massachusetts, United States - Inc-BW-H-17-M | ecosystem: Environmental > Terrestrial > Soil >...
CGCGACGCAGCATCTCAAGCACACGCCGACGCCGATCCAGGAACCGAAGCTCACGCCGAGCTTTGCGCCGGGCTCCACCGGTGCCCACAGCTTGGAGGCGATCTCCTTCAAGCTCGCCGCGGCCGACGAGGTGACGGTGAAGATAGAGACGACTTCGGGGGGGACGGTGGCGACGCTCGTGCGCGACAGGCCGGTGGCGCGTTACAAAAAGCTGTCCTTGCGCTGGAACGGTCGCGAAGGGGAGGCTCACGGCTACCGCGTGCTGAGGAGCCCTCACGGCTACCAGAGCCTGCTGGCGGCCAACCGCGGGCCGATTGCGGCGCTGGGCGAATACAGCGTGTGGGTGACCCTGCGCAGCAAGGGCCGCTCGGTGCCGTTGCCACGCAACTTCAAGCTGGTGGGGCGGTGAGCCCGACGGTGCTGTTGGCGGCTGCGCTGGGAGCGCTGGTGGCGGTCGCCGCTCTCGTGCTCGTCATGCGTCGCGACCCCCGCGCCTTCCCTCTGCTGGCTCTGATCGCGCTGCCCTTCAGGCTGCCGATCTCCACCGAAGGGCGTACGGTGAACCTGCTGCTGCCGTTGTATGCGGTGGTGGCTGCCGGCACGCTTGCTCACCTCCTGCCGCGTGTGCTGTCTGGTTTGGGGAACCCCCGTGGCGGGGCGCAGGCAGGTGACCGGTATGGCGCCTACCGCTCGACGCGCCCGCCGATGGCGCTCGACCGGCTGCTGCTTGCGGCGGTTGTCCTGTATGCGCTGCAGATCGCATACTCGGCCGATCCGTCGAAGGGGGCGCAGAACCTCGTGTTCTTCTACATACCGTTCGCGCTGCTGTACGTGCTCTTGCGCGAGGCCCCCTGGACTCCGATGCTCGCGCTGAGCTGTCTCGGCGCGGCGGTGGTGCTGGCGCTGTTGTTCGTGGGTGTGGGGGATGTCGAGTATCTGCGCAAAGCGCTGTTCCTGAACCCGAAGGTGGTGGCGGCGAACGAGTACGACAACTACTTCAGGGTCAACTCCCTGTTCTTCGATCCGAGCATCTACGGGCGCTTTCTAGCGTTGGTGATGATCGCTGTGACGACGGTCGTGCTGTGGAGCAGGAAGCGGCGCACGCAGGTGGTTGGGGCCGGCGTGCTCGCGTGGCTGTTGGTGGGGCTCGTGACGAGCTTTTCCCAATCGAGCATCGCGGCGCTGCTGCTCGGGCTGGCGGTGCTCGCGGCGTGGCGCTGGGACGTGCGCGGCACCCTCTACGTGGCAAGTGCGCTGGCGGCCATCGCCGCGCTTGTCGTGCTGATCGCCCCGCCCAGCCTTCATTTTGGGCTGAAGGGCTCGGGGGGCTCTGCCAACAACGCGACGAGCGGGCGCGCAAAACTGATCTCGGGCGGTCTGGAGCTGTTCGTCGACCGGCCCCTGCAGGGGTACGGGTCGGGGTCGTTTGAAACCGAGTACAGGCGTCACGGCAGGCACACGACCGCGGCAAACGCGACCTCGGCCTCGCACACGATCCCGGTGACGGTCGCCGCCGAGCAGGGAATCGTCGGATTCGCGCTGTATGTGGCCCTGCTCGCGACGGCGTTCCTCACGCTCTTCTCGGGCGCCGGGCGCTCACCCCCGCGGATCGCCATAGCGGCCTGCTTCGCTGCGCTCGTGCTCCACACGTGGGTGTATGCGGACTTCCTGGAGGACCCCATGACGTGGACCCTGCTTGGGATCGGCGTGGCGCTGGGCACGATGCGCGGCGAGGATTTTTTGGGAGACAAGATCCGTTCATCGTCCGCAGGGCAGCCCAAGTCGCCGGTCGCCACGCAAGGGTGACGCGCCGAGCCAGGATGGGTGTACGTAGGTGCGCCCGTTAGGTTCCTGACGGTGCGCCACTATCTGAAGCGACTTGTGAGGACGGGCGCGGCCTACCAGGCCGCGGAAATCTTCGCTAAGGCAATCGCCGTGTTCACGCTGCCGCTGTACACGCGGCATGTGTCCACCGAAGCGTATGGCGCTTACAACTCGCTGCTGACCTCGGTGATCCTGGCGAGCATAGTGTTGCGTCTCGGCGTGGGGGAGGCCTTCGTGCGCTTCTACTTCACCGACACCGACGGGGAGCGCAGGAGGCGAATCGCACGCACCGCGACGGCCACCGTCGCGTGGACGACAACGGCGGCGGCGTTGCTCGCCGCGGCCTTTTCGAGCGAGCTCTCAGAACTGGTGCTCGGCTTCGACGATCCGCTGCTCATGGACTGCGCGATCCTCGGGCTGTGGGCGTTTACGAACCTCGAGATGGCCTACGCACAGCTGCGTGTCGACGAGCGCGCCCGCGCTTACATGCTCGCCTCCGGCGCGAACGTGACGATGACGGTGCTGTTCACGATCGCGCTGGTCGTGTTCGCGGGTCAGGGGGCACGCGGTTTGCTGCTCGGGAACTTCGGGGCGTCCACGATCGTGGTGCTCGGGCTGTGGTGGGTCTTGCGCGCGCGCTTCTCGTTGCGTGTGCGGACGGGAGACCTGCGTGCGATGCTCGGCTTCGGATTGCCGACCGTGCCGGCCGACGCGAGCGTGTACGCGCTGCAGGTGGCTGACCGCTTCTACCTGTTCCGCGGCGTGAGCCACGCCGCCGCGGGCGAGTACTCGATCGCGGTACAGCTTGCGACGGTGGTGTTTGTGTTCGTGAGGGGCTTTCAGTACGCGTGGCCGCCGCTTGCCTATTCGATCGACAGCGATGTGGAGGCCTCGCGGCTCTACTCGATCGTGACCACCTACTTCGTGCTTGCCACAGGGGTGGTGGTTGCCGCGGTCGCCTTGCTCGGGCGCTGGCTGGTGCGGCTGCTCGCGGCCCCGGAATTCTTCGGCGCTCACAGGGCGCTGCCGTGGCTGGCGCTCGGTTGGACACTGTACGGGCTCTACCAGGTGATGATCGTGATTACCGGCCGTGCGCGGGTGACGCAGCGTAACGTGCCCGCGGCGGCGGTCGGTCTCGCCGTGAACGTGGCGCTGCTCGCCGTGCTCGTGCCGGAGAGCGGTCTCGGCCTGGGCATAGCGGGCGCGGGGATCGCGCTGTGCGGAGCCTATGCGGCGATGGTGGCGACGATGCACCTGCTTACGCGCGGCGTGTTCGCCGTGGACTTCGAGTGGCGGCGCCTTGGTCAGCTCGCTCTGATCTTCGCGAGCGTGGCCGTGTCGGGCGAGCTGCTGCTCCCCACGGCTGGCCTCGGGGGTCTCGCGTTGCGCATGCTGTGGCTTGCGCTGATCCCGGCGCTTCTACTCCTCACGCGCTTCTTCGCCCCAAACGAGCGCGAGCAGGCGCGCGCACTCGTGATCGACGCCCGCCGTCGCGTCGCCGCCTTTCGTGCCGGCGGAGGCGATGTCGAGGCATACGCCGAGGACCCACTGCGCGATCTGTAGACCCGGAAAAGGCTCAAGCTTCTCGGCCTTTTCGCCGATTAGGCGGGCGTGCGTGAGACTACTGCCAAGCCCTCCCGGCCGGCGGGTCGGCGCGAGCTTGCGCGCCGCGCCGAGGCGCTGCGCCGCCACCGCGCCGACGCGCGCGTGCAGAGCATCGCGGCGGCCGGCGAGCTCGCCTACCTGCGCTCGCAGCTGCGAGCGGCTGCGCGTCTGACTGCTCGCCTGGCGGCAACGCGCGACATCGAGGAGATGGCGCAGCTCGTCGTCGACGAGCTGCACGAGACGTTCGCCTTTTATCTGGCAGCGGTGCAACGTCTTGGGGAGGACGGCACGCTGCGACTGATCGCCGGTCGCGGCCAGCTCGCCGAGGTGATGACCGAGTTCCTGCTCGTGGAGCAGTCGCTCGAGGAGGGGGTAAACGGGCGCGTGGCGCGCTCCGGTGTGACGGCGCTCGTGCCCGACACGCGCAAGGACCCCGACTACATCGTGCGCGATCCCAAGACCGACCCGCGCTCGGAGCTGAGCGTGGCGATCGTCGTCGACGGTGCGGTGTGGGGCGTGCTCAACATCGAGGCGGTGGAGGCCGGGGCGCTGAACGAGGCCGACGCGGTGCTCGTCGAGGCGATCGCCGCCAGCCTCGGCTCGGCGGTGCACAGGGCCGGCCTGATCGCCGACATAGAGCGGGCATTCACAACGACGCTTGCGGTCGTGACCAGCACGGTGGAGGCAAAGGACGACTACACCGCCTGCCACGGCAGCGACGTGGCAGGACTGGCCGAGCGTGTGGCCCTGCGGATGGGGCTCAGCACCAAAGAGGCGCGCGAGGTGCACTACGCGGCAATGCTCCACGACGTGGGAAAGATCGCCGTGCCGAGCGAGATCCTCTGCAAGCAGGGCCCCTTGACCGAGGAAGAGTGGGTGGTGATGCGCAGCCACACGGTCGTGGGGGCGGAGCTGGTGGAGCGCATCGACGCGTTCTCTCACCTCGCCCCGGCGGTCCGCTCCAGTCACGAGCGCATCGACGGCAAGGGCTACCCCGACGGCCTCGTGGGCTCCAATATCCCGCTCTCCGCGCGCATCATCGCGGCATGCGACACTTACGACGCGATCGTCACCGACCGCCCCTACCGCGCCGCTCGCACACCTGAAGAGGCCCGCGAGGAACTCCTGCGAGTGACCGGCACCCAGCTGGACGAGCGCGTCGTGGCGGTGCTGCTCGAAGAGCTCGCGGCCGCCTAGGTCGCGGAGATGACCATGGTACTATGGTCATGTGGACAGAATAGTTACAGCATCGAACTTCAAGGCGCATTGCCTTGCGTTGCTCGACGAGGTGGCTGAGACGGGCGAGTCGCTGGTGGTCACCAAGCGTGGGCGAGCAGTGGCCCAGGTCGCCCCGGTACAGGCGCCTGCCTCCTTGCGGGGTAGCGTGACATTCAAGGTCTCCGATCAGGAGCTGATTGCGCCGTTGCCCGAGCATTGGGACGTTGCCGAGCAGTGATAGTCCTAGACACGCACGCATGGCTGTGGTGGGTAACCATGCCGAGCAAGCTGAGCCGCCTCGCACGGGAGGCGATTGACGCCGCCGAGCGCCTTGGGGTCGCGACGATCAGCTGTTGGGAGATCGCCATGCTTGCCGACGCCGGCCGTATCGAGATCGACCGGCCTGTCGATGTGTGGATTGGACAGGCCCTCGCGGACTCGCGCACCCGATCGCTTCCCCTCACGAGCACAGTGGCGGTACGCGCGGCGCTACTTGGTCGCGAGGGGTTCGGGGGAGATCCGGCCGACAGGATCATCTACTCGACCGCGCGCGACGTGGGCGCCGGCCTCGTCACCCGCGACAAGCCGTTGCGTGCGTTCGATCCCCGAGGCACGATCTGGTGAGTTTGGGTGTGCGCCCCGTCGGAGCGAGCCTCAGTGCCGCTCGCGGTTATAGGTGCTTGCAGCCTCGCGCAGGCCCTCCCCGCGCGAGGGCCACAGTGTGGCGGTTACGTGGCGCAGGTAGCGCTTTGAGGAATGGCCCGGGAGGAGCAGCGCCGCGAGCGCCCGCACGGCGTAGGGCCAGGCGGTCAGGAGGCGCACGGTCAGCGCCGCCGTAGGCGAGTGATGCTTGCGCATGTAGAGGTCGCGGTTGCGGGCCATCTCGACGATGCGCGGCTCTGAGACGGTGTCGGTGGAGAGCTGCTCGTGATGGATCGCGACGGCGCTGGGCACATACAGGCTGCGCCAGCCGCGGTCACGCAGCCGCCTGGCGAAGTCGACCTCGTCGGAATAGACGAAGAAGTCGGGGTCGAGGTAGTCGATCTGCGCCGCTGCCTCCCGCCGCACGAGCAGGGCCGAGGACTGGCACCAGTCCACCTCGCGCGTTTGCCCGCCCTTGCTCTGCACCGTATAGAGCCGGTGCAGGAAGAGGGCGCCCGCGAGCGCCGTGAGGGGAGTCGGAAAGCGCCAGGCACACGCCTGCTCGTCGAGCCCCGGTGGTCGACGCTCAGGTTGCGTGCTCGCCTTGCCGGCGGGCACGATCACCTCGACGGGCCGCCACAGTTTGGCGCCCGCACAGGCCGCGCTCGGGTGGCGCTCGAGCGCCTCGTGTAGCTCGATCGTGGCGTGGCGGCATAGCTCCGAGTCCTCGTTGAGCAGTAGCGCGTAGCGTCCCCGCGCGCGGCGCAAGAGCTCGGTGTCGTTCAGCGCCTTGCCGCGACGCTCCTCGAGCGCGATCACCTCGTCCACGGCCGGGTGCTCGCGTGCGGCCTCGGCGGAGCCGTCGCGCGAGCCGTTGTCGAGCACGAGCACCTCGGTCGCAAACGTCAGCCCTTCGCGCTCGCGTGCGATCGCATCGAGCCCGCGCAGCAACAGATCGCGTTGCGAGGTGTTCACGATGCAGTAGCTCAGCTCGACGTCGGGCACCCTGCGCACCCTACTATCGGGGAAATTGCGCAACTCGCAGCCGCTTGAGCGGTTGAACTTCGTAGGCCTATATGCACTAGAATTGTCCAACTGCCCGGCCTTTCCACTATGTGGACTAGGCTGGGCTCAGGGAGTCGCTCGAGGAGAGGGGTCTGTTCTAATGGGAAGCGACATAAATAGCCACGTGGAGGGATCAATGGGGAATCAGTCGTCGTCCGCCCGCATGCACGCACGCACGCGGATTTCATCTGCCGCGGTCGCACTGGGCGCGGTCGCCACAGCCGTAGTGTTCGGGGCGGGCGCCGCCGGTGCCACCACGCCACATGCAAGGGCGGCGCGCTCGCTCGAACTGAACGACAGCGCCAAACTGCATCTGCAGAACAAACACGGAATCGAACTCAAAGAGGGGGGCATCGCCAAAGGCACGCTCGGCGGCCCGCTCTACCTGCAGCTCAAGGTCACGTCCACCCGCAGCGTCAGCGCGACGGTGCAGGTCTATCCCAAAGGTGGGTCGATCAGCGGGAGCGCCAAAGCCAGTTACCGCGTGGCGGGATCGACCGCCACGTTCTCGGGCACGATGTCCGTCACGAAAGGGAGCGGCACCTACTCGAAAGCAAAAGCGTCCTCTCTCAGCTTCAGCGGGACGATCCAGCGCTCGAACGACGCCGTCACGGTGCGCGTGAGCGGCAAAATGTCGTACTAGCGGCTTGGAGAGACCTTGTCCAGAGTGCGCACAATCACGCTGGTGCTTCTCGTCTTCGGCTGCCTGGCCACTTCGGCCCAGGCAGCTGAGACGGTGGCCCTGCACACCTCGTTCACGCCCAACAGGCTGGGCGCCTCGACGACCATCGGGTTCGGCTTCACGATCGCCAGCACCACCGGTGGGCTGCCCTCGCCGCTAACTCACGTCAGCCTGCGCATGCCGAAGGGCATGAACTATGTGACGACGACGCTCGGCCTCTCGATCTGCAAGCCGCAGAATCTGGTCGAAAAAGGCCTTGCGGGTTGCCCTCCGAACTCGCGTCTCGGCTATGGCAACGCGTTTGTGGAGGTCCCCTTCGGAGCCGACGCGGGCCACGAGATCCCGGAAATCCAGGCGCTGATGGGGCCACCGCACGAAGGCAACATCGTGGTGCTCTTCTACGCGAATGGCCTTGCTCCGGTCTACGCGCAGATCGTATTCGCGGGCGAACTGCTGCCCGGGGAAGGCGCGTTTGGCGGCAACCTCGACACGTCGATCCCGGAAATAAAAAGCGTCACCAACGGGCCGCCGGTGTCGATCATCAACGTCAGCTCGACGATCGGGCCGAACCATCTCACCTACTACAAGCATGTGCACGGGAAATTGGTCGGCTACAAACCGCAGGGCATCTCGCTTCCGACGAAGTGCCCGCGTGGCGGCTTCCCGTTCGCTGCTCAATTCACGTTCCTCGACGGCAGCCAGGTCCCGGCTACGCACAACGTGCCCTGCCCGCCGCCGCTGCGTCATCGCCACAAATAGTCCCGGCTGGTTCCTCCAGGGCTGAGCTTGCTGCTCAGTCCTGGAGGGCGAGGCTGGCCTGCACCCGGGCGGCGAACCAACCCGGGATCGCCACCATCAACACGGCCGAGGCGGTCACGAGTGCGAGGCTAGACAGCGCCACGACGACGCCGACCGAGCTGACCACCGGGTAGTTGATCACGATGTTCAGCGCCCGGTCGAGCAGCTGCTGGCCGAACAGGCCGAAGACCGCTCCGCTGAAGCAGCCCACGCCAAGCAGCATCAGGCTCTCCAGCACGATCGTGTACCAAAGTTCGCGGTGAGGGAAGCCCTCCAGCTTCAGCTTCGCGAGTCGTGGGCGGCGCTGCCAGATCATCGCGCCCATGGCTGCCGCCATCGCCATCACGGCCGCCACCAGTATCAAGGTCGCGATCTGCGACAGTCGCGTCAGGCCCTGGCGGGTGATCGCGCGTAGCGTATCGGCGTGCTGCTGCGCCGTTTGCGCCGCGAGCGCCGTCCCCGGCCCCAGTGCGGCCCTGATTTCGTGTACGCCCTGCTCGGGTGTCACGCCGGGCTTCATCAGCACGTTGTAGGCGCTCGCGTCCGTACTTCCCGACGCCTTCGCGTAGTCGTCGGCGTTCAGGATGATCGCCCCGGGCGCCCAGCCGATGTTGGTGCTGACCGCCGCCACCCTAAACACGCTCGCGTTGGTGCTCGGCAGCGTGAACGACTGTCCGATTTTCAGTTTGTGTTCTTCGGCCAGGGCGAGCGACACGACCGCCCACCCACCTTCGCGCAGGTGCGTGTCGGCCGCGGCGACGTTCCCTTCCACGAGCTGTGTGGGGGGCACGAGCGGCGAGGCCTCGAGCGGTGGCGCGATCACCCAGACGCGACGGTCCCCGTAGTCGAGGAGTCCCCCCCGATAGACGCGCACGGCGCGAACTCCGGGTAGCGCGCTCAGCTTGCTCAACTGCGTCGGCGCGAACGGCGAGGTCATCAGCAGGTTGGAGTTGCCTGCCGCCGAGACCCATACGTCGGTCGCGGCGTTCATGTCGGAGGCCGCGTTGTACAGCCCGTTCAAGAGGTCGCTGTGGGCGCCCTGGATCGACACGCTGCCGAACACGGCGATCGCGCCCGTGGCGGCGATCGCAATTGCGCGCGAGCGCCCAGCGCGCAGCTCCATCACCGCGATGTGCGGCACGGCGCTCACGATCGTCGGCGCTAGCCACCTGACGAACGCGAGCATCCCCGCGAGCGGTATCGCCAGGAGCGCGAGCAGCGCTGCGATCAGCGTCACCATCCCCACGATCGCCGCCTGTGGCGCCGCCAAGAGGATTGCGAGCGTCGCCGCTAGACAGACGAGTCCGCCGAGCGTCAGCAGCCACGAGGTCCTGCCGCCGGTGCCCTCCTTCGTTTCGATGGCAGCGAGCGGATTGCGCGAGACGATGTCCTTGAACGGGCTCAGCACGGCCACGCTCGCGGCGCCCATGCCGCCAAGCACGGAGATCGCGATGCTCTGCCAGTTCACGACGCGCTCAGAGCCGACGGCAAACGCCGAGGAGAGGTAGCCGGGGTTTGAGTGGAACAGGTGGATCGACAGCTCGTCGCCGAGCACCAGGCCGATCGCACACGCGATCGTGCCGAGCACGACCGCGTCGAACATCAACACGCCGATCACGGCCCGGGGCGTGTAGCCGTCGCGTCGTAGGTCGGCGATCAGGCGCCGGCGCTGGGGCACCGTCAGGAGCATCGCGTTGAACGCAAACAGGAAGCCCACGAGCGCGCTGATCACGGCAAACAGCTGCGTCGACTGATTCGTCGCGGCAGCGGCCTTCGCGAACAGCTTTTCATCGTAGTTGGCGGCCTCTACGCCGTAGCGCGTCCCGGCGAGACGTTGAAGGCCCGCCTGCACCGTCGCGGCCTGCCCCGGCTTCGGCTCTACCAGGATGCGCGTCACGCGCCCAGCCAGCCCGCTCGCCTGCTGGACGTATTCGAGCGTGCTTATCGCGATCGGGCTCGAGATCAGCGCGCCGATCTGCCTTTCGCTGAGCTTTGAGTAGAGCGCGGCTTCGCTCGAGTGTCCCAGCGACTGGAACTTCACGGTGTCCCCAAATTTCTTCGCCCCGACGGCCGTCGCGACGGGCACGGGGAGCACGACCGCTTCCACCCCGGCAAAGGGCGTCAGCGCGACTTTGCGCACGAGCGCGCCCCCAAGTTCGGCGAGCGTCGCGTCCGCTCCCACGAGCTCGACCGACTCGCTTCCCTTCGGTCCGAGGGCGTTGGCGCTCACTTCGAGCAACGGCGCCGCCACGCGCACGCCCGGCAGGTGGCGTGTTTGGCTGACCAGCTGTTGCGGGAGCCCGTGGGCGTCGCGCGCGGTCAGCTGCAACCTGGCGGCTCCCACGATCCCGCTGTTGAGCTGCCCCACCGAGCTCGACAGGCTCGAGCTCGCGATCTGCGATGCGAACAGGAGCCCCACCCCGGCGGCGATTCCCACGATCGCAAAGCACTCCTGGAGCGCCCTCGCGCGCAGGCGCACGCGATAGACGTGGAGGATGTT
>Ga0210409_10008665_pt1 | contig 10334 bp, 10 predicted proteins | sample IncBWH17MmetaG_FD_161649 | JGI IMG/M metagenome (GOLD analysis project Ga0210409, IMG submission 161649) | Forest soil microbial communities from Barre Woods Harvard Forest LTER site, Petersham, Massachusetts, United States - Inc-BW-H-17-M | ecosystem: Environmental > Terrestrial > Soil >...
CGGTGGTCAGGAAAACCCTGTGGATCGCGCTGTGCGAAGTGTCACGGCCGGTATGGCGCCGTCCGATGTCGCCCAGAACTCCTGGAGTATCGCTGTAAAGATCAACGAGCTCTTGGCTGAACAACTCGACATCCGTGCCCCGCAGATCGCACGTCTCGCTCTCAACCGCTACCTATCGGTCTGGCTGGAGCATCCATTTGAGATGCTCGCTCATGTTGCAAGGAATCAGACCATCATCCGGACTGCCGGCGTCTCGCCGGTAGTCTACAACGATCGGCACCTTTCGGCGCGAACCCGGGAGTTCCACTCCTTCGCCTCGCAGCGCGTGGTCGAGTGGGGTCTGATAAACCTCCCGCTATTGTGGTTCGTCGTTCTCGTCGTAGCAGCTCCGTTGCGGCGGACCGCGCTCCTGACCTTTGGGCTATGGGTAACCTCCATGGTCCCCGTGTTGTTCTACTCGGCAATGTTCTTGGAGACGCGGTATGTACTCTCATCGCTCGGGCCGATACTGCTTGTCCTAGCGCTGACGATAGGTACGGGCATTCGAGTGCTGTCGCGGAAGGCAGCCGCGGCTATGCGGCACTGTGGAACGCCTTCAAGCGCATCGCCGCCAAGCTATTCCGCCGCCGAGAAGGCCGCGCTCTTCGCCGGCCTGGCGACAAAATTCCACGGGTTGCAATAGATGTGGTGTCGGACGCGTTCCCTTCTCCGGGGAGGAGGGATGTAGTAGTACGGCCCGAGCAACTCGCTCCGCCGCTTCGCGGTTGCTGGCTAGGAGGACGGGTTATTGTCAACACTGCTTAAAACGACGAAGGACCACGTCTTACTGATTTGGAAGTGGGCAGCACTCCAATTCGAAGGCGTCAAGCAATCGCCGATGGCGAGGCAGCAGGCAGGGTTCCTCGCAGCCGGCATTGCCATCGTGCTTCTTCTACTCATTTTCAGCGGGGGCACTGCCGCGGTGGCGGCTGTGGCAGCTTGGATCGCCCTGATGCGACACTTCGCTCAAACCGACGCGGATCGTCAGAGGCGAATCTCTGAGACCTATAGTAGGGCCGTGGGACAGCTTGCGAGCGAGAAGATGGAAGAAAGGCTCGGCGGGATTTATACTCTAGAAGGGATTTCCAGGGAGAGTCGAGGCGACTATTGGACAATAATGGAAACTCTCACAGCCTTTGTTCGAGAGCGGGCGCGATGGAAAGATTCAGAAAACGTGTTAGAGTCGGGAAAGGTAGTTACATCCATTCCAAGGGAAACCAATTCTCCATCGGGTGTCAATGGCGAAGCGCAAGCTCTCGAGAGGAGGCCGCCAACTGACATCGCTGCCGTGCTCGCGGTGATCGGTCGTCGACTTGCGACGGAGCGAAACCGCGAGGAGGTACAAAATAGGTTTTTCAATTTGCGAGAAGCCGACCTTCGCGGTACCACCCTCCGGGATTTCTGTCTCGAATACGCCGACCTTGGGGGCGCACATCTCGACGGCGCCGATCTCCGGGGTACGCATCTAAAAGGCGCTGACCTCCGGAGTGCACATCTGCGAGACGCCCGGCTCCGAGGGGCGTGTCTCGAAGGCGCCTACCTCGTAGGGGCGTGTCTCCAGGGCGCCGGCCTTCAGGGTGCGAACCTTAGGGGCTCCCACCTTATGATGGCGCATCTCGACGGCGCTCGCCTCCGGGTGGCAGACCTCGAAAACGCCAACGTTGAGGGTGCGCATCTCGAAGGCGCCTATCTCGTGGGAGCGAAGCTCAAAGGAGTCGACCTCAGCAAAGCAATCGGCGATGCCAAGACATGGCTGCCTGATGGTATATCACGCCCAGCGCACTGGCCCTCATTTCAGCCGTGGTCGTCACGCTACCAATCTGAAAACGAAAGGCTTTCTCGGGCTCGATGAACCGGCTCGGCGAACTGGTGTTCGACACGCTGTTGGCGCTCGACTCCATTGCCGTCATTTTCTGAAGAAACCGCTCACCCCGACGGAATAGCGCCATAGCCGGCGACCGGCGCGAACGCGGCGTCGCCGGGGTCCCTGCGAAAAATCGCCTAAGTGTGAAACGGCTCACACCGTTTTCCACCTCCGCACGCTATCTGGATGGCGTTGCAATTCGATCGACGCCCAACCGAGCTTCGATCAATTCGGGGACTGAGAGGAGCCAACCATGCCGCAAATCGCTGTTATCAACGAATCGACCGCAATAAACGATACTGATGTACAGAAAATGCTACCCGCGTTTCAGCAGCAGTGGAACAACGACTTGGCCCCGGTCTGGGGCGTCGACGCCGCCACCTTCACCTTCGTCCCGAAGAACCGGATGCCGGCTGCCGGCAGCTGGTGGCTGGTGTTTTTCGACAATAGCGACCAGGCCGGCGCGCTCGCCTATCACGATCTGACGAATGACGGCCTGCCGATCTCCAAGGTCTTCGTCAAGACCCTGCAGGCAGACCATGCGAGCATCAGCGTCGGGGCGACGCACGAGCTGTGCGAGATGGCTGTCGATCCTTGGCTGAACGGCGCCTATCAGGACTCCAAGGGGGTTTTCTGGGCAGGAGAGATCTGCGACCCGGTCGAAAGCGACCAGTACGGCTACAAGATCGGTGATGTCCTCGTCACCGATTTCATCACACCCAACTGGTACTCCCCCGAGCACGCCGGAACGAACATCGACTTCAAGAACCACGCCCACAAGGCGTTCGACGTCCTGACCGGCGGCTATGCGCAAAAGTTCGACCCTCGGAAGGGGTGGGTGCAGGTCACCGGTTCGATGGCGCTCCACACCCAGCGTTCTCATGCCGCGCAGGGCTCGCGTCGCGAACGCCGCACGCGCCTGAGCGAGGGCTTGCAGCGCAGCGAGGTAAACCGGGGCTGACGCGACCACACCAAGATAAGGTGGTCGTCCCTCGACCCTGCCGAGCCTGATCCGAGATGCCCGGAGACCCTACCTCCGGGCATCTCCCTTTATACGCCTTCCGTGAACAGGATTGGGACTTCGCAGGATGTTCTCCCTGCGAGCGGTTCTTGCGAACGAGCATCGAACATATTATATTATTATATAACCCGGAGAACCCTCATGCATGCTACAAATCTGCGCAAGGTCGGCGGCTCGGTTATGCTCGCCGTTCCGCCGGCCATACTCGACATGCTGCATTTGCAGGCAGGATCCACGGTCGCCCTGGTCGTCGATGGTGGCCGTTTGATCGTGGAGCCGCAACCGCGCCCGCGCTATACGCTCGACGAGCTGCTGGCTCAATGCGATCCCTCGGCCGAGCTCACACAAGAGGATACGGAGTGGCTCGAGGCTGGGCCGGTTGGTCGTGAACTGCTCTAATGGAGCGCGGCGACATCTATCTCGTCTCGCTCGATCCGACCCAGGGCCATGAGCAACGGGGTCGCCGACCAGTGCTTATCGTATCGCCGGGCGCTTTCAATCGAGTAACGAAGGTGCCGATCGTGCTGCCGATCACGAGCGGTGGCAGTTTCGCCCGCACCGCGGGTTTCGCCGTGTCGCTTGCGGATGCGGGCACGCGGACCACGGGCATGGTGCGTTGCGACCAGCCGCGTGCACTCGATCTTGACGCACGCGGCGGCCGGAAGGTGGAAACCGTGCCAAAAGCGACCATCGACGAGGTCCTGGCCAAAGTCGCCCCCTTGTTTGGCTGAAGGCGTCGGACGGCCGGGCGAGCCGAGCGCGGGAGATCAGCGAAAGAACTCGATCTTCGCCTCGCGAAACCAGAGGAAATTCGCCGGTGCCGCGGAAATCGGCCCGTTGATCGCGAAGACCGCGACCTCGAACTGGTCGCCCGGGGCGACGCTCCGGCTGAGCACCAGGCGACTAGGCATGTTGAAGCCTTGGATCGTCCCGGGGCTGGTTCGTCCGGCGGCGCGCGGCAGCTCGCCGTTGACCCAGATTTCGGCATAATCGTCGACATTGACCCGCAGCACGGTCATCGCGCCCGCAGCGTCGAACCCTTGGGCGTCAGCCGGGATCGTCAGCTTAGTGCGGTACCAGAAGAACGACACCATGCCGCCGCCGCGTCTGGCTCCCAATTCGGTCGCGGGGATTACCGCCCATGCCGAATCGTCGAACCCGCTCTCGCCGGCATAGGGCTCGATGTCGTAGGTCGTCTTGAATTCGGGCATCGCGTCGGTCAATGCCGGGCATTCGACGATTTTCGCCTCCATCCCCCGCCATTGCGCGCCAAACGCCGCCGATCCCGCGGCGGTCATCAGATCGACGACATGCACCGGCGGCACCAAGGGAGCGACCGGCAGCGGCGGCGCCAGCAGAGGAGGCGATGTCGGTAAGACAGAGGCCGGGGGTCTGATCCGATTGTTCGCGGGCATCGCTCGTTCCTTTCTTCGGTTCACGCTGGGTTTGCTCGAGGCATCGCCCGCAACGGGTGCGGTCGACAGCCACCATCCCTCGCCGGCGAGCCAGCACGTGTCGTCCGGCTCGTCCGGTGAGCGCCGCAACGACCGAATAGCCGCAAAGTGGGATCGCGCCAAGGCGGCGCGCAGTCGCGCCTCCGCCTCGGGGTCGCGGCCGCCCGTGCACGAAATTATCCCAGTCCAGCACACAAATCGCGCGGGATAATAGCGCGTCTCGCCGCCATGGCGCGTGATCAGCAGAAAGCCTCCCGTCCGGTCCGCAGCCGTCAGCGGGACGAGGAGACGACCGTTTTCCGGGGTGAGCGCATCGAGCCACGCAAGGGACAGGTGCGTAACCCCGGCATTGACTATAATCGCGTCCGCCGGCTGATCCGGGCGAAAGGCAAAGCCGTCCGTCGTTACCACCGCCGCCCGCGGCCAAGCCCGGGCCAGGTTCCGTCGGGCGGTGGCGGCAAGCTCAGGGTCGATCTCGATCGCCGTCACCTTTCCAGTGGGGCCGACGATCTCTGCGAGAACGGCGCTGTAATAGCCGGTGCCCGCGCCGACGTGGACAATGTGGGCGCCCGACTGGAGTTCGAGCTCATCGTACAAGCGCGCCCACAGACTCGGCTGGCCGTTGTTGAGCCGGCGCGTCGGATCGATCGCGACCAAAACGTCATGGTAGAGGTGATGCGGCTCGGCATCCTCGGTGGTCCAATATTCCGCCGTGTTCATCGGACTGAGAACCCGCCACGGTCCCGGCCCCAGGAAATGCTCTCGCGGCACCGTCGCGAAGGCTGCCACCACCTTCGGCGAGCGAACCCGCGCCGTGTATCGCAATTCCTCGGCGAACCGCTGCCGCGCCTCCGCGACATTGTTCGCCTGTGCCTGCTTGGGTTGGGCGTGCCCCTGCGCCATTTCAGCTTCCAGCTCCACAATTCGCTGATCGAGCCGATCTGATATTAGATCGGACCCCACCCTCGTCGTATACGATATGCTGGTGGAGGCGGCGTGCCCGTCGCCGCCCCGCACGAGGAGACCCGATATGGCAGATGACGCGAGGTTGGTGCGCGAGCTCTCGCCGATCGAACGGCAGGCGCTCGACCACGTGTGGATCCACAGCGCGCGTTGGCTCGACCTCGCCGAGCGCGACGGGCTTCGGGTCATGGTGCGCGGCGAGGGCTGCCGGCTCTACGACGCGCAAGGCCGTTCCTATCTCGACGGGCTCTCGGGGCTCTACGTCGTCAATGTCGGCCACGGCCGCGCCGAGATCGGCGAGGCGATGGCCAAGCAGGCACGCGAGCTGGCCTATGTCTCTGCCGCCAGCTACACCAACCTCGCGGCGGTGCAGCTCGCCGACGTGCTGGCCGGGCTGACGCCGGGCGATCTCGACCGCTTCTTCTTCTGCTCGGGCGGGTCGGAAGCGATCGAGAGTGCCATGAAGATCGCCAAGCAAGTGCAGGCGATGCGCGGCTTCCCCAGACGCTACAAGATCATCGCGCGGCGCGGCGGCTACCACGGCGCCACCTTTGGTGCGATGAGCATCACCTCCTCGCGCAACGAGAAATTCTTCGGCCCTTTCATGTACGGGGTCAGCTTCGTGCCGTCGCCCAACCGTTACCGCAACGAGTTCGAGGTCGAGGGAGAGGCGGGCGATCTGCTCTGCGCCGAGGCGGTCGAGCAGGAGATCCTCGCACAGGGGCCGGAGACGGTGGCGGCGGTGATAGGCGAGCCGATCTCGGTATCCAATTCGAACCACGTCCCCTCGCCGCGCTACTGGCAGCGGGTGCGCGAGATCTGCGACACGCACGGCGTATTGCTCGTTATGGACGAGGTGATCAACGGGTTCGGCCGCACGGGGACGATGTTCGCGACCGAGCAGTTCGGCGTCGTGCCGGATCTGATGACGATGGCCAAAGGGTTGTCCTCGGGCTACGCGCCGATCGCTGCGGTCGCTGTCGGCAAGGCGCTGTTCGACGAGTTCAAGAAGCAGGATGTGGCGCTCGCCCATCTCTTGACCTTTGGCGGTCAGGCGGTGTCGTGCGCCGCGGCGCTCAAGAACATCGAGATCCTGCAGCGCGAGGAGTTGCCGCAGCGCAGCGCCCAGCAGGGCGGGTATCTCCTCGGTCTGCTGCAAGGGCTGCGTTCGCACCCGACGGTGGGCGACGTGCGCGGGCTCGGCCTGATGTGCGCGGTCGAACTGGTGAGGGACAAGGCGACCAAGGAGCCGTTCGGCATCGGCCCCACCGCGGCGGGTCATCTCTACATCCGCCGCCTATTGGAGCTGATGGAAGAGCGGGGCCTCTTGACGCGGGTCTTTATGGCGCTCCAGCTCTGCCCGCCGCTGGTCGTCAGCCGGGACGAGATCGACCTCATGGTTACAATCGTCGACGAGAGCCTCTCGGTCGCCGAGCGGGAGTTCGGCTTCGCCTAGCATTGGAGGGAAGGATGACCTACGAGCATATCCTGGTGGACACGGAAGACGGCGTCGGGATCCTGACCCTCAACCGACCCGACAAGCTCAACGCGATGAACCGGAAGCTGGCGGGCGAATTGCGCGACGCGGTCAAGCAAATGGACGCCGACGACGCGATCGGCTGCATCGTCATCACCGGTGCCGGGACCCGCGCATTCTCCGCTGGCGGCGACATCCACGAGCAGCGCGAGGACGACCGCCGCTACTCGCAGGAGGAGTTGGATGTGCACCGCCCTCCGCGCCGCGGCAACTATGAAATCGCCGCCAGTGCGAAGCCGACGATCGGCATGATCAACGGCCTCGCCTATGGCGGTGCCGCGGTGCTGGCCTCCTCGCTCGACATGCGCGTCGGCTGCGAGGACAGCCGCTTTCGCTTTCTCGCGGCGGCCTATGGCCGGATCAACAGCACCTGGACGCTACCCAACCAGGTCGGCTGGCCGATCGCCAAGGAGCTGTTGTTCACGGCACGCATCGTCGAGGCCGAAGAAGCCCACCGCATCGGTCTTTTGAACCATCTCGTGCCGCGCGAGCAGCTGCGGGCCAAGACCATGGAGATCGCCCGCACGATCGCCGGCAACAATCGGGCCTCGGTGATCGGCATCAAGGCGCTGCTCTTGAAGCAGATGACGCAAAGCCTCGAAGAGCAGTGGGCCGAGGAGCGGCATTTCACGACGCATGTCGTCAGAGGTGCCAAAGCCGAGGAAGCCTTTCCCGAATTCATCGCCCGTCGGGGCCGCCCTCTCGGCTGACGTGCTGGAGACCTCCGGTTACTTTACTTCGACCAGCTCTAGCGCTTCCCGGCTCGGGCCTTCGATCATGACCGCGCGGGTGTCGCCGAGCGGGTAGGGCTCTTCGAGGAACTTCACCCCCTCGCCGCGCAATTTGTCGATCCAGGCATCGAGGTCCCCGACGCTCAGCGCGATGTGATCCTGCAGCTGTCCGCGCGAGCCGGCCAATGGTCGTTCACCCTGGTTGGCGTACCACATCATCGATACGTCGCCGAATTCGACGCCGGCGCGCGGGGTGCGGAACATTCCTTCCCGATTGAGTGCCGGCCAAGTGCGGTCCGGCCCACGGATGAAGTTGCCGTCGGCCGCTGCCGGGGCGTAGCCCGGCCGTACCGGGGCGTTGAGGTGTTTTTGATACCAGTGGAATGCGCCGATCGGGTCCTCCTGGTAGAGGTGCACATGATTGAAGCGCTCGGCGGGATGGTTCCCCGCATATTCGACGAGGGCGTCGTCGGGGCCCCGCATGTAGGAGAACCCGCCGCCGCCCGGAGGCCGCGCACCTTTGGCCTTGGCCTCGGCGATCTGAGCCTTGGTCAGTCCCAAGACGCCTCCAACGTTGGGCCAGGTATCGCTGCTGATCAGCACCGAGCCGCCCTCGTCCGTCGTATATAGCGGCAACAGCTCGACCTCCCGCCGGGCTTGGTAGGTTTCGAGACTGTGACGCGCGTCGGTGACGTGCCAGCCGAAATGCCAGATCGCACTCTGCGGCTCGGCGGGCGGGGGCGCGTCGACCTTGGTGAACAGCACGAAGACGTTGTTGGGCGATTTGAGCGCCGGGAAGCCGCCCCAGTCCCCCTTCGCCGTGCTCGGGAACTGCCGGGTGTAGAAACCGATCGCGGCCTCCGGGTCGACCGAATTCAGATGCAGATGATGAAAGCCGGGTGTCGGGAGCATGGTAGAGCGATCCTCCAGCCGCGATGACGGCGCCACTATGGGCTGATCGCCGAGAAAGTTAAACCGCGGGTGTGGATGGTTTGGGGGACAGCTTCGCTATCTTGGGGGTAAGCCTGTGGACAACGGTTTCGTCGCTTGCGCCGCCAAGCGTAGGTAATAGGCTGCGATTTGTGTGGTAGACACGGTCGAAACGGGGTCGTGGCCGGTTGGTCGGCGGGTCACATCAGGGTGGGAAAACGTGCCCTCGCACCACACCAGGGGCGGCCCGATTGGACCGCCCCTTTCTTTCACGCCCGGCGGGCAGCGTCGATCTCTTCCGGCGTATAACGAAAGGCGCGAAAGACCCAGTTGTTGAGCCCAGCCCGCCCCGCCTCTTGAAAGAAATATGGGCTGACATACTCCCACACGACCTGACGCTCGCGCGTGACCTCGAAAATGCGACCGTGACAGCCCTCGCAGATCAGCGTGTTGCCGTTAGCGAGCCGCTGCGCGCCCGAGATGTACGGGCTGAAGAATTCGAAGAGCGATTGGTCGGCATACTCCCACACGATCGCGTTGGTGCGCGGATCGACCTCGATCACGCGCGAGAAGGTCGCGGGATGGTCGACGCGGTGGGTGCCGTTGTCGAAGATCAGGATGTTGCCGTTGGGCAACGGACGCGGGTCGTGCTGTTGCGCCAGCGGTGGGGGGCCGAGCCGCCAGATAATCTTACCGGTCGCCCGGTCGATCATCACGACGGTCGAGATGTTGCGAAAGCTGACGATGATGTTGCCCTCGGCGGTCTCCGCCACGGTGTTGCCGTGGGTCCACTCGGCGCGATGGTCTTGCCGCGTAATCGGAAACGCCTCAGGGTCGAGATGCTCCCAGCTGCGCCACTCCCAGACGACCTCGCCTGATGTCGTCATCTCGATCAGATAATCGGCATAGATTTCGCCATGGGCTTCGCTGCCCGGCAGCCCGCCGCGGACGCGAGCGGCGATTTCGGCGGAGAGCGGACGCAGGCACAACAGCAGGACATTACCGCTCTTCAGCTTGCGGGCATCGTGATGGTGATCCTTGTGCCGCACCTCCCACAGCGCCCGCCCGTTCCAGTCGGCTTCGAGCACCGCGCCGGCCTTGAAGCGGGGCCACGCCTCGAACCGCTCGAGGTCCTCCATGACCTTGCCGCCGTAAAAGAGATGGCCATTGTCGAGGAGGTGGCCGTAGAGCCCAGGCCGATGCGGCATATGCCAAGTGTGCGCCACACTGCCGTCCATCGCGAGGAGGTACACCGCGCCGTCGCCGTACATCGGCGCGAACAGCGTATATCCCGGCTGCGCCAGCGCTGGATCGCAGGCGATCAGTCCCGTCCGGGTCCGCCGGATCTTCTGCTGGTCGACCGTGGTCATGCGCGGATCTCCTGGCGCTGGAAGACGATGTAGCCAGCCGCAAAGATCAGGATCATCGCAGCGATCAGCCCGGTCAGCTGCGGCCAGACCAGGATGAAACTCTGCGTCGCCGGCAACGGCGCGCCGAGCAATGCCCCGCGGAGCTGGCTGATGAACACCGGCCCGAGCGTCCGTGTGGCGGGTTGCAGCAGGGCGAGCGCAATCTCGGCGTAGAGCGTGTTCGGCGAGATCCGATCTAGCACCTGCGAGGTTTGAATATAGGCGAGGTTGGGGCCGAAGATGTCTTCCGGCGGTCCCGCGATCAAAGTCGCCACGAGTGGCCTGATGATTAGCGACCAGAAAAACGAGAAGACGAGCCACAGGCCCAACGCCGCGAGTGCGGCAGTGGCGGTTGCGCGAAATAGGATCGAGAACAGAAACGCGGC
>Ga0210409_10008666_pt1 | contig 10333 bp, 7 predicted proteins | sample IncBWH17MmetaG_FD_161649 | JGI IMG/M metagenome (GOLD analysis project Ga0210409, IMG submission 161649) | Forest soil microbial communities from Barre Woods Harvard Forest LTER site, Petersham, Massachusetts, United States - Inc-BW-H-17-M | ecosystem: Environmental > Terrestrial > Soil >...
CGAAGGCAGCGGTTGCAGCGGAGGCACGCGCCGAGAGCGCTATCGCAACGCGCTGGGCTCAGCGCGGGAGACCGGCGCTTGCCTCGACGTGGCTCTGGCATTCGGTTACGTGGATGAGGTCGACGCGAAGCTGCTCGACGCGCTCGATCACGTTCGCGCAACGCTGGTGAAGAACGTAGTGTGAGGCGGTGCTCTTCGCCGGAAGACGTGCGCATCCGCGCCGTCTTCCGGTGCGCCCGCGCCCGCGCCCGCGCCCGCGCCCGCGCCTGCGCCCGCGCCCGCGCCCGCGCCTGCGCCCGCGCCCGCGCCTGCGCCCGCGCCTGCGCCCGCGCCCGCGCCCGCGCCTGCGCCCGCGCCCGCGCCTGCGCCCGCGCCCGCGCCCGCGCCTGCGCCCGCGCCTGCGCCCGCGCCCGCGCCCGCGCCTGCGCCCGCGCCTGCGCCCGCGCCCGCGCCCGCGCGTCTCAGAGCATCTCACGCGCTCGCCCGCGCGCGTCCCTCCCTCACCACACTCACTTTCACCCCTGCGCTCTCCGCCGTCACCAGCGCAACATCCCCGCGCTCCAGCTCGCCTCGCAACACCATCTCTGCAATCGGCGCCTCCACCAACCTCCCAATGGCCCGCCGCATGGGCCGCGCTCCCAGCTCCGCGTCGTAGCCGCCGTTGTCGAGCAGTGCCTCCACCGCCTCGTCGCGCACTTCCAGGCGCACTCCGCGCGCGCGCTCTAGCTCCTCGCCCAGGTTGCGAAGCATCCGCCGCGCGACCTCGGCCACGTCGCTTCGACCGAGCGGCGCCAGCGCAAGCACCTCATCGATGCGGTTGTAAAGCTCTGCCGGAAGTGCTCCGCGCACGACCGCGCACAGCGCCTCCTGATACACGTGCATCGCCCGATCCTCGCGCGCGCCGAAGCCGATTCGCCCGCGCGAAGTCGGCCGCGCAACGTCCGCCCCAAGGTTCGACGTCATCACGACGACGACATTGGTAAAATCCACCGTCCTACCCCGGCCGTCGGTCATTCGCCCCTCATCGAACACCTGAAGGAACGCCTCGAGCACGTCGAGGTGCGCCTTTTCGACCTCGTCGAGGAGCAACACCTGATACGGCCGCCGTCGCACGGCCTCCGTGAGCTGTCCGCCCGCCTCGTGGCCGACATAGCCTGGTGGCGCGCCTACGAGCCGCGCGATCGCGTGGCCTTCGGCGTACTCGGAAAGGTCGAGACGCGTCATGGCGTGCGGCGTATGGAAAAGACACTCCGCGATGGCCTTTGCCGTCTCCGTTTTTCCAATGCCCGTCGGCCCCAGCAGAAGGAACGTGCCGATCGGCCGATGCGACCGGAAACCGCTCGCGTTGCGCCGGAGTACATGGGCGATTCGACTCAGCGCCTCACCGTGACCAACGACGCGTTCCGCCAACAGCTGCTCTAGGCGGAGCATGCGTGCGCCGTCCGTCTCGAGAAGTCGTTCGACCGGCACGCCGGTCATCTCCGCCAAGACGTCGGCCACCTGGGAGCGCTCGACCTTGCGCTCCCCCCGCCGGCGCGCGCGCGCGCCCGTCAGGTCGAGCAAGCTGACCGCCTTGTCGGGCAGCGGGCGGTCGGGCACATATCGAGCAGTCCACGCAACCGCGGCGGCGATCGCCTCGGGGGCGAATCGCACTTGGTGATGCTGCTCGAGTGCCGGCGCGACGCGCTCGAGAGCTCGCAGAGCCTCGTCGGGCGCAAGCTCGGCCACCTCGATCGGGGTCATTCGACGAGCCAATGCGGCGTCCGTTTGGGCGATGCGCCGGTGCTCTTCGGGCGTGGTTGCGCCGATGCACGCGATCTCGCCGCGCGCGAGCGCAACTTTGAGTTCGGCTCCGGCCTCATCATCGCTTGCAAGCACCGCGTGGAGTTCATCGAAGAACAGCACGACTCGGCCCTCTGCGCGCGCAATCTCCGTTTTCATCTGCCCGACGCGCTCGGCGAGAGCGCCGCGAATGCCGGTACCCGCCAGGAGGGCTGCCGAGTCGATTTCGACGACGATGCGATCATCCAAAAGCGCGACCTCCCGGCCGTCGGCAATCCGCTGGGCAAGCCCGCGCACGATACTCGTTTTCCCTACGCCCGCCGAACCGACGAGACACGGGCAATTGCCATGGCGTTTCGCCAGCACATCGAGCGTGCGCTCGATCTCGGCCTCGCGCCCCAACACGGGATCTAGCTCGCCGCGCGACGCTGCCAGCGTCAGGTTTCTGCCGAGACTCGTAAGCGTAGGGAAGCGCCGTGCATCGAGCTCGAAGCTTGGCGACCGAGCGGTCGGACTCGCCGGTGCGGCCTGTCGTTGACGCCGCCCGCGAGGTTGGGACGGGGTGGGGACCGCGGCAGCAGGGGCCGGCTTTCGTACGACGGGTTGTGACACCAGCGAGCCCGAAACGCGGGCGCTTGGTCGCGCCGCGGTCGACGCCGGTGGGAGCGACAGTTGAGTCGCCTGCGAAGTGCGGCGTGCCCCGACGATGCCCATTGCCGCCTGCATCGCCGCCATACGCAGCTTGGTCACGTCCGAGCCGCACTGCGCGATCGTCCGATATGCCGCCGTCGCTCGCTCCTGGCAAAGGGAGAACAGAAGGTGAATCGCGCTAGCCTCCCGCGCAGGACTGCGCGCGGCCAGCTCTCGAGCGCGCTGCAGCGCTCGCGAGAAGGCATCGGCATGATCATCGGTCAGTATGCGCGCAGCCTTGAGCAGCACCTCTCCGTCGAGGTGCCGCTCCTTGAGCAGCTCCGCGGCGACTCCCGGGCTCGATGCGATTGCGGCGAGCAGGTGGCCGGTCGTCGCGCGTTCGCTCCGCGTTTTGGCCATCTCCTCGGCGCGCTTGCACAACGCCGTCAGGTCCGCTCCTCCGGTGCCGCTCATCCTCTATGAGCGGTTCGCACGCCATCGTCGCGCGGGCCAAGAAAGCGACGTCGCCGCCTCGTCCGCGAAGCGGACGACAAACCTGGCCTACGGTTCGCTGGAGCCGTCCGCAGGGCAGGGCACACGCGCACGTTCGTCATCCATGTCCGCGGGCCCACCGAACAGACTCTCGCCCGTGGCATGCAAGACGACAACGTTGGCGAGCAGAACCCAAAGGGCCGCGCCTATGGTCCCTGCTCCCCAACCAGCCCATCGGCGCGCTCGCGGTTCTTGGCCGATGCGCGTCGTAGCAAAGTACGCCCATGTCCCGGCCGCGAAATGGAAGGCGACGCAGGCCGTTCCGGCGAGGTAAGCGGCGCCCCGCAGTGGCACCCCATGCCAGGTGGAAGACAGCCCCGCTGCGAGCAGCGTGGCCAGCTCTCCGCCCTGCGTCCGCGCGTCGAGCGTGCGAAAGCGCAATTCGAACAGGTGAAGTGCGATGAACCCGACGGCCGCGACTCCCGTCGCGCGAACCGCAGCCCGCAGGCTCTCCGGATAAGGGCTCGGTTCGGCGAGGCGCTTTCCAGTAAGAACGAGCCAGAGCCCCACAGTTGTGTGCACAAGCAGTGGTGCGAGGATGAACAGCCACTCCAAAAGCGCGAGCCCCGGGATTCGATGCAGCGTATCGACGGTGCTCGCGAATGCGTAGTCGCCGCGTAGGGCTCGTGCGTTGATGGCCAGGTGAAGAAAAAGGAACGGGCCTAGCGCAATGCCGCTGTACGAAAGGAGGCGACGAGACGTCACGACCATGGATCGTTAGCATGCTAACAATCTCGAGTTCCATCAGTGAGAACGCGAGCTTATGGGTCGCCGGTGCGCTGATATGCCTGGTATGCGCTGCAATCACCGCCGAATCCGCGCCTTGCTGGGCGTTGCCATGATCGCGTGCTCGAGAGTGCCTTCGTGGCCAAAGCCCGTTCCTGCCCTCGCCTCGTCGCCGCAAGCGGAGGGCGCGTTCGAAATGATTCGCGAGGGATGGGGCGAACCCGACCGAATGAGCACGGAGGCGCTCGGGCAACGGTTGGAGAACTTCCTCGCTACCTATCCGAACGACGGGCTCGTACCGCTTGCGCACGTCTACCTCGCCCTTCTCGCCATGGACCGAGGAGATCTCGACTCTGCGGATCGCCACCTTGCGGCCTCCGACAGACTTCTGGCGATTGCGGGCAGCGCGCGCGACCTATGGACCGTCGCACACGCGCGTAGCCTGCGTCTGCGTGGCCTGTCGGAGGTCGCGTTGGACTTGCTTCGGCCCCTCGTCGGCAAGAACGTGGATCCCGTGACGCGCTCCGTGTTCGAAGAAGAGCTCACGCTCGCGGCCCTCGCGACGCATCGAGAATACGAGGGCATTTCCTACATGGATGCCTGGCTGCGGGCGAGCACCGAGGAGGACAAGAGCGAGACCGTGGCCAAGGTCAGCGCGCTCGTCGGACGCCTTCCAAAAGAGGTTCTGGTCAATGCCCTTCAGGCCATGCGCTCGCGGCGCGCCAGCCTCGGATATGGCGCCGACATCGAACGCGTTTTGGCCTCCAGGCTGGCAAAGATGGCGACCGACAGCGGTGACGCGGAGCTCGCGCGAATGCTTCTGGATCCGAACGCCGGCATTGTGTCCCTCGGAGACGGAGGCGCGGAGCTCAGCGAGCTTGCCACGAGTCGCCGGGGACTCAACGTCGTCGAAGGACGGACGATCGGGCTGCTGCTGCCCACCGATTCACCGGGACTGCGCGACGAGGCCGCCGACGTCCTTCGCGGCGTGATGTGGGCAGTCGGCCTGCCGAGGGGTCTTCGCCGTGCGGCTCGGCCGGCACTGTCCCCCGACGCAGGCGGCGCCGCAGCACGCCAGCCTTGTGGGTCGCCCGAAGCCGCACCGCCACTCGAGGATCCGCGTCCGCGAGATCGCCTGCGTCTGGTGACGCGCGACGACGCGGGGAGCGCCGCACGAACAGAAGTCTCGCTCGATGAACTGGCGGGCGAAGGCTCGGCGGTCGTCATCGCCGGGCTCGAGGCCCAGACGGCGGAGCGTGCATTGCGCTGGGGAGAGGCGCACCAGATCGCCGTGATGGTTCTCGTGCCGCCGGCGCAGGGCAGCGTGGGCGCCTTTGGCTTCGTGCTCGGCGAATCCCGGGGCATGGTCGTCGGCGCGCTGGCACGCGCAGAGCCTTCGTTGACGAGCGAACGCGCCGTCCCTGTGATTGATCTCAGCGAAGTCCCGCTTTATCCGGCTCAGGGCGGGCGCCTCGGGCCTCTCACGCTTCTGTCCCCGATATCGTGCGATGTCCCCGCCACCCACGCAGGCGACCCCCGCTTTCCAGTATCGGAGTGGGTCCACGACAACACCCACGCCTGGCTCGTGAGCGGCTCCCCGACCTGCGCTCGCGACGTCGTGGCCGAGTTGTCCGCGGCCCATGCGCGCGGCGTCGTCGCGCTGACGCTGGAGGCGGCAGCCGTGCCGGCGCACGCATCGAGCCTACGTGTGACGAGCGCGTCCGCCGGCGTTGTCCCCGCAGAGGCCGCGGCCGACCCGCGCGACGACGAGCTGCAGCGTTTCTCGGCGGCACTCGGCAATGTGGGCTGGTGGACCTCCCTCGGCCGCGATGCTGCGACGCTGGCGCGCGTGGCCGTGGGTGAGCTGCCGACCGACACCGTCACCGATGCGCAGTCCGTTGCGGCCCGCCGGACGAGTGCGCGTGACAGGCTCGGATCTGCTCAAGCGCGTCTCTGGTCCACCGAGCACATCGGATGGGGTGGCGGACACGCGATGGCACGCACTATTTGCACGATTGACGCAGGAATCGCTGGGCTTGCCGAGTCGCCCCGAGCCGATGCACAGTAGCGGGCGTGGTTCGCCGCGTGCTTTGGGCAGCGCTCTTTACGAGCCTCGTGATAGCGTTCTCCGTTTTCGCGCGCCCGGCGCTCGCGATGCCAGCCGGCTTTTGCGATGACCGCGGCGCGAGCGCCATTGCCCCGGCTCCCGCGCTTCAGGGCCTCGACCAGGCCCTTCGGAGCGCGCCGGCGTCGTGCATGGATGACGAGCTGTCGGCGTTCGCGTCTGTGCAGCGCGCCCATCGGTGCGGCAGCGGTCCGTCCGTCGGACCGGCTCACGCGCTCATCCCGGTTCGCCTTGTCGTGGCGCCGCCTAAGACCGAACCTCTCGAGCTCTCCTTTGCACCGGCCTCGCCGGCTCGAGGCGTACGCTGGCGCGTCGAGCGGCCACCCCGCGCCTGAACCCCGCGCACCCGAGGTTTTTTTGCCCCGCAAGGTGCGCGCGGTGGACGGGCGTGGCCGCATGGGCGAGAGTTTCGTCTGAGCGGCGACGCCCGCAGTGTGCGGGGCTGGGTTTGCTCTGGCCGACATGCCGCGCCCTCCGGCGCGGATGAGGCCCTTCTATCAACGTTTGCACAGGTGAATTTCCAATGACGACCCAAGATACGAAAGACGCCCCCACGTCCGCGTCGGATACGGACGGCGGCGTCAACACCGGAGTCGCGGTCATCGGCTTCTTCCTCTGTTTTCTTGCCGGAGTGGCCGTGATGTGGGCCTACGACCAAAAGCGGCTACACAGCGGCGAGATCTCCGCCGATACCGCGGCTGCATCGGGCGGCGCGTGGGACGACAGCGACTCGCCCGTCCCCGTCAGCGCCAAAGATCCCTTGTGGGGCAAGCGTGACGCGCCGGTCACTGTTGTTGAATACAGCGACTTTCAGTGTCCGTTCTGCTCCCGCGTCGAGCCGACGCTCGATCAAGTTCGCCAGACGTATGGCCCCGACAAGGTGCGCATCGTCTGGAAGAACAATCCCTTGCCGTTTCACCCGAACGCGAAGCCGGCCGCCGAGGCCGCGCAGGGCGTGTTCGCGCTTGGCGGGAGTGACGCGTTCTGGAAGTTCCACGACGCGGCGTTCAAGAACCAGTCGGCGCTGGGCGAGGACAGTTATGTCAAATGGGCGCAGGAGTCCGGGGTCAAAGACGCCGCCGCGTTCAAGTCGGGCCTTTCGAGCCACAAGTGGGCCGACAAGGTCGACAAGGACCTGAACGACGGCAAGTCGGCCGGCGTGCAAGGGACGCCCTCGTTTTTCGTCAACGGGGTATTCATCAATGGCGCGCAGCCCTTCGACAACTTCAAAAAGACGATCGACCAGGAGCTGCAGAAGGCGCAAGCCAAGATCTCCGCGGGCACGCCCAAGACGCGCATCTACGTGGAAATGACCAAGGAGAACAAGAAGAACGCGCCGCCTGCGAAAGAGGAGGAGGGCGAAAAGGAAGACACCACGAGCGTCTTCAAGATCCCGGTCGGAAGCAGCCCGGTGCTCGGCAGCCCGAACGCCCTTGTCACCATTATCGTGTTCAGCGACTTCCAGTGCCCCTACTGCTCGCGCGTCGAGCCGACGCTCAAGGCCGTGCGCGACAAGTACGGTGACAAGGTTCGTATCGTCTGGAAGAACGAGCCCCTGCCGTTCCATCCGCGCGCCGAGCCCGCCGCCGAAGTGGCGCTCGAGGTGCGCGCAGAGAAGGGGGACAAGGGCTTCTGGGAAGCCCACGACAAGCTCTTCGAGGGCCAGAAGGACCTCTCCGACGAGGCGATCCTGAAGGTTGCCAGCGAGCTCGGAGCCAACGCGGAAAAGGCCAAGAAGGCGATCACCGATCATACGCACAAGAAGATCCTCGACGCCGATTCAGACCTGGCCGAGGACTTTCAGGCGAATGGCACGCCGCACTTCTTCATCAATGGGCGTCGCCTCGTCGGCGCGCAGCCGGAAGAGAAGTTCAACGGCATGATCGACGAGGAAATCAAGAAGGCGCAGGACGCGATCTCCAAGGGCACCAAGCCGAGCGAGGTCTACGAGGCGCTCACCAAAGACGGCAAGGGCCCGCCCGAGCCCGAGAAGAAGGACGTGCCGAAGTCGCTTCCGTCCAACGACCCTGCGCGTGGCAACATGAACGCCAAGGTGGTCATCCACGAGTGGAGCGACTTCCAGTGCCCGTTCTGCGGCCGAGTCGAGCCTACGGTGCAACAGGTGATGAAGGAGTACGGCGATAAGATCAAGTTCGTCTGGCACGACCTTCCGCTACCCATGCACCCTGACGCGCCGCTCGCGGCGCAAGCCGGGCGAGAGGCGTTCAAGCAGAAGGGGCCGAGCGCGTTCTGGCAGATGCACGACAAGATGTTCACCAACCAGCAAAAGATAAAAAGAGATGACCTGGACGGTTACGCGAAGGAGCTGAACCTCGACATGGATAAGTGGAAGGCGGCGCTCGACGGCAGCACGCACACTGCCGAGGTCGAGGCCGACAAGAAGGCCGGCAACGACGACGGCATCGGTGGTACGCCGGCCTTCATCGTCGCGCCGACCAATGCCGCCCAGGGCTACTTTATCAACGGCGCTCAGAGCTACGGCAAGTTCCGCAAGCTCATCGAGCGGGCTCTGGCCGACGCCAAGTAGGTCGTGAAGCCCGCGGTCGGCATCGTGCTGGCGTGGGTTTTGTCGCCGCTCCTCGCGTGCGGCGGCAACGCGGTGCCCGTGCGCGCTCCGAGTAGCGCGCCGGGCGCCGTTGCGCCCACGGCGGCGATGCCGGCGCCGGTCCCGACCAATGCCCCCAGCGAGGATGACGCGCAGGTCCCCGTCTCGCAGCACAACCCATCCTGGGGAAGCCGCACGGGCCTTGTGACGATCGTCGAGTATGCGGATTTCCAATGCCCCTTTTGCGCCCGGGTCGAGGCAACGCTCGCGCGCATAAGGGAGACTTACGGTTCCGATACAGTCCGCATTGTATGGAAAAATGCCCCGATTCCGTTTCATCGAAACGCCAGAGCGGCGGCGGAAGCTGGGACGGGCGTATTCGCCATGGCGGGAGGCGATGCATTCTGGAGATTTCACCATGGGGTGCTCCACGAACGGGGCCCGCTCGATCCGCAGCTTTTGGAGCAAATGGCGCACGATGCGGGGGTCCAGGACGTAGCGGCGTTCCGCGATGGCCTCGCCAATCACCAGTGGGCCGATACGGTCGACCGCGACATGAGCGAGGGAGAGGCACTGGGCGTGTTCGCAACGCCGACGTTTTTCATTAACGGCGAGCCGCTGGCCGGCGCGCTACCCTTCCCCACGTTTCAAGGCGTCATCGAGAGGCAGATTCGGGCCGCTCGCGCGAAGCTGGACGGCGGCACGCCACCCGAGCGACTGTATGTGGAGCTCACGAACGAGAATCGGGCGGAGTCCGGTGTACGGGATGACTACAATCGCGACGAGGCCGACACGGCCGAAATGAAGTGAGACCCTTCGCCGCCGCCATCGCGGTTGCCGTCGTGTCGTTGGCGTCGCCCGCGTGGGCTGTCGAGCGCGAGCACCACGTCGGTATCGACGGAGGCATGTCGATGCTGGTGATGAGTGACAAGACCGACGTGGGCGGGGCGATCGGCGGCCACTGGGCGTACGGTCTCAGCGATGTGTTCAATCTGATGGGCGAGGCCACCTGGTCGCTCGTAGCGCTGGGCGAAAAAGTGCAGGACGTCCACACGCCGAGGACGCGGCCGACCAACGTGGCAAACGTCGGCTTCGGCATGGGATACGTGTTCGATGTCCTTCAATGGGTGCCGTACGCCGGTCTTCTCTTCGGCGGCTGCGCGCTACTGGGCGGAACCCTGAGCCACCCGACGTTTCTTCCGGCAGCAACCGCCGCCGTCGGCCTCGATTACCGTTTTCGGCGGCAGTGGGCGGCCGGGGTCGCGTTTCGGCAGCACTTTCTGACTGACATGAACACCTACCCGAGCTTCACGCACATCTTCGCGCGCCTGGAATACACCTGGGGCTGGTAGCGCGCGCTAGGGCTGCCCCTAGTTTCAGCCACGCTCACGTCAACGACAGCCTTGGCGAATCACGCCCCCCCCAGGCCAAAACCGTCGTGCAGTGCCCGCACGGCAAGCTCCGTGTACTTGGACGCGATGAGGCAGCTCACTTTGATTTCGCTCGTGGAGATGGCCTGGATGTTGATCCCCTCGTTGGCGAGAATGCGAAACATCTTCGCCGCGATTCCTGCATGGGAACGCATTCCGAGCCCGACGACGGACACCTTGACGACGTCCTCGTCGTAACGAACCTCGCGCGCGCCGAGGCTCTTCGCAACGGATTCGATCCATGGCTTGGCCCGCGCAAGGTCGCTCTTCGCGAGCGTGAACGTAATGGACGCTCTCGGGTCGACATCGGTGGTGACGTTTTGCACGATCATGTCCACTGAAATATTTTTCTCCGCGATTCTTTCGAACAGCTCCGCGGCGATGCCGGGGCGATCATCGACACCGACGACATGCACGCGCGCCTCGTTCTTGTCGTACGCGATGCCGCGCACCACCATCCCCTCGAGCGCTGCCTCTTCGTTGGTCACGAGGGTCCCCGACGCATCGTTGAACGAGCTTCGG
>Ga0210409_10008667_pt1 | contig 10333 bp, 9 predicted proteins | sample IncBWH17MmetaG_FD_161649 | JGI IMG/M metagenome (GOLD analysis project Ga0210409, IMG submission 161649) | Forest soil microbial communities from Barre Woods Harvard Forest LTER site, Petersham, Massachusetts, United States - Inc-BW-H-17-M | ecosystem: Environmental > Terrestrial > Soil >...
GTGAAAGTCGAGGTACTGCTGTGTTGTCCGCTCGTGAACGCTCCACCGATTCGAAAGTACGGCAGCCAATTATCGACCGCATACGCAATTCTGGGGCCGAGGATGAGGACGCCGTTCGGGCTGACTTTACCGCTGAAGGTATAGGTGCCGTCCGGCGGCGGCGGGGGCCCGGCATAGGTATAAGCGCGGCTGCGATTTTTCGAGCTCCAAATTTCGTAGTCCAGGCCAAATCCCCATACCCACTCGTTGTATTGGAAGTTATATCCGATTTGCACGCCGCCAATGAACACGCTGTTGTTTGGGCAGTTTCGATTGTCGAACGTCGAAGTGGGGATAAGATTGCCGTTCTGTGTCCAGGTGTTGCAGGTTGTATTCCACGCTCCGCCAATATTGGCGCCGGCATAGAAGCCCTCCCACTGGTTGGTGACTGTGGCTATGACGTCCTGGGCGGACGCCGCTCCTGCGATTGAGGCCAGAACCAGTAGCCCCGCCAAACGACTTATCAATTTCATCGTACGTACTCCCAGTTTTCCCAGGGATGCACTGTATCGATAAAGCCAATGGGCGAGGAATTGGACGAAGTACCTACACCGCGAAGTAGCCAAAAAGCGACAGATCGGCTAGGGGCGCAACCCGCGCCGGGTACTACGCCCGATTTAAAGGGCGCACGGCCCCTGGCATGGACGATGTTCCCACGATCCGGCGGGCGGCTGTTCGAGCTGCCCGCCGGTGCGCCTCGCCGTTATCCCCACGCAGCCACAGTAGACCAACACCGCGTTGGACTCACGTCCCGCAAGCTCCGGGTTAGACTGCGAATTTCCGCGGTGAATCAATGAGTACAGGTAGCGCGGATTGGCATGGGAAAGAATAAGCGCAATCGCAACAGGCCTGCCGGCAAGCCTGTCGCGGTGCCGCCGCCGCACACCGCGCACGCCGAATCCTCCCCCTGGCGCCGCTACCGCTGGCTTAGTTCTGGCGTGGTCGCAGCGCTGGTGCTGGGGGCGATTGCTTATGGTTGGTGGACCAATGGCCGATCGACCCACTCATCCGCGGCCGCGCCGCCCGCAGCATCACCCGCCAAGGCGGACTTTGTTGGCGCCGGTGCCTGCGCAAGCTGCCACAGCGGTGAGTTCGCCGCGTGGCAGAACTCGCAACACGCGAAGGCTATGCAGCACGCGACGGTCGATACCGTGCTCGGCGACTTCAACAATGCTCGTTTCACCTACGACGGCATCATGTCGACCTTCTTTCGGCGCGACGGCAAGTTCTTCATCAACACCGACGGCGCCGACGGCCAGTTGGCCGACTTCGAGATCCTGTACACGTTTGGCCTCTACCCGCTGCAGCAGTACTTGGTGGCCTTTCCGGACGGGCGCATGCAGGCGCTGTCGATCGCATGGGACGCGCGGCCCAAATCCGCGGGCGGTGGCCACTGGTATCACCTCTATCCCAACGAGCACATCACCTACAAGGATCCCTTGCACTGGACCCGGCTGAATCAGAACTGGAACTGGATGTGCGCCAATTGCCACACCACAAAACTCGACCGCAACTACAACGCCGCCGCCAACACTTATGCGACCACCTGGAAGGAGATCAACGTGGCGTGCGAAGCCTGTCACGGGCCGGCCTCGAATCACATCGCGTGGGCCAAACACGCACCGGGCAGCGAGAAACTCGCCGATCACGGACTGATCGTGACACTCGACGAGCGTTCGGGAGTGACCTGGACCAGAGTCGCGGCCACCGGCAACGCGGTTCGCAGCGCGCCACTCACCTCGGAGCGCGAATTGGCGGTCTGTGCGCAGTGCCATTCGCGACGCGCCGCCTTTGCTCCGGGAATGGATCACGACGGCCATCTATTCGACACCTACGATATCGCGCTCTTAAGCGATCATTTGTACTTTGCGGACGGGCAGCAACGCGATGAAGTGTACGATATAGGTTCCTTCCTGCAGAGCAGGATGCATGCGCAAGGTGTGACTTGCAGCGACTGTCATGATCCGCATTCAGCTCAGCTGCGCGCGCCGGGCAATGCCGTGTGCGTGCAGTGTCATGCCGCGGTGAAGTACGACGCGCCGGCGCATACCTTGCACGCGGCCGGTTCCACCGGTGCGCAGTGCGCGGCCTGTCACATGCCGACGCGCGATTACATGGTGATCGACCCGCGGCATGATCATTCGATCCGCATTCCGCGGCCGGACTTGAGCGCGAAGTTGCAGACGCCGAATGCCTGCACCGACTGCCACAGGGATCGCAACCCGTCCTGGGCGGCTGCGATCATCGAGCGCGCGTTCGGCAGGGATCGCAAGGGCTTCCAGACATTCGGCGCGGTGTTGCAGGATGGCCGGATCGGCGCTCCGGGAGCGGCCGAAAATCTCATGATGCTTTCGAAAGATGCACACTCTCCGGCGATCGTTCGCGCGACTGCGCTTGCCGATCTGCGTCCGTATTTGAGCGCGGGCGTTATGCCGGCACTTGCAGCCGGTTTGGCCGACCCTGACCCAATGGTGCGCGGCGCCGCGTTGGATGTTCTGCTCAGCGCACCGCCAGCGGAGCGCATCCGGCTGGCGCTTGGGCTGCTCGACGATCCCTCCACGATCGTGCGGATCAAGGCCGCGCGAGCGCTTGCAATCATGCCCGATCAAGGCGGCGATGCGGTGATGCGCGCCCAGCTGGGCCGGGCGTTTGCCGAGTACGTTGCTTCGCAGCGGACCAACGCGGATCGGCCGGAAGCACATCTGAATCTGGGTCTATTTTTTACCGAGCGTCGCGATCCCGCCCAATCGGAAGCCGAATATCGCGCAGCTCTCGCACTGCAGCCGGATTTCATACCGGCAATGGTGAACCTGGCCGATTTGTACCGAACCTACAGCCGTGAGGCCGACGCCGAACAGCTGTTGATGAGCGGATTGAACTCGGTTCCCGGTAATGCCGATCTATTGCATGCGCTCGGCTTGTTGCGCGTACGGCAGAAGCGGGTGGCCGAGGCCCTGCCGCTGCTGAAACAGGCAGCGCGCGCGGACCCGAACAACCCGCGCTATGCCTATGTGTATGGCATCGCGCTGCATGACAGCGGTGAAGCCAAACAAGGGATCGCCGTTTTGGAGCAAGCGCTCACGAGATTCCCGCGCGACCCGGGTCTGCTTTCCGCATTGGCGGCCTACGCCCGCGACGCGGGCGACGCCAAAAGCGCCGCGGCCTATTCCAAGCGTCTATCGGACGTCGCGCCCCCGCGCGGCGTCGAACAATAAGGGAAACGAAACATGAATTCCACACTGGTTGGCCTGCTGGCATTCGGATGCACCTTTGGTGCAGCGCTGCTGGCGATGTACCTCCACGACCGGTTGCCGGCACAGCACCTCGAGAGCGAATCCAAAGACGCAGTCAAGCTCGTGATAGGGCTCATCGCCACCCTTACGGCATTGGTGCTTGGCCTGCTGATCTCCTCGGCGCATTCAGCATACGACGCGCAGGAGGCGGAGCTGCAGCAGCTCGGAGTTCACGTCTACCAGGTGGATCGCATTCTCGCGCATTTTGGTGCGGATGCGAATTCGCAGCGCGAACAGCTGCGCCATCTTGTCGCCGGCGATATCGCGCGGATCTGGCCCGCCAACGGCGCCGAAAGGGTGGTTTATGCACCGTGGTCGGTACAACAGGAAGCCGAAGCGCTCTTTGAGAGCATCTCGAGTCTTACCCCCAAGACCGACCTACAGCGCCTGGGCCAAAGTCGCGCCCTGCAGCTGCTTGGCAGCATCGGAGAGACCCGGCGCCTGCTCGCCGAGCAATCGCAGGGTGAACTCTCCTGGCCGTTTCTCGCCGTACTGGTGTCGTGGCTGGCCATTCTGTTCTTCGGCTTCGGTCTGTTCGCGCGGTTCAATGCAACGGTTGCCGGGGCTTTCTTCGTCGGTTCGCTATCCGTCGCGGCGGCAATTTCCCTCATCCTGCAGATGAATCAACCCTACACGGGTTGGCTGCAGGTCTCGAGCGCGCCGCTGCGCGCCGCGCTCGCGCAGATGGGCCAATAGCCCGCCCGTTAGGGAATCATCCCGCAATCGAACATTTTATTGGCGATGGGCGGCGCAATCTGATTGATGAATGCCGCGCGCATTTGCGGGTCGCTGCGCAGAAATCCGATGACGCGTTGCTCCTCCATGGTCGGGGGCGCGTGCGCGCTTTTCTTTTCCCATAATTGCTCGCAGCTTGAACTCGTATACTTCTGAATGATCTTGTTGGCGAAATCATTCATGATCGGATACTGCTGAGCCTGCGCGCCGTTCGGGCTAAATAATGTGACTCCCACGACGGCGAGGGAACAAAGCGCAAATACCCCAATCATTGAATAGTGTCGTTTGGTCATGAACTTGCTCCGTTGATTTGTGAATGATCCAGGACGCGGCGTCTACGCTTGCCGCGACAATGCAACATCATCCGCGCGTGTTCCATTGGCCCTTGGGGCCGATCAGAGCCCGGCCCCCCAGCGGTACTGCCAGCCGATGCCGTAGATGCGAAATTCGGAGCCGGTCCGCGCGACCAGTCCCGAGCTGAAGTACAGCTTTAGAGAATATTGCCGGGCGAGCGCGTAGGCGTAGGTTCCTCCCCAACGGGAGTTGCTCTGCAAATCATTGTCGAGCGTGCCGTTCACCGACGTGCGGCCGCCAGTGTAGTAGGTCCCGTCAAGCGAACCCCACATCTTGCGATTGAAGTTGTAAATGGCGTGCCCCTGGATTGAATACAGCGGGTCCTGCCGACGAACGTTGGTGCCGAAAAACTCGTCGTTGTCGGTAAAAAAAGTAACGCCCGCCTCCGCTTCGAAGGTCCAGGGCGCCACCGCCTTGGAGACGCCGAGCGCAGGCTTCGCGGACCAGCGGTTCGTGCCGATGTTGACCAACTTCGACTGGATATACTGTCCGGAAGGGGCGGTCACGGTAAGCGAGGCGCCGATGATCCAGTCTTGATGGTAGTTGGCAAAGTCCTTCAAAGAGAGCGCCGGCGCGCCATGCAGATTGACGGAAAGGCGCAGCGTGAGATCACTCAAGCCCGTGCGGTCGACGCTTCTCTGTTGTTCGAAGACTTGCCCGCTCGCCGATAGCCAGGCGTAGGGCACCACCAGCGCCAGACTTCCGGACTGACCCCAGAAGTCGAGGACGCGGCTATAAGCAAGGAAGGCGTTGTCGACCGTCGCCTTCACGTTCTTCACGGGCAGCGAGGGGTCGACCAGCACGTTCCCGGTCTGGTAGCCGTAACCCGCAATCAGAAAATTGAGGCCTATCGGCGAATTGGTGTAGGAGAGCGGCTCCATGGTCTGCGCGCGCGCGCCGGGCGCGAGATCCATGGCGAGCGCGCAGAGGAAGCACAAGAACGTGAATTGGAGGCGCATGCTCTTTAATTCAGCAAGGTAGCCATTGCGTCGCGCCCAAACCATATCCCATTGGTCTCATGGCGGCCGCCGCGGCGTCCTAGGTATTTCGTCCAATTTGCGGGCGATTTGTGCGTTGTTAGGATTCCGCGAGTTTCCATCATGAGGCAGTCCCTATGCGCATCCACCCGATACTCACCTGTGTTACCGCGACGATGATTTTTACGGCTGCGCAGGCTCAATCCATCGCTCCGCCGACCGGGACGAAATCTTTGGCGGCAACTTTGAACGTGTACGCGTTTCCCGGAGCGGGGCAGGCGTCGACGCAGCAGGCCCAGGATGAGAGCGATTGCTACAAGTGGGCGGAGCAAGAGACCGGCAATGACCCGTTTCAACTCGACAAGCAGGCTGCCCAGCAGCAACAGCAGGCAGCCCAGCAGGCTCAGCAGGCGCAACAGGCCACCGCCGGCGCCGGCGCCAAGGGCGCTCTGGGAGGAGCGGCGGGCGGCGCAGCAATCGGGGCCATCGCCGGCGATGCCGGCAAGGGCGCAGCGATCGGCGCGGGTGTGGGCTTACTCGCGAATCGCGCCAGAACCCAGTCGAAGGCGCAGCAGTCGCAACAGCAGGCGCAGCAGAGTCAAGCGGCCGCAAAGGCGACCACCGCGCAGATCACCGACTTCAAAAAGGCCTTTTCGGCCTGTCTGGAAGCGAAAAAGTACACCGTTAAATTCTGATACGACGTTCGTCGAAGTGGACGCATATGGGCGCTCGCAAGGCGAACGCAAATTCCCCGTTTGCTGGTGAAATGAGACCTTGGTCCAAGGGGAGGCTGCGGGCCTTTCAGCTAACCTCCCTCGCATCACCGCTGCGGTTCATCTTCTGCGTCGCATCCAGCGCGCACGCGGCGGCCGATCAAACTTGGAGATCGCGATGCCTAAGAAGATCCTCGGACAGGCGGCGCTTGCCGCATTGGGCATGCTTCTCGCGGCGAGCGCGCTAGCGCAGCAGGCCCAGCCCGCCCCCAAGGCGCCGGCGGCAAAATCTGCCAAGCAGAAGCCTGAATTCGCGGTCGCGCCCTACGAGCCGGGGCTGCAACCGAAGGCGGTCGAAATCCTGAAGGCGGCGAGCGCGCGTCTTGCCGCCGCAAATTCGATGGCATTTACCGCGGTGATTTCCTACGAGGGTCCGAGTCTGCTCGGCCCCCCGCTCGTCTATTCGACCAAATCGGAAGTCACCATGCGGCGGCCCGATAAGCTCAAGGTCATTACCCTGGGCGACGGGCCCCCGTCGGAGTTCTATTACGACGGCAAGCTCATGATGGCATTCGCGCCCACCGAAAATCTGGTGGCTGTTGCCGAGGCTCCGCCGACCATCGACGGGGCGCTGGTTGCGGCCTACGAGACCGCCGAGATTTATTATCCGTTCACGGACGTCATCGTCACCGATCCCTACAAGGACATGGCGGATGGCATGACGACTGCGTTCTACATCGGTCGCTCGCAGATTGTGGGCGGCACCGCGACCGACATGGTCGCGATGGCCAGCAAGGATGTGTTCGCACAGATCTGGATCGGCGTGGAAGACAAGCTGCCGCGCCGCCTGTACGCGGTCTACTTGAACGATCCCGCGAGGCTCCGCCATGTCATGGAGCTCTCCAATTGGGAATTGAACAAACAAGTCCCTCAGGACGCATTCGGCTCGGCCAAAGCCAAGAGTGCGGCGCACATTGTCTTCAAACGCCCGGATGTGAACACCGCCGCCAACAGCAAGCCCCCCGCGGCAGCGCCGGCCCACACGCCATAAGGAGTCGATCATGAGCATGAAACTGAAATCCGCCTGCGTGATCGGCATGTTGTTGCCCCTGTGTTCTCTGAACCCTGCTTTCGCTTACGTGCACGCCAGTGGCGGCAGCGGCTATGGCAGCGCATCAGCGGGGCATTACGGCAACTCGAGCTATGCTTCGGCGTCAAGCACGCACACCGGTGCCTATGGCGGAACGACGACGCGAACGGCCAGCGGTACCGCTACCACCAATCCGAACGGCACGACTTCGTATTCGGGCTCACAGCATGCGACCTACACCGCACCCGACGGCCAGTCGGTGTCGGGGAGCAAATCGACCTCCGGCACCGCCTACAACGGATCGACATCCGCGTACCACACCACCACCGCCAGCACCAGCAATGGCGCCTACTACGGCTCGTCGCATACGACCTACGGCACGACCTCCGGAACGGCCTATCACAGCAACTATTACGGGACCACGGTGTATCCGGCTTACCATCCGCCAACCACGGTGAATTACTACGGCTCGAGCTGCTACAACTGCGGCGGCTGGTCCGCAGCAGGGGCGGCAGCGGCGGGACTGGCCGTCGGTGTGGTGGCCGGCGCCGCCGTGGCCTCGGCCAACACGGCAGCGGCAACTTCGAATGCCTACGCCGCGGGCGTTGCTACCGGCAGCGCGAATACGGCCAATGCCTACAATGCGGGGGTCGTGGCGGGCGCAAGTTCCGTTTACGCCGTGGGCGCGATTTATGCGACGCTGCCGGCCGGAACCATTGCGACCACCGTGCAAGGGCAGACTTACTATTTGAATGGCAATACCTGGTTCTATCCGTCGTACGGTGCGAACGGCGTCTACTACCGCGTGGTGCCGGCGCCCTGAGGTTGGGTTGCCTGAGGCTGCGCGCCCGAACCCAAACCCGCACGCACGCCAAACCAGTCGGCTTCGCAATGATGCCAAGCCGATCGGTGCGTTAGATGCCCGACCGGATCAAGTTCCCGGGCAAGCCGCCTTGATCTGAGCGATCTTGGTGTCGAGGGCCTTGTTGTACTCGCCCGTGGTGACCTCGTACTTGGTCTTTTCGGTACCCGTGACCAAGCCGGCAACGAGACCTATCGGCGCGATCATCGAAATTCCATTGCCAATCTTCGAAGCCGTGGATGCCTTCTCTGAGTTGAGCACGCGCAAATCGCCGGGGGCCGTGGCGCAATTGATAGGCATGGCTTGAGCCGCCGCGAGTTCCTTCTTTTCGTGCTCTGCGCACCCGCTGACCATGGCAAGTAAACCGAATGCGCAAAGACCTGCTTTAATCGTCGTGTTAGTCATTTTCTCTCCCGAAAAAGTTGGAACCTTGCGATAACGGCAGTCAGAATCACTGCTCAGCCAGTAACCATATCGTCGCAAAGCTTTCCCTGTGAATGAGACGTTGGTCCAATGCATTGTAAGCCGCCTCCTTTAGGCACGCCAACGCCTGGTGATGCCGCGATAGGCCAGGGCCGCGGCGAGCCCACCCAGCAGCGAAAGACCGATCAGCTGCAGAATCCGCCAGTAAGCGTGGTCGACCACGTCCGTAAGCCTCGCCGTCGCATGGTCGGCCGCCTGCACCAGCGCCGGACTGTCCTTACCGACGCCGGCCATTAATTCCTGCAACTCATTGGCAGCGCGCGTGATCTCGGCCGCGGCCGCGGTGTATTCGGTGATATCGAAGGGTCGTCCGGCCGGTTGTGCTGCCGCGCCGGCTGGCGCCGGTTTCTCGAAACCCGCGACCATCTGATCGAAGGAGCGAATGGCGGTGTTCAGCGAATTGGACGTTGCGGTGCCCGCCTCGAGCGTGGCGCGAACGTCGATGGCGAGCTGGCGCAAATTAGCGGTCTCGACGTTGATCGCTTGAATGAATTGCCGGATCGCCGCTTCACGCTCGCCGGACAACAGACCGGGGAAATCGCCGATGACGCGCCCGGCGACGCTGGCGGCCTGCGAGACGTTGCTGGCGTCTGCGAGTAAGCGCTTGGTCTCCGGCATGGTTGCGAACTCGAAGGTCAGGCGCTCCACCTGCATGTCGAGCAGATTCGGCACTCGCTGCGCATAGTAGATTGTGCGCTCCGCGAGCTCTCTTGATTGCGTGATCTCGCGCACAGCGGGGTCGAGGCTGCTGAAGGGGTCGAGGCCCAACATTGTGAAAAGCCCCGTGAACGATGAATCGCTCCCGCCACCGGCAGCCGGCCTCATCGAGCTCGCGACGTCGCGAAAGTGCACATACGATATCGCGGTTACGTGCGGATTCTGCGCGCGCCATGCCACGATCACTCGCTGCAGGGCCTCGATCTGGTCGGGCGGAATCGCGGACTTGGCAAGCTCCAGCGCTACGGGTTCCAAGCGATGGTAGGCGTCGCGCAATGGCGCCGCGCGCTCGCCAAAGCGCTCGCCGACCCAGGTATCGTCCACTACCATGCGGCTCAAGGTCGTCAGCACCACTAGGTCAACCACGTTGATGTATGGGCTGGGACCGCTGGCGATGGTGTAGGCGGCAGTGGCCTGGGACAGCAGCCAGTTCTGGGAATCGAGCCTGTCGACGGCGTTGTCGGTCGACAATTGATAACGCCTTATCGGCTCTATGATGGAGCCGACATACTCATCCGCAAAGCGCTGAGTTCGGAGCTGCAGGATCTGCAGCTGTTCAGCCTGCTTGCTCGGCTGATTCCCGGTATGGAACACCTGCCGCATCATCGAGCAGCCGCACAAGGCCAGAACAAGGGCGGCGGCACCGAGTTCCTTCGCGCGCGATCTTGTGGTCCGCAAAGCTAGCCGCCGTCCCGCGGCGCCGCCAGCGCCTGCGACATCTTGATTCCGACGATGGTCGCAACCACCACGGCAAGGTAGAACTGTCCGCACATCACCTCGAGCCACACCAGGGTATTGGTCGCCGGCCCCGTGGTCGTGATATCCCCGTAGCCGATGCTGGAGATCGTCGTGAAGCTGTAGTAATCGAACAGCGCGTGCAATGTATTCCAGTTGCCGAGCTGCCACTTGATATCGGGGCTGATGCTGAAGTAATCGGGTACCAGCAGCCAGGCGGCCACGTACAACCGGCCCCAGATAACAGCGATGATGATGTAGCCGGAAAACGCCCCGACGATATCATCCATCTTGAGAGTGCGCGCGCTGAACACGTGCTCCAGGATCACGAAAAG
>Ga0210409_10008669_pt1 | contig 10332 bp, 8 predicted proteins | sample IncBWH17MmetaG_FD_161649 | JGI IMG/M metagenome (GOLD analysis project Ga0210409, IMG submission 161649) | Forest soil microbial communities from Barre Woods Harvard Forest LTER site, Petersham, Massachusetts, United States - Inc-BW-H-17-M | ecosystem: Environmental > Terrestrial > Soil >...
CCGGAAGCTACTCCTTCTTACCAAGCGGGGACGCACGTTCACCGATGATGTCCATGTGGGGCGTGAAAGGGGGCGCGACAGGCAACCACTGGTACTACATCGACCGGGTAGACGCCAGCGCAGCCTCTTAGACCTGGCCGGCTTTGGGTACTCTCTTACCGCGCCGGCGTAGCTCAATTGGCAGAGCAGCTGTTTTGTAAACAGGTGGTCCACCGCTGAGATCGAAATCGGCCTAAAAGGGCCCTGTGACCAGCTGTTTGAAAACAACTGAACGGCACTTTGTGCCGCGCCGACAAGGATAACTTCCCTATCACGGATCGGCGAGCATCACTTCTTGCTGGGCGGCGAGAACGAGTCCTGTCCACGGGCCGCTTTCCATGACTCGGACAGTCTCTCGGGACCGAAAGCAGCCTTTGGGATGAACGCCTTCGCACCGGACAAACCGATGCGCGACGCGAAGTCCTCTTGCTCGTAGGTAGACAGCAGGAACACGACGACATCGGATTGCTCGGACCGGATTCGACGGCTGGCCTCCATCCCATCGACGCCAGGCATCTGAACGTCCATCAGCACCAGGTCCGGATGCAAGCGCCTCGCCGCCACCACTGATTCCTCGCCGCTCTCAGCCTCGCCGACCACCTCGAAACCCTCGGTCGCCGCAATCACCTCGCGGGCCGCCACTCTGAACGCGGGTTGATCGTCGACGATCAGCACTTTCACCGCCACCAACCAGACGCTAGACCTGGGCGCCTGAAGGTCCAATGGTGCCAACACCAAACCTCGTGGGGAGGCCAGCCCCTTCGTCCCAGGGCGATTGCCTGTGTTGAAATTGCCAAGATGGCGATTCGCGTTGTGCTTGCCGACGACAGCTACATCGTCCGCGAGGGCGTGCGAGAGCTCCTCAAGGAGATCGACGACATCAACGTGGTCGCCACATGCGCCGACCTGGACGCCCTGATCGCGGCGGTCGCCTCTGAGCACCCCGATGTGGTGGTCACCGACATCCGCATGCCGCCGACCAACACCGACGAAGGCATCCGGATGGCCGAGCAACTGCGACGCACCAATCCCTCGATCGGCGTCGTGGTGCTCAGCCAGTTCGCTGACGCCGAGTACGCGTTGGCCCTTCTCGACAAAGGAGCGGCCGGGAGGGCTTACCTGTTAAAGGAGAGGGTCACCGACCTGGACCAGCTTGCCAACGCCATCCGGGAGGTCGCGCGTGGTGGTTCCGTGATCGATCTCAAGGTGGTCGAGAACCTGATCGCCTCTCGCGCTCGGCATGCGCGATCGCCGATCGCGGACCTGACCCCTCGTGAGACCGAGGTGCTCGGCGAGGTCGCGCAGGGCAAGAACAACGCGGCCATCGCGGCCAACCTCCACCTGACGGACCGGGCCGTTGAGAAGCACATCAACTCGATCTTCTCCAAGCTCGGGCTTGGCGACGAGCTGGACGTCCACCGCCGCGTGCGCGCGGCGCTCATCTATCTGGCTGCGCAGCCACCCGATAAGCGGTGACGAGCCGATCCCGCCCAGGCACCAGGGCGGGACCCACCTGCTCGGCCGGCGGCCGAGTGCTCAGCGCCTCGTAGCTCGATTCGCTGAGGACTGTCTCGCCGCCGGACGCCAGCTGCTGCAGGCGCTGGGTCAGGTTCACGGCATCTCCGACTACCGAGTACTCCATCCGCTCCTCACCTCCCAGCAGAGCTGCGGCCACCAACCCCGACGACAGCCCGATGCCGAGCTCGAGCTGCGGCAGGCCGGCCGATTTCCACTGGCCATTCAGCTCGGCCTGCCGGCGATGCATCGCATGCGCCGCTCTAAGTGCACGATCCGCGTGGTCGGGCACCCCCTCTGGCGCACCGAAGACCGCCATCACGGCGTCGCCGACGAACTGCATCACCGTGCCCTTTTCGGCCAGGATCTCGTGGCTCGCGGCAGCTCGATATCGGTTCAGCTGTTCACAGAGCGAGAGCAGCTCGGCTGACTCGGCGATCCGCGAGTAGCCGCGGATATCGGACATGAGCACGGTGACGACCATGCGTTCTCTCTCACCCGCCCGCCAGCCGCCACCGCGAAGCTGTTCCGCGACGCCGGTGGGCACCAGGCGGCTCAATGTCTCGCACTGCTCCTCCCGCTGGATGATCGCCTGGTGCAGCAGCCGCAGGTTGCGCAATGCATTCTCCTTGCCAGCGGTTGCATCTCGGGCGATGACGAGGAAGAGTCTTTCGACCGCGCCTGCAACGTCTGCCGGCGTCGTCCTGAGCAAGGCCGAGATGGACTGGATAGGGCGTCCCTCCGCCACCATCTGGAGCAGAGCCCTGTCGGTCGCAGACAGACGGCCATCGTCGACCGGCACCAGGAGTGATTCCACGATCTTGGGATCGAGGACTGATCCTCCACAGCTAACCGCTTTGATCGCCCGCGCGAGCTGGTCGCCTTCAGATACTCGGTCTTTCAACAGGTAGGCATATCCGGCGGCGCCCTCATTCAGCAGCGCAATGGCGTAATCCGGCTCGTCGTACTGCGACAGGATCACGACGCCGGTGCCGGGGTGTCGTTTGCGAACCAGGCGGCATGCGTCGACGCCTTCCTTCTGGAAGGCCGGCGGCATCCTGATGTCGCTGACGATGACCTGTGGCTCGAGCTCCTCAGCCCGGGCGATCAGCTCGTCGTAATCGCGGGCGACGCCAACCACCTCGAAGTCGCCCGACACTTCCAGCAGCGCTCGCAAGCCTTCGCGCACGATGAGGTTGTCGTCCGCGAGCAGGACGGTGATGGGTGCCATACCGTCCCATTGGACCGGCGATCCGGGGCGTCGGCAAGGTGGCCAGCACCACCCGGACGGTTCGGTTTCCCTCGCTCAAAGAGGCCAGCGGCCACCATCGCCCAAAGGGCCAGAGGCGCCTACGTTGCAGGCGGAGGTTATGCGCATGAAATTCGAAAGTTCCGTCACAGCTGTCTCGTGGATACCCGCGGAAGCGGTCAAGGGCTTTCTGGGCGTGCCGTTCGAGATGGGCCTGGCCCACTACGACGATGCGCTGCCCGAAACCCTCGACAACCTGGACGACTGGCACCGGAAGGACCTCTTCCGCGAGGCCAACGAGCTGAAGGGTTGGATCGAAGTCGTAGACGGCAAGATCGTCGGATACGGCCAGGAAGGCGGTGGGCGCATCGGCGTGACCCGCATCAAGCTCGGCCCGAAGACCGTCTCCGTCAAGGCCAAGGCCATGCCCGACATCCGCGCTGTGCCTGAAGTCACCGAGGACTACGTTCGATTCATTCAGACGTGCGGCGGCCGCACGGGCGCCCCGGCGCCGCGGCCCGTGTCACGCAAACCGTTCTTCCAGATCGATTCCGCCATCGCGTGGACGACCCTGGCCCTCACCATCTATAAGGACGGCCGCTCGGAGTACGAGCTGATCGGAGCGAGTCCGTTTCCCCGCCACTGGATCTACGACCACTCGGGAAAGCTCGCGTTGGAGACCGGGCTCACCGACTTCACGACCTGGATCAACGACGCGTTCGGCGATCGCACACCGTGGGGCGCGTATGACGCGCCGGCCATGGTCAAGCAGGTGGAGAGTTCGCTAGAGCGAGAGCTCACCGGCATGGTGGTGCGCGCCGGCAAGCTCAAGAGTCGCGACCTTCCGTCAGGCGAATGCCTGACCAAGCAGGGTGAGGCTGCATCTGACATGTACCTCATTCTCGACGGGGTTTTCGCGGTCGAGGTCGACGGCGCAGAGGTCGCCCAGGTGGGTCCTGGGGCGATCCTCGGCGAACGCTCCGCCCTGGAGGGCGGAACCCGTACCGCCACGCTGCGCGCGCGCACCCAATGCCGTGTCGCACCGCTTCCACACCGGTACGCGGACGAGCGGGAGCTGGCCCAAATCGCACGCGGACACCGGCGCGAGGAGGGGCGATAATGCGGCAACCCATGGACGGTCCGATCGTCCTGGCGCGGCGTCTGCGCAAGGTCTATCACGGGGCTGACGAGGTCGAGGCCCTGCGCGGCATCGACCTCCAGGTCGATCGCGGCGAGATGATCGCCATCGTCGGTCCGTCCGGCTCCGGCAAGACCACCCTGCTCAACTGCCTTTCCGGCCTTGACGTCTTCGACGGCGGCCAGGTCGTGATCGACGGCCAGGACCTGTCCAAGATGTCCGACCGAGCCCGCACCGCCTACCGCTCGCGCAACATGGGCTTCGTCTTCCAGGCTTTCAACCTGCTGCCGGTGCTCAGCGCAGCTGAGAACGTGGAGATCCCGCTTCTGCTGCAGGGCGTCGGTACGAGGGACTCGCGCCGGCGTTCGCTCGAGATGCTGGAGACGCTTGGGCTTGCCCACCGCGCCAACCACCGACCCGATCAGCTCTCCGGCGGCGAGCAGCAGCGGGTGGCGGTGGCCCGCGCCTTGATCCACAAGCCGGCTGTGGTCTGGGCGGACGAGCCGACCGGCAACCTGGACTCGGAGGTCACCAACGTGATCGTCGAACTGCTGGTCCGGATGAACCAGAGCGGTCAGACCATAGTGCTGGTCACCCACAACCCACAGGTCGCCGAGCGCACCCAGCGCATCGTGCGCATGCGCGACGGACGGATCGAGGCGCAGATGAGCGCGCTTCAGGGAGTCGTTTGATGGCCGATGTCATGATCCCGATCGCGATTCTCTTGGTCGTCTTCGGTGCTCTCGCGCTGGTCGCCTTGCGCCAGCCCTTGCTGGGAAGGCTGGCCGTGCGTGAGGCGATCCGAAGGCCTGGCCAGTCGATACTTCTCATCGCGGGGATGATGCTCGGCACCGCGGCCATCCTGGGCATGCAAGGCATCGGCGACACGCTGGTAAAGATCACGACCGCACAGATCTATGCCAACTGGGGCCGGGTCGACATCACGGTCACGCAGGGTGGGCAACTCTTCAGCCAGGAGGTGGCCAAGTCGCTGTTGGCCGATCCTCAAATTGCGAACGGAGCCGCCGGTGTGCAGGGGGGCTACCAGCTGGCCGGCTCGGTGAGCGACGTCGATCGGCGGCTCAGCACTGCCCCAGTGCAGGTCACCGGCCTCGACACCACTCAGCCGGGCTTCTACAAATTCGGGCTTAAAGACGGCAGCACGATCGATGGCGCGAAGTTGCAGAACGGGGGGGCCATCATCACATCGACTCTCGCAGCTCGCCTCGAGGCGCGACCTGGCGACCGGGTTCAGCTCGACTTCGTAATCGGCGGGAAAGGCCGGCGGCTAACTGCTGTCATCGCCGGCATCACGAAGGAAGGTGCTTTCGGAGTCATCGGTGTCAACCCGGGCATCTTCGTGCCGCTGGCCGACGTTCAGCAAGTGGCTGGGATCGGGACGATCAACATCGTCCGAATCTCTGCCAGCGGAGCCGGCCAGCCGGAGGTCGATCACGCCCGCGTCCTGTTCTCAGCGGTGCAAAAGAGCGTGTCAGGCCATCCGGGCGGTGAGGCTTTCCAGATCCACCAGGTGAAAGCAGAGGATCTTGCCGCTCTCGACAACAGCAATTCGGCGTTGCGCCCGGTCTTCCTGGTGCTGTCCCTTTTCGTCGTACTTGCCGCCACAGCGCTGGTCGTCAACCTATCGCTCGCAATGTCGGAAGAGAGGCGGCCGAGGCTCGCGGTGCTGCGGGCGCTTGGGCTGTCACGACGGGGATTGATCTCGGTCGTCCTTATCGAAGGTGGCATTTACAGCTTGGCGGGAGGTTTGGTCGGAATCCTCCCGGGCCTTGCGTACACCTACCTGGTTGCCGCGCAGCCGCTGCCTGGTGCGCTTGGCTCAAGTCTTGGCATCAAGACCGCTGACGAAGTCTTGACCATCAGCGGAGGCTCGATCGCCCTATCGGTCTGTATCGGAACGCTGATCACATTACTCACGATCCTGGCCGTTTCGATCCGGACTTCGCGCATGGCGATCAGCGCGGCAGTCCGTGACCTTCCGGAGCCGCCCGCTTTGCGCCAACATTCCTGGTTTCGGACAGTCCGGTGGCTCGCGGTTGGTCTCGCAGGCGCCGCCGCCACGATCCCTGACAATCCGGCGCTGCGGCTATTTGGCGGCGCGGCAATCATCGTCGCCACGTCGAGGCTGGTGCCAGGCGGGTTGTCAGAGCGCGTGCGCACGAGCCTCGCCGGCGCCGGCCTAATCGCCTGGAGCGTGCTGGTGGTAGCGACGGCTGATTCCGGCGCAGCGACCGCTGCAGCAATCCTTCCGAACCTCGCCGCCCTGGTTGTGTGTGTTTTCGGTGCCACCTTTCTCCTGTCCGCCAACATGCGCGTGCTCGGGTCTGCGGGCGGTGCGTCCTCCGCCCGGCTGGCTGCACTCTTGCGGCCGCCGCTTGCGTATCTCAGCCGCCGGCCGGCACGCTCGGGCCTGGCCATTGGGACCTTTGCCCTGATCCTCGCAGTGCTGGCCTGGTTTGCGGTGGCCCTCCCCACCGTCGAGGGCGGTGGCGACCTAACGGGCGGATACGACGTCCGGGTTACAACTCTCGGGGCCAGCTCGATCACCCTGCCGGCAGACCTCCAGAGCGAGGTGGCCGGCTCACAGACTCTTGCGACCATGGCCTACACGGGCCCGATCCATGTATCTGCACGAGGCTTCGTGAACGGCTGGCAGAGCAGCTTTGTCCTTCTGTACGCGCTGACCGACGAGCAGCTGGCACATCCGCCCGCACAACTTGGAACACGCGATCCGCACTATTCGAGCGATGAAGACGTCTGGCAAGCCGTCCGGGCTGATCCCAGCCTTGTGGTCGCCGCGGGCGCCGGCAGCAGCACGCTCGGGACCATTGAATTCGTCGGCCGCACCGGGGCCCATCGGCTGCGCGTGATCGGAGATGTATCCAGCCTCATGGTTGGCGGTGATCTGATCTGGACGGGAATGCTGGGTGCCCCTGCAGCATTCAGCGACCTGGCGACAAGCGGCGCGGGCGCCACTGCGCTGCTCAAGCTCCGCCAGGGGGTTGACTCACGAACCTTTGCGACAGAGCTCCGGCGGGCGGCCTTCGGCCAGGGAGTGGATGCGGTTGCGGCCGCGGATCTAATCGCACTCAATAATCAAAGTAATGACTTCTTCAACAGCTTCTTCACCCTCCTGCTGCAGACCGGAGTGGTTGTCGGAGTACTCAGTCTTGGCTTCCTAGCGCTGCGGGCGGCAATCGAGCGAAAGCGCGCGATTGGAGTGCTGAGGGCTCTTGGCTACATGCCCGGTCAGGTCCTCAAGGGACTCCTCATCGAGGCGGGGTTGACCGCGAGCATCGGCATTGTGGTGGGCATCGCGGTTGGCCTCGGATTGGGCCTTCTCCTGGTGCGCGCCTTTGGCACCGCCCACCCCGATATTGCGTGGAGCACGTTTCTGGCACCCGCAGCTCTGATCTATGCGGCCGTATTCCTGATGACGATCGTGCCTGCGATTCGAGCCAGTCGGATGCCGGTTGCGGAGGCGCTGAGGATCGTGGGCTGACCATGGATTCGACCGCTTTCCTGGTCGGGCTGCTGTGCGCGATGTTGATCACGGCTGGCATCTACGGAATCTTTGGGGCGAGCGCGCGCCGCCGCCATGAAGCCGCCAGCCTGTCGGCGATCGATTTTGCGCGCGGTTCGTTTGCGAGCCAGATGAACCGCGGCGTGCCAATTGCAGAGTTGCTTCTCCAGCTGGTGGAGGCTTTGCGCGACACGTTCAAGCTGGACGCCGCAGAGCTCTGGCTTCTGGACGACGGCAAGCTGACTCTCGCCGCTGCCGAACCCGGCGCCGAGCATCAGCCGATCGCCATCACCCCGGCAGAGCAATCGATCGCGGCCAATGCCCGCGTGTCGAGCGCCGCATGGGCGAAGGTCTGGTTGCCGGAACTCTTGAACGGCCGCCCGAATCCGAACCTGCGCGTAGCGCCGATAAGCCAAAGCGGCGCGCTGTTCGGTCTCATCGTGGCTGAACGAGCGCGGAAGCCTGACGGCCTTGCGTCCGAGGCGGACGTGACGCTGGAAGAGGTGGCTCGCGAGGTCGGCGTCGCTCTGAACAAGGCGCGGCTCGATGCGGCCCTGCAACAATCGTTGGATCGGCTGCGCCGTCAGGCCGATGAGTTACAGGCGTCGCGTGGACGGCTGGTGGCGGCTGCCGACGAGGAGCGCCGTCGCATCGAGCGCAACCTGCACGACGGAGCGCAGCAATATCTCGTAGCGATGGCGATCAAGGCCCGCCTCATCGAACAGGTTTCGGGCCGGGACCCGGAGCGGGCAATGCAGCTAGTGCATCAGCTCCAACAAGACGCAACGGCGGCGCTGGACGAGTTGCGCGCTCTTGCGCATGGCATCTACCCACCGCTGCTTTCGAGCAGCGGCCTGGCCGAGGCGCTGTCCGCGGCTTGCCGGCGGGCACCACTTCCGGCGAGCGTCGAGGTCAACGGGGTGGGTCGCCACCCGGCCGAGATTGAGTCGGCCATCTACTTCTGTTGCCTCGAGGCGCTCCAGAACGCCGGCAAGTACGCCGGCCCTGGCGCCACAGCGCGGATCCGACTCTGGCAAGAACCGCAGGCGTTGCGTTTCGAGGTCACAGACGACGGATCCGGCTTCGAGTCGAACGGACAAAACACCGGCGCCGGGCTGACCAACATGCGCGACCGCCTCGGCGCCGTTGGCGGATCAATTACGGTCGAATCGGTTCCGGGCCGCGGAACGAAACTGTCTGGCACCTTACCTTTGGGCGCCCCACTCAAGTCGTGAAGGCGCTCATCGCGGGAGGCGGCCGTGTTGTTCCGGAACATCTCGTGTATTGGTCGTATGCGTCGGATGTCAGGCGGACAGGAATGAATCGACGTCACTCGCGAATTCGGCGTGGTGCTGAAACAGGAAGCCGTGCGCCGAGTCGGCTACTCCGTCAGGAAACCGGCACGCCACGTTGGCCGGGATGGCGACCAGTCCAGTTCGCGCTTCGCCTTGGCGTTGGAGGCGCCGCGCCCGTTGGTCAGCACGGAGGCGGCGAATCCGCCGGCGGCGAAACGGACCAGCCAAGCCGGCACTCGCCACGGTCGCGGGGCCCCGATGTCCGAGCAGAAGGCGGGGATCCACTCACGCCCGGGAGCCGGTTCGTCATCTAGGCGCGACGACGCCGACAGCCGCAAACCTTGAGCGGGAGAGCAGTACGCTGACCCTGGACTGGAGTGCTAGGGACGTGGCCGGACGTCATATCGTCACCTCCGCACTCGGGGACGCGGTCGCCCGATCCGGATAGCGCGAGAGCCGTCGCGGCCTCGTTCCCGCCGCTCCGGACCCTCGATGCCACCTCGAACAACCTCCCGACCCAGCTGACCAGCTGGTGACAGGCTCCCTCAGGAACGTCCCGACTGTCTCCATCGGCAACACGCCGTGACCTGCGTGCGGAACCACGCAAAGCTGTGCACCAGGGACAGCCCTGAACGTCTCGACCGCACGGCCGTTTTGGGGCCGGTTTCGAACTCAGACTGGCCCGCCAACTCCCTTCCAAAAAGGGTTCCGTTACCCTTCAGAAGACGCCGGCGTAGCTCAATTGGCAGAGCAGCTGTTTTGTAAACAGCAGGTTATCGGTTCGATTCCGTTCGCCGGCTCCAACTGCGCCCTGGCCGAGCGCGACCCCTTACTGGTCGGGTCCCAGGAAGCCGTGCAGGTCGACGAGATAGTCGGTGGCAGCGGGGCCGTTGCGGATGATGAACTTGCCGTCGCTCATCATCCCCTGAGCCACGGCGAAGCCGAACTGGCAGATGAAGAAGTTCGACCACGCCACGAATTTGCCGCCGAAATGAAGGTTGATGGCCTGGTGCGCCGGGTCGAAAGGCCTGCCGTTCGGTCGAACTGAAAGCCACCCGTTGCCCTTCCAGTGGGATGCGGTCAGGTTGCCGACGATGCCGTCGTAGCTGTCGGAGTTAAACGCGGACCCGGGGAACGGGAAGGGTCCGATCACAACCTCCGCGCCAGGCGCGAGGTGGCCGCTGGTGAGGTGCTGCGGGTTGAAGAACATGTCGACCGTGGCGCCGCTGCCGGCCGCGCGCACCCGGGTCGCGCCCAAAGCGGCAGCCCCCGCAGCGCCCAGCGCCGCCGCGCCCGCCAACTTGAGAACGTCCCTACGGGTGCTCTTGGAAGGCTTTGTAATTTCTGTCATCTGTCCATTTCTCCGCGCAAACAATGGCCGTCCCCTAGAGCCGCTACTCTATCTCGCGCACGGCGCCGCGACACTATTTCGGCGCCAAATTTCCGGATACGCTTGAGTCGTAACTCCGTCTGGTATGAGGGTGAAAGGTGGTGCCATGGCGATGAAAGCCGACGAACGTGCCGCGCTCATCAAGCTCTACAAGGAAGGCCA
>Ga0210409_10008670_pt1 | contig 10332 bp, 8 predicted proteins | sample IncBWH17MmetaG_FD_161649 | JGI IMG/M metagenome (GOLD analysis project Ga0210409, IMG submission 161649) | Forest soil microbial communities from Barre Woods Harvard Forest LTER site, Petersham, Massachusetts, United States - Inc-BW-H-17-M | ecosystem: Environmental > Terrestrial > Soil >...
GACCTGGGTGGCTACCACGACGCCTACCCGACCGACCTCTCCACCGGGCACAAGCGCGCCGTGGCCATGGCACGCGCGCTGGCCGCACAGCCCGAATGCATCCTGTACGACGAGCCAACCACTATGGTCGATCCCATCATGAGCGACCATTTGATCGACCTGATGCTTCGTTTGAAGACCCAGCTCGGCTTGACGGCCGTGGTGGTCACGCACGACCTGGACCTGATGCGGCGCGTCGCGGATAAGGTGGTGGTGCTGTTTGAAGGCAAAGCGATCTATTTCGGGCCGGTTGCGGGTTTGGATGAGTCTCCGCATCCCCACATCCAGGAGTTCCTGGCCGGAGACCGGGTGTAGTCGCAGGTTCGTTCTGCCGATAGTACTTCTAAGGGCCCGGTTTGGGTTGTCCTCGGGTGAAGACCCAAGATAAACAATGGAATTCGGCAAAAGCAAAATCGTTTACTCTGTTCGCCCCAATTCTCCGCCCGCCGCGCCGGATGACCCTCAAGCGGGCTCGATTCCCGCGGAGATGGTCCCGGCGGAGGAGCCAACCCTCGAACCTCGCTTTAGCCCGCCGGCGGTCCGAACGCTTGCGCCGTTGTCGCCGACGCCTGAACCCAGAGCCGTGTACCGGTCACCCAGAAGACCGGGCCAGTTCTTCTCCCACAGGATGGTCCTAATGGCGTCCGCCGCTGCCGGATTGTTGATTCTTGGCACCTGCCTGGCACACCGCAACGCGAAAGCGCACGTCCCGACTCCCCCTCCAGAGATCATTGATCATCTGGACCTCAACGAGCTTAGTGCTTTGCCGGAGCCGCTACAGGCAGGGGCGCAAGCGATTTTGGCCGGTAATTTCCAACTACCAGCGTGGCTTCAGACCATGGCGTCTGCGAGCGGCGGCGATCTGGAATACCCGGTTCATGAAGCAGTCGAGGAGGTGCAGCCCACACTACGCTGGTCCTTTGTGGCCCCTTCCATCAATGTCGCGGTGATCAGTCCGGCCCATCAGGTAGTCGCCCGCGCCGAGATCTTCAACGAGTCCCACTGGACCCTGCCGGTCGAGCTTCAGCCGGGGACGGTATACACCTGGGAGGTCGCTACGCTGGGGCAGGTCCGCAGGAACACCTTCCGGGTGATCGACGAAACCGAAGCGGGCTCGCTGAAGGGCTTGCGTCTAGCGCACGGCCAATCCCACCTGCTGATGGGGATGGCTTCGCTGGAATTAGGCTTAATGTCTCAGGCGCAGCACGAGTTTCAAGGCTTGGCGCAGGAACATCCGCACTCCCCCGAAGCCGCGCAGCTATTGCATACGGTTAACGGATTCCTGACGCACTAAGTGGGAATCCGGGAGAACGCGAACGCCCTTCCGCGATGATTCCGAACGGTATCCCGGGATGATGTCGGATAGGCTTCCGGGCGAATCAATGTGCACAACGCGCACCGAATCGAGATGCGGGGCGATTCAATGCGAAAGAGTCGGGGAAAAGCCAGCGGGCCGTAAAATCCTCGGCTCTGGGGGACATACTATGATCAACACAGATGCGGTTCGCTGAGGCAAACGAGCAGTTTAGACGCTTCCTTTGTGATCAGGGCCATCTTGATCCCATAGTGTGGATCACGCCATCCGACCTCTTATGGTGGGGCAGCACGTTACTTATTCGACCGAGACCCGAAGCGACCGTTGAGGCAGAACGAATGTTCAATGAAGCGACTGAGAGGGGTTATGGAGTTGCATTGGATGCCGTCGCTCGGTTGGACCATAGCGTCTGTTGTTTCGTCTTCGCTCCTGACGATGTGGAGGATGCCGCTTCTCATTTTGTTGCTCCACCGATAACCATGAAAGTCCGACAAGAACTTCGATCGGCCGAAAAACCGGGCCCCCTCCAATGGTGGCTTGCCCGAAAGATAGCCTCGAAACGCGCTCACCTTCGGGCATTACAGTTCTTTGGATACGAACTTGACCGGCGGCGGATTGTGACTGGCTGATCGCCAGCTTGAAATGTCGCGGGAGCGCAGCACGAGTTTCAAGGCTTGGCGCAACCTGCACTCTCCGGAATCCGCGCAGCTATTGCGCACGGTTAACGGATTCCTGACGCACTAGAACTAAGACAGCGGGGAGCGCGCTACGCCGTAGCGGGCGCGGTTTTCTTGCGGGTACTTCTGCGCTTTTCCACCGGCGGCTGGCGGTCGCTTTTCTTGAGGTTGGGAAGGACGATCGAGAGGATAAACTTCTTTTCGCCGTGCTCGTCCCACTTAATCACAATGTATTCTTCGTTGCACGAAAGCACGCTGCCGAGCCCGAAACGCGCATGTTCCACCTGCGCCCCCTGGGCGAAGGCTGGTTTTGTGGCCATGTAGTCGTGATCCTTTAGAGGGGACAACGCCCTCTAATCTATTCTAACAGAACCTCCTCCGCGTATGCTGCCTCAAAGCCGCTTGAAGCCGCTTCTGATAGCGCCATTTTGGTACTAGTCCTAATCTGAAACGTTCTAAGTGAGAAAACTGCGATGGTCTATCCACTAGGAGTACGGAGCCGATTACCTGTATCCCCATGTACACCGTGCAGTATCAACGCTGGAATCCGCCGCAAAGCCCGGTTCGAGTCGAATTCCCATCTCAATTGCCGTCGGAAGTCGCACTGGAGCCCGCGGGTGAAATTCGGGGTTCGCTGTACGGGCTACAACATGGGGGCGAAATCCGGGTGCTGGTGGCCAGGAGTGAGGCCGGAGGTCTACCGCCGCGAGGGAGAATGAGGGACGCACATTTACTGGGGTTGGAAAAGATCGGCATCTTCGTGCGCCGGGCCGAGGGCGAGGTTTTCTTGACGGAGGCCGATCTGGAGCGTTTCGAGGGCCAGAGAGCAGCCGTAGCACTGGTAGTCGCCGGGAATCGCGCGGGATTCTTCGTGCGCCAGGCCGACGGGTCGATTCAGACCATACGGAGCCACGAGGAGTTTACGTTCTCGCCGCCGGAACCGACGTCGGCGGATTCTATGCCGGCGGAGATGGTTTCCCCGCCAGCTGTCGTGCCCGATGCTCGGACCGCCGCGCCACGCAGACTCGATTCGCCGGAGCGCCGTTCGGCGCCTAAATCGCCGGCTTCGCCTCCATCGCCACCTTCGCGTCTATCGCCACCTTCGACTCTGGGGACCGCCGGGGGCGCCAAACCCAAAACACCTAGCTGGCCACGAGCCGCCGCCGTCCTACTTGCAATTCCACTGGCGGGACTAGCCTATTTCGGACCGCTGTCGTCGACGCCGTTATCGGCGCCGGTCCAGCTCAGATTGAAGCAGATGGGCGACGTAGTGGCGATTTCCTGGAATCCGACCACCGCCACGCGGGGCGCAAGGATAGAGATTCTGGACGGCCTCGACGGCGCGCGGGTTGACATCCGTCCGCATCAATCCAGTCTGAGTTATGCTCCGCACAGTCACCACCTTGAAGTGCGGATGACCAAGGACAGCGGCCAGGGCTCGGCGCCACTCGATTCGGCGATGTTGGCGGTCGAGATGCCGTCCGAACCTGTGGCGGCTGCGGTCGACACCAGCGAACTGCGGGCGAAAGTTGAGACTCTCGACGCGGAAGCCTCCGGTTTGCGTGAGTCTTTGGATAACGGGCGCGCGCGGATGTCCCGTTTACAGAAGGACATCGATAAGCTGGCCCATCGTTAAGTCCGCGATCCACGGACACGGTTGACACGAGATGACCGCCGCTGGATCATGTAACGCATGACACTCAATTCGAGATTTGTCTTCAGCGCGACCCTGCTTTGCGCCCCCCTGTTTGCTCAAACCACCGTCACTGCGGTGCCTGATGCGGAGGCGCTGGTAAAAGACTCTGACCCGAAGCTCGAGGCGAACAAAAGACTAATCTACAATTTGTTTCGGGAGATTCTCGAAGCCCGGCACATGGAGTTGGCCGATAAATACCTCGCGCCCAACTTTATTCAGCACAATCCCAATGCGGCGGATGGCTTGGACGCGCTCAAGAAGTACTTCGCCAACAGTACGCCTCAGCCCATTGCGCCGAAGCTGAAGCGCCCCATCGCGGCGATGATTGCGGAAGGCGATATGGTTGCTGTGTTTTATCCGCGAGAGCTGACTGATCCCAAGGACAAAACTAAGAAGTACACTACAGCGGGGTTCGATCTGTACCGGATTCAGAACGGGCGCGTGGTGGAGCATTGGGACGCTGCGACTAGGGCTGAGTAACGGGACCCGCCTTGCGTCGGCATGAGTGCCGAACGTGGCACGCATGAGTGCGTGCTCCACACTAACTTAGAAGCTCATGCGGTCTTTCGCGGCTTCGATCTTGCGGCCGTCGACGCCGTAGATGGCCAGCAGGTCTCCCCATTCGCGAAAGTCGCCGTGCCGCTCGCGATATTTCACCACGGCGTCGGCCTCTTCTGGCGTCAGCGACAACTGTGCCTGGATCTCGGTTGCCTTGGCCTTGTTGACATTGAGCTTGCCCGCAACCTCGACCTTGGGATAGTTGGTGGCGAGGTATTTGGTCACGGTATCGAGTTCTTCTTTAGTGGCCGAACGCACGCGCGTACCCATGCGAATCACGATCGCTTGCCACTCCTCGGGGGTGTGCTGATACTTGGTGAAGTGATCGGGCAGGTGGCAGGCGGTGCACTCGCGCAGGATGATCTGCTTGCCTTGGCCCTCCGGCATTTCCTTCGCTGGACCGGCTGCGGCGGTCGCGGTTGCCGAACCGTCCGCGAGCGCATAGTTCTTCGCTAGGTAGGCGGTGATCGTGTCCAACTCGGCTCCGCTGGCCTCGGCTCCCCGCGCGGCCATGGTGTTGACCATCGCCTTCCAATCGGCGGGGCTGAGTCGTTTCCTGGTGGCGTTTTCCAGCGGATGGCAAGTGCTACAGACGTTTTTGAACAGGTCCTTCCCCGGGCCTTCGGGCAAATCCTGCGCGGGGAGCGCGGCTAGAGACAACAACCCCACGGCACAAATGCGAGCGATCATTCAACCGGTCTCCCGTTGGACGCATCGGTCTTTTCCAGCAGCTTGCGGATCCGCGCCGCTGTACTCGTATGGGCGATGCCGCCGGTGTTGGCCACGCCGCCGATGCCCAAGGCCAGATCGAGCGGTGTGCGTCCGGACTTATTCTTCAAGTCCAGTTTCGCACCGTGGTCCGCCAGGAATTGCACGATTGTATCGGCGCCGCGCTGCGCGGCTGCGTGCATGGCCGTGTCGCCGCGGTCGTTTACGGCGTTGATGTCAACCCCTTTGTCGACGCACAGCTTGATGGCTTCGACGAAGTCCGCTTCGGGCCGCTCATCGCCGCCGGCGAAGCGAGCGCCTTGTCCGGTGGCTGCGGCGAGCAGAGGTGTGGTGTGGTCATTGGTCGGACGTTTCGGATCGGCGCCTTTGTCCAACAAAAGACGCATCACGGCAACGTCGGCGGAACGCGCCGCGCGATAGAACGGAGTGGCTCCGGGAGAAACACCGATGCCGCCCTGGGCCTGGCGTCCCGGAAGTTTCGTAGTCATCAAGGCGTTCGGATCAGCGCCGTGGTTGAGAAGGAACTGGATGAACGCCAGCTCATCCAGCTTGTCCGTAACCGGCTTGCGCGGACGGTTGCCGAAATAATCCAGGTTCCGCATCTCGACCGCCAAGTAGAGCGCGCCATCGGTGAGCCGGGCTCCTTTTTCGACCAACTGCGCGGCGAAATCGTAATGGTCGTTGTAGATTGCGTCCAGCAGCGGCGTAAACCCAAACTCCGGTTCGCCCTGGTTCAAATCGGCTCCCGCGGCGATCAGCACCTGGGCCGCCTCGATCGCGCCCTGGCGTGAGGCGAACAGCAGCGGAGTCAGACCGCCCCTGAAATAGACGGCCTGCGTTCCCCCGGAGGCGACCTTGCGGAAATTGAAATCGTAGAAGGTGGATTTCGCGTTTACGTCCGCGCCCGCGTCGATCAGGAGCTTGGCGATATCGGCGTGATTCTCCGCCACGGCGTACATCAGCGCGGTCTCGCCGCGATAGGACTCCGCTGCTTTGACGCTGGCGCCGCGCGCGAGCAAAGCTTTCACTCCGGCGACCGTGCCGGTTCGCGACGCGGTCATCAGAACGGTCTCGCCCTCGCCAGAGGTTGCGTTCGGCTCGGCGCCGGCTTTGAGCAGGGCCTCGATCATCTCGCCATTTCCCAGATTTGCGGCTTCGGCGAGCGCGGTTACTTTATAGCGATTCGCGGCGTTGGCCTGGGCTCCCGCGCCAAGAAGCAGTTTCACGGCTTCCATGTCGTTCTGGTGAGCGGCCCAGATCAAAGCCGTGGTCCCATCCACACCTGGAGTATTGACGTCCACCTTTTGCTTGAGCAACGTGCGCAGAGCAGCGTGATCCTGGTTGCGCGCAGCGTCAACCAGAGGGACGTCGGCCGCAGCCGCTACGAATGTACTGACGACGGTTCCGATCAATAGTCCGCGAATGGCAGTCCACATGGTGGCGCTCCTGAATCTCGATCCAATGTCTATCCAATATCGATGCGGCCCGAGCTGTCGCCCAGATGATCCGCGGGGACGCCAGCCTTGTCGAGCATCGCGACCAGCACGTTCGAAAGCGGCGTCATCAGCGGAGCTTTGACGTGCAGGTTTCCTTTTATCCGGCCCGCCGCCCCGCCCGCGATCAGCGCCGGCAGAATGTCGTGACTGTGCACGTTGCCGTTGCTCATCCCGCTGCCGTAAAGAATCATCGAATGGTCGAGCAGATTGCCCTCGCCATCCGGAGTCTTGCGCAGCTTATCCAGGAAATTCGCGAACAGCCCGACGTGGTAGGTGTTGATCTTGGCGTGTTGGTCGATCCGTTCCGGTACGTTCTGATGGTGCGAGACGGGATGGTGGCCGTCGGGCACTCCGATTTGAGGATACGTGCGGGTGCTCAACTCGCGGGCCATCATGAAAGTGGTAACGCGTGTAATATCGCCCTGGAACGCGATCGCCCACAGGTCATAGAGCAGCTTCACGTGTTCTTCATAAGAGTCCGGCACACCCGCCGGCGTATCGGGCGCGGCGATTTCGGACTCGCCGTGCTTCTTCTCCGCCTGCTCGATGCGGCGTTCGATTTCGCGGACATTCTCGAGGTAGTCGCTGAGCCGGGCCTTGTCCCGCGCGTCCAACGTCTTCGAGAGATCCTTGGCGCTCTGCGAGATTCCGTCCAAGAGGCTGAGGTTGTCTTTCAAGCGGGCCGCGCGCTGCTCCGCTGTCGCGCCGTCGCCGCCGAACAGCCGCTCGAACACAACCCGCGGATTGAGCTCCATCGGGTTCGGCGTGGTCGGATTGCGCCAGGAGATGGTGTTCATGTAAGCGCAGGCGTAGTCGCCGCCGCAGCTTCCCAGTTCCGTCGAGTGATCTTCAGTCGCGATCTCCAGAGATGGATAGGTGGTGTCCTGCCCGATCTTGGCGGCGATCAATTGGTCGATGGTGGTGCCTGAGCGAATCTCGGTACCATGCGCCGGGCGGACGCCATTCAGCCACATGGAATTGCTGATGGCATGTCCGTTCTCGGCGTTCAGCGCGCAGCCTGTGACTACGGTGACGCGGTCGCGGAAGGATTCGAGAGGTTTCAGGATCCGCGAGAATTTGAAATCTTTTCCGTCGCCGATGGGCGTCCATTGGGCGAGGATCGTGCCGTGCGGGACGTACACGAACCCGGCGCGCAGCGTGGGCTTGGCAGCCGTGCGGGCTAGCGGAGTCTGTGCGGGGACCATCGAATCGAGCAGCGGCAGCGCCACCGAAAGGCCCGCGCCGCGCAGAAAGACCCGTCTGGAAAGATGCTTTCGCGTAATAAACATAAGTTGCCTTCCCTTAACGACTGGCCACCGGCCCCTGGCCACTGGCCACTGGTTTCACTTTCATCTGGAACGGCGGACTCTTCACGATGCCGAGCACCAGCTCGGCAAAACGATAATTCTTCGGCGCGGCCTCGCGCGCTACGGTGCGCACTACCGGCATGTCGTAATACTCGGTCCCGCGGCCGAGCGCATAGGTGAGCAGCATCTCCGTCATGGTCCGCACGAACTGTTCCGGGTGCGCAGCAACCGCCTGAATCATAGCCGCGGCGCCCTTGACGGATGTTCCGTCCGGCAACCCGCCGCTGGCATCGACCAGTTCGCCGCTGTCCTTGGTCCGCCAATGTCCGATGGCGTCGAAATTCTCGAGCGTAAAGCCGACCTGGTCCATCACGCTATGGCAGCCCGAGCAGGCCGGATTCGAGCGGTGCTGTTCCATCCGTTGACGCACGGTGCCGGTAGCCATCTCGTTAAACGCAGGAACATTGGGCGGAGGCGGTGGAGGCGGCGTGCCCAGAATATTGGTCAGAACCCATTTGCCGCGCAGCACCGGAGAGGTCCGGTTGGCGTAGGACGAAACCGTCAGCACGCTGCCCTGCCCCAGCAGGCCGCGCCGCGCGGGATCGGCGATGGTCACGCGCCGGAACTGGTTCCCGTACACGTTCGGAATCCCGTAGTGCTTGGCCAGACGTTCGTTGACGAACGTATAGTCGGCGGTCAGCAGTTCGGTGACGGGCCGGTTTTCGCGCAGGATGCTGCCGGTGAACAGCTCGGTCTCGCGAAGGAAGGCCTGGCGCAGATTGTCGTCGAAATCCGGGAAGATCTGCTGATCCGGGACGATGCCTTTCAGATTTCTCAGGTACAGCCATTGGCCGAAAAAGTTGTCGGCAAGCGCGTCGGAGCGGCGGTCGGCCAGCATGCGGCGGACTTGTTGTTCAAGAACCGCGGGGTCTTTCAGCTTGCCGCGTGAAGCCACTGTGATCAATTCCTCGTCGGGAATGCTCGACCACAAGAAGAACGACAGCCGCGAGGCCAGCTCGATGTCGCTGATGCGGTACGCGACGCCAGGCGCTGTCTTTGCTTCCTGGGTTGGCGCTGGATCGGATTCTGCGCGGAACAGAAATTGCGGATTCACAAGAACGAACGCCAGCGCGGATTCAATTCCCGCATCGAAGTTGCCGGGGCCGCTCCCATTGTTTTGGCCGCGTTGGAAGTAGGTCAGAAGGCGCTCCATGTCCGTGTCGGTGACCGGCCTGCGATAAGCGCGCCGTGCCACTGTCGATAGGATCTTGCGCGCACAGGGCACCGGATCGGCGCCGGCTTGAGGGCGACAAATGAAAACCTTCTGGCGGCTGGGCGTGTTGCCGGGACCAGTGGATTTGTACGGTCCGGAAATCGAGATGAAGTCGAGTTCCGAAATCCCAGAGGTATTGATCGGATCGACCTTCTCGCGCCCGTACGGTTGCAGCAGTTCCACTGTCGGACCGGTGGAAGCTTGCAGAAACGCTACACCGACTTCGTGCGGACCCGCCTTCACCGGGATTTGAACTTCCAACCGCTTGGCAAGCTGCTCGGCCGACTTGGTCGGATTCGTATTGCCCAGGTCCGCGTCCTCTTGCCCGCCGATGGTCGCAATCCGCACCCGTTCGCCATCCACAGCGATCTCCACCTGGCTGGGGATTTCGAGGCCGCGCACCGTGTTCACGGTGTTGCCCCAGAAGCGGACTTTGAAGCGATACTCGGCGTCCAGCGGGAAGTTGTAGCGCACCAGGATCCCGCCGCGCGTACCCAGAGGCAACCCTTCGATGTGGCGGTCCTGCGACAGATCGGGCCGGACATGGAACGTCGCAGTGGTCGGCGCGATCGCCGGATCGCCCACAGCCAGGCCGCCGATCTTCCACGCCGCGCTCACGTAGCGCTCCATCAAAACCGGGGAAACGCTGAGGGAATCGGCGATGTTATCGAATCCGAAGTTGGCGTCGTCCGCGGGCAGGAGCGTCGAAACGTCGACGTCGAGCCCTAGCAAATCCCGAACTGCGTTGCCGTACTCGGCACGGTTCAGGCGATGCAACCCCACGCGGCCCGGGTTAACTTTGGCGAAGTATGCCTGGTCGAGCTTGTTCTCCAGGCCCGCGATGAAGGCGTCCATGGAGGCGCGATCCGGACGCGGGCGGCCCTGGGGCGGCATCATTCCGCCGCGCAGTTTTCGGATCACTTTCTCCCAAATCTCAGCGCCACCCGCAATCTTGTCAGGGTCGGCTGTGTCCAGCATCAGACCCGCGGTCTTCAGCTTCTGGTTGTGACAAGTGGCGCAGTACCGATCGAGAAAGGCACGCTCTGGCGGCGCGGCTTGTACAAGCGATGTACAGCCCAGGAACATGCCGGCTGCGAGCCAGGACAGATTTGTGAGCACACGGTTCACGCGGGCAACATTATATCGCGTAAGAACGTCGAACTACAGGGGGTTGGGTTATACAGAATTGTCCAACGCAAGATGAGCATGAAACTGGCGAAATGGCCGGGGCGGTTTCCAATG
>Ga0210409_10008672_pt1 | contig 10330 bp, 6 predicted proteins | sample IncBWH17MmetaG_FD_161649 | JGI IMG/M metagenome (GOLD analysis project Ga0210409, IMG submission 161649) | Forest soil microbial communities from Barre Woods Harvard Forest LTER site, Petersham, Massachusetts, United States - Inc-BW-H-17-M | ecosystem: Environmental > Terrestrial > Soil >...
TTCGAGCGGCGAAGGATTTGCGCAAGGCTGGATTCAGCGTGGAGCTGCCGCCGGTTGAGCTGAAATTCGGCAAGGCGCTCGGCCAGGCGGACAAACTCGGTGCGAGGTACGCGCTGATTCTCGGGGATAATGAAGTGGCTGAAGGTTTGTGGACGCTGAAGACGCTGGCGGATGGCTCGCAGGCAAAGTTTACGGAGACGGATTTGCTGGAACATTTGCGCAAGCAAAAGGCGCTGTGACTTTGAGGTGGGACGGACATTCCTGTCTGTCCCTGGCAGGGCAGGTTGGGCGCGAAGAGGACAGGCAAGAATGCCTGTCCCACTGTTTCACAGGCTAAAGTTTGGGCTTCGCTAGGAGAGAATGACTTGCTGGATTTTCTGGGCAATCTGAAACGCACACACTATTGCGGCGAACTGCGCGCCGCTGACGACGGGCGCGAGGCGCTCGTCATGGGCTGGGTGGCGCGGCGGCGGGACCTCGGCAATTTGCTCTTTCTCGACATTCGCGATCGCACCGGAATTGTGCAGGTGGTTTTCAACAAGGAGACGCAGCCCGCGGCGCACGCCAAAGCAGAACAGGCGCGCGGCGAATTTGTGGTCGCTGTGGAAGGGAAAGTCCTCAAGCGGCAGAAAGCCAATCCGGAATTGGCGAGCGGGGAAGTTGAGTTGGTGGCGGCGAAACTGCATATTTTGAACAATGCCAAGACGCCGCCGTTTCCGATTGAAGACGAAATCAACGCGGCGGAAGAGACGCGGCTGCGGTTTCGCTATATCGACTTGCGTCGCTCGAAGCCACACAAGAATCTGGCGCTGCGCCACAAAATCATTCTCGAGATTCGCAAGGTGATGGACGAGATGGGCTTCCTCGAAGTGGAAACGCCCATGCTCACGCGCTCGACTCCGGAAGGCGCGCGCGATTTTCTGGTGCCCAGCCGCGTTCATCACGGGCAGTTTTATGCGCTGCCGCAATCGCCACAGATTTTCAAGCAGATTCTGATGATTGCGGGAATGGACAAATACTTTCAGATCGTGAAGTGCTTCCGCGACGAAGACTTGCGCGCCGACCGCCAGTTGGAATTCACGCAGCTCGACCTGGAAATGTCATTCCCACGGCAGGAAGATATTTTTCACGTGATCGAGCAGGTGATGGTGCGCGCCTGCGCGGTGGCGGGCATCAAGGCACAAGCGCCGTTCCCGCACATGCAGTACAAGGACGTCATTCGAAAGTACGGCAGCGACAAGCCGGACATGCGCTTTGGGATGGAATTGCACGAAGTGACGAGCTGTTTTCCAGCGGAAGCGAAAGAAAAGCTGCAGATCGAGGGTAATGTTTTTGCTTTTGCGGCTCCCGGAGCGGCAGGCTATTCGCGCAAGCAACTGGATGAGTTGACCGAGAAGGCCAGGGCGCTCCACGCGCGCGGCGCTTACTTTGTAAAAGTGGCTGCCGAGGGTCTGACGTCGACCGTCGAGAAATTGATTGGCGCAGAGAATGTAAAAAAGCTTGCCGATGCGTGCGGCGCGAAGGCGGGCGATCTCGTTGTTGCTGTTTCGGCCAAAGAACAAATCAAGGGAACAGAAGCCGCCGCGCTGATTGCCGGACATCTGCGCTTGCAACTTGGCGAAGCGCTTGGCGTGATCGACAAATCGCAATGGAAATTCCTGTGGCTCACTGGATTTCCGCTCTTCGAGTGGAGTGAATCCGACAAAACCTGGGGGAGCGCGCAGCACCCGTTCACCGGCATCGTGGATGAAGACCTGGAAAAACTCGAATCCGCGCCGTGGGAAGTCCGTTCAAAAGGCTACGACCTCGTTTTGAACGGCTACGAACTCGGCTCCGGGAGCATCCGGATTCATCGCCAGGATATTCAGGAACGCCTGTTCAAGGCGCTCGGCCTAAGCGAAGAGCAGCTTCGCCGACGGTTCGGCTTCTTCCTTGATGCGTTGACCTATGGCACACCGCCGCACGGCGGCATCGCGCTCGGCATCGACCGCGTCGTCATGCTCCTCGCTGGTGAAAAATCCATTCGCGAAGTCATCGCCTTCGCCAAAACCACTGCCGCACAAGATTTGATGGCCGATTCACCGTCTAGCGTCGACAAAGAACAGCTCGACCAATTGGGAATTGCACTCAAGGAATAATGAGCCGGATACGCATATTGCCGGAGGCGGTGGCGAATAAAATTGCGGCGGGCGAAGTTGTCGAGCGGCCAGCGTCGGTGGTGAAGGAACTGCTGGAGAATTCCATCGATGCGGGGGCGAAGACGGTTCGCGTCGAAGTGGAAGTCGGCGGCAAGCGAATGATCCGTGTGATTGACGACGGTCATGGCATGACACACGATGACGCGCTGTTGGCGTTCGAACGGCACGCGACGAGCAAGCTCAAAACCGCTGACGATTTGCTTTCTATCTCCACGCTTGGTTTTCGCGGGGAAGCGCTGCCGACAATCGCTGCCGTATCGCGATTGCTGCTCGAAACGCGCGACGAGGCGGAAGCCGAAGGCACGCGCATCGAGTTTGCCGGCGGAAAACTGATCGGTGTCAAGCCAGCGGGATTGCCGCCGGGAACGACAATCAGCGTCGCGGATCTTTTCTACTCCGTCCCGGCGCGCAGGAAATTCCTCAAGTCGGATACCACGGAGCTGGGTCACATCGCATCGCTGGTCACGCACTATGCGCTGGCGAATCCGCGCAAGCAATTTGTTTTGACGACGCCGACGCAGGAAATCATCAACTGCCCGCCGGCGGAAAAGCTGGCGGACCGCGTGTATCAATTGTTCGGGCGGCAGGCGCTGGACGAGCTGGTGGAAATCCCCTTGGCCATGGCTCCTTTTCGCGCCGCAATCACCGAGTCGGAGCTGGAAGCGGAGGAAGAAAAAGCGACGCTGTCGGTGAGCGGGTTCACTTCGCGGCCCGACGTACAGCGGCTGAACCGCAACGGGATTTATATTTTTGTGAACGGGCGGCTGGTGCGCGACCGGTTGATCCTGCACGCGATTCATGAAGCCTACCGCAATATTTTGCCGCCAGCGGTTTTTCCAGCGACACTGCTTTTTCTGGTGATGCCCTACGACGAAGTCGACGTGAACGTGCATCCGGCGAAAATCGAAGTGCGATTCCGGCGGCCCAGCTTTGTTCACGATTTTGCGCGGGACACGATTCGCCAGGCGCTGATGGGGGCGCGGCCGGTTCCGAGTTTTGCTGCAGCGGCGAGCGCGACTCCGGTGATGGCAGGAGCGGGGATTGCGTTCTCTAGTGCGAGCGCTGCTGCGTCCATGGAGTCGGAGTTGCCGCGCGATCCAATTCCTGCGTTGGAAGAGATGGGGCTGGGGAACGGCGTGGGGTCGGACGCGGGATTTGATCTTGCGAACGCGCCGATGCAGCCGGTGGAACAGAGAATTCCGTTTTCGCCGGGAGCGATGTTCGGGGCGGCAGCGGCGCCCACACCGATTTCGACGGCGGGGAACTGGGCGGCGAATCTTGCGCCTGCGAGCGGGGACGCGCCCGCGACCTTGCCGCGGCCCGAGCAGATTGCTGATTTGAAGCCGCTGGGACAGGTCAGCGCGAGTTTTATCGTTGCGGTGAATGCCGAAGGACTATGGATCGTCGACCAGCACGTAGCGCACGAGCGTGTGCTCTTCGAGCAGCATTTGGAAGCGCGGCGCGCGGGTAAGGTCGAATCCCAGCGTATGCTGATGCCCATCATCGTCGATCTTTCTCCCCGCCAGATAGTCATCTTCGGCAAAATCGCGGAAGAGCTTGCCGTCAACGGTTTTGAAGTCGACCTCATGGGAATGAAGAGCGTGGCCATCCAGGCTGTTCCCGCAGGAGTCGGAGCGCCCGATGCGGAAAAACTGCTCACTGAAATTCTCGATGGCATCGAGCGCGAGAATGCGGCGATTTCGATTGAGACCTTGCAAGCAAAAATCGCGGCGTCGACGGCGTGTCATGCCGCGATCAAAGTCAACATGCCGCTGGAGCATTCAAAGATGGAATGGCTGCTGGACGCGCTGGCGAAAACGGATTGTCCAATGAGCTGTCCGCACGGGCGGCCGGTGGTGCTGCGGTATTCCATGAAGGAAATTGAGAAGGCGTTTCATCGGATTTAGAAGAAGCGGCGAAAGACGAGCGGGAGAAACGATGAGTGAGACGCAAAAAACGGCAGTGATTTTCGGCCTGGCGAACAAGCGCAGCATTGCCTGGGCCATCGCGAAAAAATTGCATGAAGCCGGCTGGCGGCTGGCGATTACCTATCAAAACGAGCGGCTCGAACTCGAAGCGAAGGATTTGATCGCGGAGATGCCCGGCGCCTCGGGATTCATGTGCGACGTCACCAAAGACGATGAGATCGCACGCTTGTTCGATGAATTGAAATCGCGCTACGGCGTGCTGCACGGCTTGGTGCATAGCGTGGGGTTTGCTCCGCCGGACGAATTGAAAAATCCCTTCCTGAACACCACGCGCGAAGGATTTCGCATCGCGCACGATATCAGCGTCTATTCGCTGATTGCGGTGGCGCGTGGGGCGGCGCCGCTGATGACTGCCGGCGGCGGAATCGTCACGCTGACGTACTATGGTTCGGAAAAGGTCGTACCGAATTACAACGTGATGGGTGTGGCGAAAGCCGCTCTGGAAGCCACGGTGCGCTACCTCGCCAACGATTTGGGCGCGCAAGCCATTCGCGTCAACGCTATCTCTGCCGGGCCCATCAAGACGTTGGCGGCGAGAGGAATCGCCAATTTCGGGGACATGCTCAAGACGCAAGTGGAGCGCGCCCCGTTGAAGCGCAACGTCGATGTCGCTGAAGTTGGCGCGACTGCCGCATTTTTGCTTTCCGACGCGGGCTCCGGCATCACCGGCGAGACGATTTTCGTCGATTGCGGCTACAACATCATGGGATTTTAGGTAGCACAGGTACTCTTGCCTGTGTTTTTTGCTAGTTGCGTAGAAATGCGCACAGCCCCTTCGTCCCTCATTGCAGGCAAGAGTGGCTGTGCTACCAAATGCCAAAACTCACCATTGCCATCGACGGTCCTGCCGGGTCTGGCAAAAGCAGTGTGGCGCGCCGCGTTGCGGCGATGCTCGGGTATCTGTATCTCGACAGTGGAGCGATGTACCGCGCGCTGGCGCTGAAGGCGCTGCAGCGCAGGGTTTCAGTGGCAGACGAGTCCCGTGTTGCAGATCTCGCGAAAGAAACCCACATTGAACTGAAAGCGCCTGACGCTGAACAGGAAGCGGCGGGCGCGAAGAATTGTGTTTTCCTTGACGGGGCGGAGGTGACGAAGGAGATTCGCACCGCGGATGTCGCGCAAGCCGCGTCGCGGCTTGCCACGATTGCGAAAGTACGCGAAGTGCTCGTTGCTGAGCAGCAGCGCGCTGGCGCTGGCGGCGGGGTCGTGATGGAAGGCCGGGACATCGGGACCGTCGTTTTCCCCAAAGCGGAACTGAAGATTTTTCTGGATGCTTCGCCGGAAGTGCGCGCCGAGCGTCGCTGGAAAGAGCACCAGGAAAAAGGCGAACGTCTCACCCGCCCGGAAGTTTTCGACGAAGTCATCGAGCGCGACAAACGCGACCGCGAACGCAAAGTTTCTCCGCTCGTGCGCGCGGCGGACGCCGTGCTGGTGGACAACACCGCCATGGGCATCGAGGAAACCGCGCGTTTGATTGTCATGTTGGCCCAGGAACGCGACAGGGAAGTGGCCAAAGCGGGGAGGTCCTAATGCACCGAATGTCCTCAGTGATGGCGATTTGTTTTGCGGGCAGCCTGTATTTCACACCACTATTGGTAATGGCGCAGTCAGGAGCCAGTATGTCGGGCGGGCAGACGGAAGCTACGCGTACATTCCGCGTGTATCTCGAGCAAGACTGGAAGCGCTGGATGAACGACTACCCGGTGATGGCCACGTTCATCGGCTATCCGGGGCAGAATCGGCGCTGGAGCGATGATTCGCCTGCAGGCATCGAGGCGCGCGTCAAACATTTGCACGAAAGCCTGGCCACGCTAAAGACCATTTCGCGGGATGCTCTGCTGGGTTCCCAGCAGCTCAACTACGACCTCTACCGCAGCCTGCTGGAAACCGCAGAAGAAGGACTCCAGTATGGGAACGACCCGCTTCCCTTCGCGAGCGTTGTGCCTGGCAACCGTTGGATGCCCATGGATCAAATGGGTGGAATACAAACGGGCGTAGCGGCGACCCTGGCGGCCATGCCTCACCAGACAGTGGCGGATTACGAAGATATTCTGGCGAGGCTTGAAAAAGCGCCGATTGTCGTCGAGCAAGGTCAAGCGCTCATGCAGGAGGGGCTGAAAAAAGGCTACACACCGCCGAAGCCCATGTTGCGGGATGTCCCCAAGCAGATCGCCGACCTAACTCCTTCTAATCCACTGGCAAGCCCGCTTCTGGAGCCCTTCACCAAATTCCCCGCGGGCTTTGCGGAAGCGGAACGCGCACGGTTGACCAAACGTGCGGAGCAAATTTACACCAGCAGTGTTGCCCCCGCGTTCCAGAAGTTGCATGACTATATGGTCTCAACCTATCTCCCTGCCTGCCGCGAATCGATCGCTGTATCGGCGTTGCCCGATGGCGCTGCCGCCTATGCGTTTCTGATTCGCTGGCAAACCACCACCAACCTGACGGCGCAACAGATTCACGAGCTCGGATTGGCCGAAGTAAAACGAATTCGCGCGGAGATGGACAAAGTCATCGCGTCCACGGGATTCAAAGGAAGCTTCCACGATTTCATCGAGTTTCTGCGGACCGATTCGCAGTTCTTTTACGAGAAGCCCGATGACCTGGTGAACGGCTATCGCGTCATCGCGAAGAAGATCGATCCGGAGCTAGCTCGTCTTTTTGGGAAACTGCCACGCCTTCCGTACGGCGTCTGCGTGATTCCCGATTTCAAGGCGCCATCACAAACGACCGGCTACTACCAGCCGGGCGCGCCGGCTGCGGGGCGCGCGGGCTGCTATTTTGTAAACACCTATAATTTGCATGCGCGGCCGAAGTGGGAGATGGAGGCCCTCTCGCTACACGAGTCCGTGCCGGGGCATCATTTGCAGATTTCGCTCGCACAAGAACTCGAGAATGTGCCGGAGTTTCGCAAACACATCGGGTACTCGGCGTTTGATGAGGGCTGGGCGTTGTACTCAGAGAGCCTTGGCGAGGAGATCGGACTGTACAAAGATCCCTATTCGAAATTCGGGCAGCTTAGCTATGAAATGTGGCGCGCTGTGCGACTCGTAGTGGACACCGGAATGCATTCCATGGGCTGGACTCGGCAGCAAGCGATCGATTTCTTCCACGATAATACCGGCAAGACCGAACAGGACATCACCGTCGAAGTCGATCGCTACATCGTGTGGCCGGGACAGGCGCTGGCCTACAAAATCGGGCAGATGAAAATTCGCGAGCTCCGCGCGGAAGCAGAAAAAAAACTTGGCGCGAAATTCGATGTGCGCAAGTTCCATGATGCTGTGCTCGAAAATGGAGCCGTTCCGCTAAACGTGTTGGAAGCGCACATGAAGCAGTGGACCGATTCGCAACTCGCAAACTGAAATCCCCCTCATCGTCTGGACAGGAGACGGCGCAAATCCATTTCTACCGAACGTCGAGTTTTTAGCGTTCTGCCATTGCTAGGTACTTGAGAATTAACAAGTTACGCGAAAAACCGGCCAAAATTGCGTTTTTTGAAAAATAATGCTTGACAGAAAATCGATCTCCATTTACTTTCGGGATACCTCAGTCGTACACCTGCTACAGTTTTGTGCAGGCCCTCACTGAGCGTGAAGAGGCAGATTTGAGACACGAAGACAAAAGCCAAGACGCAATGACACCAAGGCGACTGAGTCTCGTGGACTGCTTGTTCACGCGACTCTAAACCAAACCGCCTAAGTCGTTTCGATCCAAAGCGATCCGCTGCGGGATTTTTATCCCGGGATGGTGAAGTTCACGGTTACTTCTTGGGCCTCGGGAGCACACAAGGCTCTCCAGGCGAGAATGCAGTTTCACCGTGAACGCCAATTCCTCCCGGACTTTTTCCCAAACGTGAATCGGCGAAGCGATGCGACGTCGGCGAGTGCACGCTAGGGGTGTGTGCGCAGGCAGGAAGTAATGAAGTAAGGAGGTAAGAAGGAAGGATCGAACTTTCGATCTTGCGGCGTGGTGAAGGCTCGGGTTACTTCTGGATCCGACGGTTGCAGGTTCGACTCCTGCCGGCAGCGCGAGCTGCCGTAGCTCAACGGATAGAGCAGCGGACAAATACCTGGGCCGATTATTCCCGCCGCAGAGTGTTTTGCAGAGTGGCCAAGGCGCGAGTTACTTCGTACAACGGTTGCGGGTTCGAGTCCCGCCAGCGGCGAAAGCTGCTGTAGCTCAATTGGCAGAGCAAAGTTCGCTCGAGCCGCGAGTTGCCTCTGCAAAAGGATTCCGGTGTGGTGAAGGTGCGAGATTCATCGGTAGAGCGCTCCGAAGTCTTCGGAGAGGGGTGGGTTCAAGTCCCACACGTCGCTTGCGACGTTAGCTACTCTCGGACTGATCGTTCCCACCGGAAGAGGAAAGAGCACAGCCAGAAGTGACAGTGCTACCGAGACGCCGGGATGGCGCAGTGCAGGGATACTTCTCTCGCAAAGAAGCGGGGATGAGCCCCCGCGGCCCTGGGCAAATATTCCTCCCGGCCTAATTTTGGCCGGCGCGAACCGCGGACCAGTCGGCGGTTCGCGCCGGGGCCGGGGAAAAACGCCGCCTGAGATGGCGGCGCTATGAAGATTTGATCGCGCCATCGCATCACGCGCGAGCAAAGAAGTTGGACGTGGTGTAGGACAGGGTTACTTCGCCTGTCACGCGGGAGGAGGTGGGTTCGATTCCCACCTGGCCGATGCGGGCCAGTAGCTCAAATGGATAGAGCGCCTAATGTCCCTGGCCGGATGTTCCCGTCCAGCAAGTTTGAAGGAGAAAAGAAAGGAGGTCCCACGTCATGGAAGAAGTGATGTTGCTAGAAGGGCCAGTCTTAAAGATCAATGGTGAGTTGGTTTTGATAATCCCGCTCTCGGCCGGAGGCGATGCCTTGATGGAATGCTCACGGGGGATCTCCGAGGTACAAGGAGACTTTCTCAAGATCGTCATTCCGGAATGGCTGGCGGGGATGCTCCGGATTGAAGAAGGAGATTTGGTGTGCGTGGAAGATGCCGAGGGCAAGTTTCACATCACTCCAGCGAAGCCGCGGCCGGTGCACTGATTCGATGCGGAAAACGGCAAGGAGCCCCTTTGCCATCCAGGATTTTTTGAAAAGGCGAGCCGTTCCTTAAAAAAACGGTTTCGCGGAAAGGAGAAGTGGCCGCAATGGCAAAGATCAACGTATGGAAGCGGATGTTCCCGGTGCGAACGCACGAGGGAGCGGTGGCGCAGAAGGTGGGCGCGAAGAGCGAACTCCGGCGCACGGTGCTCACGTGCCTGCTCTGGGAAGACACCTTCTACGAGAAGGGCAGCGACATCGCCAAGCGCATCGCCGCGCTGGCCGCCGAGAACAAACCGGAAGTGGTGGCGGCTCTCGCGCGCGAAGCACGAAGCAAGATGCAGCTTCGCCATGCGCCGCTCTTCCTCACGCGTGAACTCGCGCGCCGCAAGGGCGCGGGTTCGCTCGTGGCGGAGACGCTTGAGGACGTGATCCAGCGCGCCGACGAACTCGGCGAGTTCGTGGCGCTCTACTGGAAGGAGAAAAAGCAGCCGCTTTCCGCGGGAGTAAAGCGCGGGCTGGCGCGGGCGTTCACGAAGTTTGACGTCTACCAGCTCGCCAAGTACGACCGCGAATCGGCCGTCAAGCTCCGCGACGTGCTGTTCCTCTGCCACGCGAAGCCCAAGGACGAAGCGCAGGCCGCGCTCTGGAAGAAGCTCGTTGAGAACACGCTCGAGCCTCCCGATACCTGGGAGGTTGCCTTGTCCGCAGGTAAGGACAAGCGCGAGAACTTTGAGAGACTCCTGCGCGAGGGCAAGCTGGGCGGCATGGCCGTCCTGCGAAACCTCCGCCTGATGCTGGCATCCGGCGTCGATCCGAAGCTCATTCGTGAGCGGCTGGACAAGGGTGTCGCGCGAGCGCTGCCGTTCCGTTTCGTAACGGCGGCGCGGCACGCTCCCAAGCTCGAGGACGCTCTCGAAAAGGCCATGCTCAAGGGCATTGCCGGACTCGAGAAGCTTGCAGGCTCGACCGGCCTCGTCGTGGACGTTTCCGGCTCGATGAACTACAAGCTCGCGAAGAAGGGCGAGACCACGCGTATGGATGCGGCCGCGGGGCTGGCGATTCTGCTTCGCGAGAAGGCCGAGGATTTTTCCATCGCGACC